>MDTD01034841.1_pt1 | contig 22368 bp, 23 predicted proteins | sample 811221 | NCBI WGS metagenome assembly MDTD01 (sample SAMN05326646, study PRJNA326480) | marine metagenome | isolation source: seawater | place: Pacific Ocean: South West | collected 2011 | reverse complement strand
CTGCATTCCTGCTGGAAGAAATGGGTCAACATCACCTGCTCTATAAATTATCTCTGCTCTTAGATAGTTACCAATACCATTGAAGTATTTTTGGTCCATCAGCATTTCATAGAGTGGTTTCTTCAGTTTTGTCAAGTTAGTCATCACATTAGTCCAGAACTCATCGTATTCTGTCGTTGGATCTGGTCCTCTCTTCTTGTTCCAATCTTGAGCTACTTTCCATTTACCAAAACGTCTAACATCTACAAAACAGAGTGTAGTACCGTCTGATCTGTAGAAAAATAGGTGAGTGTGTTTTGGCTCTTGGCCAGTATTTGTAACTTTGAAATGACCAGTCATACCCATCGTAAATTGAATAGGCATTGATACCTGGTTTCTTTCCATCGTAAGAACCATCTCTTTACCTCTAGATTCTGATCTAATAGTAAATTCTTGATTGTTAAAATACTCTTGGTCAATATCTTCACACTTATGAACTGGATTCTTTTTGACTCCAATATAAGTCATACCTTCCGATACTTGATTGACGTAGTCTGATGTGAATTTGAGTTCCGCTAACTCTGGCATAATAAACTGATTTAGTAGTTATAGTTAAATACTACAACTTGTTTCAGTCTTCATACTCGCCATTCCAGGAGTCTTCCCAGTAAATGTGGTCGTTGAAATTATTCGTTTGGCTGAAGTTCGTAGGTGAGTTCATGCTCTGGGTCATTAATTACGTTTACAATCTTAGGTTCAGGGGCTCCTGCTCTTGTTAGAATATGTACCAGTCGTCCGAAAGCTCCTGCTCTGCATAATCCATAGACTCCTTGCGTGATGTCGTCAGGGTCCATTAAAATGGGCGTGACAAACATCCACATAAAAGCCTCTTCACTCATGTGAGAGTAGTCGCAAATTAACGGTGTTCTAGAAATTATACTCATCTTCATCGAGATCTTCCCAAGATCTTATATTTTTAAACTTTCTTTTTGGCTCTTGACTACGTTGCTTACGCTTTTTGTAGTTGAGTTTACGCTTACGATCATTTTCATCGTGCTCGCCTTCAAAGGCTTTGCGTGACTTAGACATTAAATGTTGGTTTGTGATTAATTATCCGTAGGAGGTGTAAATTTAGTGTCAGGATATTCCCAAGAACTAGACGAGAACGAAGGAGGTAAGGTTTCAGTTTGAGTTGTAAACCAATAGTTATCTGTACCTCTCTGTGGTTGAAATGTGTAACTAGTATCTGGCTTATTGTTTAACAGAATTACTGCCTCTTCAGCGTTGATTAACTCTGCTTCTAAAAGTCTTTGTACGATACTTGCTCTTGTCATAGTAGTTTATTTATTAGTTGTAATTGCTTTGTCTGAGTTTGTTTCAATATTGGCCATCAATTGTGTAATCATTTCTCTAGATTGCCAGCCCACTACATCTTCATTATTTTCAGGATAATATTGTTTTGTAATAAATTCATCTTTGTCATTTAAGACTGCAACTTCAAAAGCATGATAGTCTTCTAGTTTAGGCAGGTTAGATTTAGGGTCACAATACATTGTCTCACCACAAACCACACTCAGTCTAGTGTTATCTTCAAAGATATAAATTCCAGCCCAACCTTTACTTACTGGATGTTTCTTAAATTGTACGTTGTTAAATGTCGGCATCTTCTTCTGTTAAAAAGGTTAAAAATAAATACAGTAATAATGCTGGCACGTATGGCCATAAGAACATAACAACTGCTGCGAACCTCCAAAGAAGAGGATCTGTTCCAGTGTATGCTGCTAAACCACCACATACACCAAATAATTTTCTACGCTTTACGCTTCTTTTAAATACTTTCATATTTTAAGTTTGCGGAGAAGGAGGGATTCGAACCCCCGGTACCTTGCAGTACGCTGGTTTTCAAGACCAGTGCATTCGACCACTCTGCCACTTCTCCGGTTTTTTATAGTAATGGTCCTGCACTACCTGAATGTTCTGCAGCTTTAATTCGCTGCTCTTCAATCCACACCCAATAGGCATGCCATTCTTTAATCTTCTTGATTAATCTTTTCATATTCATATTTACCTTTAATAAGTTCATTTAAGGCTCTTCCCTGAGAATCAGCTTGGTTAAAAGCCTCGAAATCAGAATGACTGACACCAGTGTATAAATAGGAAGCATGATTAAAATGTACTGTTAAAGTTTTATGTTTATAGTTATACGCTGCTGACTTAAGTGTCGAACTATCGTATTGGCAAATTGTTGATGTTATCATAATGGTTATATTCAATAGCCATTAAAAGTTTACAATTATCCGAAAAGATCTTGATTCTTTAACTTAATACCCACTGTCAGAAGTTGTCTTTGTAGGTTTTGAATTGCAGTTACAACCTGTCTGCTATCACCTGCACCACCGCCACCAGTAACTGCATCTCTAAATGCTCCAACTGCTCCACCAACTGTCGATGCAACACCCTCAAGTATACCACCAGTTTCAGCGTTACCAGTTTCTACAGTAGTTCTAAACGTCTCAATCATGTCTGTTAGATTTTCTAAGGCAGTCGATAGAGATTCACCCATTGCTTCTAGAATATCTTCTGGAGATTCACCACCTTCGGCTAAAACTGCAAGTGCTTCAAACATTTGTCTAGTTTCAGTTAACTTAGCCAGATCCATCGCATTAATACCTTCAGCGATTGTTGGGAATGCTGTCGCAGTTGCACCCATATTTCTACCGATTGCATCCCAAAGTGCAGCTTGAGCTTCATAACCTGCGATAGGTCTTATCATACCAACCTTTCCGATGAATAGTCCTTTAAATCTATCGAATGCTTCAGGATCCACGCCAGAGATTGCTGAAGTAATTTGAGGTACTGCTCTGCCCACTTTCTCATAAGAATCACCCACAGCTACGAATAAACTTTCTCTAGCTGTCATAGTTTCAATCTCGGTCATCTTACCTCCGTAGATTGCAGTGAATGAATCTAATTGTTCTGCTTGAACTGAGTTAATTGAACCAACAATCAGAGGAATAGCCATAGCCATTCTCATATAAGATGCTGTTAAACCGCCCAAGAACTTAGTTTTAGATTCAAATAGTTCAGCCGGAGATTCACCACCAAAGATAGCAGCAAATGCTTTTGCTTTATCAACTGTAAATGTAGCGATTGAAGATACAATAGCTGGAATTGCAGTACTTAGTTTTTCATAAGTACTTCCGATTACTCTAATTAAATATGCTTTAGATGATAATACTGATGCATCTGTGCCTCCCGCATCTGTAATTGCAGAAATCATCGCAGTAACTTTACCTTTAACCTCTTGTGCATCTTGAAGACCGCTTGTAATCTCATTTACATATTGTACTGCATCTGCTAATGATTCATAAGGATCTGCTAGCTGTTGTGCAACGTATATACCTTTCTCGAAATTATTCTTGCTAAACCATCCTGTATCTGCAGCATCTGATTTACCAACTTCTTCGAATACACCAGCTAAACCAATAATAATAGCTTTTGTATTCTTAGTTAATTTTTTAACTAACGAACCTACATTACCAATAGATTTAAAGCCAGTTGGATTACCATCTTTATCATAACCTGTTGGGAACTTTAAGTTCGCCATATTCTGTACTCCATTTGCTAAGTTATATAGAGGTTCACCCATTTTCTTAACAACCTTAATACCTTTTTCATAAGATGATGAAGTAAACCATGTACTACCTTGAGCAGCATCTGATTCTCCTACTTCTGCGAATGTCTTACTTAAACCTGTAACAATTAATTGTGTATTAGCAATTAATGCAGGAACTGCGGTTGTTAGATTGATAGCCTCATATCCTGTTGGATTACCATCTTTATCAAAACCAGTTGGGAACTTTAGTTCCGCCATTGCTTGAACGCCTTTTGCAATACCTTTTAGTGCTCTACCCATACCACTTACAGCAGAGATACCCTGAGCTACAACTGAAGTATCAGAGCCAGAACCAAATAGTGCTGACATGATACCACCACCTCCACCTGGATATTTCTGACCTACTTGTGCAAATGTATCTGCTAAACCACTTACAATATAGTTTACATTATCTGATAATTTTGGTAGATCTGCTTCTGCAACTACAGCTTTAAATGTTCTTAAACCAACTGCAATTCCAACTAGGGCTGTTGAAGCTAGAATTAATGTTGGTGCACCAGCTAAAATACCTGCAATTGATACTGGTCCTAATGCCATACCCGCTGCTATTGCTTCCATTGCAACCTCAAAGTTAGTCTTCTTACGACCCGCGCCGAAACCTAAGAAACCTTCACTAACTTCACCAGACCAATCAAATGGTTTATTACCTTTACCATTAGATAGAGCGCCTAGTGTAGCAAAGTCTACTGATGCGATTGTTTTTAAACCTAAACCTATTACAACTAGAGCACCACCTGCTAGAATCATTACACCAGCACCAGCTGCGATGAACGCTGCACCCGCACCGGCTAGAGCCATAGCAACACCAAGACCGCCAACGATTGCACCAACTTGACCTATGAATTCCCATCTGTCTTTATCTGGCAGGGCTTTCTCAATCATTTGTAAACCAAATCCGATTACAACTAGAGATATACCTGCTAACGCCATAACCAGAGCACCTTGTACAATTTGAGTTTTAAGCAGACCAGCTAATGCAAATACTATTGCAGTTCCACCGATAATTGCTCCAATTTCTAATGTTCTTTCTAAAGGTGGCATTAAAATATCAGCTAGTGCTAATGCTGTTGCTAACGTAACTATAGATAAAGATACTAACATTAGGCTAAGCGACATGGTTCGCATAGATTTATCTACACCTAATTTATCTAATAAAAAGAAGGTTAAGCCAATACCCGCAATAACTGCCATAGCAACCGCAAGTCCTTTTAGAACTGGCATTGCCACTATTGAAATAAGTGCTAAAGTACCTGATAGTAGTAGCAGACCAAGACCTAATGATTTAATAGAATCACCGAAGTTTTCCATTCTCTTAGGATCTGCACCAATCATGTCTAAGATTTTAAATACGCCTGCAATACCTACTAATATAACTGTAGTTGCTAATAGACCAACTAGAGCTGGAATAGCTAACAGAGCTACTAGAGCTAATGAACCTGCTAGTTTAAGTATTGACGCACCTACATCACCTAGCAGAACGATTTTCTTCATTCTCTCTTCGTCTAGGCCTTCAGTTGCATACATCAGACCTTTTATCATCAATATAGTTGCTGGTACCCATATAATAGAAGCAACCGCTGCTACTAATAACAGTGGAGTTGCTAGAATCATATATCCTGCAAATTTAAGAATAGATGCTCCTACGTCACCCAGTAAAACTAGGCCTTTTGTTAAGGCATCCATTTTTTCAGCAAGTTCCTTTCCAGGACCTGCTTTCTCTAAAGCGTCAACGATGAAACCTAAACCTAGACCGATAGGTTTAAGTGTTGGAGAAACTAGTTTTAAAAGAATAGCTTGCTGTAAACCTCCTTTTCCACCAGCAGCAGCTGATTCTAAGTTTTCCATAGCCTGAACTAGTCGATCCATACGATCGAATAATTCACCGCCTGGATTTAATGCTACCGCGGTTTGTTCTGTATTGTCTCTTATTTCTTCTAGTAGACCTGTTTGTCCACCTAACTTATCAAAAGCACTTTGTAGAAATTTGAAATTCACTAGATTACTCCATATATTTTTAAAAGTAAGGGGTATGCTTTTGGGAACATACCCCTATACTATATTATATATCTACTACAACTTCGGCATCTTTAATGTCGGTGTCCTCATTGTAGGGACCTTAGGCATCTTTGGCGTTTTATATTTAGAACTCATTGAGCTCTGTCTCTCGTTCGCCTGTTCTTGTTGGTCCTTAGTTTGTTTGTTCTTCTCTTTGATGTAATCCGAGAGATTCTTAACGTAGTACCAATATTCATAGTAGTACATGTTCTCAATCTCCGATGGTTGCATCCTGAGATGTATGCCCAGGTAGAACTTAGTCTTAAAGTAATTCTCCAGCGAGATCTGAAATAATGAAAAGACTTTTGATGCCACCTGGGAACTCAAGAGGGGCTGTTGCCTTCTCTCCTTCAAAGGTAGTTTCTAGTGTTGCTTGAACACCAATTCTCATTCTTTCAGCTAATCTGTAGATTACCATAAACTTTTTCTCATCCCAACCTTTGTAATCAATCTCTAATTGAAAGATTTTATTTAGGCCTAATGCTCTCCAGTCAGATTGAACATAAGGTAGGACTTGAATAAATGCTTTATCGAATTCTACATCTTTTTCTTGACGATCTCTAAGATAGTTAGTTACTTCTTGCATAACACCGATTGTTGGTGGGTGCATTCTAACTTCACCAGCAGAACGTGTTTTAATCACATAAGTTCTGGCAGTTTCGTCGTAGTACTTTTCAATCTCTTCGTCAATTACTGTTGGTACTAAATTTCTAGTTGATAATTCAATATCAACTGGCTTTTTAGTCTGCTCAGTTTTACCCTTTAAAACAAGTTTGTTTTCAGGTTCTGGGAAAGTTAAATCTCTCACACTAAGTAGAACAATAATTCTATCCTCTTCAAGTAGATCTTTGTAAGAAAGTCTCTTGTTGTTAGCTGTCATTTGCATACAAGACTCAACGATTGAGTTTAACTTCTCTTCCATGTCGATATAGTTATTCTCATCCATCGTTGAGAAGTGTCTAATCTCAGCTGCTTTCGCAGATCTGATTTTAATTACACAACCAGCTGGATAAAACTTACCTTTTGAAGGTAGTTGTTCTTGGTCTAATACGTGCCAACCTAATGCACTATCAGAAGACTGTGCTCTGTCTGGCCCGAAATTAGCCATATTAACTCTACCTAAACCACCTGCAGCTACAGCAGCTTCCATATCTTCTGCTTCTGTATCTGTAGATTCTACTTGAGGATTATTGATGCTATCTTTAGCTTCTAAAGCTTTTGCCATCTTAGCTTCCTCTGCGCTAAGTTTGTTTTTGTCTTCGCTCATATTATTTTTCTTTTAGGTTTTTAAGATTTTGTTTAATGTAGGATCTTTGCTCGACGCTTCTTTTATCGAGCTCTTCTTTAATTAAATTTCTAATAAACGCACTTACCGAGATGGGTCTTTGCTCAGCCTCGAGTGCATCGTTCAAAATAACTCTGTTCACTTCACGAACTTCATCTTCGGTCAGTAAAACTTGGAGCTTCTTTGTTAGTTTATCACTCATAATCTCTTATTATTAGGATATTATATTATGTTTTCTTTGGTTAAAAAAAGAAGGCGATAAATCACCTTCTTTCTTAAAATTTAATTCTATTAAATTACGCTAATTCCTCAGAGTAAGTATCACACTTCCAACCTACTTCGATTGATCTAGCTTCACCATCTGAGTAATCTAGTCCATCGACTAAGTTTACGCCAGTGTTGATGAAACAGTCATCTAAAGTGATTTTTCTGTAGATGTCACCTTCTCTATTGAATTGTACAATAACAATAGTACCAACATAATTCTTTTTGAGACCCATTTCTCCAGTTTCAGGATTGTAGGCTGCTCTGTACCATTGTCTTAGTGTTTTGTAAATGTAAGCTTGGTTAGAATCATTTAGGTTCAGCGAGAAGTTGATTGTTAGATCAATTGAAGTTTGACCAGGCATACCTGCGTATGATCTGTCTGCAAACTTATATTTCTGTCCAATCGCTTCTACTGCTGGCGCTAATCCTTCTAGACCACCTACGGTGTTAACTTGTTGTAAAAGGAACTCTTGCCCAGAAACACCTGCTGGAGGTAGAATCGTAACTTCGAACAGGTTACCCTGTACTGGCTCGAAATTTCTACCTTTCTTGCTAGTTTGGTCCTCTGAATAATGTGGTAAAGCCATATCTTAATTTTCTATTTTATTTATATATCGTTATTTTCTTATGCAAAGTTACCTGTTGCGATCTCTCCTGTGTTTAGAACAGTCACCCTAGATACTAGAATCTCAAGACCTTTAACTGGCTCAACGAATGTATCAAGAATACCCATGTTGTTGTCGATCACTTCAGTTGTGTTGTTAGAAGTGTCCATGATGTTCTTGTAGTCGTATACACCACCGTCTTTCTTAACTGACTCCATAAAGTTGTCAGCTAAAGTTTTGATTTCTAATCTAGTTTGAGCATTGTTAAACTCGAATAGATAGTTCTTAAGAATTTCAGCTAGACCATCTTCGATGTAAATTAATACTTCTCTTACGTGAGCAGAAGAAAGTGCTGATTGAATTCCTTGCTGTGCTGTTTTATTACCTTTGATTGTTAAACCAACGCCTCTTTCGAATACGATTGGGTTGTAACCGAATGGCTCAAGTACATCTCTATCATTCTTGTCGAATGCAAATTCTAGAGACTGAACACCTGTTCCACCTACAACACCTCTTCTTGGGCCTGCGATGATTGACCATGGTAATGCATCTAAATACTTATCAATATAGTTGTTTGATACGTAAGCAGCTGGTGGAATAACTTTAGTTCTACCGTTCTCAATTACATTAAGACCAGGACCGTAGTAGAATGCGTAGTTAGCACCCTCGTTGATCGATGGTAATGTGTAAAGAGCTGTTGGGTTTAACTCTAAGTTACCTCCAGTTCCAACAAACTGTGTGCTAAATGCACCAGTGTTAGCATCTAAGAATGATGGGTTAGTCGCAGCTTTGAATTCTTTCACCATTGGTGCGTTAAGAATTGCTGAAGCATTTTGTCTTTCTTTACATAGGAATGATAATTCCTCTTTGTTTAAGATTCCACCGTTCTCTAATGAACCGAATGTATCAACAACATATCTGAATGTAATGTTGTCTTTATCTACTAAGGCGTTACCTAAACCAGTACCTGGTTTGATAGCTGCTAGTAAGCCTTCTGAACCTCCGATAGATTTAGCGCTTTGTGTTGCACCTTCTAATGGGAAAGTTTTGTAGAAACCTGCAGCTTCTTCATATCTCTTAAGAGCATATCTAGGATCTAGACTTACTACTCTGTGTGTAGTAAATTTATAGAAGATAGATCCGCCTTGTGTGTATTTTTCAATTTTCTTAATTCTAGAAAGCTTGTTGTTATCACCTGGTACATACATACCTACTTTAATATCTGAATTCCAACCTGCAGTACCTTCTAGTGCTGAGTAAGTAAATACACCAGCTCCGTTTGGAGTAAATGTCCATCCTTGACCTAATGTTGGGAACATCTCTGTTCTTGCGTTAGGATTTAATGTCCATACGTCAAATGAAGTTTGAACTGCTGGAGAATAAGCTGCTAAAGCAGTTTGTTGTGCACCTGCGTAGTTTGAGCTAAATGCTAGACCAGCTTCACATGATACAGTTAATACTCCTGTTACGTTATCGACAGCAACATTTGAAATCATTACATACTCACCTGCGTTTGCAGATAATAAGAAGTTACCGTATGCTAATGAGTTGTATGCAGCAGGAGCTACAGTTGCCTCTAGGTTACCATCAGCGTTGATTGAGAAATCAGCTGGAGTACCACTAAAGTCAGCTGGAGTACCGATTGAGTAAGCTTCGTATGTTTTTGAAATTGGACCGTCAGCTTCGATAGTAACTTGACCTGCACCAGTATCTGCAATACTTGTAATTTTCACATACTCACCTGGAGTGTAAGATTCTAAATACTTACCAACAACAATCATGTGTGCTGATTCCAAGTTAGTCGCTGTATTACCTGCGCCACCATTAATAATTAATTGTGCTGGAGACTGTGCGTTATCAACAGTAACAATACCGCCCTGAGCAGTTAAATCTGCGATAGACTCAGAAGCTACTTGCATTACTTTGTGAGAAAGAACTTCGTAATCTTGGTAAATATCGAAGTTGTTACCAACTAGATCGATGTTTGCAAGCTCGTCTTCTTGAACTGCACAGAATAAACCAGTTCTTCTGGCTTCCATGTTAATTAATGTTTCGATGTACATTTGGTTACCCTCTGCATCGATAAATTCAGGGATTAATGATACACCGTTGTATTGTGCTAATAGAGATACTTCTCTTAAACCAGCGAATTTAGCAAACTGATCTCTAATTAGACCATTGTTATCAAAGTAATCGCCGTAGTTAGGATCGTTGTTTAATTCTTGGGCATCAAATTTGCCTTTGAATACAAACACGTCTACCATGTAATCTGATACATATTCGTCTGCGTCAATTCCTTCTGGAATGTTAGCTTCTCCGTACCACTCTCTTGCTGTTAACTCAAAACCTCTTGTATCTCCAGCTTGTCTGATAATAACTGTAATAGGATCTTGTTTAATGTTAACAAATGAGATTGCGTGGTTTGGCCCTGCCGCAGTTGCAGCTAGTAACTTCTCATCTGAAGGATTCCAGAATTTATCTGTATCAAATACAGCGTTGAATTGCTTAGAAGAAGCTTCTGACGCTTGTGTTGATACAGCAGTTAAACCTTGTTGTGATGAATTAGTTGCAGGTGAGAAAGTACTCACTCTGTCATTTGCATCAGCAGTAGTTAAGTTTAATGCTAAAATTGGACCTCTAGATAAAGCTTCAATAGCTGATCTGTGGAAGAACATATTTTTCTTTTCTAATGACTTGTCAATACCACCGAAAACTTGCTTGAATTGCTCTACGTCTTCTACTAAAACTGGTGTGTTGTAAGGACCTTTTTCAGATCTACCTACAACTAGTCTAATAGTTTCCGCAGGGATGTTTACAGTTTGTGACTTGTCAAACTCTAAGCGATAAACGCCTGAGCTTTTGAACTGTAGTAATTGAGGACTTAATGCCATAGTTGTTCGTATTATTTTTTAATTCTTTTATTATATATCCTTGTCTTTCTGCAAATTTATTTCAAAAGGTCATAAATATCATATTGTAAATCACCAGCCTGGTCATTATCTTTAAATAGTATCTTTTCCATCTCATCATGAAGGTCTGGATCTATGAAATCTAATAGCTCTTCTACAAAGTCTGCATAATCTGTTGTGTTAAAAAATTCAGTCGCAGTAATGCAAGTCATAATGACGTCATCGTTGCCCATTTGAGCTCCATAACTACCATTTGGTAAAGTACCAAATAGAGATGCCTCAGTTACTGTAACTTCATCAGTTAAATCTAATCTATTTATCTTGTAAAGTTTTGCGAAATTCTGACAGAAAATAGCTTTATTGTCAGATTTTAGTTTAATACCTGGTTTCAGAGCTCTACCATCGTGTCGATGTTTAAATTTAACAACCATCTCGTCGTCAAAGTCATTTCTTTGTGGAAAGATTTGTCTTAGGTAATTAAATAACACTGTACCATAGGTGTTGTATTCTACAATCATCTTTACATTTTCTGAGTAGAATATGTCGACCGACAATGTATATAGTACTTTTGCGAAATCTTCAATTACATGCTCATTCGATCTAAATCTACACACTTGGCTAAATTTAAAGAAATCGTACATCGCGCCTGGATTAACGACATTCTTTATTTCTTCTGGACTCATCGGACTAACTTGGAAGACATTAATTACTGATGCGTCACCGCCGTTGCCTTCGGCAATATCTACTGAAAATACCCAGAAATTCTCTTTGTCTCTACATGTTTCTATATCAAAATCTGGATCCCACTCTAAGAAACCTTTAGTATCAATAGAGATATAGTCGAACTCATCGAAGTCATGATAGACATAAGGCTTCATGCGTTTTCTCATCTTTTTCATATCTACTGGGTCTAGCAGTAGGTTTGAACTGGAAACGAATTCATTTCCATACTGTTTATTGAATGCCTCAATTGAACCTAAGTTTTTAAGTTCTCTTTCGTACCAGGCTTCGTCTCTGTCAGGATGTTGCCACCAGTCGATACGCATAGGATGATATTCATTATCGCCACGATCTGCTGCTGAGTATATTTGGTAGAACTTGTTAAATCCATTTGGTGTTGATGTAATTGTAATTCTTGAGACTTTCGACGAGGACAGCGTAGGATATACGTTCTCGTAGAAAGAGTCTGCGATCGATGGATGAACGTGAGCAAACTCGTCCAAGTACAGGTTATGGATTGTAAAACCAATACCGGATTTTGCTGTGGTTGATTGTCCAATAATACGACAACCGTTATCACATCTTACATTCATGACATCGTATTTGATAATACCAGGCTTCATAAAGAATGGTAGGTTCTCGATTACAGTCTTAGCCTTATCAATAATTTCTTTTGTTGAGTCAGATTTATTGGCAAGTAGCAGAGTGTTCTTGTCCATATTAAATGTCAGATACCATGCATTAAAGATAGACGCTGTCACGGTTTTACCCATCTGACGAGATGCTAGTACAATGTTGAATCTTTCCTCTTGTAGATTTCTCAACATTTCTATCTGGTAGTCTCTTAGTTTTACTTGTTGAATACCATTATCTGTCATTACCACTGCATATTTCTCTGCAAAATACACAATATCAGCGGCGCATCTAGCTAACTCAGCTATTTCCTCATCAGTATATTCAAATACAATATTACCTTTCTTTAAAAATTGTCTACCCTCGTAGAATGGTAACTTAATCTTAGGACGATAACCCTGGTCCATAGCAACCAATAAGTCATTGATTTGCTTGGTAGACCAAACAATTCTTTCCGAGGCTGCCTGTGGCCCTTCCTCTTTCGGAATCCATTTATTATCTCCTACGTAGTCTGACATTATTCTTCTGTTGGTTCAACGTCTTCAATATCCTCATTCGCACCATCGATACCTGCACGAATTGCGGCCATTAAGTCTTTTGTACCTCTTTGGATATTTTTATTACTAGAATCTCCACCTGCTCCTTCGATCTCAGCCTGATTCTGTCTTTGTTGATAGATCTCTATATCTCTAGCAATTCTTTTAGTACCTTCTTCTGCAGCCATCAGATACATGGTCTGAGATTTAATAATATCTAACATTGACTTCTGTAGAGTTGCTAGTACTTCAAACATTCTAGGTGCTAATTCACCTGAGTCAATTGTTTCTAATAGAGTTGTAAGTGCTTTTTCACCAGCTTGTAGCTGATAGATTAGAGAAGACATAGTCATCTCATCCATCTTCTTTTTAGCTTGAATATACTCATCTTTCTCGATAATATCTGCATCGAGATAGAATTTCATTAAACTAGTGATAGTCTTTTGTGCTTTTTTACTTGCACCTGCCTTTAGCTCAGTGTAATTAACTACTGGTGCTAAAGCTGTTGGTTTAGCCTGAATAGGTAAATCTTGAGGATCGTTCTCTACATCTAGAGGACTATCTCCAATTAAATCATCTAATTCCTGTCTGATTTGATCTGCCTGTTCAGCTATCGTCTTTTTCTTTTCACTCATAATATGATATTATATTCTATATATCTAGAAAATACTCGTAACAAATTTAGTCAATATTTGTTACCTATTTTGGTTGTATTTTCTTAATTGAATAGAAGGAACTGCATTATCAGTAATTAACGCAAGATGAGAGTCTCTTACGATATACTGTTGCAATACATTTGTGTGTTGGTCTTGACCAATAGTTTTCTTGAACAATCTGATATTTGTCATTGCTAATTTACCAGGCATTAGAGACCATTGTTTCTTAGTAGACCATCCTTGTGCAGAAGCTAATTCAAAATTTTCATGCATAACCTCAGTTAGAGTATCAGATACTGGCATCGAAGTCAATGCATTACTCTGAGGATTTAACTTATACACATAAGCTCCTGTGTTTAGGAATGAATTATTTAGGTTATAGACCATACCATACCAATTACCATTTACAGGCCCTAAACCAGTTGCAAAAGGATATGTTAGAACTAAGTCGTTGATATATGCTTTTACGTGAGTTTGGTTAACTGTAAGTTTTAAACCCTTATTATTCTGCCATCCATCAAATATAGTTTGCTCTGCTGTAGCTGAAGTTAAATTAGGTTTGAACCATGTTGTAAATGCTAAGTTGCCATCTACTGCTAATTGAGAATACTTTCTATATAGCAGACATTCAATACCTAAATCTTTTACAGATTCTAGATCGTAACTATTCTTAGCAATAATAGTCCACTTATTTCTAATCTCTTTATCCGAGATAGTTAAGTTGTTATGAATTCTATCTCTAACACCATCACCAACTTCTGAGAATACAGTTTGATATTGCGTAGACTTTGTAGTCTTTTCATACTCATCTCTCTGTTCTTCACCGAATACTTCCTCAACTCCAGTGTAAAGATCGTCTAGTGCTGTTTCAATTGCACTGCCTTCTTCAACTTGAGTAGAGCTACGCTCTTCATATTTCTGAAGCATTACTCTCCAGTAAGTCATATTCTGATTAAACTCATCAGCTAAACTAACTGAACTTACTTCATACATTCTATTCATTCTAGGAATGTACATGTAGTCTCTTGGTCTTGGATGAATACCTTCACCGAAAGCAGCTTCCATCTGACCTTTAGTAACATGAATTTCAAAATCTTCAAATCCCATACCGAAAATATCATAAGTAAATTCTCTGGTTGGCATTTCGTTATCCGGCACCATAATCTTTAGATTACCCTGCTCCTTCACATTGTAAAGAGAGTATTCCATTAGAACCACATCCTTAGATCTTTTATCTGGCTCTACTCTAAAATATTGTACTGGGTGTCCCCACATATTAGCAGATAACTCACTAATCTCTTCATATATTGCAGTTGGTTTACTTAAAGAGTATGGGTCGTAGATTGGATCTGAACAATCTATTACAATATTAGTACATCCAGGTAAATAAGGATCGTTACAATCTCCACAGAGTTGTGGACATGATTGGATTGTACCATCCGCAGTTTCTAATTCAAATGTTACCGATAGTAAACTTAAACTGTGTAGAGAAGATAATCTATATGCTTCTGCTTTTACATCAATCCAAAGTGGTTTAGTGGAATCAAATTGAATACCTAGTAAATCTCTTGGGCCTATTGAATTGTTAAGAGGTCTTAACTCAGACATTTGGCCACCGTCTGTACCTGCAGCTTCTTGTGAGTATCTGAATTCATAAGTGAAATAATTATCTAAGTCTGGATACTCATACCATTTTGCTCCTGTTGCTGTAAAATCTGAAGTTTCGACAGAAGTTATAGTATCTCCTTGAATAGAATGTACCGTAAAGACTTGACCTCCTATAATAAATTTATTACCTGGAGAAAGATTTAGGTTTACATTGCTACCTACAAACTGATTACTACCGCTAACTACATCTAGAGTACCCACTGAATTTGGTGAATTAACACCAACTAGGATATTCCAGCTCAATACTCTAGTTACATTAGAGTAAGGTTCTTGAAGTTTAGCGAAGAAATAGTCTCCGATTGCATCTGCTGTAAAATTAGTTACCGCCATATTGAAAGAGTCTAGACTCTAGTATTTTTATTATATATCTGACTCCCAATCGGTGATTAAAAGCATTTCAGGATTATCGTTCTCGTGATGCTCTAAAGTGTGGATAAACGCGTTAGTTACTCCTAATGTTTCTACTGTATTATTCTCTGCTTGAAACAGATCTAGAGACTTTAAGAATTCTCTAAGTTTAAATATTTTGAATTTATCACCAACTTCAATTAGACCTGCTCTTTTTAATACCATGTTAGCCATTTTAAGTTCGTGTGGTTGAAATATATCAAACATACGAATACTACCTCGTAGGATTTTAATATCATACTTGATAGTTTTTACTTGATCTACATTGACGATTCTATTATAGCTAGAATTTAGATTTAGATTTACTTTTACATACCTAAGATTAGGCATGGTTTCTAATATCTGCCATAAAAAGTAAATTGAGGTGGCTTCTTTGTGTATGTTAACATCACTTACTGCTTTAAATCTAGCAACATCTTTAGAAAAGCCTATTTCTAAATACTGTAGTAGTCTATCCTTAGATACCAACATAGCTCCGCTCGTTCCTACTTTCCTAGTTTTAGAGTCACGGTTAATAATACCCCACAATCTTAGGTCAATAGAATTATACTTGTAGAGAGTAATATCTACAATCTCTGTAAAGAAGTCTTCAACTTTTTGCATATACGTCTATCTGTTCTTCAATTTTTTGTAAATCAGCGAAAAGAGCGTCTTTAGCAAATAGTTTTAATTCACTGAATTCTCTATTTCCTATTTCGTTTTTATCCATATAGATTTCTACAGCTCTTTCACTGGGAATATATTTATCAGGTTTATTTTTTGTAGCCTTTTTAGTTTTAGTATAAAACCATCCCGGAACAGATTTAAACCTAGAAGCGACAGTTGCCCAACACTCTACTACATTACCACCGTTAATACCGTTGATATTAAATAGTTGTGCATTGCTAGGATATTTAATAGCAAAAAAGCGATTAATCATAAAGTGATGTCGCTTCTTTGTATGTTGCTTTAGTTTAGCATATTGTGGTCTTTTCGTGAACATTATTTTCACGAAATCAAATAGTTTCGTTTCGTCTAACATGTTTATTATATGTTAATAAGTGGCAAAGTTTACTTTACCCACTCAGCAAAAGCTAACGCATGAGCGTCTACGCTGGAGTAACCTGCCGCAGAGAATTTAGCAGCGGTATGAATAACTTCTTGTTTAAGTCCATGAGCATTCGCTTCTGCTAAAATCTCTTCGATTTGAATGTGATCGTCTAAGGTCATTAAAATAACTTTTTAGTTTTATCTTTTGTCTCTGAAACTGGCTTAGCCTTTTTCTTTCCAACTAGTTTCATTGGCGGCTGCTTTGTTTCCTCTGGCACATCCATGCCTGCGAATGGGTCTGGTGCAAAGTTAACTTTCTTTGCAGTTTCTAACCAATCCGTACCTTCCAAGATTTTATCCATTTCCATGATAGACTCTTTGTTCTCAATTGCACCTTCCCAATCTTTTTCAATAGCAGAATAAATTGCTTTTTGAATTGGATCTGGAATGGTTTTATTGTGTAATAACATAAGAGCGATGTTGGTCGTCAAGTTAGTCTTAATTAAAGTCTTACTGCTATGACCAACAACACGGTAAATAATATCTGAAAGAATGTCCTTAGCTTCTGATGAAAATAAGAAGTCAATTGTAAAGTTATCGTATTCTTTGATATATTGTTTCCAAATAGACTCTGCAGTTTTGTCGGTGATAGAATAGTTTCTAAGTTTACCATTCTTCATTTCTTTCTGCCAAGTCACAACTGATTGGATATTATCTGATTTATCACCGACAAGTATTTTCTTGAAGATAAACTCATCGCAGTCTACTTCTTGAATTTTAATCTTGTTAGCTTTAACCCAATCTAGAATATCGTTTTGATAATTGTCTCTAGCTAAAGCGGAACCACCCATGTTAAACAACATGTCGTCGTTAGATATATCTTTAGTTGAAGACGTATTCATATCTTTGTCAAAACCTGTGTAGGCATACAAGGTTTTCTTAGTATTGTAATACCAAATAGTGTGAGCATCATTAGTATCTGAATAGTTAACTAATTGAATTAAGTCTCTATCACCTGACCAGACAATACATGATTTACCTCTAGCATTTAGCATGGTAGACCAACCGAAGATAACATCATCTGCTTCTGCGCCTTGAATCTGGTGTACAGTAACACCTTTACTTGCTACAACTTTTTGAAATTCTTCATAGACTGCATATACTGATGGCCAGTCTACGGTTTGATTTTGTTTTCTTGTACCTTTATAGTCTGATGCAGGGAATAGATCCTTTCTCCATGATTTAGAGTCTACTGCTAAGACTACGTCGTCTACAAACATTTTTAACTTTCGCATCTCTGATGCAAAGTCAATGGCCAACTTACGCATAAATTGTGCGCGTTGCTTATCATCTTCTAGTAATTTACCCTGTTTAGGTTTGGGTAAGACGAATAATCTACTGAAGACAAAGTAGTTGCCGTCGATTAATAGTGTATGTTTTCCCACCTTCATATCTTTAGTTTATGCTTCCTATACAAATATAATAAAAATATCTGACATAGAAAAATTATTTAACACTTATTTTGCTTTAATTTGCCTTAATAATACCTTGGATCTCATAGACACAACTTAACATTGTGATTACAGGATCGATTACATGAACTCTCTGCTGTTGGTGTTTAGCTACAGAAATAATGATCTGTGGGATATGCTTGACCGATTGCAATTGTTCTTGTTGTATATATTCGACAAATTCTTCGCCAAGCGTCTGCAATATATCATCAACTCTATTAGAATAATTAGAGACCAGCATTTGATAATTCTTTGCTGGATCTGTCTCATTAAATACTAATTCGAAAACATCTTTATAGACTGAGTTGAACCTTTTAACATCACCTACTGTAATATTAGTAGTGCCTTGAGTTTTAAAACCCTGTAGCTTATTGAGCGTCGATCTTAGATCTGGGAAATTACGTCTAACAAACTCTACAAGAGCCTCTTTATCGATAGTCATTCCCTCTTGCTTACAGATCTCATATACTCTACGAATATACTTCTTAGTCAATTCAGACTCTTCTTCTTTATCAAAGTCAAAGTTAATAACTTCAAACCTTGATAGAATAGGATCTGGTAGTTTGTTAATATAGTTACAAGTTGCAATAAATCTAGAGTTACTAGCGAATTGCTCCATTGTAGCACGAAGTGCCTTAAAGAACTGGTCAGATACACCGTCAACCTCATCGAGGATAACCACTTTAAATGTACCAGGTTGGTCCATAATTGAGACCGTAGAACAGAAATCAATGATTCTAGTTCTAATTACATCTACAGATGTGTCTGTGGATGCGTTGATGTACAAATAAGGCAGTCCAAATTGATTGACAACGGCTTTTGCAGTAGAAGTCTTACCTGTTCCTGGTGAGCCCGCAAACAGCATATTCTGGACTAGTCCGTCTTTAAACTTATTCATGACTGCATCTGGCAGAATAAGTTCATCTAAATTTTTTGGCCGATACTTTTCGGTAAAGAGTTGATTTAATGATTGCATACAACTTTGAGTTTAATTGTTATAGTATCAAGTGGCCTAAATGTTTCATTGATAAATATACTATATGAGTATACGAATTGAAAAGACAGGTGGCCCTTGGCCCGCGAATCGTTACGGTATTATTCTAAAGCATTTACCAAGATTCTTAAGAAAGTTTCTAATCACTCACAGAAATTTGGCTAGATGGCAGGATGATGACCAGTTCATGGAATGTGTGATTAGAATGCAGAGGCCTGCATCTAGAGTTAACACCTAGATCTACTGGGATATGGTAAATGACAGAGCCTTGACCGAGAAGGGCTTAGAACGCGCGTATAATACTGTTGATTGGTACTGTGCTATCTCACTTAAACCTATTAAGGCTAAGTTTATGAACTTCGACCTGGCTAACTTTGTGCACCCAGAGTACCGCGATGTACTAAAGGCCCCAATGGTAGACAGTCGTATACTTAAATCCTCAATTGACTTTCGTAAAAAATGTAAAAAACTCCTGCTCGAACAACGAGAGGAGTTTCTTAAACTTGCTAAAAAGAACGCTAAACGTTCTCTTTAAATTACTTATTCATTAAAGCTCTGAATTTATCAGATACAGACATACCTTCATATAGGTTTGATTCGCTAGGGTTTTTAGCTTTCTCTAATTTATCCTTTTCAGCTTTTAAAGCTTGTTGAATAACTCCTAAATCATTTTTAGATTTTTTGTCTTTCTTATCTTTTAAATTTTCAATAGCGTCTTCGAACTCTTTGATTTTAGCTTTATGCTTTTTTACTTCAGGAGAGTCTTCTTCTTTTGGCTTATCTTCCTCTTTTGGCTTATCTTCTGCTTTTGGCTTGTCTTCTGCTTTTGGCTTATCTTCAGCTTTTGGCTTATCTTCAGCTTTTGGCTTATCTTCAGCTTTTGGTTTATCTTCTGCAGGTGGTTGGCCATCATTGGCTTCTATCTCTTCTCTTTTCTGTCTAACCTCTGCCTTATCAACATCTGCTGCCAATTCTTTCATTGCCTCTTCCTCTTGCTTTAATTTAGCATCCATTTCCTTATATTGAGTCTTAAGGTCTTTCTTTTTCTTAGGATCGTCAGACATGCCTGTTTCCTTCTTAATTCTCTCAAGTTTACCTTCGATGTCTTCCTTAGCAATAGCTTTTGATACAAGATCACCTCTGTCTGAGAACTTATCTCTTACTGCTTTCTCTAAATCGTCAGCTTTTGTCTTAGCCGAAGCAGCTTTAGCTGCTAGCTTTTCTTTCTTAGCTTTATTTTCTTTGTCATTAGGTAGCTGATCTTTTGCTAATTCAATTGCAACTTGGTTATTTCTAACCTTGTTTACTTTTTGCATAGCCTTCTTAGCTTTAGGAGCATACCAGATTAAATCCATAACTTTGCTAGGTCCCTCTTCGTTAATCTCACCTTCATTAATAGCATTTAGGGCTTCTAATGCCTCTAATACTAAAGGATCTAACTCGACACCTTCTTTGATGTCGTTCGCTAAATTTGTAAGATTTTCTTGAATTCTTGTAGAAAGAGTTTCTAGGTTTGTTAGGATAGAGTCTACATCTTTGATGATTTCTGCTCTTAGTTCTGCGCCTTGTGGCTCAGCAACTGTTTTATCTACTGCAACTGATGCAGGTTCAGTTTTTGAAGCTGGTGTGACGTTCTGTTCTGTGCCAGAAACTTCACCTGCTGCAAATTCTTCGAATAACTGTACTTTGTTTTGATTAATCATAGTTACGTTAATTATTTTAGTCGTATGAATTATATATCTCCCAAAGTCTATATAAAAGAAAAGGCCCTCGAATGAGGGCCTTTTAATATAGTTTCTATGAATCTATAGATTATAGTGCGAAACCTGTTACTGAGAATTTCTCGTATTGTGTACCTGGGTGGAAACCAGCTTCAACTAATGCGTATCTAGATTTTACAGCTACTTTAGGAGCCATAGTACCTTCAACGATAGCTTGTACTGATTCAGCCATTAAGTAAGGCATGAATACAAGACCAGGACCGTTACCGTCACCTTTTCTACCAACTAATACTTCCACAGAACCGAATTCAATTGATGGGTCAGTATAAATGTTGATACCTGCAACAGAACCTAATGGGTAGATAGAACCAGCCACTTGGTTAACTGTGTTTGCAATTGGGTAAGCTACGAAACCTGCAACTGACTGTAGAGCAGATGCGATAGCACCACCTACAACAGCAAAGTTACCTGCACCTCTTCTACCGTTCTGTGCGATTAAGTTCGCAGCAGCAAGGATTGAAGTTAAGATTTCTCTGTATCTGTCAGCTTTAGTCTCACCACCAGCTAGAGCAACAGAGTGGTCTAAGTTAGTGATACCAGAACCAGCTAATGCTCTCATCTTTAATAAGATGTGGTTGTTGATAGACTGAGTTAATTCGTTAGTTAATACTGCTTCTACTTGAGCAACAGCGTCAACACCGAATTGCTTAAGGTCTTGTACTTGCTCTCTAGTTACAGCAGCAGCTACTTGGAAAGTCTCTGCAGAAACTGATTTAGAGAATAAGCTTAAGCCCATTACTTTGTCTGGAGTTTGTTCCCCAACGTCTCTTGACATAGGAGCACCTAAAGAACCAGATGCACCAGAGAAACCAGGAATGTGGTCTTCTAGAGCTTTTACTAATTCAGCACCAGCGTATCTATCAGCGATAGAACCTTCGTGTGCTGGATCTGTAGTGTCCTCTAAGATGTTAAGTGGAGCACCAACTTTGATGATAATTTTACCATCGATTCTTGAGTAACCAACTTTTGAGTCACCATTAGTAAGTGTTGGATCTTCGTCACCGTTTACACCTACTAAGTTAGCTTTGATGTAAGTTGGAGTTTCAGTACCACCAATTTTACCACCTTCGTATACGAAGTCTAGGTAAGATAGTAATCCCATTGGTCCAGCCATAGGTACAACAGGTACTAGGTCTAAACCGATTGTTTGTGCAGCAACTTGCATTGCTAAAGGTAATAATGTTGGAGCTTTGTCACCTGAACCGTCTGCGTTACCTGCAGTTGGGAAAGATGTAGCACCCATACCAAAGATGTTACCTGCAGTACCTAAAGACATTACAGATGCATCTTCATAAAGCTTGTGATTGTGGCAGTATTCCGACATCCAAGCTAGCTTTGAAGCTTCGTTGATACCAGTAGCCTCTTCAATGATTGGAGACCATGTGTTTCTGATTTCAGCTTCGTTAATTAAATTTGCCATTTTTCAGATTATTATTTTTTAATGGTTTTGTTAAGTGTTCATTTCTGAACTCGACTTGCTTGGACTTTTCTGCTTCGTTAGTCCTTTATCGTCGATGTTTTATATATCTTTACTTTTTAAATCTTTTCTTTAAGCTCTCAGCGTAGTTAGACACATCATATAGTGGCTCGTCTTTCTTCTCAGTCGCTGCTGATTCGTTAACTGCCGCTAATTTTTCTAGGTCAACTTTTACCTCT
>MDTD01054229.1_pt1 | contig 22372 bp, 19 predicted proteins | sample 811221 | NCBI WGS metagenome assembly MDTD01 (sample SAMN05326646, study PRJNA326480) | marine metagenome | isolation source: seawater | place: Pacific Ocean: South West | collected 2011 | reverse complement strand
TAGGTGAAAAAGTGAAATAAATAAAATTTATTTATAATGCCTTTGTTCCAGTCCAAAAAGTAGACCAATGACCTTCCTTCTAAATATTTAAAATTGCGTTGTATGGGTTTTGGCACTTCTTTTGAATAAACCTGGAAATTAATCTTTTACTTTCAAACCAATTGTAAAAAGGAGAATTTATGGAAAAGCAGTTTCAAGATAATTTGAGTAAAATTTCCTCACCATTTTGGAGAAAAATGGACGCTTGCTCACTAGATTACAATGGAGCTCGGTATAGAGATATTTTGCTAGTAAAACCAATGCAGGGCAAGGCTAAAAAGATAATTCTCAATAGAACTCAGTTTTCTTTTCTTTCTTCAAAGAGCTTTGATACAGAGGTTAAAGGTTTCAATATTTATTTACCAAACTTAATGGGTGATGAGGTATCTTTTTCTTTAACTCTTAAACCCGTTTTTTTAAAGAATGCTGAAAAGGGTGGACGTTATCTTCTAAATTCTTATTCGGAAAGCCCTTTTAAAATAAATGGAGTTTTAAGTTACAGTTCATTTATAGAAAGGGGTGATATTGTAGACTTAGGTTTTCACAGGTTGGAGTTTAAATCTTCAAATGAAGAAAGTTTGAACTCTAAAGAAAATGAGCTTCTTCAAAACCCGAGTATATTAAATTCAAACTTGAATATTCTTATTGAAGGAGAGACAGGGACAGGTAAGTCCAGGCTTGCTAAAATTATTCATGAAAAGAGTCAAAGAAATGGAGAGTTTGTTCAAATTAACCTGGCTTCTTACTCAGAAAATCTCATTGAATCAGAACTTTTTGGGCATATAAAAGGGGCGTTTACTGGTGCTTTTGGTTCGAAGCCAGGAGCTTTTCTTTTTGCTGACAAGGGGACTTTGTTTTTGGATGAAATTGATTCCTTGCCCATAAATATACAAACCAAGCTACTTCTTTTTTTAGATACGAATGAATTTAGACAAGTCGGTGGTGAAAAGCTCAAAAAAACTGATGTAAAAATTATTTTTGCTTCAGGAAAAAGTTTAAAAGATCTTGTTCATAACGGGAAAATGAGGCAGGACTTTTTTTATCGAATAAGTTCGGGCGTAAAGCTATCTCTTCCACCATTAAGAGATGATTCTTTACTATTAGAGGCAATTTGCAAGGATTTTTCTTCAAGAGAGGGTATTTATATCCATCCTTCTCTTCAGGACTATTATAAAAAACTGTCTTGGCCTGGAAATATAAGACAACTGATATCCCATTTGAAAAAAAAGAAGCTTTTGAGTAAGGGTAAAAAAATAGAATTTGATTCAGTTGATGAAGACCTTGTAGAGCATGAAAGAGATTTTTTTAAAACAGCTTTATCAAGTAGGCCTCATTTAACTCTTGAAGAAGTAAAGAAAAGATATGCATTTAATGTATTTAAATATTGTAGGGAGAATTTAGATGAAGCTTCAAGAGTTTTAAATATTTCAAAGAATACATTAAGGAGCTTTGTTAGAAGTATTAATCTTTTGTGTTGATTTATTTTTTAATTAGCAAGAACATTATTTATATAAACTTTTGATATGTGTCCTTTTATTTTCAATCTTTGAACAAGAACATTAATTTCTTCTTTAATTTTAAGTTTTATAATTCTTTTTCCTTCTTCTTTGAGAGGAAAGGTTGGAACAATTGGTTGGACACTATTATTTAGCTGATCCTTAATGAGGTTTTCATTAACCCTTGAACTAAAATATGCAGCGATATATCTATTAGAGCCTTCAACCGTAAAATCAAAGGTAAGCATCCTTATGGCATTAATGCTTTCAACATAAATAGGGAGGTCTATATTTTGTAAAGAAAATTGTTTTTTCTCTCCTAAAAAATAATCAGGTCTTTTTATGTAGTCTGATGTATCAGGACCTTTTTTCTTTTCTTTTTTAAGCGTAAAGATGTCTTTTCCCGTTCTTTCTTTTACAATTTGATTTAGTGAGTTGTATCCAATAAGAAGGATAATTGTTAATAATGAAGAGGCTATTAAGATATTCTTTAATTTTTCTTTAGGCATCTTCCTAAAAAAAGTAATTACTTTTTTTGAAAGGATTGAAATAAATGAATAAAGGCTTTTAAATATTTCTTTGAAATCAATTTTTTTGAAGCTAAAGTTTTCGATCCATTCATTAGTTTGTCGGACTTTTTTTGAGGTAACTCTTTTAATATTTTTTAATTCTTTTTGGGATTTATTTGAAAAAGTAACCGTCTTATCTTTAATATCACCCATTTTTTCTATGATTTCTTTCTTTTTTTCTTCTTTCTTTTTACGGAACTTTAATTTTAAGTCTTTTACTATGTTCGGAGTTGCTTTTTTGATAGTAGATTTAACTATTGCAAAAATTTTAAGAAGAATGGCATTAATTTTATCAATTAATTTTTGCAAGTTTAATCCTCCAATATGAATCTTATATTCTAACGGCATTTAGATGTATTTTAATTAGTTTCCCTTATGTTTATTGGAAAAAAGTACCCAATGACTTTTCAGCACCTTCTTTTATTCATGATTACCTTGTGTTTCCGATAAAAAAGATTGTCATCTTAACTAGGACTTCAAAAAATGCTCTTAAGTCTCAGAAGCAATTTTATTATATGCATAATCGTTTTTATCAGTACAAGTTGTTCTAGTTGGCTTCATCAAAGAACTTTTTTGAAAGAAATGGATGAGGTTAAGGAAGGTTTTTTTGTTCCAAGGAAGGACTTTGAAGTTGTCCCTGGAGATTCAGGAAAACAATTTCGTTCTAGGAGAGAGATTGGAAGAAGAACACCTCTAACTCATAAAAAACGTCAAAAACGAGAGTTAAATGACTATCTATCAAAAGAGCTCGACTATAAGGAAAGGCGGCTAAGCAAAAAAGAATCCAGGCGCTATAGAAATAATGGGGAGTTGTTTGATAGTGACTCAGAAAGAATATATTACCTCAACCTTCCTATAGAAGACCGCTTAGGTTATTTATCTAGAAAGAGAGGAGATTTGAGAAGGCTGGATTTTAAGGATACAGGCTACTCTAGCTTGGAAAGAAGGGCGATTAAAAAAAGGCAGCTCTTTGTTGGTATGACAAAGGGCGCGGTTAGGAGGTCTTGGGGATCTCCTGAAAGGGTGGAATATGCAGGAAACCCTCAGATGCAGAACGAGAAATGGACTTTTTATCACGGCAGGTCAAGAAAAAACGTCTTTTTTGAATCTGGAATTGTTCAAGGTTGGGATTTTTAGTTAAATTTGACATTTTTCTCTTTAGTCTTATGTTGACCTTTTAGTCTAATTTGGACAATCATGTACATTTTTGATCTATTGTAATCAAAAAGTTGGCCATCAAGGACAGGTCATCGTGAGAGGTAATAAATGGGCGTTCATACTGGAAATTACACTTTAGATTTTGAGAGACCTGTAAGGGAATTGGAAAATCAAATACAAGATTTGAGAGGGGTTTCTGGGAAGCCTCACTTAGATTTGTCTTCTGAAGTAGGTGCTCTTCAAAAAAAGGTAGATAAATTAATTACTGAAATTTATGGAAATCTATCTCCATGGGAAAGAGTTCAGCTTTCAAGGCACCCAAATAGACCTCATGCTTCTGATTATATTAAGGAGGTTCTCAGTGATTTTCATGAACTCCATGGGGATAGAAAGTTTGCTGATGATCCTTCAATTATAGTTGGCTTTGCTTACTTAGATGGTAGAAAAGTTGCTGTTTTAGGAATTGAAAAAGGAAGGAAAACTAAGGACAAAGTCCATAGAAACTTTGGAATGCCAAGACCTGAGGGATATAGAAAAGCAATTCGAATTATGAAGCTTGCAGATCAATTCAACATCCCAATTATTTCTTTTGTTGATACGCCAGGTGCTTATCCAGGAATTGGAGCTGAAGAGCGTGGTCAGGCCTCGGCCATAGCCGAGAATTTGGCTGAGATGTTTGATATAAAAGTACCTATTGTCTCAGTCATTATCGGCGAGGGTGGATCAGGAGGTGCTTTGGGTATAGCAATTGCTGATAAAGTTTTGATGATGGAGTACTCTATCTATTCCGTTATTTCTCCAGAATCTTGTGCATCTATCCTCTGGGCAGATCCAAAAAAGGGAGAAACCGCATCTAAAGCTTTAAAGCTCTCCCCATCAAAAGCACAGGAATTAGGTGTTATTGACGGAACTATTGAAGAGCCGATTGGTGGAGCTCATAGGGATCACCAAAAGGTTTTTGAGACTATGAAAAAAAGGTTATCAAAAGAGTTGGATTCCTTAGCTGGTATAGGAACGAAGGAACTTACAGAATCTAGATTTAAAAAGTTCAGAAACATGGGTAACGAAACAATTTGCCAGGTGGCCTTTGATTCTCATTAAGGATTCAAAGAAAAGATTCCTTCTTTAATCATTTAATTTAAAAATTGAGAGGTTTATCGAATGTCTTTCCAATCTATGACCGGCTTCGGCAGGTCAGAAAGCAATAATGATTCCTATTCTCTAACTGTAGAAATGAAAAGTGTGAATCATCGGTTTCGAGACATTAGGTTTAAGGCACCATTTATTTTAAGTAGTTTTGAGAATTCCCTTAAAAAGCAATTAGGAGAAGTTTTTAAAAGAGGTAGCTTTGATTTATATTTTAATCTAAGAAAAGTTTCCAAAGAGAATTCCTTTGCACATATAGATAAAGAAAAAGTGAAGAGCTTTATTAAGGATATGAAAGAAATAGAGAATGATTCTTCATCTAGTTTTTCTTTTCAAGCCACTGACTTTTTGAGAAGTGAATTCTTTCAAGATCAGGATAATGAAAAAGAAATAGAAATTGTTAAGGAACTAGTTTTTTCTACCTTCTCAAAGGCCCTTGATTTATTAAAAGAAACAAGGATTCAAGAGGGTGAAAGGATGATCAAGGTTATTGGAGATCACCTAAACTCTTTTAAATCCTACTTAGAAGAAATTGAAAAAAAAGTTCACGACTTTTCTACCCCTGTTAAGAATAAGTTCCGAGAAAAATTTGAAAAAGAGTTTTCAAAGGATTATAAAATTGATGAGAGTCGATTTATGCAGGAGGTCATTTACACTCTAGAGAAGTTAGATGTTTCTGAAGAAGTAGATAGGTTGAAGAGCCACCTGGAAAAGCTTGATGAAATGCTGAAAAATGGTGGAGAGGTTGGAAGGAAGTTAGAGTTTTTCATCCAAGAGCTAGGCAGAGAAGTTAACACAATAGGCTCTAAATCAGTCTTAGAAGAAGTAAGCCAAGCTGTTATACAAATGAAGGTTCAACTCGAAAAAATAAGGGAACAAGCTCTTAATCTGGAGTAAAATAGAAAGGGGATCAGTTTGGCAGATATTGAAAGGGGGAAAATTGTCGTTATAGTAGCTCCCTCAGGAACGGGCAAATCAAGCCTTATAAGTCGTTTAAAAGTGGATTTTCCTGGTCTTGTGGAGTCTGTTTCACACACAACAAGGCCTCCAAGAGAAGGTGAAGTTGATGGGACCCATTACTTTTTTACTGAAGTTGAGTCCTTTAAACAAATGATTGAAATGGGAGTTTTTATCGAGTGGGCAGAAGTACATAGCAATTATTATGGGACTTCTAAAGAATTTATTGATATGGCCTTGAAAAAGGGTCAAAGTCTTATTTTTGACCTTGACGTTCAAGGTGCTGACAGCTTTAAGGATTACTTTGGGAAGAAGGCCAACATTATTTTTATTGCGCCACCTTCCCTGGAAGATTTAGAGAAGAGGCTCCGTGGAAGAGCAACAGACAAGGATGAAGTAATTAAAAGGCGTTTAAATAATGCTGAGAAGGAAATTCTCAGAAAAAACGATTATGATTATTGTTTAGTAAATGATGAATTTGAGTCTTCTTACGCGAGATTAAAAGAAATTGTTGGAAAAGTTTTAGGAGTTTAGTTTGCATCGACCGTTAGATTTTTCTCACGAAAGAGATGTAAAAGTAGAAGACCTTGTTAGAAGGGTTCAAGCTTATTATCCTGATGCAGATTTTGTTATGCTTAGAAAGGCATTCCACTTTGCTGATAGGGCCCATAAAGGCCAAAAGAGGAGTTCTGGAGAGAGTTATATAACCCACCCACTAAATGTGGCCAGCACTCTGATAAAGCTGAGAATGGATTTGGATAGTATTATTGCGGGCCTTCTTCACGACACTATAGAAGACTGTGATGTTACTCCAGAGGATATTGAAAAGGAGTTCTCGGAGTCTATCTCTCAGGTAGTTGTCGGTTTAACAAAAATATCAAAAATTAAATTTAAAACTAAAGAAGAGTCTCAGGCGGAAAACTTCAGAAAAATGGTTGTTGCTATGGCCAAGGACCTGAGAGTTATTATCGTCAAATTGGCCGATAGAATGCATAATATGAGGACTCTTCAATATGTTTCAGATGAAAAGCAAAAGAAGATAGCACAAGAGACACTTGATATATATGTGCCTCTGGCGAGTCGGCTTGGAATCAATTCTGTTAAAGCTGAACTTGAAGATTTATGCCTAAGGTTTTTAAAGCCTGAAACTTACTATAAACTTGCCGAAAAAGTGGCAATGAAAAAGTCCGAGAGAGAGCTTTATATTAAGTCTGTTAAAGATGAGATGGTGGAAAAGCTTCTTAGTTACTCTCTAAAAGTAGAGGTAAGAGGACGACCTAAGCACTTTTATTCTATTTATAAAAAGATGATTTCTAGAGGTGTTGATTTCGAACAGATTCAGGACATCCTCGCTTTTAGATTGATTGTTAGTAATATAACTGAATGTTACAAAGCCTTAGGTATTATACATTCTTCATTTATTCCAATTCCAGGTCGTTTTAAGGATTATATTGCTATTCCAAAAGTCAATAACTATCAAAGTCTTCACACAACTGTTATTGGTCCTGGTGCTGAAAGAATTGAGATTCAAATTAGAACGCATGATATGGATGAGGTTGCCGAGACTGGGGTTGCAGCTCATTGGAAATATAAAGAGGGACTTGTTAGCGGGTCTACGAAAAGTCAGCTTCAGTGGGTAGAAGAGTTATTAGAGTTTAATAAAAATGTTGAAAGCTCTAGTGAATTTATGGAAGCGGTCAAGTCAGATTTAGATTCAGGTGGAATTTTTATTTTCACTCCAAAGGGTGATGTTCGAGAATTAAGGTATGGAGCTACGCCTCTAGACTTTGCTTATGCAATACACACCGAAGTTGGTAATCATTGCGTAGGGGCCAAAGTTAATTCCAAAATGGTTCCTCTTAAATATACCCTTAAATCTGGTGATTCTGTTGAGATTCTAACTTCAAAGACGCAAACGCCTTCAAAGGATTGGTTAAAAATTGCTAAAACTGGGAGGGCCCAGTCTCGAATCAAGCAATGGCTTCATAAAGTTGAAAGAGCAAAACATAGAGAATTAGGTCAAGAAGTCTTTGAAAAATCTTTAAAAGTATTTTCAACATCAATAAAAGCATTAGTTAAAAATGGAGATATTGAAAGGATCATTAGAGAATTTAAATTGAAAAGTGATGATGAGCTTTTTATTTCAATTGGGTCAGGTCGCTTACAAACGAAGACTATTTTAAAATCCATTCCTTCAATAAAAGATAAAGTCGTTGATGAGAATTTTGAAGATAAGATAGAAGAAATAACAACCTTTTCTAGAAAGCTAAGTAGATCTGTTAAAAAGAAGTCAAATAAGGATAATGCAATAATTGTTGATGGGATGGATGATCTTATGATCCGTGTTGCAAAATGCTGTAATCCAATTCCAGGTGATCCGATCATTGGTTTTGTTACCAGAGGAAGAGGAATAACTGTTCATATGAAAAAGTGTAACGTTATTGATAAAGTCTCTGTGGATAGATGTATTCCCGCAGATTGGAATGAAGAATTTAAGTTTAGACACCCAGTGAATATAAAAGTTATCACACATGATAAGCCTGGAATTTTATCCCAAATTTCAAAAAGTATTAACAATATTGGAATCAATATAAAAAGCGCGATGGCAAAAAGCCTTCTTGATAAAAAGGGAAGCTTCATTTTTGAAATAGAAGTTAAAGATTATAGTGAGTTACTTAAAGTAATTGGTTGTATTGAAGGACTTAGTGAAGTCATAAGTGTCCATAGAATTTAATTCAAAGGAATTGGCTGAGTTAATTCTTGTTCCCACAGAGAGAGAAACGCATACGTTCGAACCACCTTATAAACTTCTTTAAAGAGTATTTTTAAATTTCTAAAGTTAAAATAATTTTTAGAAATTCCAAAATAGTAAAATTCAGGTACAATCTGCTTAGATGTCATCTTTTCGATAATGTGCTTAATTCTTAAGATATGATAATCATGAGAAATAATGAGAATCCTTTTATAGTTTTTATTTTTTCTGGCAAAGGAAAGTGTATAGATTACATTTTCTAGTGTATTTTTTGCCTGATAATCAAACTTTACTTTAGAAAAGTTTTTGAGATTTTTCTTTTCAAGAGAATGAAGGATTTTTTTTGTTGCGAGTTTGGATGAAACTCCTGTTATAAATAGCGGTGGAAAATTAAAGCTTTTTGCTGTTTTTAAAGCAAAAGGTATACGACCTGTATCCCCTGTGAATACAGCAATCAAGTTGGGTGAATTTTTAAAAAAAGCTTTTCTTGTTTTTTGCTCTTCAGTGTGTGAAGTATGGAGGAAGTAAAGACCAAGAGTCGCATAAAGGATAGTCACCGAAGCAAAAATTGTGAGAAAAAGCCTCTTATAATTTCTTTTTTTCTTAAATAGGTCCATCTTTAGCTGCTATAACCTCTATTTCAATTTGGGCTTCCTTTGGAAGAGCACTAACTTCAACACAGCTCCTGGCCGGAAAAGGCTTTGAAAAAAATTCCTCATAGGCTTTATTAACTTTAGGAAATTCGGAAAGGTCTGTTAAAAATATCGTTGTTTTTATAATATGATTAGTATTCAACCCCTCAGATTCCAACAAACCTTTAATATTTGATAGAGTTTGTGCCAATTGGTCTTCAAATTTTGTTTCGAGTTCCATTGAGGATGGATTTAGACCGATCTGGCCCGAAAAGTAAATGATATTTCCTAGATGGATTCCTTGCGAATAGGTTCCTATTGCCTCAGGGGCATGACTTGTATTGATTACCTTACAATTTTTTCTCATAATGGCTCCAGTTTTTAAAAGAAATTACTGAAATGACAGAAGCCCTGTTAAATAGCTCATGCTAATTATTTCACTTACCGTTGATGTTCTTTGTACAATATTAACCGCTTGATTCATTGGAGCCAAAATTGGTCCTATAGGTTGTACTTCGCTCAATTGAGAAAGAAGCTTGTAACTAATGTTGGCCGAGTTTAAATCTGGGAAAATAAGAATATCAGCAGCTTCATCTAATTTTGAAAAGTCGAAAAGGTTTTTAAGTAAGCTGCTGTTTACTGCAACATCAGCTTGTAGTTCCCCATCTACAATCAAATTAGGAGACTGTTGTTTTGTTAAACTAACAGCATCTTGAATTTTTTTACTCTTTGGGTGGTTCGACGAGCCAAAATTAGAAAAGCTCAAAAAGGCAACCCTAGGCTCCCTTTTCATTAATTTCTTGTACATTGTAGCTGTAGAGTTTGCAATTTCTGCTAAGTCTTCAGAAGATGGATCTATTTGAGCAGTACAATCAGCTAAGAAAAGAACTTTATCTTTAAAAACAAGAATAAAAATTCCTGTCGATTTTGAATCATCTCTTGTTCCAATGACATTCATAACTGGAATAAAGCATTCTGGAAAAGTTTGAGTAGGGCCACTTATAAGAGCATCTGCAAGTCCTTCATTAACAAGCATAGAGCCAAAATAATTCGCCTGGGACATTAGTTCTTGAGAATATGCTTTACTGATACCCTTTCTTTGTCTGTTTTTATAGAATTCTCCTGTAAACTTTTTAAACAATTCATGAGATTCTGGTTCGACAATTTGGATATCTTTTAAGTTATCAAGATTAAGGGAGTCTATTTTTTTATGAATTCTTGATTTATTTCCAATCAGGATTGGTTCAATTAGGTTTTCTTCGCGGAGAGATTGAACTGTATAAAGGACTCTTGAGTTTGAACCTGCAGCAAATACCATTCTTACTTTTTTTCCAAAGTTTTGAACTTTTGTAGACAGGTTATCTCTAATTGATTTCATAAAGGTTGCAGAAACATCCAGTCTGCCACTTAAATCCCTAGCATAATTTTTTAGATCATCCAGAGAAGTTCTTGCTACGCCACTTTTTATAGCAGCTTCAGCAACCGCGGGAGCTACATTTGTTAGAACCCTTTTATCAAAAGGTTTTGGGATTATATAATTTGGTCCGAATGAAAAGTGTTCATTTCCATAAGCCATCCTCACCTCATCTGTAACTTCTTCTTTTGCCAGATTAGCAAGGGCTTTTACAGCAGCCATTTTCATCTCTAAGTTTATTTTTTTTGCATGAACGTCTAGTGCTCCTCTAAAAATAAAAGGAAACCCTAAAACATTATTGACTTGGTTTGGAAAGTCAGACCTGCCTGTTGCCATAACAGCATCATCTCTAACTTCTAAAACTTCACTTGGAAAAATTTCAGGAGTAGGGTTTGCCATAGCAAAAATAATTGGCTTAGGGGCCATAGATTTGACCATATCCTTTGTTACAGCTCCGGCAACAGAGCAACCAATAAATGCATCTGCTCCATCTAAGGCCTCACTAAGAGTTCTCCTATCAGTTTCAACGGCAAATGCTTCTTTATACTTATTCATCCTTTCTGTTCGGCCCTTAAAGATGACTCCTTTTGAGTCGCACATAATTAGGTTTTCTCTTTTAACACCCATTTCAAAGAAGAGGTTTGCACAAGCTACTGAGGCAGCTCCAGCTCCATTAAAAACTACTTTTAAATCTTCCATTTTTTTATTTTGGACTTCGACAGCATTCAAAAAGCCAGCTGAAGCAATGATAGCAGTCCCATGCTGGTCATCGTGAAAAACTGGAATATTCATTTTTTCAATAAGCTGCTGTTCGACCTCAAAGCATTCTGGAGCTTTAATATCTTCAAGGTTAATTCCACCAAACGTTGGTTCTAATGCCTTAATTATTTTGACCATTCCGTCAACTGTAGGTTCGTCTATCTCAATATCGAAGACATCAATATCGGCAAACCTTTTAAATAAAACACCTTTACCCTCCATAACAGGTTTACCTGCCAGGGGTCCAATATCTCCAAGGCCAAGGACAGCTGTACCGTTGGATATAACGGCAACAAGGTTCCCTTTTGTTGTATAATTAAAAGCTTTATTAGGGTCTTTAGCTATTTCCTTGCATGGCTCAGCAACCCCAGGTGTATAGGCAAGAGAAAGGTCATCAACCGTTATGCATGGTTTAGTTGGTACGACTTCAATTTTACCCTGACGACCTTTTGAATGATAATCAAGTGCCAATTTAGTAAAGCTTTCTTTTTTTGAATCCATGAGACTTCCTGTAGTTTTTGTTTGCTTTGCTCATTAATGATAAACCAATGAGATCGTATGACAATCATTTCTTGTACAAATTAAATGAAAAGACTGAGTAATGTAATAGGCGTTTTTGCTACGAGTCTTTTTGGATAAGTTGTTTAACAAAACTGATATATTCTTTTTTAGCTTCTTCCTGCTCCATACCTTTTAAGTTATTCCAAGCTTCATGCTTTTTCCTGCCTTTTATATCAAGCATGCCAGGCTTTTTTTCATTATTGTCGCCAAACTTCCCTTGCTTATAAAGTGAGTAAAGCTTTAGTAAATCGTCATTACTAGGCCTTGATTTAAGTGAGTGAACTTTTTTCGAAGATTCTTCAAACTCATTTTCTAGGGACATAGTTAACTCCAAAGTGACGGAAACCTATTTCTAAAGCTACATTGTTTAGACTTAATCTGAATATTTTTCAAGGAAAAAAGCTCATAAATAGTTAATTTTATTTATTGGAAATTCTGCAATCAATAGACTCTATTGAACACGTCGTGAATAGCAGTTTTTTTTTGCTTTACAGTAACTCTTGTATTAAAAGCCAGTGTGTCATTATAAAGGAACAAAACTGTGGGTTGGGGACAAATGAGAGAACTTTTACAGAGCAAAATTCATAAGGCAACTGTAACTGAAGCTAATCTTGAGTACATTGGTAGCATCACTATAGATGAAGACTTGATGGAAAAGATTGATTTGTGGGAAGGACAGAAAGTTCTTGTCGTTTCAAATACATCCGGTTCTAGGCTTGAAACTTATGCTATAAAAGGTGAGAGAGGAAGCGGGAAAATTTGCATGAACGGTGCTGCTGCACATTTAATAAAAGCTGGTGAGGAAGTTATTATTATAGGTTTTACTTTTTCTGATAAACCAGTTGAACCTAAGTGTATCCTTGTTGATTCTGAAAACAAATTTTTAGATAATCTGTAAAGGCCTTAAACTTTTGGTTTAGGAAACTTTAGGAGGAAACTCGTATGACCCCTGTAAAGTTCATATGAGATATCTCCTTTATGTTCGCTTAAAATAATTTTAGCTATGCTAAGTCCTAGTCCTGTTGCTTCCTGATTATCAGTTTTTTGGCTGACAAAGGGTTCAAACATATTTTTGACTACTTCTTGAGGAATACCAAAGCCGCTATCAGTAAGCCTTAAATAGACTAAGGTATCATCTTCCTTCGATTCAAATTCAATCCACCTATCTTCCAAGTTAACTATTTCAAAAAGACTGTTACTTATGAGATGAAAAAGAGTTTGGATAATTTGGATAGCTTTACAATTAATGAAAAGAGGTTTTAGGTGGTCAACCTTTATTTTAATATCTAATTTTTTACACCTCTCTTTGAAAATATCAATTGAGTCTAAACACAAAGTTTTAAGGGATATAATTTGAAGGGGGTCTTTGCTACCATCGCGAGAAAACTCCTCCAAGCTTCTTACAACATGACTGGCCCTTTCTGTTGCAGCAGAGACTGTTTCAAGAAGATTTTTTAGATCATTATCTTTTAGCTTATTACTTTCCATCTTCATCTCCATGATTTGAATAATGCCAGCGATAATTGTAAGTGGATTATTAATTTCATGGGCCACGCCATTGCTCATTTCTGTAAGAGCAGCAAGTTTTGTCGCTTCATTCATAATCATGATTTCTTTTTTTACTTTTTTCCCTCTTCTATCTGTTAATGCAAGTATAAGAATAACAAGAGAGAAAATAGAAAAAAGAGAGATTGTAAACTTATCAAAGAGCGAGTTTTCAAGCTTAACGATAAATATAATAAAACATAAAATAGGATAGAATAATATTTCTAAATATTTTTTGAAATTTAGGCTTAAGAAGAAAAGATATAATACGTGAAACGAGTGGAAAGACTTTATATCAATTACTATGATCAGAGTCAGGGTTGAAAGGCATAAAATACGGTACAATTTAGGGGTTATTGAGTCTTTTTGCTTATAGATAAAGAGTGATGAAATTAGATAAATTATGAGGGATCCAATTTCAGCAGCTAGCTTTGTAAAATCTTTTTCTATTGAATAAGCATTTAAAACAGAAAATAAGAGGGCCGCTCCATTAATTATAATAAATATTAAATTATCCAGCTTATCGAATTTGTGTAAATTTTTAATGTCATTTTCTAAACTAAATAACTTAAGACCCATAACCCTATTTCGGTTAATAGGAGGATTAAATTAAAGGTTAAGAAGATATTTATTTTTTTTGAATACTCTTTGAAAAAAGCTGACTTTTTTAATTCTTGAATACTTTGTTGGCGCTTGAGTCTAGGTTTGCCAGAGGCTTTGTTAGTCTAACTTTCTATTTAAATAAATTTTATTGAAAAACATTTTAAAAAAAAGCCCGAAATAAAGTTTCGGGCTTTTTAATATGGCACTCCCAAGGGGATTCGAACCCCTGTTGACGCGATGAAAACGCGTAGTCCTAGACCAGGCTAGACGATAGGAGCATAACTGTAGACTTGGCTTATTATGCTGAAAGTTATTGGTGATCCCCCTGCGACTCGAACGCAGGACCCTCTCCTTAAAAGGGAGATGCTCTAACCAACTGAGCTAGGGGACCACTGAACTGCTTTCGTGGAATGAAAGATAGGTGATAGCTGTTATCTTGTCAATGTCTTTTTATATGGTAAATATAAATTTTTCGAAAGCTGGGAGCCCTGTAAAAATAGTAAACCTTGGACTCCAGGTTTTTGACAAAGTTCAGGGCCCATACTAGTTTTCGAGGTTTAAAAAGTAATAAAAGAGTTAATGAAAATGGATAAAAAGGTCGCATTACATACTTTAGGGTGCCGTCTGAACTTCTCAGAAACAGGCTCTATTGCGCAGGACTTTGTCGACCGTGGGTACAGTATAGTTCCTTTTGGTGAGAAAGCTGATGTGGTTTTTATTAATACTTGTACTGTGACAGATGGTGCTGATTCCACCTGTCGGAATATCATCCGAAAGGCCAATAAGAGTTCCCCTGATGGTAAAGTTGTTGTTGTGGGGTGTTATGCTCAAATGGAATCTGGTAAAGTTGCTGAAATGGAAGGCGTTGACCTTATTTTAGGAACTTCGGAAAAGTATAAGGTTTTTGACTATCTAAAAGAAGAATCAAAAACTCCTATTATAAAGATCAAAAAATCAAAAGAGTTCTATGGTGCTGGAACGACGACTGTTGATAAGCATACAAGAGCTTTTTTAAAAATTCAGGATGGTTGTAACTACGTTTGTTCATTTTGCATTATACCTGCTGCAAGAGGTCGATCCCGCACTATTTCTTTGGAAAACGCTGTTGCTAGGGCCAAAGACCTTGTTCACAAGGGTTTTAAAGAAATTGTTTTAACGGGCGTGAACATTGGTGAGTATGAAGCAACTTCAGGAACATCCTTAGCGAGTTTAGTAAAAGAAATTCTGAATATTGAAGGCCTTGAGAGGTTCAGACTTTCAAGCGTTGAACCTAACACTTTTACTGATGAGCTTCTAGAGGTGTTAAAAAGCTCCCCCAAAGTTTTGGACCACTTTCATGTTCCTCTTCAAAGTGGGTCCGATACAATATTGAAGTCCATGAGGCGGAAGTATGATGTCCAACAGTATAAGAGCGTTATCTTTAAGCTAAAAGAGGCTTTCCCAAGCTGTGCTATTGGAGCTGATATTATTTTGGGTCATCCTGGCGAAGATACGGAAGACTTCAATGATACCTATCAATTGCTAAAGGACTTACCTATAACTCATTTCCACGCTTTTCCCTATTCTAAAAGGCAAGGAACAACAGCTTCTAACCTGCCTGGCCATATTTCTGGGGAAATAAAAAAGGATAGGGTTTCTCTTGTGAATAATCTTGGAAACCAAAAATTGATTTCCTTTTCTGAGGCAATGGTTGGTAAGTTTAATGAAGTTCTTTTTGAAAGAAGAAATAAAGAAGGTCTTTTTGAGGGATATACTTCTAATTTTGTTAGGTTTGCTGTGGATACAGAAGAAGACCTCTCAAATCAAATCCGAAAGGTTTTTATTGAAGAAGCTTCAAATGGAGCTCTCAGTGGGAAGCTTGTCGACGAATTAATATAGGTCCTAAAAATAATCTTTTAAAAATTGAATTTGATTTCTTTCAGGTCCATAGGCAAGAATTCCGACAGGAATTTCTACAAATGTTTCGATTGTTTTTATAAATGCCTTCAGTTGAGGGCTTAAATCCCCCGCATTCTCAAATTTATCTTTGAAAGGTTCCATATTTTCGTAAACAGGCTCAGCTTGATAGAGGTTAATTCCAGGGTGAGCACTCTTTATAACCTCTCCTTTATAGTTGTAGCTCGTACAAATTTTTAGCTCATCTACTTCGGTTAGAACATCAAGTTTTGTAAGAGCAAGAGAGGTTAATTTTGACGACTCAATGGAATATTTTAAAAGTGGGAGGTCAAGCCAACCGCACCTTCTTTTTCGGCCAGTTGTGGCCCCAAATTCGTGGCCTACTTTTTGAATTTTTTCTCCAACATCATCATGAATCTCCGTTGGAAAAGGGCCTTCTCCTACTCTTGTTGTATAGGCTTTAGTAATTCCTAATACTTCTTCAACAAAATGTTGCTGAATACCAGCTCCAGAATAAATACTAGCTACCGAGGTATTAGACGAAGTGACAAAGGGATATGTTCCATAATCAATATCAAGGAGGACCCCTTGTGCCCCTTCGTAAAGAACTTTCTTATCTCTTCTTGAGGGATCTTGAAGGAAAGAAAATGTATCTGTGAGATAGGGAGCTATAAATTGGCCTAATTCAAACAGCCTTTCTGTCTCATCCTCTAGAGATGGATATTCAACGTGGTAAAGGTTTTTGAAAAGGACTTCTTTTTCTAAAAGGATACTTATAAGCTTTTCTTTTAGTAAATTTTTATCAAGGAGGTCATGGGTTTTGATGGCTCTTCGACCAATTTTATCTTCGTAAGATGGACCAATTCCTTTACCTGTAGTTCCAATCTTAGTCGAATCTGCATGCCCTTCTCGCCCTGAATCTAAAAGTTTGTGGTAACTTGTAATGACTGGGCAGTTTATAGATATTTTTAAATTATTAGGGTTGATTTCAACTCCTGATTGCCTTACTTCCTCGAACTCACTCTTAAAAGAGAGGGGGTCAAAGACAACCCCGTGGCCTATAACTGAAACTGTGTGAGGATGAAGGATACCAGAGGGAATCAAATGGAGGACAATTTTTTTGTCTCCTACAATAATTGTATGACCGGCGTTATTACCGCCTTGAAATCTTACGACGATATCGCACTTTTGTCCTAAGAGGTCTGTTATTTTTCCCTTTCCTTCATCTCCCCACTGAGAACCAATTATGGCCATCGTTTTCATAGGTAATTTTTCCTTTTTTAAAAATGTCTCCAAAGGAGGTCATTTTTATGCTTTTACCTCATTTAATAGCGTGTTGTGAACAAAGAACTTTTCCAGTTGGTCAAGAACCATCTCCCCTACTCTTTTTTGAGACTCCGCTGTACTCGCTCCGAGATGGGGAGTTAGAACGAGGTTAGGAACTTTTCTTAGAGGAGATTCTTCGGGTAGAGGTTCCTCAGAAAAAACATCTAGAGCAGCACCTCTAATTTTCTTTTCTTTAAGGGCTTTGGCAAGGTCTTCTTCGTTGATAATACCACCTCTAGAAGCATTTATGAGAAGAGCATCTTTTTTCATTAATGATAAAAATTTATTATCTATAAGATTTTTCGTTTCTTCGAGGAGGGGAAGATGCATAGTGATGATGTCACAGGTTTGAAAGATTTCTTCCATTTTATCCACTTGCTTAATTTGTGGGTCTGAGATTTCTATTTTAAAAGGGTCATAAAAAGAAATCTTTGGTTCGAAGCCACTTAGTCTTTTTGCTAGAGTCTGACCAATTCGACCCATCCCCAAAATTCCAATTCTTTTTCCTGTTAGTTCAAGGCCTCCAAACTTCGATTTTTCCCAAAGGCCATTTTTCATTGAATGATGAGCTTCAGCAGTGTTTCTTAAAAGAGTAAACATAAGGGCAATGGCGTGTTCAGCCGCTGCATTTGTATTGGCCCCTGGAGTATTGGAAACCTTAACCCCTTTAAGTCCACATGATTTTTTATCAATATTGTCTGTGCCCGCCCCTGCTCTGATGACATATCTTAGATTTGGTGCATGTTCTAATATTTCTTCAGTCACTTTTGTTGCTGATCTAATGACGAGCCCCTCGACTTTATGAAGTAGTCCCATAAGCTCTTCTTTGTTAACTTTGGATTCAGGGTGAACTTGAAAATGGTTATTTTCTTTCAGCTTTTGAAAAAGCTCTTTGTCAAAACCATCAGAGATAAGAATGAAAGGGGTCATGAGAGTGCTCCAAAATAAAAAGGTGTACTAAAAAAACCTCGTTATTATAGGAGTAATACCATTGGATGGGAAATCTTAAATTTTTTTAGGCAAAAAAAAGCCCCGAGAAAATCGAGGCTTTTTTTATTTATTTTAATTTTTTGTTTTGCTCTTAAAGAAGTGGAGCAATAACAAGGGCAACAATGGACATAAGCTTTACGAGAATGTTCATTGCAGGACCTGAAGTATCTTTGAATGGGTCACCAACAGTATCACCTGTTACAGCAGCAGCGTGAGCTTCTGTCCCTTTCTTTTCACCTTCAACTTGTCCTTGTTCAATTGCTTTCTTAGCATTATCCCAAGCACCGCCAGCATTGGCCATGAAAAGAGCAAGAAGAACACCTGTTACAGTAGCACCAGCAAGAGTCCCACCAAGGGCTTCTTTACCGAGAAGGAACCCAACGGCGATAGGAGCTGCAACAGCAACGATACCTGGTGCAATCATTTCTTTAAGAGAAGCCTGTGTTGCAATGGCAACGCATCTCTCTGTGTCAGGAGTACCTTTTCCTTCCATGATTCCAGGGATTTCTCTGAACTGTCTTCTTACTTCCTGAACCATCATAGCTGCAGCAGAACCTACTGAGTTCATTGTATTGGCACCGACGAAGAAAGGAAGGACCCCACCAATGAAAAGACCAATAACAACTTGAGGTGTCATAATATTGATAGATTCAAGACCGACAGCTGATGCGTAAGCTGAGAACATAGCAAGTGCTGTCAGAGCAGCTGAACCGATAGCAAAACCTTTTCCAATAGCTGCTGTTGTATTTCCAATAGAGTCAAGACCGTCTGTAATGGCCCTAACCTCTGGACCAAGTTCACTCATTTCTGCAATCCCACCAGCATTGTCTGAGATTGGTCCATAAGCATCAACTGTCATGGTTACACCAGTTGTTGCAAGCATACCAACTGCAGCAATCCCAATTCCGTAAAGACCAGCAAAGTGGTAAGCAAAATAAATTGTTAGGCAGATAATAAGGATAGGAATGATACAAGAATACATACCAACGGCAAGGCCTTGGATAATATTTGTAGCTGAACCAGTTTTACCAGCTTCAGCAATTTTCTTAACAGGACTAAAGTCTCCAGAGGTATAATATTCAGTTACAAGCCCAATAGAGAGTCCAGCAAGTGCTCCTAAGATCATTGCGTAAAATGGACCCATGGCATATGGAAAAATTGTGAAGCCCATTGCATTTACAGCATAATAAGCACCAAGAAAGAGGGCCCCTAGGCTGATAATGGGAGTTACTCTTAAGGCCATTGCTGGGTTAGAACCCTTTAGAGTGTTCATCGCTAAAATCCCAAGGACAGAAGCAAGAAGACCTATTGTTATTATAATGATTGGAAGAATGACAGCCCCGCTAGCGCCATTTGCGTTAGCTGCAGCATAAGTTGATCCGATGAACATAGTTGCGATAACACTACCGCAGTAAGATTCAAAAATATCAGCACCCATACCAGCAGTGTCACCAACGTTATCACCAACGTTATCTGCAATAGTTGCAGGATTTCTAGGATCATCTTCTGGGATACCAGCTTCTACTTTACCAACGAGGTCAGCACCAACGTCAGCAGCTTTTGTGTAGATACCACCACCAACTCTAGCAAAAAGAGCTATTGATGACGCACCCATCGCAAAACCGTTAAGTGCTTCAATAGCACTTCCACTTGTTAGAAATTTATAGGCAAGAGCAATTCCTAGAAGACCTAGAGAAGCAACGGCCATACCCATAACAGATCCACCAAAAAAGGCGACAGAAAGAGCTTTACCCTGACCACTTTGAGCTGCAGCTTCAGCTGTTCTTACGTTTGCTTTGGTTGCAGCTTTCATTCCGATATAGCCACAAAGCATAGACATGAAAGCCCCAGCGAGATAACAAATCGCGCTGTTTGTTCCGAGTTTTGCTCCAAGGAGAGCAGCAACAACAACAAGAAAACCGATAAGGATCATGTATTCCTTTTTTAGGAATGTCATTGAACCGTTTTCAATAAGTGTTGCAATGTGAGTCATCTTTGCATTACCTGCAGGTTGTTTAACAACCCATGCATAAGTCATGAGTGCAAAGACAAAACCGACCAGCCCAATGACTGGACTATAAGTAAAAAAACTTTGTGTGGCTTCCATTTTTAACCAGCTCCTTTCTTCGAAGTTCACATACAAAAAATCTGTTATGAATTTTTGCAAAATAAGGGTAAAAAAAACTTACTAAGCTTGAGGATTATCATACAGTCTTTAATGCGTAAAACACTTAATGAGTTTTTTGGAGCAGAGTTTTGGAAATGACAATAAAGGGCGAAAGGGGCCGCAAGAGGATGAATCTCTCTTATGTCCTTTCCATGGCCAAGATGGCCATCGCTACATTTTCCAGCAGGGTGTTAGGTCTTGTTAGAGAGCAAGTCATGGCAGCAATGTTCGGTGCTTCTATTGTAACGGATGCCTTTAATGTCGCTTTCCGCATTCCAAATGTTTTAAGAGATCTTTTTGCAGAGGGAGTTTTTTCTTCAGCTTTCGTTCCCATTTTTACAGATGTTATTACTAAAGACGAAAAAAAGGCTAGGCAGCTTTTTGCATCTGTTGCCACGCTTCTTTTAATCTCGACAGGTATTATCTCCATTGGAATTATTATTTTTGCGCCAGAGCTTGTCAGTTTATATGCTTCATCTTTTGAAAAAAGCCAGGAGCAATACTCTTTAGCTGTGCAGTTAGTTAGAATTATGGCCCCATTTTTGACACTTATCTCTCTGGCAGCTTTGGTTATGGGAGTCCTGAATACTCTTAAAGTTTTTTTTATGCCTTCTTTGGCCCCTGCCTTTTTCAACCTTGTTATGATTTTATCAATATGGTTTTTACCCTCTTTTTTGGAGAAAAGAGACCTCCACCCAGGCTTATCAATGGGGTTAGGCGTTCTTTTCGGCGGAGTTATTCAACTAGTTATTCAGATTCCCTTTATCTATTACAAAAACTTTAGGCCGCTTAAGCCTGGCAAAATTTTAACTGACGATGCAAAAAAAGTGTTTGGAAGGGTTGGGATTGGAACAATAGGAATTGCTGCGACTCAAATTAATATTTTGATTACAACCATTTTGGCGACTGGAACAGTTGTTGGTGCTGTCTCTTGGCTTAATTACGCCTTTAGGTTATTTCAATTCCCTGTAGGGGTTCTTAGTGTCTCTATAGCGGGCTCAAACCTAGTTCACTTCAGTGAGTCATGGAAGAAGGGAGAAAAAGAGAAGGCCATTTCTTTTCTCAAAACTAGTTATTTAGTTTCATTTTTGGTTTTAATTCCCTCTTTGGCTCTTCTTTATGCAATGGCAAAGCCTTCAATTCATTTAATTTTTGAAAGAGGTGCTTTTTTGCCAAGTGATACAGTTCAATCAACCCTTGCTTTAAAAATGTACCTTCTTGGCCTTCCTTTTTATGGTTGTTACAAGGTTTTTGCACCAACCTTTTATGCTTTGGATAAACCTAGGATACCTGTGGTCATTTCGATGGTGTGTATTGGGTTAAATGTTATTTTCTGTTTGACACTTGTAGACCGCTTCGGCTTTCACATCCTGGCTTTAGGAACTAGCTTGTCTATGTGTGTAAATGTTGTATGTCAGTCTGTTTTGCTCAAAAGGCTTCTCAATTTACCTTTAAGTTTCTTCTTTAATCTAAGAATTTTTAAGATTATGGTGGCAGGCGTTATGGTTTATTTAGCCGTCAATTGGGTGGTGCATGACTTTTTTGATTATTCTCTTCCCTTTTTATGGAAGATTTTTTATTTTTGTTTGATAGGAATTTTTGGTTTTTTAGCTTATACTTTCTCACTCCTTTCTATGGGTGAGTATAGCGAATTAAAAAAATTCATCTCAAAAAGAGTGTTGTAGAGTGGCACTTAAATAAGGTAGACTGGGTCCGAAGTCAAATTAGTAAGGAATGTTTATGAAAACTGATTTTGAAACCTTAAAGACGCTTGCGCTGTATACAGTCAATCATCTTAAGGAACATAAAATAATTGAGTTCGATATTGAAAAGAGGCTTGAACTTATTGACGCTCTTGCTACGGAATATGGTGTAAGTTTTGCGACTGATGAGGATATCAAAGACCAGGCCATTGAAGAAGTTGAAGACAAAATGGGAGCTGAAAATGTTCCTGAGGATGTAACTGAGTCTGAAGTTTTTAACCATGCCAGAAAAGAAATAATTAAATCTTTTAAGGGCGAAAATATAGGTGGGTTGTACCTTGTTGAGTCTCTGAGGCAAGTTGCCTTACGCGTAAATAAATTTCTTCTTGAGTCTGATTTAATTGACGATGTTTTTGGAACAGATGAAGAAATAACAAATTTTCTTATTAAAAAGATTAGGTTTTTTAATCCCAAAAAAAATTAAAGACAGCCCTTACCTTTCTTAAAGTCCTCTACAAATGGGACCATGCCTCTTAGGTCCCATTTAAGAGAATCCAAAATTAACCGATACATCAGGCGAAATTCAATTAGACTGAATAATGGAATCTTCAGACTTTTATGGAGCTTGCTATGAGAAAGTTTTCTTTGCAAAAGCTGAT
>MDTD01097029.1_pt1 | contig 22373 bp, 16 predicted proteins | sample 811221 | NCBI WGS metagenome assembly MDTD01 (sample SAMN05326646, study PRJNA326480) | marine metagenome | isolation source: seawater | place: Pacific Ocean: South West | collected 2011 | reverse complement strand
TCTCCTCGTCGTGCGTCTCGCGTCGCGCGCGCGTTTCGGTCGCGTCATCGATAATTCTCCGATTCGCATTCGCGCGCGGTCGACTCGCGCGTCGCGTCGTCCTCGTCATCGTCCCTCTCATCGACGCGACGAGCGCCAGGGGCATCGTTCGACGCGTCATCGCCATCGCGCGAACGACGCGCGGTGGCGTCGACGCGACGCGACGCGCTCTGGGGTCGTATTCGAGGTACCGCGAACGCGCGGGAAAACGCGAGTCGCGAGGCCAACCCGCCGGCGTGGAGATGGGACATCCGGTGGACCTGTTTTCGAAGCGACAAAGTACCGTAAATGCGTCGTGGGAATTTCAGAGTGCGCACCGCGCGTGACGGTGCGCGTTGAGAGCTAGATGCTTAAACTCGTCAACGCGTTCGCGACGGAGCGATCCGTCTGGAACACTTCGTCGAGCGCGGTTTTCATATCCTCCAAGGCGTTCATTTTCTTAACGAACGTCTCCCGTTGCTCCGCGCACGTTTCTTGCAGTAAATGACTCACTGGATCGTTCAGTTCTGGGTCAACCTTCGCGATGAGCTTATTTTCAAACTCAGCTGAATTGAGCAGTTTCCACAGGTTTTCGTGAGCGTACTCGAACAGCACCGTCTCTCGCATCATGGTTGTGATCTGATTCGAGAAGCCATACTTAGCGGAGACTTGAAAAAGGGATTCGAGTGCTTCCCGCGAGGTCGAAAGCGAGGGTAGAGTACGATCCAGATCGATCTTGAACTTGAAAACGCATGTGTTCACGCGCTCGTCGCACCAGTCTTTGAGCAACTCTGAGACGGCTACATGGAACTGTTTGAATCGGCCGTCGTGAGATTCTAAGTCGTCCACAAATGATTTTCCGAAGCCATCGAACGTGCTCCTCACGGCGACTTCGAAGTAATCTAGCAGAGTGCACGAAATCGCCTGTAACATATCGTAATGTCTCTCCAAATTCTCAACTCGCGAAGGCACGCAACTCTCCGTGAGTGTCTGTTTTGGTGGATGATAGAGGACGACGACGTTCGAAGATGCAAAGGGCGAAGATGCAAAGAGCGACGGTGCTTCTTGGTTCGACGGCGACTCGCTCGGTGGCCTCTGAAATCGTCTGAACCTCCTTGCCGTCACCCTTCTTCCTCCGAAGGTAAACGGCTGTCGTTCGTTTCGTCCAAGCGTAAACTCACACTGCGGGCTCGCCTGGCCACCTGGAGAGTGGGATGCGGGATTGACAGGCGCTGCAGGAGATCCAGTCGAGAAAGGGCTTCGCGGAATCACCCGCGAAGCCAGATCTGTCAACATCATTCGTACGTACTGGGCGCCTAGTTTGTCATCAATCGCTTGTTTGGTGTAGAAGAAGCCTTCAATCGTTGTGTCATCGAAAGCTTCCTTTCGCCCTACAAAAATGAGAGAACCCTTTGGGATCCCAACAAAAACTTCTTGTGTGAGCTTTGAGATGCATTCCTCTTTGATCGTAGTTTGACCGCCACTGAAATTAAACATTGTATCTTCGGGGATGAAAAGGGGCAGCCATCGCGAATTGTTTTGGGAAGTGTCCGATTCACCTTTGAAGATGTTCACGTCAAATTGCCGGCACCCTCTAAATGCTTGCTTCTCGGCGCTTCGCTGCTGATTGATGGAAAATATAGGGGTCTGTGTTCCATCTTCGTTCCTACGATGTCCCGTGGAGTCGTACTTCAGACCTTTCGGCAAAAGTGGTACGATGTCTGCATAAGTCCACGGAGTCCCAGTCATCGTAAACCCCATTCCAGGGATCTCAAGGCCCCCGGATAACGTTGGGAAAACGCTCACAACAGTCTCGTAAGAAGGTTCGCGCCAGCCCTCGATCGACGTTTCGTAGTGACGTACTAATTCCGGTAAAGTCGATGGGATAAACGATCCCAGACTATTCATCTCTTCTTGTGTGTTCGCTTGCTCAGACGCCAGTCGCGCTTTTTCAGCAATAACCCACTCGCTTCTAGTAAAACGTTGTAGCGCACTGACGAGACGTTCGACCAAAGCATCAAGGCCACATGCATCCTTCTGTTCCGAGAGATGTCTAGCAAACCACTCAGACTCCTGTGCGTTAGCGTTCTCAAGTGTTTGGTCTACGTCACGACCGACCGTGTCTCTGTTCTTGATGGCGACGTATCCGAGTCCAAGTGGCGGTGTATCGTCGGCATCGGCGTTCAACCTCGAGATGAGTCTCGCATAAGGTTCATCGAGACGGGAATCAGCCGAAAGATCAGCCATGGTCAGTACGCCAATCGTGCGATCCGTTTTGTTGTATCGCTGAACTAACTCAAACGCTTGCGAGTTACGAATCCTCGCGTCTCTCGCGGAGCACACCGCGATGACAAAGGTGTGAGGATTCTCATCATCGCTCAGAAATGACGCTGATATGTTTCGAGTCTCCTCCATGATGTTTGTAGGCTCGCCCTGGACGCTTCCCGCGACGATACCGGGAAGATCAATCAAATCCAAATTGAGTCGGCGCGTGGAGTACATCTCGATGATGATCCTGTCCTGCGTCACGCCCGAAACCGCTCCTCCCTCCTCGGTGTTATTCGCCGCCCGAACGAGCGTATCCATCCAATCCTTTATGTTCTCAGCCACTTGATCGGGCGATACTTCCTCGTGCACGTCCGGCTCCAACCCCGATCCCGGTCCCGGCTGCAAGCGCAGCGTCGCGTGCCCAGACTCTCTGAATCGTTCAGGAAGCGCGTTCTCCTCCCTGTACCGCATCCGCAGCTCGATCGGCACCCGCGTGCACAACGTTTCGTGCCTCGGGAACACGGGCATCATCGCCATTCGTTCCAGCGTCGACGACTTCCCCGAGGACTCCTCGCCGACGCAGACGATCCTCGGCACCGAGAATCGCGTCGATCGATCGACGTCCCCCAATCCGTGCGCGCGCTCCACCTCGCGCAGGCGCGCGAGCGAGTGGAAGAGCTCGCGCGAACGTCTCTCCAGCGCGCTCTCCATCTCGAGCGCGAGTCTCTCCAGCGCTCGAGCGCGAGCGTCCCACGAGTGAGGCTCGGTCGGGACGACCCGATCGGTCGACACGAAAACCTCCGGCGGGCGATCGCCGGGTGGGGTGTGGCGCGGGGGGGGTGCCTAGTTTTCCTGCATGCACCGCCTCGCGATCGCCCGTTCGATGACGACGTCGCGACGACGACGACGACGCGCGATGACTGTGAAGACGCGCGCGATCGCGCTTCTCGCGCCCGCGTGTCTCTTCGCGTCGGACGCGCGCGCGAAGGGGAAAGGGTCGTTCGCGATCGCGCTCGAGAGGCGCGCGAAGGCGCCGCGACGAGGTCGGGAACTGTGGTCAAAGTCGGACGCGATCTCGATTCACTCGTACGGTGATCGTCTCGGGAATTTTCACGGTGAAGGTCACGAGTTCTCGTTGACGGTGACGCTTCCGGGTGCGCAGGAGTTCGACCTCATCGTGGACACGGGTTCGCCGATCACCTACGCGCCGTGCCTCGGCTGCCCGCCCGAGTTGTGCGGGTATCACGAGCATCAATACTACGATTGGAGGGTATCGAAAGATTTTCGAGCGCTCAACGCGTCGACGAGTGATGTGGACGCCGCCTTTTGTGACGCCATGCCCGTCGCGCACAACGTCAGCGACTACGGAACGTGTGACTTTTCCATCGGCTATCTGGACGGGTCGGTGGGCGGCGGGTACATGGTGGAAGACGTGGTGACCGTCGGGGACGAACTGGCTCCCGCGAAAATGATTTTCGGATGTGGTGGACTCGTGGAAGCTGATGGGGGGTACACTAGACAAGACGGCATGGCCGGGTTTGGCAGAGGCAACACCGCGTTCCACGCGCAGTTGGCGAAAGCGGGCGTCATCGACGCGCACGTTTTCGGATTCTGTTCCGAGGGAAGTGGTACGGATACCGCGATGTTATCACTCGGGCGGTACGATTTCGGTCGCGATTTACTACCACTCTCGTATACGAGAATCCTCGGTGACGATGATCTTGCGGTCCGGACGATGTCTTGGAGACTCGGCGACGACGTCGTCGCCGGGTCGTCGAACGTCGTCACCGTACTCGACAGCGGCACGACGCTCGTTCTCGTACCGACGGTCATGTTTGAAAGCTTTAAAACTTTGCTGGTGACGCAGCTCGCAGCCACACATCCAGAACTTATCGTTCTGGAGGATGATTTTTGTTTCATCCCCAACGCGACTGTGTTGACGGCGAACGTTCGGCACGAATGGTTCCCGAAACTGACCATCACGTACGACCCCGACATCCACCTGAACCTCGCACCGGAAAACTATTTATACAGCCATCCGTTCTTACCACACACGTTTTGCGTTGGAATCGAGGAATCAGAGGATGACATCATCCTCCTGGGTCAGCAGACGCTGCGAAATACCTTCGTCGAGTACGACCTCGAAAATCTCCGCGTCGGCGTCGCCGTCGCGCGGTGCGAAACTCTTCGTAAGAAATTCGCCCAAGACGCGCCTCATAATCCGTGGAGATTCATCGCCATCGTGTTCATCATATTATTCACGGCCTGCGTGTTCGGCGGGCTGGCGTATTACGCGTACGTCAGGTTCGGGCCGGCGACGCCGTTTCGATACCGAGCCTTCGCCGAGGACTCGCTCGACCAAAAAATTGAAATGATCGAGGTCGCCTCGTGAGCTCGCGCGACCGAACCGAAAATATCACGCGACGGAGGTCATCTCGCGAACGTTCACGACCGCGGACGAACTCTGAGGAATCCGCGTCGACGACGCGCGACGCGCCCCGCGGCGGTGTCTGTATCTCTTGATACCCACGTATACATCTAAAGATAGTACTACTATATGTGTCGAATGTCCGATATAGATATAAAATTTGCCGGGGAACGCACGATTGGATAGGGTCTGACGGCGCGGTCTCGACGTCGCGCGCGTCGCGCGTCGACGCCTCTCGTCGCCTCTCGTCGCCTCTCGACGAGACATGAGTTCCGCGCAGGGTGGAAGCTCGCGCGATCGCGTCGCGTCGCAGCAAATGTCCATGGGCGGCGCGCCCGGTGGTCGACGACCGGCGCAAAAGACATTCGCCGGATACAGCGACAACAGCGAGCTCGCGGTGGCGGGACAGCGCGTCGCGACGCCGGCGACGAGGAAAGCGAAGCGATCGCACCCGTGGTTGGATTATCCGCCGGATTTCGAGCGGAAGATGGCGGGGGCGGTGGTGGCGGTGATGCGCGTGCCGGGGTTGTTGTTGTCGCCGTTGCCGCCGGCGGTACGGTTTTCGCTCTCGAGGAATTTTGGATTCGTGACGAAGACGTTCACGCAATTTTTTGATAAGGATGGGGTGTCGAGCGTGCAAGAATCCATCGGGCTCAAGTAGTGGGCGAGGCAGTAGCTACTAAAGATTTGTGTATTAAAAAGATGACGTCGTCCATCACCAGCGACCGAGCGCCATGCCCATGACGCCGACGAGACCGGCGGCGTACGAGGCGACGGCGGCGGTTTTTTGTTGTCGATCGTAATAATTCGCCCCGCGTTTACCGACCGCGACGACGAGTTCGCGCGTCGTGTTGTTGGGCTCGACGCCGCGCCGTAAGAGCTCGTCGTACACCTCCACCGCCTTGTCGTAATTACCCGCGATATCCGCCGCCTGAATGAGGGCGTTGTACGTGTGCACGGTGTGCTCGACGCCGTATTCTTCCTTCATCTCGGTGGCGATGCGCGCGCACTCTCGAAAGTTGCCATCGAGCGCGGGACCGAGCATCAAACCGACAAAGGTGTAATCGTCGGGAGGTATCCGCCTCGCGAGCATTTGTCTGAACACCTCGCGCGCGAGTTCCGTTTTCCCACTTCGCCCGTACGCGGAGATGAGCGTGCTATACGTCACGCGAGAGGGCTGTATGCCGTACAACTCTCGCATGTCCCTAAATAAAACCTCGGCGCGTTCCCATTGCGTGCACTTGCCCAAGACGCTCAGGACGATGTTGTGATGAATCTCCTTTGCTCGTCTCTCCGCGGTGAGCTCGCTGAGAAGACGCACCGCGCGCTCCCACTGTAAACTCTTCTCGTACGCGTGCAGGATGGCGGTGTGCGTGCGATCGTTCGGTGGCGGTCCGTCTCGCCGCATCTCCACGAATAACGTCTCGGCGAGTTGCCAATCCATCGTCTCCGCGTACGCCTTCATCACCGCCGTACACGTGAACGTCGTCCTGGGCACGCGCGAGAACACCTCCGTGGCCTCCTCGTAGTTTCCACACCTACACATTGCGGTGATGTAGTCCACGTACAGCTTGGCGTCCGTCCCTCGTCCGCTCGACTCGATGGCGCGAAGCATCGCGCGCGCGTTGTCCTCGCTCCCCAACACCCCGAACGCGCTGATCACCGCGGACGCGATCGCTAAATCCGGTTCTATAGAATCCTTCTTCATCTCAGGTATCAACTTCACCGCCGCTCGCGCCCCCGCGCGTCCACCGTTCGCCCCCGCTCGGACCAACGCGCTGTACGTGTGCGCGTTTCTTCGCGTCCCCGTCGTCTTCATCTCTTCAAACATCCCCAACGCCTCCTTCCACCGTCCCGCCGCGTCTAGCGCCCGCACACACGTCGTGTACGTGTGCGTCGTCGGCGCGCACATCTTCGCACCGTCGCCTCCCCGCGCGCTCGTCGCTTTCATCCACGCCAACACCTCGAGCGCCTTATCCGCGTCGCCCGTCGCCGCCAACGACGAAATCACCGTCGTGCACACGTGCGCGTTCGGCCACGATCCCTCTCGCTCGGCGCGCGACATCTCATCAAACACGCGCGCGGCCACGTTCGCCCCCCGCGTCGCCCCGAGTTCGCGCGTCGCGCGTTTGAGCTCGGCGACGACGCGCGTCGACGACTCTCGAGGCAAACACGCCCCCTCGAACGACGTCGACGCCGACGCGCGCGCGTCGCGCGCGAGCGTCTCCGCCAGACGATCATCACCCTCGGCGTCGCTTTCACCCTCTCTGACGCTCGCGCGTCGCGCGCGCGCGTCCCTTTCGGCGTCGCTCGCCCCGACGTCGACGTCAGAGACGGCGCGCGTCGGCGCGACGCGCGCGACGCGCGCGCGCGAGACCGAGACGCGCGAGTGACGCGACGACGCGCGAGAGACCGACGTCGTCGACGACGACGCGCGCGCCGACGACGACGCGCGCGACATGTCTCGTCCCTCGACGCGCGCGCGAGTGACGCTCGCGGGAGGTTCGAGCGCACGATGGGCGCGTTCGACACATCACCGCGCGGGCGTCGTCTCGCGTCGAGTCTCGACGCGAGTCCATCGCGACATGGCGCGCGCGTCGAGTCTCGTCCTCGTCCTCGTCCTCGCGCTCGTCGCGTCGCGCTCGAGCGAGGCGAGATCGACGTCGGGGAAGTCGAACCGCCGACCGGTGGGTGACACGTGTGAAAAGTGTCTCTACGTGGTGACGCCGAACGCGTTCGCGCGCGTCGTCAACGGCACGGAGGAGACGATCGAACTGATCGGGTTTAACCACTATTTCGCGAGCGAGATCGCGAGCGAGACGCGCGAGGGGTTGTTCGGGATGGATTGGACGAGCGGGCGCGGGACGGCGACGACGCGAAAAACCGCGGAGACGGCGGCGGCGAATGGGATGAATGCGGTGCGCGCGTGGACGTTTAGCGTGCGGGAAGACGCCGATGAGGGGCGGGATGATGAGGTTATTCGTGGATTACGAACGTTGGCGAGCGAAGCGGCGAGAGTGGATGTGTATTTGATTTTGGCGTTGAGCGATTATTGGAATCGAGCGCCGAGCGCGCTGAAAACGTGCGTCGGCGATGAAAACGCCGACGACGATCGCGCGTTTTACGAGAAGGCGGCGTGCAGAGACGCGTATAAACGACACGCGCGCCGCGTCGTGGAGACGCTGCGGGAGTACCCGAACGTCGCGGCGTGGAATTTAATCAACGAACCGAGATGTCGAGGATGCGACGACGCGCTGCAGGCGTGGATCGACGAGATGGCGGCGTACGTCAAATCCATCGATCCTCGACGTCTCGTCACCGTCGGCGAAGAGGGATTCTACGCGCGAGACGGTCCGTCGCCGAACGCGGGTGCGAACCCGGCGCCCTGGGCGTACACGACGGGACAAGATTTCGTGCGGAATCACGCGTCGCCGAACATCGATTTCGCCGCCGCGCACATTTGGCGAGATAATTGGGCGGTGTATTCGCCCACCGTCGCGTTCGACGGCGCGCGGTTCACGAGAAATTGGATTCGCGCGCACGAGGAGGACGCGCGTCGAATTTTGCGCAAACCCGTCGTCATCGAGGAATTCGGCGCCGCCGAGCGAGGCGTGTTTTCTTTGCAACGCTCGTCGCGAGACGACGCCGGTCGCGCGTCGAATCCACGACGCTCGCCTTGGTTTCTTCGTCGTCGAAACGAACGCGCGCGAGTGAGCGGGTATTACAGAACTGTGTTTTCGCACGTGCGGCGTTCCATCGCGTCCGACGCGCACGTTCGCGGGGCGCTCTTTTGGAATTTCTTCCCGGACGTCATGCGCGGCCGAGTGGAGGAGTACGATCCTTACGCCGTCTTCGCGAGCGACGACGCGTTCGCCGAGGCTGCGCGATTCGCGGCGTCCGTTCGTGCGTCGTGAGATGCATGGTCGGTGCCCGTTGTAATATTGAAACCGTTGTGAAAGTAAAACAAAAAATAAATTACGCCGTCTTGAGCTTGGTCTCGTCCTCGCTCTCGGCCGAAGGAAGTCCCGCCATGAGCGCCGCACCGACGGTGGCGGCGACGGTGGACGACGCCAACACGGCGAGCTTGGCCGTGTTCATCGCCGACGCGTGTCCCGCGAGCGCCATCTCGACGAGGAACAAGCACATCGTGAAACCGATGCCGCCGAGTAAACCGACGATGCCAAGATGGGCGTTGTTCATGCCGTGCGGCAACTTGCCGACTTTACACTTGACGGCGAGCCACGACAGACCGGCGATGCCGACGGGTTTACCCAACAGCAAACCCAGCATGATGCCTTGACCGACGGGCTCGGTGAACACCTTCCCGACGACGCTCGCGTCGAGCGGCACGCCCGTGTTCGCGAGAGCGAAGAGCGGCATGATGACGAGCGCCGAGAGCGGGGCGAATTTGTGCACCAAGTGATCGAGGAGCGTCGGTTCGCTTCCCTCGTGTTCCGGCGTCGCGTCGCTTCCCGCGGGCGCGCTCGCGTTCGCCGGCACGGCGAACGCCGCGATGACGCCCGCGACGTCGGCGTTGATGCCGCCCTGTAACAAGCAGTACCACAGACCGACGCCCAAGGCGGCGTAGACGGCCATGTTGGTGACCCCCTTCTTACACGCCGCGAAGAGCGCGCCCGTCGCCGCCACGGCGCCGACGATGTACGACGTCGTCAACGATTTCGCGAAACACACCGCGATGACGGCGATCGCGCCGAGATCGTCCACGGTGGCGAGCGTGAGTAAAAACGCCGCCACTCCACCGGGCATCTTGTTCTTAAAAAAGTTGTACACACCCATCGCGAACGCGATGTCCGTCGCCATGGGAATGGCCCAACCCGCCGTCACCGCCGCCGCCGTCGTCGCCGGATTATTACACGCCAGGTACATACCCATCGGCACAATCATCCCACCGAGCGCACCGATGCACGGCAACGCCGCCTGTTTCAAACTTCGCAGCGACCCGTGCACGAATTCCCGCTTAATCTCCAATCCCACCGCGAAGAAGAAAATCGCCATCAACCCCTCGTTGACCCAGTGGTGCAGAGACATGTGCAGCGCCAACGCCGAAGGTCCGACGTGCGCGTGCCAAAACGACAAATACGCCCCACTCCACGCACTGTTCGCCAAAAACAGCGACACGGCCGTGGCGCCGAGCAAAGCGATGGATCCGAAACCCGCGTCCAACGCCGCGTGCACGTCGACGCCGCCCATAAACGTGGACGCGTCCTCCTCGGCGTACGGGTTCGGTTCCGACGTCCGCGCGACGCTCGGACGCGACGATCGCGCGACGATCGCGCGTCTCCCCGCGCGCACGGTCGTCTCCCGCGTCTCCCGCGTCGCCGAGACGGCGCGGGACGCGCGGATGGGTGCGCGCCGTGGTCGCGCATTCATCGCGCGCGCGCGCGTCGTCGTCGTCGTTCTCGACCCCGCGCGCGGGGACATCGCGCGCGATTGCATCGTCGTCGTCGTCATCGCGCGCATCGTCGCGCGCGTCGTCCGCGAGCGTGCGTCGCGCGTCGCGGAATGATGACGCGAAAAAGTGCATCCCTCGAGGAAATCACGAAATCAGACGACGACGTCAGACGACGACCGCGCGGACGATGACCGCGCGCGCGATGGCCTCGACGCGCGTCGTCGCGTCGTCGTCGTCGCGTGCATCGCGCGCGGACGCGTCGTCCTCGTCCTCGTCGTCGTCATCTTTGGCGCGAAAAGTTCATCGCGTCGAGAAATCATTCGGCCGGCGCGTCGACGCGACGCCGGGCGCGAGACTCGACGACGCGCGCGTCCCTCGAGGGTATCGCGCGCGCGCGAGTTTCGGCGTCTCGCGCGACGACGACGGCGCGGTGACGCTCGTGACGGTGTCCCGCGACGGGACGCTCGCGCCGGCGCCGCCGTTCGACGACGGCGTCGAAGGCGTGGAGGCCGGCGCGCGCGCGGTGTCGCGGGCGGTGAATGCGGAGGGTGGAGGCGTAGATTTTCGTGAGTCGTTACTCGCCGTGAACGTGCTGAGCAATCGGGTCGGGAGCGAGATCGTGGTGGGATGCGCGACGGCGCCGAACGCGCGGCGCGCCGACGTCGACGCGTTCGCGCGCGCGGTCTTCGCGAAGGATTCTCGCGTCGTCGGGTGCGCGTTTCGACGGAAAAAACGACCGAAATACGTCGTGGGGAGAGATTTCGTGACGGAAACGATGCGCATCGAACGCGAGGGTGATCGGCGGACGCTTCGATTCGCGCGCGTCGAGGGGTCGTTTAGTAATCCGAATCCCGAGGTGGCGGAGGCGACGGCGAATTTTTTATGCGATGTGTGCGAGAGAGAATTCGCGGGTACGGCGCGCACGAAGCTTATTGAACTTTTCTCCGGGTGTGGGAATCACACCGTGGCGTTGGCGCCGTATTTTCCAGACGGCGCGACGGCTGTGGAGATGGACGAGGCTTTGACGCGCGCGGCGACGGAAAATTTCATTCGAAACGGCGTCGAAAACGGCGCGCGCGCGGTGTGCGCGCCGGCAGAGGAATGGATTCCCGCGAATGTGAATGACGTCGATCGCGCGCGCACCGTCTTACTCGTCGATCCTCCGCGCGCGGGGTTGGGTTTCGATCGACGACTTCTCGACGTCGTGTGTCGAAAGTTCGACGCCGTCGTCTACATCGCGTGCGATCACGCGAGTTTACTTCGAGACTTGGAGGAGGAGGACATCGGGTTTTATGCGAGAGGGTTTACGTTGAAAACGCTGGCGTGTTTCGATCACGCGCCGACGAGCGAGCGCTGGATAGAAACGGTCGCGGTACTAGTGCGGTAGAATTGTAGAAACGACTGTAGAAAGTAGAAAGCAAACTTACAACGCGAAGTCTACAACAACACTCTGACGACGCATCAAGTGATGCAATCGTTAGCGCGACTCGTGTCCGCGGCGTTTCGGTGGAATCCGGCGCTCTCTTCGACGCCCGCGGCGTCGTTGAGCGTCTCGGCGATGACGCGATTACTCGGTTCGTCGTCCCACTCGCCCACGACGCGCTCGCCGTTCGCGTCGAACAAACGCCACGGTCCCGGCCATTCCCTCAGCAGCGTCCCCTCCACCCCCGACGCCGATCGCGCGCGTCGACACGCGTACACCTTTTCGAAATCGCCTCGCTCTTCGGATAAAAGCTCCTTCGCTCGCCGTCGCAACCCAAACTCCCACGGTTGCCCCACTTTCTCCCCCTTCCCGCTCCAAAACGCGTTCACGACGATCAACATTCGTCCATCATCACCACCGACGCGTCCTCCGTACTCCCCCGAGAGCAACCGTTCGAAAAACGCAAACGTCGTGTCGCTCGGGTGCGTCGTCACGAGCGCGAAATCCCCCAGCGTCCACAATCCCATTCCCTCCGCGTCTCGATCCAACATTCCGTGGTACTCGAACTCGTACCCATCGAACGCGTTCTCCTCCAACAACGAACGCGTCCTGCGATACCGTTGACTCATCCCTCCCGACCAATCGCTCGCCTGCCCGTGTAATCCCACGTACGCGAGCGCGTCCGAACCGAGATCGATCGACGGCAACGGTAACTCCACGCGCACTCTCGCCGTCTCTCGCGCGACGTCCGCGTCTCTCGCGCGCATCTCTCGTAAGTGTCGAATGGTGACGCGCGCGCGAGACGCCGCCTCGGCGCACGTCGCGGGCGGTGGAGGCACCACCGCGCGCGACGCGGACGTCGACGCCATCGTCGACGACGACGCGCGACGACGCGGTGGACGACGCGAGACGACGCACGGGACGACCGGGGACGACGCGCGCGCGCCGTGCGGCGACGGTGAGGACGACGCGGGCGGCATCGCGCCGCGGTGTGCGCGCGAGCGGGACCGCGCGCGATGGACGCGCGCGGGCGCCGAGCGCACCCATAACATTTACCACACCATACGTTGTCCATTATTGTCATTCCCGTGAATACCGCGAAGATGGCGTATATCATGTTTGTATACGAAACGGACGAGGGATCGTGGTCTAGTGGTATGATACTCTCTTAGGGTGGCTTCGAAGGTCGCTCGAGACTTGAGCTCGGTTCGCGCCGAGCGCGCTGACGTGGGAGTGGTCCGGGGTTCGATTCCCCGCGGTCCCCTTGGTTCTTTTTTTTTTGTTTTTTGTTTTGAAGTCGGTGTGTTGGTCGTTGGACGGATGGTGGTCGCGCGCGCGCGGGCGGCGGAGAGTCGCGTTGAAGAAATATCGTCGTATGAATATCGTCGCGGAACGAATACTATACTATGAATGAATGAATCTTCGCGTCTGCGTTCTCACATCGGAACGTAGTTGGTGTCTTCGCTGTTCGCGCCGTCCTTGTAGTACTTTACGTACCATCGGACGAAATTTTGTAAGCCCTCGTCGAGGCCGACGGTCGGGTTGTACCGTAAGTCCTTCTTCGCCGCGGAGACGTCGGCGTGGGTGAAGGGAACGTCGCCCGTCTTGGGCATGGGGACGTACTCGCGCTTGGCGGTTTTTCCGAGCGCGCGTTCGAGCGAATCCACGAACGCGCTCACGGTGACCGGGTGGGTGTTGCCTAGATTGTACACGCGAAACGGCGGTTTGGACCCGTCCGCTCTCTTGCCGCTCGCGGCGCTCGTGTCGCACGCGGCGATGGTGCCTCGAACGACGTCGTCGATGTACGTGAAATCTCGCGCCAGTTCGCCGCCGTCGTGTCCTTTGAATATTTTGATCGATTTTCCCTTGACGATGTTGTTGGCGAAGGAAAAATACGCCATGTCCGGCCGACCGTACGGACCGTACACGGTGAAAAATCTCAACGCGGTGAGCGCGACGCCGTGAATGTGATTGTACGTGTGCGCCAACAGTTCGTCCGCTTTTTTCGTCGCCGCGTAGAGCGACGCCGGAGAATCCGTCACGTCCTTCTCGCTGAACGGCACCTTGGTATTCAATCCGTACACGCTCGACGACGACGCGAAGATAACCTTGGGAACGGGCTTCGTTCTCACGATTTCCTCCAACAGAGTCACGAATCCCGCCACGTTCGAGTGCACGTACGCCCCAGGATTCTTCACCGCGTACCTCACCCCGGCTTGCGCCGCGAGATGCAACACGATCGTCACCTTACACGTGTCCAACACCGTGCGCACCGTCGTCGCGTCGTTCAAATCCGCCTCCACCACGTGCACGCCGATCTCCTTCAACTTTTTCATCCGCGCCCGTTTCAACCCTCTAGGATAATAATCGTTCACGTTATCTAATCCCACGACCCCATCGCCTCGTCCCTTGAGCGCCGTCGCCACGTGCGACCCGATAAAACCCGCCGCGCCCGTCACCATGAAGACGTCCCGACCCGTCCCCGTCGTCGCGCACGTGTTCCTCAGCGCTCGCGTCGACATCGTCCTCTTCGCCGTGATGGAGAACGCACTCAACGGTCCGACCTTTCGCACCCTTTCCCCGTTTTCGCTCCCACCACCGAACGCCCACAGCAACGCCAGCGTGGCCAACGCGCCCGCCGCCGCGCTCCACGCGCTCCGCCCGAGACGCCGCGTCGCCATGACCCACGACTCTCGCTCTCGCTCTCGCTCTCGCGCGTGCGTGGGCAACGATCCGCGACGATCGCGCGCGCGCGACGATCGCCACGACTCGCGCGGCGTTCGAGACGACGACTTCGCGCGCATCCACCGAAAGATCGATCCGCGCGAACGACGCGATCGACGCGCGACGAGCGAGACGCCGCGCGGTCCGCGATCGAGACGACGCACGGTGACGGCCGAACGCGTGCGCTCGTCCGTCGCGCGCGCGCGAGACGTCGACGGACGCGTGCGCGCGCGCGTGTGACGCTCGAACGCGTCGGGGCGACCGCGGACGCGCACGAATCCTCAGATTTCGCCCCCGCGAGGCGCGCGCGCGCCGACTCGGCGAGGGAAAACGCGCGCGAAACGCTCTCGCGCGCGTTCGAGCGACCGCGGAGACCGGCGACGGGGGAGAGGAGGCGCGAGAGGGGGGACACATCGACGCCCATTTCGCCGTTGCGATCGAAGGGACGAAACGAGATCATGCCGCGCGATGCGCCGACGCTTCCGAGACAGAACACGGTGGAGTTTCTGGGGAAATTGATGCGCGGGAACTCGTTCGAGGGCGGGCATCAGGGGGAGCAGGACGTGGACGATGGACGGGTGGGCGCGTTGACGCGGGTGCGCGGCGGGTCGACGTCGACGCTGGCGGGGGGCGGCGAGAGCGAACCTGGAAGTCCTCTGGGAGGGAATCGACCGGGATTGCGTCGGAGGATGAGTTCGTCGAGCGGGTTTCCCGTCGATCCGTATCCGTTGATCGAGGTTGGGGCGTTTCAGCAGAGCGACGTGTCGAGACGGGACCCGTACGGGACGGCGGCGACGGAGGCGGAGGGAGAGGGAAAAGGGGTCAAGACGGTGGAGCCGCGCGGGGTGGAGACGTCGGTGACGCGCGCGCCGACGCGACGGAGCGCGCGGGCGGTGAGTAAGGTGGTTCAGGAGGCGCCGGTGGTGGAAGCCGCGCCGACGAGACGGAGACGACACAAATCGACGGCGGCGGCGGCGACGTCGTCGCGAGGCTCGGTTTCATCCTCGGTGACCGGGTTTAAGAAGGCGGCGTTCGGTCGAGTGAACGCACAGCATGGGGCGAACGACGCGGGCGATCATCACGGATGGACGTACATTCCGAAACGCGCCGATCGTCGTCGCGCCATCGCGCGGTTTACGACGGCGCTCATTCGCGCGGCGGGACACCAGAGTTTCATCTCGCGCGAGGGCGTGGGATATCGCAAGGCGTTCGATAGATTTTTACTCGAAACGTACGGACAAACGTTTTCAGAGTCCGGGTACTGGTACTCGCACGCGGAGATTGAACCATTCTTCAGGACGATTCTTTACGTGGCGACGGACGGCAAGGTGAACATAGCGAACGAGGACGTTAAGTATTTATTCACGAAGAAGGAGGAGCGTCAGGCGGCTGAGTGGGTCATCGACGAAGACGTGTTGGCGTATCTCGGCGTGAGCGTCAACCAATTCGCCGGCGTGTACGAAGGCGAGAGCTCGACGTCTCCCGCCGGTTTCCCTCGCGGAACGCCGCTCAAGGTACCGTCGAGCGAGACGCTGCCACCGGAACCGACGCCGTTCCTCGAGAGTTACGTGCGCGGGAAAACTGGCGCGGCCACCGCCGTCATGCCACCGCCGCCGCCTCGCGCGCCGACGCCCATGCTCCCCTCGACGACATCCGCCGGCGCCGTGCCGCCGGAGATTCAAAAGCTCTTCGAGTCCATTCCCAAGCCCGACTTTCAAGGTCTCAGCCCGAACAAGTCGCGTCGGATGTCTCGCCAATACTCGAGCGATCTCGCCAGACTCATGAGCGAGTTCAACACCGATCCAGCGCAAGGGGACGAATTCGTTCGACAATTTCTTCAACGCAGCGCCAGCGAGCTCGACGCGCTCGCCGCCGAGTCCGCCGAGGAAAAGAAAAACAAAGACGACACCGCGCCCACCGCGAGGACCAGACGACCTAGCAAACGAAAACGTTCGTGATGTCCATCTCTCTCTCTCACTTCACCGACCTCCCGCGTCCCGGCGCCTCCCCGTCCCGCGTCTCGTCCCCTCGTCCCCGTCCCGCGTCCCGCGTCTCGCGTTATCCGCACACCTCGGTCCGCCACCATGACGGTCTCCGTCGTCTCCACCGGCGCGCCGTCGTCCTCGCGCCGCGCCGTCGTCCTCGCGGCCAAGGGTCGAAACTCTCGCGCGCGAACGGGCGAATACAACCGCTCGAGCTCGCGTCGACGCCGCGCAGACGGCGACGACGACGACGACGCGACCGCCATCGAGCGCCTCGAATCGAGCGCGCGCTCGTCGCGCTCGTCCGCGTACGACGCGAAAAAGCTCGCCAAGGTTCGCGCGCGGGCGCGGACCGAGGCGCGCGAGGCGGAGGCGGCGCGCGCCGCGTTCGATACCAAGTACGCCGCGCGGCAGCGGCAGGGACTTCCGCAAGTGGTCACCGACCGCATGCTGCAGCGCGTCGGCGTCTTTTGCGGGACGCCGTTGATTTTTGGTTTCGCGACGGGACCGGCGTTTTACTACGCCAAGGCGGTGAGGGGAATCGATGTGCCGTCGTGGGTGTTTTTTACGGCGTCGACGGCGACGTTCGGCGCGGCGGTCGTCGGCATATCGTACGGCGTGCTGAGCGCGAGCTGGGATCCGAGACGCGAGGGATCGTTTTGGGGATTCGCGGAGTTTAAGGAGAACGTGCCCATCGTCGTGAGCACCATCATGGGGAAGGCGCGAGGGGAGGTGCCGCTGGAGTGGGACGACGAGACGGATGAAGATTTTTAGCGTTGCGATTGAATTGATTGAACGCCGGCTACGTTTACATGAGCGTCTCGACGACGTCTCGGTCGAGGACGCGCGTGTCCGCGGCGACGAGTTCCGGACGATGCGTCGCGCCGAGTTTGCTCTCCGTCGTCGCGCTCTCCGTCGTCGCGTTCGTCGCGTTCGTCGCGTTCGCTTTCGCGTTCGCTTTCGCGTTCGCCGCGCGTTCGATCGCCTCTTCCGCCGCGCTGTACTTCTCATCTTTGGCGATCGCTTTCTGTCTTCGCGCGTTCCTGAGTTGTTGGAGCTTCACGTCCACGATGGGTGCGCGCGACGTCGGCTCGACGGCGTGACTCTTGCGCTCTGACGTCAACCCGTCGTACCAATTCTCCGCGGTGTACGAAAAGCACGTCACCGCCTCCGTCTCGCACAGGCGATTCAACCACCAATCGACGCTCGTGAGCGGCTGTGCTTTCAAATTCGCGTCTAATCGCGTCAAAAAGCTCTTGGACACCATGAAAAACGTCGCCGGTAAACTCTCGCCGACCACCGCCGCCGTGTTTTTATACAAGACGTACGGCTTTTCCCACGCCTTATTCGTAAACACCGCCTCCGGATGCCTCCAATTCGTCGCGTTCACCCCTCGTTCGCCTCTATCGAGAAACAACACGTCCCACTTTTTCGGTCCGCGCAACAAAAAGCTCAAGATGAAGGAATCAAACTCGTTCGGCGGTCCGCAGTGCGAGTTGATGTACGCGTCCTTCGTCGCCGTGATCATCGACGATTCACCAGCCTCTTTCGCCTTGATCCACGCGTGAAGCGCGCCGAGCGACGGTCCGATGTCCTTCCTCGCGTTGATCATGTCCGCTTTCAATCGATCGAACTCGACGTGCACGGCGTCGAACGCGTTGTACGCCGCCGCGTCCTTGGCGCGCAGTTTGAGCACCGCCTCGGACAACTCATTCGTCGGCCACTTTTCGAAATCGTACGCCGGCGCGCGTCGTAAATCTGCGTCCCCACCGACGTGATACAGGTTCCAATTCTCTCGCGTGCGCTGGTACGCGCCGTCCTCACCATCCGTGGGCACGAGTTTGGTGGTTCGCGGAAACGTCGTCTCGCCGACGAGTAAATTCACCCCTTTCGCCACCCCGAGCGCCGTTCCGCGCGCGCTCTCCCGTCCCGAGGACGACGCGAACGCCTGCACACCGATCATCGCCGCCCCGAGTCCCACGGCGACGGTACCGAGCGCGCGACACGCGCGCGCGACGACGAGGTCCACCGCGGGCCCGCGGTGATGTCTCGACGCGCGCGCGTCGCCGCCGCGCAACAGCGACGCCGACGCCGACGCCGTGGAGGCGTCTTCGACGCGAGAGGTGGTCGTCATCGCGTCTCGCGCCGTGTCGATGGAGACGCGCGCGCGAACGACCGCGAGGGACGTTTTGACGATCGCGCGATGTGAATGGTGTTGAGACGCGCGCGGGACGCGGCGGGCGACGGCGGGCGACGGCGAAGAGGGTTGAATGAGTACCGATTCGTTGATTAACGACGACGTTCGCGCGTGCTAACGACGCGATCGTGCGGTGGGCTAGTGGTGACGCGGTCGTGAGGGCGAAGACGCGCTCACGAGGCGCCGATGAGGGAGTCGAGGTCCATGAGCTCTCGGTTGTCCTCATAAAATTGCTCGACGGCGTCGAGCGAACGGGTCCGAATGGTGGAACTGATGGCGACGAAATCCTTGCCGTATTGAAGTAAACCGGAGACAAATTTTGTCTTTTCCATGTCCGTCCACTCGGGGCCTTTGTTCGGGGTTTTGTTGGCGTTTTGTTTCGCCTCCTCGGCTTCCTTGGCGGCTTTGGCTTTGGCCTTTTCGGCGCGCGCCTTCGCCTTGGCGCCTTTTGCGGCGGCGGCGAGGGCGGCGCGCTCGAGGCGAGCCTCGGCGGTGGGTGCGGCGCGCTCTTCGCGTTGAGCCTCGATGGTGGCCGGATCGATCTGTCGCATACGCTGGGCGTCGGCGTACGCGCGACGCTTCTTCATGGCGGCGCGGCGACGACCTCGGAAACCGTCATCCGTCTTTTGAAATTTGTAATAGTACATGACGCAATCGCCCGTGTCTCGGCCCTCCAGGTGTTGAGAGATGCGACGGAAGTTTTTACCGTATGCCGCAAACTTTTCGTGGAAGATGGTCTTCTCCGCCTTGGTCCAGGGTCGGACGAGGTTGAGACGATCGCGCTCCGCCACAGGATCCTCGACGAGGCCGTTCAAGCTGTCGAACACCGAGTAACGCAACTCCTCAGGATCGAGAATCATGTCCGGAATCGTCGTCATGTGACGCAGCTCTTCTTTTCGCTGAAGCGCCTTGATCATCTGCATCTCCTCGTATTCGGAACGCGCGACGCCGCTGTTGAGATCGTTGGTGGAGCGGTTTCTGCCGCTCGCTCGAGAGCCGGGCGTGAAGCCCTTACCACTGACGGATTCCTTGGCGAGCTTATCGTTCGCATCCTGCACGATCTTGATTCGCCACTTCTCGCGTTGCTTGAGGTAGGCGATCGCGTTCGTGTAATGCCTCTGCGCGACGCTGTTCTTGCGCTGTTGCAAGACGTTTTGCACGACGCTCGCCACGCGTCGCGAAGACTCCGTCTCCGACTCTTCCCGCGCGCGACGCACGATTGCGTCGAAATCAACGCGCTCGACGTCTTCGGCCAAGGGTAAGCCGTACACGCGCTTGATGCGATCGACGGCGTCCGCAGCAGACTTCTTGTTGCGCGCGAAATCGCGCTCGATGCGCTCTCGGCGAGTCTCTTGACGCTGCATCATCTTTTGAATCGTGCCGGCGGCGAAGACGGCCACGTCCTTGTTCACGCGCGAGATGGCCTCGGCCGAACGACGTTGCGCGCGCTTTGCGCTCGTCTCACGCAATAGCACGGACGCTTCGCGCATCTTACTCGTCGCGTAATCCTGCGCGCGCTGCGCCGCGCGCTCGGCGTTGCTCAGACGCTGCCGCATCGCCTCCGTGCCCTTCTTTTGCCTAGAAATATCATCCTTCGAACCGGTCGCGACGTCGAGCTTCTCCTCTTCGTTTGATTTTTTCAAAACCTCGAGCTCCTTCTCGAGACTCGCCACCTCGCCGTCGACGCGCTCCATCTGCGACAGGAGCGCCTCCTTGGTCACCTTGAGCCGCTGCTCCGCCGCCTTAGCCTTCTTAGCCGTCTCCGGATCCGCCTTGGGCGTCGCCTTCGCCTCGATTGTCGCCGGCGTCGTCGCTTGCGCGCGCGCCGCCGCCGCGCCCCATCCACCGCGATCGCTCTTCGGCGTCGACGTCAGCGCCGGCGAAACCGTTCGCCCGCGCAAATCCTCAAACGACCCTCTCGATCCGCCTCGGCTCAGCGTCGGCCCACCGCGCGCGTCCGCGTCGTCCATGGGCGTCCCACCGGCGTCGTCGCGCAGCGCGCTGGGCGCGTCTGTTCCGCTCGCGGTGGTTGGCGTCTTGGCTCTGGCCAACGCCTGTCCCCACCCGCCCAATTTTCTCTTCTTCGGCGTCGCGTCGCTCGTCGGCGTCGGCGTTCTCACGCCTCCGCTCACGCTCGCCAACTCACCACTCTCCAATCCACTCGAACCCGCGCCCGTGAAGCTCCCCTGCGGGTCCAATCGCATCGCCGGCGGTCTCTGTTGGCTCAACAGACTCGGTCGCTCGTTCGAGCGCACGCTCGCGAGCAAACTCGGCCGCGCGCGCTGCTCCCCACCCATCCCCGGCGGCGGCGCGACGTCGAACCCCGGCCTCGGCGCCGCGTTCACGCGTCCCATCGTCGCCACCGGAGGCAATCCAGCCGATCCGGGCGTCGTTAATCCCGGCGGCGGCGGCGGCGGCGGCGCGCCCCGATCGTCGCCTCGCCTCGCGTAGTCAAACATGCTCGGTCTTCGTCCCTCCGACGACGGCTGTCGACCCAGTGCGCTCGTCGGCGCGTTCGGCGCGTACCCTTGCGCGCGTTCGCCGGCCGGAGTCCCTCCCACGGGCGCGCGCGGCGCCCCGCGCCCCCAATTCGACGTCGAATGTTTCGGCGGTCCGTTCGGCGTCTCTCGCGCCCCCATCCCCGGCGGCACCGCCGGCGCGGCGCCGGCGCCGCCTCGATCGCGCGCGGGAGGTTCCCCGCGCGCGTGTCGCGGCGGCGACCGACGATCGGACATGCTCGCGGCGTCGAGTGGCGCGTTCGGACGCGCGGACATCGATCTGCCCTAAGGGCGCGCGCGCGTCTCGCGTCTCGCGCGCACACGACGACGCGCGGTCGACGCGAACGATGCGCGCGATGACGCACGCGCGCGCGGTGCGCGCGTCTACCGCGCGCGAGACGCGCGCGAGACGCGAGACGCGCGCGAGACGCGGACGCGAGACGCGCGCGAGACGACGAATGGGCGCGCGAGACGCGGACGCGCGAACGCGCGCGTACGGCGCGAGCGAACCGGACGGCACGTGGCGAGAGAAGAATTTAAACGCGTTCGGGAATCTCATCAACGTCGCGCGAGGCGGACGAGAGGTGTTGCAGGCGGGGGCGCCCCCGCTGCGAGACGTCGCGAAGAAAGTCGAGCCCGAGCGCGTGGAGACCGGGGAGATACAAGAGCTCATCAGCGAGATGGTGCGCGTGTGTAAGGCTCGAGGCGTTGGACTGGCCGCGCCGCAGTTGGGGACGCGTCTGCGCGTCATCGTGTTGGAGGACACGGTGGAGGGAATGTCGGACGTCTCGGCGAAGGAGCTCGAGCGACAAAAGAGAAAACCGTTCGCGGTCAAAGTCGTGATAAATCCAGAGCTCGAACCGATCGGGGACGCGAGCGCCGCGTTTTTTGAGGGGTGCTTATCCGTCGCGGGATACCGCGCGGTGGTCAGGCGACATCTCAAGGTGCGGTGTCGAGGGCTGGGCGGCGACGGAGCGCCCGTGGATTTCGTCGCCGAGGGATGGCAGGCGCGTATTTTACAACACGAGGTCGACCATCTCAACGGCGTGCTCTACACCGATCGCATGGAGACTCGAACGTTTCGTCGCGTGGACATGCTCGAGGAGGCGTTACCGGGCGATCACCCGGAGTTTGGGAGAGCGGTCGTCCTCGGGGAATCGAACGAGCCCGTCGTTCGAGGGAAAAACGCCTCCTCCGCCGAGGACGCCGAGGCGCGCGTCAAGTCGCGCAGGCGAAATCGCAGGCGATAGACCGCGCGCGCCCGCGTCGTCATCCATTATTTCATTCATTCATTCGTACAATAGCGTGTGTCAATACATCTAGAATAGAGCAGTCGACGCGAACGCGACGTTCGGAACGTCTCGGCGCGTTTCGGGCGCAACCCTAAGGAATTCGACCCCCACACTTCGACGCGCGTCGTCG
>MDTD01202403.1_pt1 | contig 22385 bp, 17 predicted proteins | sample 811221 | NCBI WGS metagenome assembly MDTD01 (sample SAMN05326646, study PRJNA326480) | marine metagenome | isolation source: seawater | place: Pacific Ocean: South West | collected 2011 | reverse complement strand
TTCAGCATTGGAGACATATGTTGCAGTAGATTATCTCTACACAATTCAGGTGCAATCCTTAGACATGTGTTAACACTGGGTATCATAGTTTTATACTTAATGATTATGTTCTTAATGTGCTTGAGCTTTTGGTCGCTATCAAGAGTTCTGTAATACTTATTTATGGTATAGTCTCTTAACATTGTCTCGTTATCATTGAGAAATGTATCTATGTTAAATCCAGCAAGGAAAAACATATGGAATAGAGTAGGCATAACAAATGAACTATTTTTTATCTTGAAATATATGTTGTATAGATGCGAATCGTTAAAATATCCATTGGTGTAAGGGTTCGTAATTGGTAGCGGGTCAGCAAAAAAATTTGGCGCATGTGACAACTTAGTGTTTATTAGATTAATCAAGTCTGATATACGAAACCTATATAGAGTATTGTTATCTATAAGTTTTATTATAGTTGAAGGTGGTAGATCATCTAAGGGCTCCAAGCACATATCAGTATCCGTTATGCTCTTATTACAATACATATACTTAATCTTTGTGACAAAATTATGCAGCGCAAAATACAATCTTTGAATTTTCCCCCAATATTTGACAAAGTATTCATGTTGCTCATGTGTCAGAAACTTATTGTCTATTATACTTTTCAGAACAAAGAAAGATGATTTGTTGTTTGGTGCATAAGAAAACAAAAATCTTTTATTCTTATTAACAGATTGGTTTTGTGATATGACACAATTCTCAATATAATCCATATAAAAACTTTTCACGTAGTCATCTGTTTTGTTATTTTCTCTAATAAATTTACTGATCTTTTCAAATATAGAAAATTGTTTCATATATTTGGTTTCGTGCATTTACTAATATAAAAAAATTATATTTATATTAGTTTAAGTTATCATGGTTTAGAAGCCTGGATTGTATACAGAGTCGTTTCCGAGGCTCGTCGTCTTAATATTTGAGACATTACTATTAATTGTAAGTGAATCCTTGCTGCATGGTCCTTCTGCATCCTGAATATCACCGAACATACTCTCAATGACATCTGACGTTTTGCTTTCTTTCAACGACTCAACCTCCAACTTAGCCATTTCCTGAAGATTAAGATACAACTGGAAACTGTTTGTTCCAATATAACCTTCCTGACCACACATCACATTTGCAGATATACCTCGCATGATATCAAGCTCACCGTGGCGAGCTGCTTTGATAAACATCTCTGGAGTCTCCTCAAATGACGCCTTTGCAATAGGACCAATATTATCATTGTTAATGCCGTGTCTGAATATAGAGATCATCTTAGATGAACATGTCATACGATCACAAAGAACGCTGAGATGATGTGAGTTGATGTAGGCACCGTCAAACTCCATAACATCTGTAATTTCATCATAAATTGCCTGTCGTGCGGCTTCAATACCCAACGTTTTATAGACTTCAACAATATCATTACTGATAGTTTTAGTATTATCAATGTAATCTAGTGCGAGGACCTTCAGAAGGTTGGTTCCAACTGTATCTAGGACCCATTGTTCCTTCGTTGAGTAAGATCCGTCGGTGAACTCAAGATTATCCTGGATCTTTCTGAGGATTACCTTATTTAGACCTTTAGTTCCTCTCAGGATTACTGTGTTCAACAACTGATCCTGGAAGTTCTTGAGGAGGTAGATCTCGTCTGATTGATCTAGAGACTGCTGTTTTGTAGCCTTCTTCTTATTAGCTGAGATGACATTGTTTAGTCGCAATCTAAATACAAGGTTGTCGGAGTTATAGTCCGAATAAACACAGTGAATTTCGTTACCATATGAATTTTTGATTGCGAAGTTAATATCCGCCATAGAGATATTTTTCTCAAGCATGTTCTCCTTGTCAATGCTAATTCTAAGAATCCATTTGGATTTGTTCTTATCGTCTTCTGACTCAGTCTCAAGACATTCGTCCATCATTTTCTCAAAATCAACATACTGCTGCATGAGCTCGGTGTCTTCCTTAACAAGTGTGTTAGTGTCATCTGGGTCAAAACAGATCTCAATGCTCTCTACCAAATCAGCCAGGCTGGTGTGCTCAATTGTATGCATAATACTTACTGCTCGTTCCATGTCATATTTGTCTTGATTCTTCAAGAATACGGTCAATGAAGGATTTTTCGGGTTTTCGGACAGTGCCAAGATTTCTTCAATACGCGGCACACCACGGGTTACATTAGACTTGGACGCCACACCTGCAAAGTGGAATGTGTTCAATGTCATCTGTGTGGTGGGCTCACCAATAGATTGCGCGGCGATCATACCAACTGTCTCACCTGGTGCGATAATAGCCTTTTTATAGTTGAGAATGATTACTTCAAGTAGTGTTGTAAGCGCGACCTTGTTGAACCGCTTGACTACTAGAATCTCTTTTGGAGACAAGTGATAGTAATACATGTATCTGAACAACTCCGTTGGATATGCCCAATACAGCATTTTGTTAAGTTTATTCCAAGCTTTGTCAATCATCTCCATCGCCTCAAGAGGCGTGATATCAACCATTGAGTTAGCAGATATCTTCTGCTGACCTTGAATGTTGTTGATGATATAGTTAAAGTTGATTGGCAAGTATACGCGGCTGTCATCCTTGCCTTTGAATACATATTTTACAATCTCATCACGACCTTCTATCATGTCGTCAATTACCTTCTTGATTTTCTCATTAAACTGTGCCTCTTGCTGATTGACTTTCTTAAGAGTAGATGGCGTGAACGGTGTAGTTCCACGTTTCTTTACGTCTTTAAGAATATGGAAGTGCGTGTAGATATCTTCAACGCTCATATTTGCAATAGGAATTTGCTGGTTTTCTACCTTCACTGGATCAATGCTGTCGTCACCATATTTATACTGGATGATTTTACCCTTATTGTTCCTAACTGTCATATCATATGCGACATTCAAATCTTCAAGACCCTTAATAAGTCGCCTTTGAATATAACCTGTTTGGGAAGTCTTGACTGCAGTATCAATAAGACCAACACGACCACCCATAGCATGAAAGAACAACTCTTGGGGTGTGAGACCCCCGATAAATGAGTTTTCTACAAACCCGCGTGCACTAGGTCCATCATCATACTGGTTATAATGAGGAAGTGTGCGGTTGTCAAAACCATATGGAATACGTTTTCCATCAACATTCTGTTGACCAAGACACGAAATCATCTGGGAAATATTAAGATCACTACCTTTTGAACCTGCCTTTACCATGATAACAAACCGGTTATCTTTGCTCAATGAGGTTTTTCCAATCTTGCCTGCAAGTGATGCAGCATCATTAAGAATCTTATTGACCTGTGTCTCAAATTCTTGGTCATTGCTCTTGCCCGTGTTGTTCTCAAAGATTCCAAGACGGGTTTGATCAATGAGGTCTTTAACTTTGTCTTTTTTACCGTTAATGGTTTCTACAATCTTTTGATTTGTTTCATTATCTGCAATAAGATCACTAATTCCAACACTATAGGCACTTGAAGTCATGTAGTCAGTGATAATGTTCTGTAGATTGTCAATAAAATCTGCCGAAGCCATGTTACCAAAATCGTTGCAAATGCGATGGATTAGGCCTTTACTTCCGGCACCAAGAATACCCTTTTCCATGTGGCCGCGGATATACTCGCCGTCCCTGATCTCAAGAACATTGTTGGAGTTTTGGTAGTCCTCACCGCTCTCAAATAGTTTACTTTTGTAGTTAATAGATAGTGGTGGAAGAATTTGCGAAAGAATCTCAAAGTTTGAGATTCTCTTCTCAGCGTCCTTAAATATATCAGGGTTTACATTATCATAACGCATCAGGAGGTTCATCGCATCTCTCACTGAGAAACTTATATCTTTTCTAGTGAACTGGTAAGCTCCAAGAAGAGAATCCTGGAAAATACCAACAATAGACTGATTGTTCTGAGGACTGATGATTTGGTAAGGAACTGCAGCGAGATTTTTTAGCTCTGCCTCTGATTCAGGGTCTTGAGGCATATGCATATTCATCTCATCACCATCAAAATCAGCATTATAGGGTTTTGTATCACCTACATTCATGCGGAACGTATCACCCTGCTTCATAATCTTTGCGATATGGCACATCATAGACATTCTGTGAAGAGTTGGTTGACGATTAAATAGGACACCGTCGCCATCCATTACATGACGGTGAACAATGTCTCCGTTTTCAAGTCTAACTGACTCTCTGTCAATATATCTGAGTGAAATGTTCTCACCATTCTTTCTCTCTAGAATCTTAGCACCTGGATGAACCTCAGGACCGTTGATGATAAGTTGCATCAGGAAATCACGGTTCTTATCGTTCACCACAACAGGCTTTGTAATGTTCTTAGCAATTTTCATGGGAATACCCAGTTGACGGATAGACAACCTGGGATCCGGTGTAATAACAGAACGGGAACTAAAGTCAACACGCTTTCCCATAAGGTTTCCACGAACACGCCCAATCTTGCCATTCATTCTCTCTCTGATAGACTTCAATGGTCTTCCAGATCGCTGAGCAACAGAAGCTACACCTGGAATTTTGTTGTCAATAGCGGTAGCGATATAATACTGCAAGACTGCCGTCCAGTCATCAATCACGTTTGCTGGGGCATTTTGTTGAATTTTTTCCTCAAGTGTTTTGTTTGCCTTGATCATGTTGACAATAATGTGACTGAGATCGTCCTCGCTCCTTTGCTGTGCATCATGCTTTACTGAAGGCCTTACGGCGGGTGGAGGCACAGCCAAGACCTGGCACACCATCCAATCAGGTCTGGACCACGTAGGACTAAATCCCATGAAGTTGACATCTTCGTCTGAAATACGCCTAAATATCTTAAGAACATTTTCAGGTGTGAGCTTCATATTGAGCTTGTCACTGTCTTCAGGTCCAAGGTTATCAATATTTTCCCATTCAGCAAATAGCGTTGCAAGACCCTCCTTTTTGATTTTGTTGGGCTGTCTGCATCCACAGCCGCAGTCATTCTCATCACCACAATGCTTGATTTTGCTACTGATAGCAAATACTGCATTCCAGCGATGCTCATTAGATTTCTCTAGCAAATGCTTGTGCTTTTCTTTGTTCATTAGCAATTTACTACATTTAACACAGACACATCGCAAAATCTTAATAATGGTTTGCAAATATTGAATGTAGAAAACCGGACGTGCAAGATTCAAGTGTCCGAAATAACCTGGAGTTTGCATGTAGTCCAACCCATCGGTGGGGCAGATAAGTCCCGGTTCAGATACACCCATACGAGGGTCAAAGAGACCACCAATCACAGGTTTATTACCAATATAGGTGTCACGGCTGGTAATTTCTGCGACGGAACTCTTGCGAATCTCATCCGGGGATAGAACACTGAATTGAATACCAATAATTCTTGAAACATTATCTCTTGGGATTGTTGAGGCAGTTTGGTTGCCTGGCATCTTCTTATAAATATAACATATTATTTAGATAGTTTTAATTTCAATTTTATGAATTTTATTGTAGTTTTAAAATGATAATTATGTATCGGATGATAAGTCATAAAATTGATTACAAATAATATTTAAAAATAATAAAGTAGATTAATAGTAAGATGCCCACGATCGACAACACACACAATTCTCCTAAAAAGGACAGATACAGTCTACGTTCTAAGAAGCGTGACACTAGAAACCAGAATAAAAAAAAGCAGTCGTCCGACAGCTCATCCTCTTCATCTGAAGATGACGACTATGAGGAGGATGAAGATCTTGATGAGCAACTTGATCAAGTCAAATATCGCAAATTTCTTGCAAAACTATTCCCGTCTAGGTTTATTAATCGCCGAGTAAGAGAACTTGAGCAAATTGAAGAGGACGACGAAGACGAGGACGAGGACGAGGAAGAGTATGAACCACCTCCCAAGAAGTCATCCAAGAAGTCTAAAAAATCGTCTAAAAAGAAGAAGTCACCTAAAAAAAGCAAGAAACGAGTCATCAGTGAAACTGAAAGTGAAGAGGAGGAAGACGATGAATACTACGATTATGAAGAAGATGAGGAGGAGGATGATCAGCAAATCAATATTATATTTACGCTAGGACAACCATCCATCAGTTACGGCAAGTATGATTATGAAGAGGATCTTGATGAAGACGAGGATTACTTGGAAGAAGAAGAAGATGACGACTACTATGATGAAGAGGAGGAGGAAGAAGAAGAAGAGGAAGAGGAAGAAGAAGAGGAGATTCAAGATGTCAAATCTAGCAAGAAAACCAAAGACATGAACAAAATTCTAGAGAAAGAACTAGAAAGTGTAAATAAAGAATTGGGAGAACTAGTAAGTGCTCTGGAAACTGATGCAAAAGCGAAAAACGAAGTTATCACCGAGGAGGTGACCGATAAGGAAATCATCCAACAATTCATTAAGATGGCAAAGAACTGCAAAGGTGTGAATAAAAAGAGCAAAGTGGTTAAAGAGCTCATTGAGGTTGGTGAGGAAAAACTGAAAGAAATTGAGAAAAGGGAAGGCGCTAAGGAGAGAAAGGTGAAGCTTAATAATCTCAAGGCATTTAGGAAGGGTGTTACAGAGAAAAATGTCATGAACGACTATGCAGTGTTCAATAAGATGGATGTCAGCAAACAAAACAAACTTCTTAAGGAACTTGACGAGATCAATAAGAACTCCAGGGTTGAAAAACCTTACCGACTAAAGTTACTTGAATGTGATATCCCTACAAAATTTAAAAGTGTGGCCATGAAAAAGATCAACAGTCTACGTTTCATGGAGCCTGGTGCAGGCGAATACTATAAATCAAAACTGTGGGTTGACACATTTATGCGGATTCCTTTCAACACCCACACATCACTCCCTGTGAGTCGTAAACAAAATAGTATTGAAGAATGTCATGACTTTATGGAGAATGCCAAGAAAAGTCTTGATCAGGCGGTATATGGCCTTAATGATGCAAAACTACAGATTATGCAGATGGTTGGCCAGTGGATATCAAATCCTGGTGCGGTAGGGACTGCAATTGCAATCAAAGGTCCTATGGGGACAGGTAAAACAACTCTAATTAAAGAGGGAATCAGCAAGATACTCAAGCGGGACTTCGCGTTCATCGCACTCGGTGGAGCTACTGATTCTAGTTTCCTGGAGGGCCATGGGTATACATACGAGGGATCAACTTGGGGAAAAATTGTGGACATCATTATTCAAAGTGGTTCTATGAACCCTGTAATATATTTTGATGAGCTGGATAAGGTAAGCGACACGCCAAAGGGTGAAGAGATTATCAGCATTCTTACCCACTTGACAGATACATCGCAGAATGATAAATTCCATGACAAGTATTTCGCTGAAATTGACTTTGATCTTAGCAAGTGTTTGTTCATCTTCAGCTACAATGATGAGTCAAAGGTTAATCCGATTCTAAAAGACAGAATGTATCGTATCCAGACAAAGGGATATGACAAAAAGCAAAAGAATATTATCGCACGTGACTACCTTCTTCCGGCAATTAAACAAACAGTAGATTTTACAGATGAAGATATCATCATTCCTGAAGAAACGATTGATTACATCAACGAAAACTTTACAATGGGTGAAGACGGTGTCAGGAACTTGAAGCGTAGTCTTGAAATCATCTATACCAAACTCAATCTCTACAGGCTCATGAAACCAGGGACGAACCTATTTGAAGAAGATATGTCTCTTGAAGTAACATTCCCATTCACTGTTACAACTCAAATTGTAAATAAACTTCTTAAAAAGGATGATAGTGGCTCCGCACATCTTTCCATGTTTATGTAATATCTCGTTTAAAACATGATTGATTCTTAAAAATTTTTTTGTTAGATTCAAACAGTAAATGAGTTAAATACATGATAGTATATAATTAATAGCGTATACTATAATGGCGTATCTGATAAAAGATGAAGAACTGCTTTGCAAAATGAATGATATGATGATAACGGATAAATCTTATAACAATAATCTCTCATTTAACCTCAAAAACATACCGATTTCTGAGTTCAAAAATAAAAATATTAGCAACTTGTATTTGAAGTATATAGCGATCATTGAGGAACGCAAAACGATATTGGCTGAACTGAATAATGAAATCCATAGTGAGATGAACAGGGTATGTAAGCATGAATGGATATCAGATGATGTTGATATAGGTATGTCAACGCATAAAATAACATATTGTAAAAAATGTTATATTACTGAGAATTCTTAGATACTATCACCACCTTCACATCCACCAATGCAGGAGTTATTGCTTCCACGCTGGCTAAGATAAGATACCTGCTCAGCCGACATGCATGCACATCCATCTCCAGAACTATAAGTGCTTGGGCAGCACTCTGGTTCAAAGGAGTTCCCGGCAAAGAAATCCATTTGTCCTGGCGCAAGAGGAACGGGAGTTCCCTTGTGACCGCCTGTAAACTTCTTGAGGTCATATTGATAAGCCGACTCGCCAGGAGCCATTGCATACGAGCTCTGAACAGGTGCGAAAGGCTCAATACGCGTGCAATTGCACATAAGGGTGCTACCGATATACAAACATAACAATGCTACTAGAACGAGCAGTTCTAGGCGGCATTTCATACCAAATAACTTAACAGCCATATATAAATAATTGATATATAAAAATTTATAATAAATTGTCTAAACAAGATTGATAATCAAAGAATAAATTATCTCCTATTGGGACCATCGTTGTATCAGTAATAATATGATATAATGGCGTTCTCATATCTACGCGCTTCTTATCTTGGCAGTTCTTGGTTGAGTTAATTCCTAAACTCTCGTTTTGATACATGATGTTTGGACCTCCTACAATTTTGTTGCCATTAATGTTATACTCAAAACACTGTGTGTTCTTACTATCAATTTGCATAATACCTAAAACTGTCTCGCCGGTTTGCAATTTGTCACCAAGCTTTATATTTCTGATCTGAATCTCTCTATTTTCCAGCTTTAATTTTGTGTCTCCTGCAAATCCTCCTTCAAGTTCTCTGTGTATATCTGACACATTTAGTCTTTGGATTTCTTCGTTAGTAAGCTCGTCCCAGTCAGAGAATACTTCGTTGTTGATCTTTATGGTCTTGCTGCTTGTGCTTATGCAGTATATGTTCCTTTTATGATATTTGTCTATTCTAATACTTTTGGGATGATTCTTTACAAAGATGAAGTTGTTATTATATAGAATTAAATGTTCTCCGGTGACAATGGTTCCATCAAGATTATACATTTCGTGTTGTTTATTGTGTCTTGCTTTATAAATAGCAGTAACAACACTATTATCTTCAAGAACATCGCCTAATTTGATTTTTGAAATTGCGTTATGTTTCCCGTTGCTAAGTGACAACATGGTGTCTTTGTCAAAGCAATGCCTTAGCTTCTCTGCAATTTTACCAGTGAATGATTCTCCTGGACTGGGCGGTTTGTTGGGTTTACTTAAGCTCGGTTTAGGTGGCGATGGAAACAAGTATTTCATTAGGCCTACCTTATTGTTCTTCTTTTTACCTTTATCTAAAGCCATCGCAGCACCTGGATCAGGTTGGATATAACTAGGAAAAAGGCTTACTAAGTGTTCAACTGGTATCAAGATGAATATAGTATAGAATATCAGGGCGATTATAATGATTGGTATTATGAGTAAAACAATTACTGCAGCAACAACAGCAGCAAACCAAAGAATAGCTCCTACGCCGACCATGATAAGACCTACCCACGACATAAAAACTGGAGCTAATACTACGGATAGTGCAATACCCGCCTGCCATATTCCATATCCTACTAGGACAATAATAGCTAGAGCAAGTAAAGCGATCACTGCGACAATAAGCAAATTTATAAGAATGGTAACAACAGCCACAAGCCAATTATTGATGACAGATACGATCAACTGGGCCATAGCAACGATCTGAAAAAATATTACTTCAAAAATATATAGCGTAATACCAGCGATTCCTATGCCTCGTTGATACATATCGCTGATCTTATACAAAAACTTTCTCATATAAGAAACAAACATGCCCAACTTGTTAAAGATTGACTGTATAAAGAGTGCTACTTGTCTTCTAATTTTAGGGACAAAGTCCATGATGCCTCCCATTGACATCGTGAAGTTGCCCAAGTTAGCATGAGTCATTGATGCTATTAATAGGAATGGATTGAACATAGACAATGTGAAACTCTCTAGAGTATCTGTAACACATTCAGTAAAGTTGGATGCAGCGAATTCTGCATCGTAAAATTCTTCTTGTGGTTTTTTTTGTATTTTACCAGACATAAACCCAGCTAATGGTGCATACCGTGGGTCACATTTATAGTCTGGTCCTGTTTGTCGCGCATCTAAATACTTACCATCTTCATTCTTAACGTTACCGCGTCCCCAGTTATGCACAATTGTGCCTTCATTTTTTTTGAGCGTGAGATATGATATTGCAGAGAATACTAAAATAATAATAACTACGGCTAATATAGCTTGCAATCCGTATTTTTCTAAATAAGTTCCTTTATCATACAAATCATTTATTTTCTTATAAAAGTCCTCTTTGTTCATATATATAAATTTGATATTAAACAAATCTTTTTTACAATATTAAATTAATTTATAATTGTAAAAAACTAATTATCTGGTATTTTATCATCCTCCCAGTCCCAGAAGGTATGATCTCCTACGGGAATTTTGTGCGTGCTTGTTACTAAACAAGATAAAACTTTGCACTTTTTCTTTGTCAATTTGGCACCAGAATAACTTTCCACTTTTATGAACTTTCCTACAGTACTGTCATATATATAATGTGATCCTGTTATGTATATTTTATCTCCGTTAAAACCATTCTCAATTTCATAGAGTTTCTCTCTTTGTTTGTTATCACAGTCAGTATTCTTTATACGCATTGTAGCCTCCACTACACTGTCATCTTCAAGTATATCACCAAGTTTGATATCTTTCATCATTTTAGCTGTCCCATCTTTCAGCGCAACCTTAGTGTGTGGATGAAAGCACATTGTATTATCTGTTCGTTTATCATCCCATCTGTCCATAACATCTTTCTTAAGATGCCCTAATCCAGTAAATGCACCTTGTCCACTAATATTAAATGGATCCATGTTAACAACTATATCTGCTGCATTATTTGTTAAAGACATTACGGTGTATTTAAAACTTGTTCCTATATACATAAGAGCTCCTCCTACACCATATATACGTCTTATTATATCCATAAGTTTTAGAATCATCTTTTGCACCATAATAATAATAGTTTGAAACGATCCATAAATTGTTCCTATATATCCTGAAATTAATGCTCTAAAATTTCCAAAGAAACTTAACAGTCCTCCAATCATTTCTGCTATAGAAGCAGTGATAGTCATGAGCATTTGGAATAACATATATATGGGCTGCATGAGATACTTTGTGTAATCTGTCTGGATGCTCTGAATGCATTCCATGAAGTTACCTGCTACGCTTACAGGCTTTCCATTTACAGTTGGACCTAATTGTCCGGCTAAAGGAATTACCATTGGATCACATTTATATTCAGGCCAATTATCTTTTATTTTTTGTTGATAAGCACCTACTAAACCGAATATTGCTAGAGAGAAAAATACAACCATTATTAGAATTGATAATAAAACATCGCTTGCTCTCATAATAAATTATGTTGTTATTTTTATTTTCTTGTTTTTCTGGATTTAGAATGTCGTCTCATACGTCTAGTGTATCTTCCTTTCTTAGATTTAGTCCTATTATGACGTTTTCTATTTGTTCTACGCCTGCCGCCTGACTGAGAGCATGAGCTGTTAGTCTTGTTTGCTGCGTTCGCTAGCTGAGCCGCATGTAGCGCCATAGTAGCGTTTTTAGTGACAGCACCGGACATGTGTGCAGCCTTTGGTGCAGGTGATTTTTTTGGAGGTATAGCATTGTTGGCTGGACATAATGGTCGCACTTTTCCAACTTCACCGACACCACCTGCTTGATTCTGGTGTCTAGTACGCATAGCTGCGTTTGCTCGTTTTTTATTGTTGCTCATCTTGAGAGTTGATTTTTGAGTGATCGGCTTACATTTGAGACCTGGGCCTGTATACTTGAATGTTCTTGAAGGCGCATGGTAAGTTGTATTACAGCTCATCTTATATATATATTTGATATAAATTATTAAAAAGTAATTGTTGTTTTTATGTATATAAGATGAGTATCCAAATGTCTGATACCGACCGATTGAATCTTCAAAAGATGATCAACGCCAATGACGCTGTTGACACAACCGATCTTATTAAGGAAGTAAAGCATAGCAAAGATATACGCAACGAAGTTCAACAACTTCTAAACATCAAAAAACAATATAGTAGGTTAGCAAAGACCAATCCGTCAGAATTTGACCAGATGTGCACTTCACGATGTAACTTTCTATTCACGCGTTATACTGACATATTCAATAAGGTGAAGAAAGACGAACTAGATCTTTCTATTCTTAACACTTTTCTTGGTGTCTTAGAAGAAATAGAGGAAGGTAAGATTGATCAACATGAAGGTTCGTTTAAAGTTGGAAGCATTCTTAAAAAGCTTTACGTAGATAGTGCGTTAAAAAAGTCCGAAAAGCTAGATGAAAAACATTCAAAAAAGGTTGAAAAGAAGCGTGTAAAGAACATAAGCTGGAAGCAGTTCAAGGCCACCAAGTTGGATAATAATTAATTTCTTTGTATAGTCTATGTCAAATAAATTTCGTGAGTTACTTAGAAGAAAGCGAAAACGTAATCTGACATACAATTATCTGGGAAACATGCCAAAGATCATACTGATACAAAAAATGATAAGAGGATTTTTGGCAAGAAAGAAGTTTCAACGTTTACAAAATGAAGAGTATAACTATGCCGCATTTCTGATACAGGAATCTTATAGAGAATACAAAGAGAGGCGATCATTGAGAGAAAAAAATAATGCTGCAAGCACTATCACTAGATTTATCGCAAATATACCTGTTATAAGAAGATATAGAATTGGTTGTATAAACATTAATCTTAAAAAAATTCTAGTGCGAATCTCTCTTTCAAAGTATATCGCAAGATTTCGTCAGCGCAAGATCACTCAACAACAACGTGAGCGATTGCGCAATCTGAGTAGACCGCGTTCAAGAATTCCGACTCCCATCCGAACAACCAGAAATGAGCGGACTACGCTGCAACGAACACCGACACCAACAAACACACTAGAATCTGTTAACAATAGACTGAGAGACATAAGAAATGATATTGATAACATGCTTCCTACAAATAGAAGACAACCCGAAGCCACGCGAATAAGACTTCCGACACGAATACCAGGGAATGTAAATACACCATTCAGAGCTACTAATGCTGTTGCGACACCGACTAGAGCTAATCGGATTATCACTACACCAACACAAGAAAGGACGCGCAACAGAATAAGAGAAAGAGAACGAGCCAATGAGCTTGAGCGTGAGAGAATAAGAGATAGAATAAGAAATCTCAGGAGAACACCTCCTCCACCACAGATTACTCCACCAATTACACCTGTCCTAGGAGGACGTGCGAGAACTCCTGTCAGGAATACCGAGATCAACCCAATAACACATCGTCCTGTTATACAAGTAAGAAATAACGAACCGGAACCACGTGAAAATAATTTAGCACGACATCTTAGAGATTTAGAACGTCAATTTCAGGATCCGCGTATTAGACAAGTATATCAGAATAATAGAGTTATGTTACCGACAGGTAATAGGGTAATACCAGGAAGAAACGGAGGGGTTCACTTGGGACCTGTTGAGGACAGATTTGTCACAAATATTGTAATAAACTATCCTATAGTTAATACAGGTCCGAAAGTTGATTGTCCGATATGCATGGAAAATGTATTTGAAGGAAATACCATAAATCCTGGTTGTGACCATCTAATTTGTTATGAATGCACAAAGAATATGCTTAAGGTTGCATTAGGAAATGTAACTGACAATATACCTATACGCTGTCCATTATTCACGACAGGATGTAATGCGATGATTACGCCGTATACCAAGAAGATAGACAAACTGATTTTGAAAAGTGATTATAGTAAATTTGAAAAGTATCATATAATTAAGTCCATCGTCCCTAGTGATAAACTTAGATATTGTCCGAACTCTCAATGTGGAGCTCCATTTGAAATAGAATTAGATCTGCCCAATTCACCACCAAAGTTGCATAATTTCAAATACTTTAGCACATGTTTAGAATGTGAAACACAGATATGTATATTCTGTAATGATTTCTGGCACCCTAACATAACGTGTAAACAATTTCAAACACGCAGAAAAGATGGTAACGATGAGACCAATGCTTACATCAGGAATTACTGTAAGAAATGTCCTTGTTGTAAGGCAACAGTTCAAAAGTTGCAAACCGAGGAACAAGAGAGACATGAAAAAATAACAGGTCTTGCTGGTGGAACACAAGAATGTCACCATGTAACATGTGGAGCATGCAAAAAAGATTTTTGTTGGACATGCCTTAAGACCTATACAGGAACCGCATACTATCATCCAAAATGTCCTATCAGCGATTGTGAAATAAACTTTAATGGACAGGCACCTAATATAACTAGACTACCTATTGGTCAAATAAGTCATGTCAAGATAATCATATACAATAACGACAATATTATAAAAGAGATAGTTTATCAGACTAATAACACACTCCCTCTTGTTGGTGTTAATCTAAGTAAATATACTCTTGACAATAGAACAGCATTCCTTCACTGCAATAAAAATGGTGTAGTTAGGAAATTAGAAGGACAAATGGGAGAGTATGCGTTCAGACAGAACAACAAGGCCAAATTTAATATATAATTGAATTAAAAAAATTAGTTATATATTTAATAAAATGCCCGCAAAACCGAAGATGTCTCAAAGTCTTGTCATTGTTGAATCACCTGCAAAGTGCGGTAAGATAGAAGGATTCTTAGGCGCTGGCTTTAAGTGTATTGCCACTTTTGGTCATTTCAAGCAATTGTCTGATCTAAAGTGTGTTGATGTCAATAATAACTTTACACCATATTTCCAAGAAATAACTACAAAAGCTTCGCAGATTCATAAACTGGAAAAAGCCATTAAGGAGTCGGATGAGGTCTACTTGGCTACAGATGACGATAGAGAGGGTGAAGCCATTGCATGGCACGTCTGCGTTCACTTTAATCTTCCGATATCTACAACTAAACGCATTATCTTTCATGAGATCACTAAGCCAGCAATTCTCGCTGCAGTTAGCACACCAACCACTGTAAATATGGACATTGTCCATGCTCAACAAGGAAGACAAATTCTTGATCTTATTGTTGGTTTCAAACTGTCACCTCTTCTATGGGAAAATATTAGTCGTAAATCTAAAACTGGGTTATCTGCAGGTAGGTGTCAAACACCAGCATTGCGCATTATATATGACAATGAGAAGGAAATTGAACAGTCACCAGGGAAAAAAGTATATAATACCACCGGCGTCTTTACCAGCAAGAATATTCCTTTCGCTTTGCAAAAGCATCATGACTCTGAAGAAACAATGGAAAAATTCCTTACTGAGTCAGTTACTTTCACTCATATCTATGATCATACAAAACCGAAGGCTGTGACAAAAAATCCACCTACACCATTTACGACCAGCACTATTCAGCAAACTGCAAGCAATGAAATGCATATTTCCCCAAAAGAGACTATGACTATATTGCAGAAGTTATATGAAGGAGGTTATATTACTTATATGAGAACTGATAGCACTACGTATAGCGAAGAGTTCCTCAAGACTGCAAAACCATACATTACTAACAAGTGGGGTAAGGATTACCTACATCCAGATGTAGACAAATTGGCACTTCGTGGTAATGAGAATGCTAAGAAATCAAAGAAAAAGAAGGATAAAGACAAAAAGGACGATAATGCGCAGGAGGCACATGAAGCAATTCGTCCTACAAAGATTGAGGTTACACAAGTAAACGACTCTATGACTCCAAAAGAAAAAAAGATGTATATTCTTATCTGGAGGAACACAGTAGAGAGCTGCATGTCACCTGCTAAGTATTCTTCAGTAACGGCTAAAATCTCAGCACCAGAGGAAACTGAATACAGATATACTGCAGAACAAGTTGTCTTTGCAGGTTGGAAAATTGTGAAGGGTGTTGAAGAGACGAACCAGCTGTATAATTTCATTCAGACACTTAAGGCAAAAAGTGAGATACATTATAATAAGATTAACAGCAAGGTTACGCTGAAAGATCTCAAGAGCCACTATACAGAGGCTAAGCTTGTTCAACTTCTTGAACAAAAAGGCATAGGCAGACCATCTACATTCTCATCGCTTGTTGACAAAATTCAAGAACGTGGGTATGTCTCTAAGGAAAACGTAAAGGGCAAAAAAATTAAATGTGTTGATTTTGAATTGGAAGGCAACGAACTTGAGGAGATTGAGAACGAAAAAGAATTTGGTAACGAGAAAAACAAATTGGTTATTCAGCCACTAGGAGTGATGGTTTTAGAGTTCTTGATTAAACATTTCATTAGTTTCTTTGAGTATGAATACACACGAGAGATGGAGAATCGGTTGGATGAAATTGCAAAGGGAGAAGAAGTATGGCACACTCTGTGCAGGACATGCTATGATGACATCGTGAAGCAGATGGAACCTCTTAGCAAGGGTTCAAAAGAACAGTATGTTATTGACGCTCAGCACACATACATCATAGGTAAACATGGTCCAGTCATCAAGTGCAAGAACGGTGATGAGACAACATTCAAAAGCGTTAAAAAAGATATTTCAATGGAACGACTAAAAAATGGAGAATACAGGTTAGAAGATATTGTCCAAGACAATACAGGATCAGGCCGCTGTCTCGGAAAATATCAGGAAAAAGATGTCATACTTAAGAATGGTAAATATGGATTATATGTATGTTATGGTGGTGAATCAAAGTCTTTAAGCTACATTAAGAAAAAGGAACACGAAATTACACTGGAGGACGTTACACAGATTCTAGATAAACCTAAGCAGAGCGGAATTTTGCGACAACTAACGAAAGATATAACAATTAGAGAAGGTAAGTATGGAAAATATATCTACTACCAGAATGATAAAATGAAGCGGCCGCAGTTCTTAAAGCTGAAAGGATTTACTGATAATCCTATTATATGCAAGGACAAAGTATTGAAGGATTGGATCAAGAAGACATATAAGGTAGAATAAACCTATGCAATGAAATATGTTTCAGGAATATTTATGGTGTAATCTCTTAGTTGCTCATTCTGTAAAAGATTAAAGCCTATTGTAAAATTAAAATTAGAGTTATTGAAATCTACCAATCTTCCATCGTGATATCTAAATTTGAATTTAAGTTTCTGAATGTTTTCTAATGGAGGGTGATAATGAGATATATTTTGTAGAAATGCATTTCTAGAGTCAAAAAACTGCGAGTGAGGAGTTGCGATCACGGGTATCTTGGCAAATGCACTGTTAACGCGTGCACTATAGTCATTGTTGTATAGCTGGTTCGTGGCGAAGGAGTAAGGCATAATTTCATCCATAGAATTGTATTTGTCTATTTCCATATAGATAGCACTTTCACCTAAGATAGAGAGAGTAAAAGGTGCGGTGACATAGAAATTATTCGCTAAGACAGCACTTATACCATTATAATTAAATACGATCTCGGCTGGTGTTTGCTCTGCAACATAATCTTCCCTCTCAAATCCTAAATAATAAGGCAACCCCCACTTTGTGTAATTACCAAACACCACGTTCTCTGTGAAATAGTTGCAATTAGATATGTCGTAGAAGGACTGTCTGCTAAAATCTAATGTGAAACCTACACCAGTAGTCTCGGTAAACCAAAACTTTTGCGTTACCGAGTTATATATAACATCAAACACTGGACCTCCCCATGGCTGATCGTTAATGGCACCTGCAAGTTCTGCTGCTAGTTCTTCAGGATTTGAATAAAAACCATCTGATATAACTATCTCATTAGTGAATCCATTGCATGTAACCCAGAACTTAGTATTCTGGTTGCGATTACTAAATGTATAATAGTTTGCAGGCACCATAATTTCCACCAATCTAATAGATTCAACATTCTGTAAGGGCTCAGGCAATCTTACTTCAAAATGGTTTGCTTCTGGCCACTTATTAATATCTCTGTCTTCAGTATGTATTGTTACTAATTTCCTATCTATATTAAAAGTTTGCTCTCTAGGAATCAAAGGGTGTGAAGTATTTCTGATTAAATTATTCATTATATTAAATTAATAGATAATTAATTTAGTATTTTAATGTATATATGTCAGCTGTTAGAACTTTTTCTATGTTAAACAGTGGTTCATCAGGAGCTGGAGGTTTATGGAAAAAACGTGGAACAAATGAAATTGAACCTTTGTTACCTTTGTTCCAGAATGTATATTGCCCAAACAATCTTACTGTTGTTAATACAATTACAATTACATCAGATGAGAGATTGAAAGTAAATATCGAAGATATACCTAATTCAAGTTTAGATAAACTTATGCAGATACAGCCCAAACAGTACAATTTTAAGAATGATGATGAAAAACTTTTAAGGTATGGGTTCATTGCTCAAGAAGTGGAAAAGTTATTTCCCAGTTTAGTGTCAACACCAGAGGATCCAGAATCACCAAAGACTGTTAACTATTTAGACATAATACCATTGTTACTATTGAAAATACAAGACTTACAAGAACAGATAGATGATCTGAAAAAATAATAACATTATAAAATATAAATAATGACTATAAGTGATGGAAAAATGAAATATAATATTAACATTGTCTTTGGATTCGTGTTTATAGGTGTCATGCTATTATGGTCAGGAAGTGCGTCAATGGTATGGGGATATGGATGGCTCACTTTCTCTCTAATAAGTTTATTGTTTTTGGTATTTGCTCGTATATCACAGCAAGCAAAAAGTGCTAATGAGGGAAATGACTTATTGAGTATTATACAAAAGTATTTAGCCAGAACATGGCCAATCATCATGTTAATTATATTGTTGTACTGGTATACCAAGATGAATGTCGCATATGGTGATAAGATCAAGAATAATCGTGTTCCTGCTGAATACAACTCTTTTGCAACTGCATCATTGACATTGTTGATATTTGAATTTATTGCGCTAAGAAACATAGTTATGGAAATGTTTTTACCAACCCAAATAGCAACCGAAGAAAGTTCATCTGGTAAGAAAGGCACGAAACTAAACCTGAAGAAAAAGAATAGAACTATGGTAAACCATGTATTGTCGAACCTTCAAGCTCAAGACTCTGCCATTTTGTATGGATTTTTGCTTTTCAACTATATTATCGCAGGCTTTATGCAGGTAATATTAAGCTACTTCACAACTGATGGCTAAGAACTATAAACTTAAATGTGACACCATATTCAAGATTGCTTTCCCATATACCTGAAATTTTTAGTATAATATATTGGTTATCTCTAGACATGGAACTATTCTCTAAGAATACTTTTATAAATCCAGATTGTAGTTGATCGCCAATTGAATATTTCGGAGTCTTTCCACTAACTACATTTTTACTCAATATGTTTCGCTCTAAAAGATTGATGTTCTGTATGATATTTCTGTTAATAGTTGAATCGAACACACACTTATATTTTTGATAATATTTTTCAATATTATAAGCATCAAAATCAGTCACAACACAAAGACCATTGAATGTGATATTTTCAGTAGAGTATGTTAGCCTCTTGAATATACTATTGTCCATTACGGTATTTCTAGTTATATCTGTAATAAAGAAACGATTATAGTCAATCTGGTCAAAATTCAAAGATAGATACATATTATAATTTATGATATATATCTAAGTGCTATTTCCGGTATTTATAATGTGCATTAAGCATACTAATCGTGTTATTTGTGACAATGATAAGTCGTTTGCAGTGCCATTTTCCATTGAATCCAGTAGAAGTTTACAACGTCGCAATTCTGCTATAAACTTGTTTCGTCTGTTCACTATGTGTGCCTTCCATACAGATAACAAATTTGGAAATCTCTCTTCTTTATTCTCCATATCGGCAATGATTCGACGGTAAAAATCGTCCATAGTATCTAGATAGTCCAATTGTTCGCTTTCATTTTCATTTGGTTCATCCATATTATTAACATTTATTTATTATTTTAAGTTTTAAAATAAAGAAAAAAGTATTATTATTATATTATGAGATTCAAAGAGACATTATTTGATGATTATATACAAAGTAATAAAAAACATGATCTACACCCTAAACAAAGCAAAATATACAACTCTATTAACAAAGATATAAAAACTATGCCAAACTTTATTTTTTACGGACCGCCTGGTGTTGGGAAATACACTCAAGTATTGTCATTAATAAATAAGTTCAGTCCTAGTGAACTTAAGTATGAAAAGAAAATGACTATTCCAAAAGATAAGCAGTCTTCATATATAATCAAAATAAGTGATACACACTATGAGGTTGACTTATCATTACTAGGTTGTACTTCAAAACCATTATGGCATGAAATATATGTTCAGATTAGCGACGCTGTTGCAGCAAAAGGAAATAAGTCAGGTATTATAGTATGCAAAAACTTCCATGCTATTCACAGTGAGTTACTTGAAATATTCTATAGCTACATTCAATCGTTCAATGCGTCACCTATAACACTAAAATTCATATTAATAACAGAGCATATCAGTTTTATACCTGAGAATATTATAAATTGTTGTGAGTTGATTTCGTTCTCAAGGCCTACGAAGAAGAGCTATAGTAACTGCACCGATATCAAAAACTTATCAAATCTCTCTTTGGATCAAGTGACTAACATTAAATCTTTAGGATCAATAAATACAAGCCCTGAGATTATATATGAAAGTATAGTTGAGTATATGATAGATATTAAGGATATGAAGTTCTTGGATTTGAGAGATAAGCTTTATAATATATTCATAATGAATCTGGATGTAACAGAATTCGTCTGGTATGTTTTTTCGTCTCTTAACAAGCGCAAAAAAATCCCCGCAGACAAAATATCAGGTTGTTTGATCAAGATATTCTCATTTCTACAACAATATAACAATAACTATAGACCGATATATCATTTAGAGAGTTATATCTTTTATTTATTAAATCTGATACATGGACATAGAATGTGCTCTTCATATTCTCAAGATACCAAATAGAAATTTTACAAGCGACGAGCTCAAGAAGCATTATAGAAGAATGGCGCTAAAACTACATCCAGATAAAAACAAAAACGATCCCAATGCTACCAAAGCGTTTCAAGATATAACTTCTGCATATCAGCTTTTACAAGGATACACAAGCGATGAAATGGAGGAGTTAACATCACAGAACTATAATAATCTTTTTGAGGACTTTATCAATGACTATAAGCCTGCAAATATATCCGAAAATGACGTAATAAATATATTTAAGCTTGCTATATCTAGAGGTGAAAAGCAATTATACAATTTTATCAGCAGCATGGATCCAGATACATTAGACAACATATATAATTTTATATGTGAATACAAGGATGTCTTCAATGTGTCTAATACTTATCTTAACATGATAAGGAATGTATTAGATGAAAAGAATGATACATATAATATCATGATGTTATATCCTTCACTTGACGATCTCTATAAAAGTAATATCTCAAAAATAAACTTCAAAGATAATCTCTACTTTGTTCCATTGTGGCATTCTGAAGTAAGTTTTGATAATAGTGACACCCGTTTAACAGTAAAGTGTATACCCGAATTACCAAATCATATATCTATAGATAGCAATAATAATATCCTAGTAAACATAACCACATCAATACAATCTCTCCTCAAAAAGGGTAAACTAGAACTGAATGTTGGAGAGAAATTATTTGAAATAAAAGCAAAGGATCTCAAGATAAAGGAACATCAGATCTACCTAATACGAGATGAAGGAATACCTCTTATTAACCAACGAGATATCTATAATAACGAAAAAGTAGGCGACATTATCATAGTTATAACATTATTATAAAAAGACACTATTGGTATTTTTATAATGACTTGAGATGATCATATGAAGCCAGAAGCAAAATTTCATTACCAAAAACTATTTAACAATATTGTTTTAGGAATATAATATAGAGAGATATGAGTGAAAATAAGATCATTCAATCTAAATCAAAGTCAAGTTCATCAAAACATAATGATTATCTTGCTAACTACAAACATCTAGTTAATAACGAAATGTTTTCAAAGAATAAAAAGAAAATCTCTCCTGAAGACTTTATCATACCAGACTTTCATGAATACGAATGGTTAACAGTGTTCAACTATAATCTCAAACAGCTAAAAGATATTTGTAAGAAATATAA
>MDTD01065930.1_pt1 | contig 22399 bp, 39 predicted proteins | sample 811221 | NCBI WGS metagenome assembly MDTD01 (sample SAMN05326646, study PRJNA326480) | marine metagenome | isolation source: seawater | place: Pacific Ocean: South West | collected 2011 | reverse complement strand
TTTGACGACTTCCCACTGATCCGCACCGCCTGCTGCCGCTTGTAGTAATCTGCCTGCTAAATCATCATCATGCCATCTTGTTAAAATTACGAGTACACCGCCCCCTGGGGCTAGTCTTGTGTAAGCAGTTGATGTATACCAATCCCAAACGGCATCCCGATTGTACTCTGACTCCGCATCTTCTCTGTTCTTGACGGGGTCATCGATGACGAGCACGTGCGCACCTTTACCGGTAATACCACCACCAACACCCGCGGCTACATAACCACCGCCCTTAGTTGTGTTCCATGATTCTACGGACTGCGAACTAGGGTCGAGCGATACACCCGAGAAAACATTTTTAAAATTAGGTTCTCTTAACTGATGACGAACCTTACGACTAAAGTTCATGGCCAACGATCCAGAGTACGAACAACTAATAAACTCATGTTCAGGGTTTCTGCCCATATGCCAAGCTGGAAACGCAACCGATGCCAAAGTAGATTTACCGTGTCGTGGTGGCATAAACAACATAAGTCTAGGTGACTTTCTATTTTCAACATCTTCACTAAACTTTTCTAACCGCAAACAAATATCTTTGTGTACCCAACCTGCCATATAGTCTGGGTTGAAACGTTCTACGAATGGTAACAAGTGTTTACGGGCCAGGGCTCGTAATGCAAGTTCACGCTGCGCTTTTTCTTGTTCGGTTTCTTCGGGTGTTGTTTCTTCTACAACTTCTATTTGAGGCTCTTCGATTCGCTCAGCTTCGTCCGCTTTGCAGTACACACAGATACCGTCATCGCTTGGGTACAACGTATCTGGATGAGATACCTTACAGGTAAGACATTCAATCTTCTTTATTTCCATCGCGTTTTGGTAATAAGTATTGATTGTCCGTACCCGCTATCTTGAGTAACTCCGCATCTGGTAGTTTTTCAAGTTGTTCTACAGTACGGTCTAGATTGATATTGATCTGGGTTGCATGCTCCGGGGCAAATAGACCGTGGAGCTTACATAAAGAATCAGTGATATTTTTTTCTTCAGTTGCGGTCGCCGACTTACGGTGCGCTTCCAGGTACATGCTTGTAGCCGCCTGTTTATCGAACTTTATCTCTTCTCTGAATTCCCTACGTAGATGGGCCAGGGCCTTTTGTATAGCAGGTTTTTTAAATATCTTATAAACATGCTCAGTGTTCTGGTAACCGGCGGCCCTTCCCGCAGCAGCTTTAGACATACCGCGTAGGTGAAACAATAATAACCTTTCTTCTTGAGTAGTTAGCTCATTTAAAGGTATATCAAGATACGGGTAGTGTGACTGTAGCTCAGCCCTTTCTTGTTCAAAATTATCGTTTTCTGACATCACTCCTCTTTATAGGAAACTATATTTTTACACCACCAATATAATTCATCCTCTGACAATACATGTTTCAAAGTATTCACGCGATTACAAACTAATTGGATATTGTAGGGTAGATATCCTATTTCCGGATCTATTCTGTCAACCGAAACATTCAAATCTTTTTTGCCAGTACCATCTTTATGATATGTCATATACAAACCTGTTAAGGCACATTTACCCTCTTGTTTATCCCATGCTTCAATAAGATTATCGACCTCGATTTTCCAATCTAAGCCTGGATCTTTTTTTCTCCTTGAATATTTCAACTGAGTAAAAATATGTCTTAAATACGAATACGGGTTATCACTTTTGTTAGTATTTTTTGCCCGATTACGACATTTTTTACATTTTTTAAATGAGTATTCACCTCTAGCATTACTACCTGCAAAGTGACTCAAGTCGTATGTTTTTTTACACGTAGTACACTTTTTGGTACTCATGTTTTGCTACTTTATACTATAAATTTTTTTTAGGAAAATTTTTTTGTGAAAATTTTTTTTGAAAAAATATTATTTTATCGCGCACGCAGGGTATCTTACTATCACTATCCCAGCCCCCTGTTCCCTGTTTTTTGTTTTGGAACCTTGTTTCTGTTTTTGTTGCTTGGAACCTTGTTTGTTTTTTGCACCCTCGCTCACGCTCGGCTGTCGCGAAGTTGTTACACAACTCCGCTGTTAATCTAATTAAATCTGGGTAGGTACTAGATGGTTTATCTATCTAGTTTATTTTAATTCTTACATGGAGAGAAACATGTCAAATATAAAATCAATCAAAGTTCGTAGATCTTATAAAACTACAGATGAAAGTGGTAATGAAGTAACTAAGAATCGTTGGCCTACTATCGGTCGTCAAGTAACTGGCGCTGATGGCAAGGTGACAATGCACTTAGACTTCTTACCCAAACTTGGTACGGATAATGACCCTGAGCCATTGTTCGTGTTCGTTGAAAAGAATGGAGAGAGTAATGAAGAAAGTAATTAAAGATGCAACAGGCATCACGACTAAAGCAATCAAGCTTGGTTTTGTTGGCCTCGGCTTCGGTCTTGGTGTAGCAAACAGAGCTCTTGGTTCAGCTTTGGACGGGATCAAGGAAGGTCAATCTCTCTCCAAAAGAGAAGAAAGCGGTGAGTCTTCGGATTCACCGCCCATTGATACTACTCAACCTCTAGAGGATGTAATCGATGAGACATACGCTAGATGGGCTCAAATGAAAGAGCAAGCATCACAGCAGTACTCCTTCGAAGAGTTCAAAGAGCAGTTTCACCACTTGTTTCATCCAGATGAGATGAGCCCAGAAGAACATTTGAATCTTCAGGAGAATGGAGAAACCAAAGAGATGTATCAAGGAGATAAGTCATGATCTTACATACAATAGTTAGAGCACTTCTTCTTGTCGCATTCGCAGCATCCACAACGCTCGCTTCGGTTATGTTCCTAGACTTCTTGGGACATTTCGGATGGACTAGCTTGTGGAACGGAATACAACTGCTATGTTTCGTAGCAGTTGTACTCTCAGCAGTAGGATCCTTTCTAGCCCTACTGTGGGATATGACCTAATACTCTCTAACAGAGGCATGGAGTTAAAAGCCCCGAGCTTGAAACTTCATGCTTCTTAAAAAGTCCCTGGGTCGCGGTGTGCCAACTACTATCATCAGCCCGAAGGGCTACTATCATCGCGTATGCGATGTGGATTCACCGAGTATCAAGTACTTGTCGATAGACAATACACAGGGATACGAGGTGTACCGAGTGTACCAGCAGTGTACCGGCTGTTTTACAGCCTACTGGTACACCGCAAAAAGGCTTTTTTACTTAGTTTTTTTCCAAAAAACAGAATTTGTACCAGATGTACCACGAGTTTAGCGTTAGCTTTTAGAGATAGACCATAGACCGTGGTTATAAAATCATGTTTGTTTTGTACTTTTACCGGTACAAATGGTACACCCTCAAAGAATCCTAGCTATCGCAAGGGTTTCCGGTGTACCAGCTACATTTTAGTTCTGGTACACCTTTTAAACTATTGTTAATAGAATCAGTAGCTTAGGGTGTACCAGGGTGTACCACAAACTCGCCATTGTTATCCAACAATGGCTCGAATCTAATTATATTAGAGTAAATATTACTTATGGAGATACATAATATGGATAATCATTTACCACGCGCGTTTAACAAAAGCGCAAAAACAGGCGATCGTAGGGTCATTTCATCAACTAAAGTAAACGATAAGGTAGTTAGACAACAGGTTGTATATGTTGGCAACGGCGTATCATTTACCAGACATGAGAGGGTGTAATGGACTACAAGTTGATATTAGAACTTGAGCGTAGGCTCGATCACAAGAAGTTTACAGAATGTGAGCGTTCTCTAGATAGGATTTTTCACGAGGAGGCTAAGCATTTTGCAAGCAAAAGAACTCGAAGTGAGTCAAATACCTGATCCACTTCAAGAGGTGCATCCTACTAGTTAGGATGTGTATTTTTAACTTTACTTACTATAGGAGTAATTATGGCTGATCATTTCGATCCAAGTGAGCAAGAGACTCAGGAACTCTTGCCTAAAACAAAATCTGACATGAGTGACTACACTGAAGACACTATGGCGGATCCTGAAGGTGTTGAAAAAAGAATTACAAAGGCGGATGTCGATGTACCTGATTTTTTCTTCAAAAGCTATGACCTAGATGACTTTGGTCAACCGACATTCAAAAAGTCTCGTGTTAACGAGATTATGAAGGTCTTTGATGCCAAAGTTGATACGCCAATGGCTTTTAGAACTGATATTTCTGTTGAATCAGAGCAGGAATACTTCGACCAACAGTGCAATGATATTGTTAATGGTGTCTTGCCTTTGTTAGAAGTTGATCCTCAAGCAACTGGTATACAGCTTTTGCAATTGTCCACTAGAACATGGGCTGAGTTTGCAAGCGTTGTTTATGAATACACAGATGCTATGGTTGGTGTATCGGAAATACCAGATTGGCTAATTGAGAGAGAAGAGAAGATGGCTCAGCTTGGTAGAAAAGCTAGGTTGTTATCTCAGGCTATCTCATCTATGGACGACAAGTTTGGTTTGTCTGACACTTCACTAAAGCGTGATCGTGTCCAAGCCGAAGTCGAGCGTAGACTTCAGAGATTGGCTGAGTGGAACTTCAACAAGTATGCAAGCACTACTGGCAAAATAGTCAAGGAGTTGAATGCACAAACAGTTGAACATATGAACACTATTGCAAATAGCGTTTAACTCAACTCCATGAGCAAAGTCCTACCGCAGTTTTATTGTAACCATGCTCCTGCGGTAGGCATACTTATACAAGTCCTACCGCAGGCGACTTATCAGACAATTAGTCGTTTGAATTCATATTCTGCGGTAGGCATTTTTTTGTTTTACCGAGTAAGGTGTGCTGTTTTTATATGTGGTACTCCCAAAGGCTGAGTCGCACTCGTATGAGGGGGAGCTAAGTTAGTCAGTTAAAACAAGTGCATGCCTAGACTGATAAGCCACACCAATTAATAGGAGGTAATTATGGCAACAAAAGAAAGATTATTTAGGGCTACTGTTACAGATGCTGCTAGCGGCAGCAATTTTGTAATCGAGTTTTTAGCCCCATTCCCAGTGGAAGCTACGGTTGACTATGAGCAAATAGCACTAAATAATCTAATAGCCTTGATCAATCAAGGTGTAATAAAAATTAGAGATATTGAACCCATTGAAATAAAGGAGGTAATACAGTGACAGACAATATTCATCAAATTAATTCTGACCAACTCAAGAAAGAGATTAAGACCAACATGCGTGTTGGCTTAAATACTATGATATGGGGTGGTCCAGGCATTGGTAAATCAGAGATACCACAACAGGTGGCAGACGAGCTCAACTGTAAGTTGCTCGACTTTCGTGCCAACCTTTTCGATCCAGTCGATGTTCGTGGTGTACCTTATGTATCTAATGCAGAATCTGGTAAGTTTACTAGTTGGGCAGCACCAGATATTTTTCCAATTGCAGAACGCGATGGCGATATCGGTATCTTTCTTATCGATGAGCTTCCAACAGCTCCCCCAGCTACACAGAATGCGTTTCTACAATTATTACTAACTCGTCAAGTTGGTGACTACACTATGCCTGACGGGTGGTCAGTGATATCAGCAGGTAATCGTCTTACTGACGCTGCTGCTGTGTATCAAATGCCCTCACCTGTAAGAAATCGTCTTATGCACTATGAACTCGAGCCTAACATCAATACTTGGTGTGACTGGGCTCTTCAACATGATGTTGACTCTACGCTCGTATCTTTCTTACGATTCAAACCCAACTTGCTCTACAGTTTCAAAGCTGATGAGTATGCGTTTCCAACTCCTCGTAGTTGGTCGTTCGTTGATAAGCGTTTGAAGCTAGAGAAAGATCATCGTGACGATAGCATGTTCTTTGGTGCATCTGCAGCAGTTGGTAATGGCCCAGCTGGTGAGTTCGTAGCTTTTGCTAAAATTGCTAACGAGCTACCAGACATCGATTATCTAATCGAAAACCCACACAGCTATAAACCAACTACAGATCCTGCAGTGATGTATGCACTTACAGGTGCAGTGGCTTCCAGAGCTGAAGATGCCAAGATGGATAAAATCATGGCTGTGAACAAGAAACTTCCAACCGAGTTTCAAGTGGTTCTTGTCAAGACGCTACTTGCTAAAGACAAGAGTTTATTCAATCATGCGTCAGTGCAGTCGTGGGTGAGTGCAAACGCAAATGTAATACTATAGGAGTAATTATGGCGACAGTAAGAATGTCAGAAGAGTTAGTTAGTAGACTAACTGATCAATACAAAAAAGACTATGATAAAACTAGTCCTAACCAAGAAGTGCCATCGCATGTTGGCGATACTATTTACAAACATACCATGGGGGTTGGTGTAGAAAAGTTTCGCAAGCTTATGGATGAAGTTCCTTCTGTTAAAACTAATGAGATAGAGAATAACTTTTTTAACAAAGATTCTAATATGAATGTCAAAGTTAATGCTTTTGAATATTCAATAGATGAGGATGGTCATACGGTAAAAGACGCTGTTGTTGTAGATGAGGTTATACCTATGTCTACAGAGAAAACTCAGTTTGGTATGGGTTATAGCAGCACAGTGACTTTGGATTTATACAAAGGAGACGAATCATTGTTAAATAACCCAGATCTTGCTGAGGCAGTAAACAAAGTGTCTGAGATTGCTTCGTTTAATCGTTTGAATTACTTTAAAAAGCTTCGTAAACAACACAAGTTCACAGATACTTTGCGTGAGTTTACAACTCTTAACCAAGCCCTCAAAGCTTGGCCTGCTCTTAGTAAAGTAGTTCAAGAAGCTTGGCCTGAGAAAATGGTTACTGTACATAAGAAGACTGAGCGTAGAGCGCAGGAAAAGAAAAACAAAGAAATGATGGATGGCGTAGCTCAAGAACTTAACACTGTCATTCTTGGTGGTAGTCTATTGGAGGATTAATGATACCTGAATTTACAAAAGCTAGATCTCGACTGTTGTTAGACCAGCCATTCTTCGGCACGCTATGTCTACGGTTGACACCGGTCGAGACTGAAGAGATTGAAACAGCAGCAACTGACGGTAAGCAGTTGCTGTATAACCCTAAGTTTTTTCTTAGTCTTGCAGAACCCGAACGAGTGGGCTTGCTAGCTCACGAAGTTATGCATGTGGTTCTATTGCATATGACTAGACTAAACGGTCGTGATCATCAACGCTGGAATGTAGCTGGTGATTATGTAATCAATCTGATTGTTCGAGATGCTGGTATGATCTTACCACCGACTGACTTGTTAGATGATCGTTATGCTAATTGGACTACTGATGCAGTCTATGACGATCTTCCCGAAGACCCATTGAGTAATTTTATTAAAATTAAATTGTGGGATGGAGAGCAAGATGTCATTGAGAATAATCAGATTATTAAAGATCGTGGTGCTTTTGAAGCTGAGATACAAGTTGCTGTACAACAAGCAGCTGAGGCAGCCAAAGCTCAAGGTAAACTGCCCGCTAATTTACAAACTATTATTGAAAGTATTACCGATCCAAAAGTAGATTGGAAAACTGTTCTTGCTAGATTTTTACGAGCAAATAACAAATCTGATTTTAGTTGGGCTAAGCCAAACAGAAGATTTATTGCAAATGGTATGTACTTACCATCTTTACACACGCCAGCGCTGGAAGAAATAGCTGTCGCTGTTGACACCTCAGGATCGGTATCGGAGAGGGAGCTGGAGATATTTACTTCAGAAACCTCTCATATTCTACTTGATACTAATCCTGAGCGTGTTCATTTTCTGCAGTGCGATACAGAAGTATGTAGTGATGAGGAATATACTAAAGATAATCTACCCTTGAAGGTAACTTACAAAGGTAGGGGTGGGACTATGTTTAGTCCTGTTATTGATTACATTAACGAACATTATCCAAATGTATCTGCGTTGGTTTACTTGACTGACTTAGGTTCAAATGACTTTGGTGTCGAACCTAACTTTCCAGTTCTTTGGGTAACTACTGATTTAGAGGAGGCACCTTATGGGCAAATTATCAAAATCTAATATTAAGAAGTGGTTTAGATTATTTAAAAAATATACGCTTCAAGGAGTTGCAGCTACCGCAGCATTGCTTGCTATTGCTCTTATACTGCAACATTTATTAATTTTTACGGGAATTGCCTTGCTTATGGGTATATCTCTTTATTTACTTTACAGGAGTGTTAATTATGCCAAGTTTGCTATCTAGTATTACCACAGCTTTGTGGATACTTATCGAACTAATACAGTTTGCCTACATGGCTTACATAATGTGGAAACAGAGGAACAATGTTAACTATAGGAATATTCAGCGCGCTAGGGCTGCTGCTGCTAGCGCTTAAAATCGGCGGTCGTAAAACAATTGGTCATGATGTTCTTGCAGATATACTTATCACTGCAACTCTTATGGTTATGTTTTATGGCACTTACAGCGGCATGACTGCCGCAATGGTTGGCGGTTTAGTTGCATCTATTACTTTATTCTTAATGAAAAAAGTTATGGTGCACAAAAAACTGCAGATTGAAACCTACAAGAAAAAAGTGCTTGGTGTAAAACTACCTATGCTAAGTTTTTCTTGGCAAACAAAACAACCCGATTGGCGTCACCATAATCAATATTGGAAAAAATAATGGATGAAAAAGAACTAGAAAAAATAGCTACAGGTTATGTGCAGTATCTAATGGTAAAGCGCGAAAGTCATGGAATGACTATAGATTGGAAAGCTACTTATGAACAGTATGAAGAGTATTCTGATTACATGGTAGAACAAATGAATTTAGCTAAACCTGAAGATAAACAACACTATAGGGATGGTCTTTTACTTATGGATAAAATAGTAAAAGTCATGCAAGCCTATGAAATACAATTAAATAACGAGGAGAATGAATGAAACTTAACTTAGAAAAAAGAAATGGAAAACAGAAAGAGACAATAGCTATCAGAGTTCCGCCAGCAACAAAAAAGGAATGGTACGCCATAATAAAAGCGCATCCGGGATATACAGGTGGAGAGCTTTTTGACTTAGCACTAAGGGCATTAATTAAAGAATATGGAGAAAATAATGGCTAACGAACAAACATTCATAGACGAAACTTTTAGAGGCGAGGCTCAAGGTGGCTTTTATTTTAGAAATGTAGACATGAAACACCACTTTGAAAAAGTAAAGAATAATGGTAAAAAGGTAGTAGGAATAATCGTTACCGAAGGCGAAAACGAGATTGAACTTATTTGCCAGGATATACCTGATGAAGAAGTACTTTGAACATATGCCTGATTATATGTCTAACAACTTAAGCCATGCGGCTAAAGTTGAAATGAAACGAGCAAAGAAACATGGAAGACTAATGGGAATGGTAAAAGAAAAAATGCAAGACTTTGAAGACAACTACAAAGATTTCTTTGATCAATGTTGGTCAGAGTTTAGTCAACTTCATCCTAATCCTAAAGTAAAAATTTTGAGTCTTTTATTAGAAGAAGATGTAACTTATTCAGAAGCTTGTTTTGTGTATTTTAGTGAAAATTTTAGTAATTATATGTACAACAGTGCTGCGACTAAAGAATTAGAAGCAGTAGTAGAAGAAGCTTTTGAGAACGAATATCCATTTTTAGAAGACTACTATGAACAATTTATTGAAAGATTCAAATTATCATAAGTTTGTATGGCAAATGTACAAAGAAAATTGTAAAGAAAGATCTTATTACAATGAACAACCATACAATACTGTTGATGAATATGAACAAGATCACAGAAATTTTTTAATAAAAGCTTATCGTAAGACTTAGATTGATACGACCGAGGAGGCCAGAGCTCCAATTGCAGCGTAGATTCGCGGCCCGTTGCCCTCTAGACACCACATCTAATTTTTACATCGTAAGAGTTAAGTTGATACGACCCTATCGTAAGTAGGGATACCTGGTAAGGTGTATTCTTTGTAAAAAGCGAGAATGGTTTTAAGTGAGGCTCTATAATACACAATAACCTCACCCTTGCCCGATAGCAGATACCAAGCTTAACTCTTACACTTAACACTAGCAGTGGTTAGTTGATACGACCGGTTGTTCGACCTAGTGCGACTAGAGGTCCGAGAGCGTAAACGATTCGAACCAGCTATCTATAATTTACAACTAATGCTTTTACTAGCATAATTAGTCCAAGGTGATTTGATGAATCACACGATAGCGGATGCCCTGATACCAAGCTAACTGCTGCCCTGAATTCGGCTCGCAAAATCCGAGAAAGGAGTTTGAGTAGAGAGCCGAGGGTTTAAATATAACCTTTTCATAGCTACTCAAACTCCGCTTAACATAGGAGAAAAATATGTATAGAAATGCCCATATGTACAACAATGCAGAATCGCGTTGGTGTGATGAACAAGGAATACCCTATGTTCGAGATGGTTATTCTTTTGGCCCTGAAGAAATTAGAGATCTAATATTACAAAAAGAATATTACACTCTTGGGCGTTACAATAGATTTATTGATCTATTTCGTAACGGTAAAATGAAACACAAAGATGTTTTTCAAGAAGATGAATGGCTTATTATTCATCATAGTCAACGATATGTGCGTGCTCAAATAAAAGAATTTGGCCCGCGTAACGGTCGTATGAAAGTGCATAGATACAATGCTTTTGCCCAACAACAAATACCTACAACAGATTATTTTACACATGAAAATAATATAGTTGTTCCTATGCACCATTATCCTTTAGACCATGGTAATGGTCACCCAGAAAAAGATTCTTGGAGTTATAGGAAAACATATTACGCTAGTCCTTTTACTTGGGAAACAATTCCAATTAGACAACAAGTAGACAGAGCGGCTGAAGAAAGAACTTGGTTTGTTCCAGACTACAATATATTTGCAGTAAACAAAGAAACTTTATTTAAACTTAAACTATTAGGAGCACAATGAACATATTTATAACAAGTAGCGACCCTGCTAAATGCGCCACTGATTTACCAGATAAACTTTTGGTAAAAATGGTTTTAGAGACAGCTCAAATACTATGCACTGCGCACAGAGAGCTAGACGGAGATCAATACGCAGACAAACATAATTTATATAAAGCTGCTTATATACATCACCCAGCGGTAAAATGGGTACAAACAGATTTTAAAGTTTATTGGTGGACTTATGCGCTTTTTGTGCATTTGACTTATGAATATTTTCTTCGATATGGAAAGCAACATGCCTGTGCTAATCTAACTGGACCGCTACACGAAATACCAAAAAATATTCCTCGTAGTAGCATTACCATATATCAACTACTTACTACCGCTCCATTGTGCATGCCAGATGTATATAAAACAGAATACTCTTACTATTACCATGACGACATGAAATACGATCTTGAAAAATCCTATCAAAAATATTTAGCATTAGGTAAAGAATATATCGAAGACGCTACCGCTTGGAGTAAAGGTAGATCAGCTCCTGATTGGTTTTACAAAATCAAAGGAATTGAAAATTTTTCTGCAAATCAACCGGAGGAAAAACATGACTGGGAATGACGATGAATTTATGGATGAGCTTGCAGATATGCTTACCGATGTAATAGACTTGAAAGATATGCCACCGCCATCAGAAATGAAACGGTATTTAGTGCAAATCTACAATACTACAAAAGACGAAAACGAAAAGAAAACTATTCGACAAATTTGGAAATTAGAACAGGAAGCAGTAGAAAAGTTAAATGACCAACAAGATTGATCCAGAACATTATAGATATAGCGAGATACAATGTATTGACGCGATTAAAGCTAGTCTTACTAAAGATCAATTCCATGGCTATTTAAAAGCTACCATAATTAAATACTTGTGGCGGTATGAAAAGAAAAATGGCTTAGAGGACTTACAAAAAGCTGACTGGTTCTTACGTAAACTAATGTATGAGATAGAACATGAAAACTAATATATCAATTGAACTAACCGACAAAGAACGAATGAACCTTGGACAAAAGTTTTATAAAAAGAAACGTATGATAACGCGTGCTGATCTTAATCAGATTGTAAAAAAGTTTATTAACGATGTTATAGAAGCAACACCCCCTTCACCACAAGAAAGACTTGACGATCCTTTACTAACTAAAGAATGGACTAGTCTATCTCAACTTAAAGATTACTTACTTAAACAAGATCAAATTAATATCGTACATTTTGATGGTTTTGAGCTAGTAGTAAAAGATAAACAAAATATACATCACTCATACACCCTGGGTGATCAATTGTATAAACAAAAAAAGGGCCTACCGAAGTAAGCCCTTTTACACTCATTGATACTATAGGAGAAAATCAACTCCTAAAGTTTAAGTTATATTTACTATTAAGTAAAGTACCCATAAACTGTAATAGTACCAGCAGCACCTGTAGCAGGTCCAACTTGTACGTGAATGTCAATAGTAGTATCTGCACTGAACTCAATTGGTTCGATTGCATCATCATCAGCACTTAACGAACTGAATAATTCAATACCACCACCTTGAGCAATAGTAGATCCATCTTTAATTGCAGTAGAAGTACCTGTAGTTTCAGTATCAGTATTTGTATGACCGATATCTAATACAATTGCAGGAGATCCATTTGTGTCAAGATCAGTAGATACTACTCTTAATGCGTGCAGAGTCTCCCCAGCAAAAGCATCTAGAGCTTGTATTACATCATTAAGCACTAACACAGGAGTAGTAATTGTAGCTTTTCTTACAAACATTTGCCCTTCAGGGAAACCTTTAAAAGCTTGATTACTTTCTACGTTACCACTTTTTCTTAGAGTTGCTATTGTAGCCATTTAATCACCTTTGATTTAGTTAAATTACAGCACCACTTAAATTTGTGATACCCTATGCTTTAAACATAAAGCATTTAGGATAAATGTCAATCAGTTAGGACAACGATATGTCAACTTACGTTTACGTAAAAAGAAACACTAAACATCCATATACTTACTCTGATGTAGATGCACCTTACATGCAGTTCAAAAGAGTGCGAATGGGCGTTGCCTACAACATGTTTAACTCCAAAGTCGGTTGGGAACGCGCGAAAAAAGGAGACTACGAACATTGGCGTAAGCTAATGCAACAAATTAAAAACTCATGAATATAATTACACTAGACTTCGAAACTTATTACGATGCTCAACACTCGTTAAAGCATCTTAATACTGTGCAATACGTTAACTCAGATCTATTTAAAGTATGGGGCGTAGGCATAAAACTTAATGACAAGCCTACAGAATGGTTCGGCCCCGAAGAATGTACTGAAGCTATTCGAGCTATACAATGGGATGACGCCGCAGTTGTTTGCCACAACACACTGTTCGATGCCTATATACTTACACAGTACTACAAAGTGCAGCCGGCATATTACTACGACACAGCGGCCATGGCTCGTGGTATATCGCCAAATGAAAGTGCCTCATTAGCCAACGTAGCCGAACGTTTATTTCCACAAGATAAAACTATGCGTAAAGGCGATGAACTTGTTAACGCAAAAGGTATTTTTGACTTACCACCAGACATCGAAGAACAAATAGCTGGATATTGTATACAAGACGTAGATCTTACTTATGCAATATTCAAGGTTATGCTAGGCAACTACCCACAAAAAGAACTCGACTTGATTGATTTAACATGTCGAATGTTTGTGCAACCTAAAATATTTTTAAATAAAAATTTATTAATAGCACACAAAGAACAAGTAGCTGCTGAAACAGAAAGTAAAATTGCAGCAAGTGGATTAACCAGAGAACAACTAGCCTCACAAAAACAATTTGCACAATACTTAACTGACGAATTATCAATTGTATTACCAACTAAAAAAAGCCCACGTACAGGTGAGCTCATACCTGCTTTTAGTAAAACCGATGCTGCTTATGTACAGATGTGTAACATGTACCCACAATACCAACACATCTGGGATGCCAGGGAGGCTGTAAAGTCACGTATCGAAGAAACGCGTGCCCAAAGATTATTAGATGGTTGTAATCCAGATGGTACTTTATCTGTGCCTTTAAAATATTATGCAGCACACACTGGCCGGTTTGGTGGTAGTGAAAAGATAAACTTACAAAACTTACCACGTGGATCTAAACTTCGTAATGCAATACAAGCGAGCTCTGGAGAGATGCTGTATATCGCAGATTTATCTAACATCGAAGCGCGTATGCTTGCTTGGTTAGCTAAAGAAGATGATTTAGTACAAGCATTCGCTGCAGGTGAAGATGTATACAGCAATTTTGCTAGTCAAATATATGGCAAAAAAGTTACTAAAGAAAATAAACTAGAAAGGTATGTAGGTAAAACCGCTATTCTTGGATTAGGTTATGGCATGGGGGCAGACAAATACCAAGCTATACTCAAACAGGGATCTCCATCTATTGATGTAACAAAAGATACTGCATTAGGTATTGTCACTCAATACCGTGCTATGTACCCAAACATCCCTGCGTTATGGAGTATAGGTAAACAGTTACTATTTTCTATGTTAGATAGAACTGATATGAATACATCCTATGGGCCCTTAGCTGTTGCAAGTAATGCACTTAAGTTACCTAATGATATGTATTTACAATATCCTCACTTACGATTTAATGCCGGCGAATTCGTGTATGACTCTGGTAGAAATGGTATTACACGTACGCATGGCCCTCGGTTGGTTGAGAATATTGTACAAGCATTAGCTCGTATAGTAATTACCGACCAAATGTTAACTATACAAAAGTTACCAGGAATACACGTTGTATTGACAGTTCATGATGAAATCATTGCGTTAGGTTCAGATATGAATCCGAATGACACATTGAATAAAATTATGGCTATAATGACTACTCCACCTAATTGGTGTTCAGATTTACCTCTAGACGCCGAAGGATCATACAGCAAAATTTATGATAAATGAGTACATTACTCTTAACTAGAAAAGTCCAAGAAGGCGTTGTTATACACATAGAAGAGCTGGGCGAGATCGTCTGTGAGATAACAGTTACAAAAGTTGGATCAAAAAATGTTAAACTAGCATTCAAAGCAAGAGACGAAATAAAAATAGATAGGAAAGAAATCTATTTAAAAAACAAGGAGAAATAAAACATGGAATTAGTCTTTTTAAAAGCTAAACAAAAACTCGTTAAGGAAATAACAAAAGAAGGAACCAAACCTTACCCACTCGTAAAAAACTTTACCTCTGAACATTATACTGTTGAACCTAATCAAGAAGGTTTTGATAAGTTTTATGAACTGTTGAACACACATGCCGCAGCAGGACATGCACTGCATAAGGGTTCTTTAAAGAAAAAATTAAAGAATGAGTCACGTGCATTAATGACAGACCGAGGTGCAAGTACACAATTATTAGTATTAGATTTAGATGGAATTACATTCCCTGGGGCTAAAGATAAGTACAACACATACGATATACAAAATATTGCAGAGGCTTTTGTTCAATATTTACCTAAAGAATTTCACAACGTTAGTTACGTAGCCCAAGCGTCTGCTAGTTTAGGTCTAAAAACAAACAAAATTTCATTACATTTATTCTTCCTGCTAGGACACACTGTACAACCAAAAATTCTAAAAGAATGGTTTCGAACTTTAAATTACGAAACAGATTTCTTAGCAGATCAATTAAAACTATCTGCTAATGGACAAAGCATATCTTATCCTTTAGATGTTAGCCTAGCAGATAACTCTAAACTTATTTATATTGCACCACCAAAATTTAGTGGTGTACAAGACCCCGTGGCTGGCGACAGGTTTGTACGAATAGACCGTAGTTCGCCAATCTTAAACATTAGTTCTTTAATAAAAGATGTTAACCCAGAGAAAGTTCACAGTTTATCAACACAAATTAAAGATGGTCTAAGAAAGAAAGCAGGTCTAACTAAAAAGAATGAAAAGATTACTACAGTTAATGTAAATGGTATTTCTGAACAAGTACTCCAGAACCCAGATCGTATGAGTATAGAAATCTGTCGGATATCCGAACCTTATGTTAATTGTAATATCAATGGCGGTGACAGCGGTGCATATTACTTTATTTTAACAAATCCGCATTATATGTATAATTTTAAGGGTGAACCTATTTTTGAAATTGAAAAAGCAGATCCTGAGTTCTATCAAACCATATTTGAAAAATATGCGGACAAAATTGATGGCGCCAAGAATATTAAACCTATCGTACTTCGAGATTTCTATACTGATACTTATTTTAATGGAGTATTTGATAATAATAAAAGTCAGTTCACTGATGACTATCCCTTAACTCCTACACAAAAATCTTCTCTCGAAGGTTTTATGCGAACTCACAACAGGCCTATGCCTGACTATATACCAGATGCACAAGTAGTATTTGATCCTGCGTCTGATAAAGGTATACAAATGGACACGGCCCCTTATCATGTAAATCTTTATAGAAAAACAGGCTACATGTTAGGTTCATCAGAGAATGTAGTAGAACTTACATACGGAACCGCATCGCATCTAGCTAAGTACACACCGCATATAACTACTTTAATTAAACACATACTAGGAGATGGGACCACAGAGTTTGAACATTTTATTAATTGGCTTGCTTATATATACCAAAACAAACGTAAGGCTATGACTGCATGGATATTTACAGGCGTACCTGGGACTGGTAAGGGCTTGTTTGTACACAAAGTTCTAAAGCCGCTCTTTGGTGAACAACAAGTGCCAATGAGATCTTTAGAGAATATAGAAGAACAATTTAATTTGTACATGCGCACAGCGCTCTTCTTAGTTGTAGACGAGTTTCGTATGGGTGACTCAGGTAATACAGGACGTATGGCAGATAAACTTAAGCACCAAATAACAGAACCTAACCTCACAATACGTGCCATGCGTACCAACCAGATAGAGCTACCTAGTTTTTGCAACTTTATCTTTCTTACTAACCGAGCTGACGCAGTTAAAATAGAAGAAGGCGATAGACGTTACAACGTAGCGCCCAGGCAAGAAAGTAAATTAGAAGTATCTCATCCTAGTTTTTTAAATGATTTAACAAATATACAAGCAGAGCTATTTGACTTTGCAGGACTTTTACAAAAGTTTCAAGTAGATACTCGTATGGCTCATACCGCACTAGAAAATGAAGCTAAAAAAGAAATGAAACAAGTTTCTATGTCGGTCTTAGAAGAATTTGCTACTGCAATAAAACAAAGCAATTTAGATTATTTTATTGAAATATTAGATATTCCACTTACAAATACTTTTGACGCCGGAGGAATTAGTACAGCACAAAGATATATAAAAGATTGGATAAGTAAAACAGATACCGAAATAATCATACCTATGCAACATTTAAAACTAGTGTATGATGTTTTGACAGATAATAGGAAAGCATTAGCCATTAGAGATTTTACAAAAGCGATGAGCAGGTTAAATGTAACAACTACTAGAAAACGTATGGGTGCAGGTAAAAACTCATCTGCACCAAGAGGTGTGTTAGTTACTTGGATATTAGATCCTAAAATAAAACAAACTTTAATAGAAGAACACTTTAACGTAAATGATACTACTTTATTAGGAGATAAATCTGTTATGAATTAATTAATCTCCTATATATATGCCTAAACTTACTCAAGATAGGCGCCCTGACTTGCATAATGTCATAGAAGCGTCAAAGCCTAAGGAACTAGGACTTATACCTGCATGGTCTCATTCAACTCTTAAAACGTATGAAACATGTCCATACAGAATTTATATCTCTAAAGTTAAACGAATATCAGAGGACTACGGACCTGCAGCCAAACGCGGTAGTGTAATACATGAAGAAGCAGAACATTATGTAGAAGGAACTCTTACTGAGTTTCCAGATAGTTTAAAAAAATTTACAACACAGTTTGAACGTTTGAGAAATATGTATGACGAAGGTAAAGTAGAATTAGAAGGCGAATGGGGATTTACTATAGATTGGGAACCTTGTGCATGGATGGCTAGAGATGTTTGGGCAAGAGTGAAACTAGACGCCATGGTTCATGAAGATGAGACTAGTGCACGTGTCATTGACTATAAAACAGGAAGACAGTTTGGTAATGAAATATCTCACGGCCAACAAGCTCTTACATATGCTATTGGGACTTTTTTACGTTACCCAGATCTACAACACGTACAAACAGAACTATGGTATTTAGATCATGGCACAACTATGGAGCAGTCTTATACAAGAGACCAAGCTCTTTTATTTTTGCCTAAATTACACGAACGAGCTGTAGTTATGACTACTGCAGAAAAGTTCCCACCAAACCCATCAAATGCTAATTGTAGGTGGTGTTCTTATAAAAATGGTGAAGAACCACCTTGTAAATGGGGTGTAGAATAGTTATAATAAACAAACTTTAAATAACAAAAAATAAATACAAATAAAGGTGATTTTATGGAGAAATCAATCAATAGTGCTTATGCACATCAGGAAGAAACAACTAAGTTCATCATAGATAACCCATGTTGTTTAGTTACTTCAGATCCTGGCACAGGAAAAACAAGATCAGTTTTAGATGCCCACATCCAGTGGGGAGGCAGGACACTTGTTTTAGCACCATTATCCATTCTTGAAGCAGCTTGGGTTGATGATATAAAGAAATTTCAACCTGATATTAACTACGGTGTTGCTTTTGCTAAAAATCGTAAAAAAGTTTTTGAAGATTCGTCATATGATATGGTCATTACGAATTTTGAAGCTGTTAATTTTTTAGTCAAAAACCAACAATTATTAACCACATTCGACAATTTAGTAATTGATGAATTTACAGCATTTAAGAATAAAGACGCTAAACGTTCAAAGAACGCTCAAGAACTTATACAGCATTTCGGAAGACGGGTATGTATGTCTGGTACTCCTAATACCAACACTATTCTTGATCTTTGGCATCCAGTCTATTTAGTAGACCAAGGACAACGACTCGGTAATCGTTACTATTCTTACCGGAATCAAGTATGTACACCACAGTTCAATGGCTTTGCTAACGTATGGATAGACAAACCTGGTATCGAAGAAGCAGTAGCAGATAAATTAAAAGACATTAATATTAGGTTTGCATTAGAAGATTGTATTGATCTACCTGACAATATAATGCGAACTGTTTATACAAACCTTTCCCCCCAGGTAGCTCGTATGTACAAAACACTGGCTGAAGAGTCGGTTTTGTATACAAAACAAGGAACTATAAATGCTATTAATGCAGGAGCTAGAGTTAAAAAGTTATTACAGTTAGTAAGTGGGGGTGTGTATGATGAGAATGGATTGACTCAATACATACACCAAGAGCGTTACGACTTAGTTATGGATCTATTAGATGTACGTAAACATTCTTTAGTTGCATTTAATTGGAAACATGAACGTGACGCTCTTGTACAATTAGCAGAAAAACGCGATTATACTTATGAAGTCATTGATGGAGAAACTCCTGCGCATAAAAGATCAAACATTGTAGAACGCTTTCAAGCCGGTCAGTTAAAAGTATTGTTTGCACACCCACAGTCCGCGGGCCATGGACTAACACTTACCAAAGCTACTACAGCTATATGGTGTAGCCCAACCTACAATGCAGAACATTTTCAACAATTTAATAGACGTATCCATCGTTCTGGTCAAACCCAAAAAACAGAAACTATTTTAATTGCTGCACGTAACACCTGGGAAGAACAAGTGTACGCAAAACTTAATGGCAAACTTAATCGTATGGAGAGTTTATTAACTATATTAAACAACTTACATAAGGAGGCTTAATGAGTTATAGTAAAAATATGACTAAAAAGTCTAAAAGAACTATCCACCTAGGAGAATTACCCCAAGCAGAATTAGAGATTTTGAGAAACCAAGATCCTGATGTTCTTGCTACTGCTCTAATCTTCGTTATCGGAGAACTAATAGTGCAAGAATACGATATAGATCAGCAACCAGAGATTCACAAAATTGTGAAAGAAGCTGCTATGCAAGCTATAGAACTAGTTGCTGGTGTACATTTAACTATGGAAATTGATAATAAATTTCCAAATACTACAGAGAGGACGATCCATTGAACGAAAATCAACAACCAACATTAGACGACAAACTACATAAATTAACTCAAATTCGTAGTTCTATTAAAGACTTACAAGAACAAGAAAAAGTCCTTAAACAAGAACAAAACGAACTAGAGGCAGGAATTATTGCCCAAATGAAAGAACTTGGTATCGATCGTGCCGGCAATGATATGTGTACTATATCTACGAAAGTAGAAATTGTACCAACTGTATCTGATTGGGACGCTCTATGGCAGCACATATTTGACACTCGTCAAACAGAACTGTTACAGAAACGTATGTCAGCTACAGCATTTAGGGAACTTATGGCTATGGGACAAACTGTTCCAGGCGTAAGTGCCACGGAGTTAGACCGATTGAATTATCGATCTAAATAATTTTAACCACGAAAAATGAAAGGTGAACTATGAGTGAAACCGCTATAACGCTAACCTCTACTAAAGTGCCTGCGCACATGAAAGAGGCTGCTGGGCTCGGTAATGAAAATGTTTCTGCTGAGCATCTACAAACCCCACGTGTTAAGTTGCTACAACAACTTAATAACGAAGTTGATGAAAATCACAACGATTACATCGAAGGCACTAAGCCAGGTGATTTGATCAACACAGTCACGCGTGAAAACTACGGTAAGGAGTTGTACGTAATTAACGTATTCTTTAAAGAAGACTTCGTACTTTGGAAAAAACGTGAGAGTGGTGGTGGCTTAGTTGGAACTTATCCTAGTCAAGAAGCTGCATTATCCTATCTAGAACAAGAAGGACTAAAAGCTGAAGATCATGAGATTATCCAAACTCAGTCCCATGTGTTACTAAGAAAAGATGAAAAGACAGGAGATTTACTCCAAACTCCATTTATTATGGATTTTGCGTCTTCTAAACTAAGAGTATCCAAAGAATGGAATACTCAAATAGGACAGATGGGTGGCGATAGATTCGCTGGCTTATGGAAACTAACATCATTACAAACACAAAACAGATCTGCACAAAAGTTTTATAACTTAAATGTAGAGTTTCAAGGCTATGTAACTGATGATGATTATGCTTATGCTAAAGATACGTATGTAAAACTAGCACCACAAAAAGTAGAATCTTAATCCTATAGTAATGCGTACATGGTGTGACACATCCTGTCGCCCCATGTATGCAACTTTAGTATAATGTCTTTTCATGCAAGAAAGGCATTTCATAAATAAAATACATAAAAAACTTTCTTCTAACATCTACAAATGGAAGATAAATGACGCCTACCACGGCGGTGTTCCAGATGTGTTCTACTCCGGTCCAGGGGGCCATTGTTTTGTAGAGTATAAATATAAACAAGAATTTCCAAAAAAACACGATACCTTTATTAAATTTAATGTAACTACACAACAGTGTGCCTGGCTTAATGCACGCAAAAACGAGGGTGTGCCTGTTTTTATAGCACTAGGAGTCGGAAAAGATGTAGTTTTTAACGATAATTTTGACGTAGTTAATGTTTATACTGTCAGTGATTATATAAAAGAAGCAATCAGCATAGACGATTTTATATACCAACTAGAAAAAATATGTATAAAATAATAAATATGACTAGTAAAAATCTTTCGGCTTTACGTGGAGAGTCTACAAGTTTAGCAGATTCACCCTGCATTGGGTGGTGTACAACTCGTCAATTTGGTGAAAAAAGATGCAAAGGATGTGGTAGATACGACTTTGAGGTAGACTCTACCTATTGGAATTCTTTACCCGATTGGGAACGAAAGCTAATAAATTTACGTAATGCAGAAGATGGTTTTCAAATAAAACAACTTATGGGATCTGCTAGGCCTATACCAAAGGCAACAGCTAACAAACCTACAAAAGATAACCCCACTACTAAATACTAATGCCTAGAAACTATAAAAAAGAATACGCTAATTATCAGGGTAGACCAGACCAAAAAAAGAAACGCGCCATGCGTAATAAAGTAAGGCGAGCTGCACTTCGTTCGGGACGAGTGCAAAAAGGTGGAGGATTTGACATACATCACAGGGATGGTAATCCTATGAACACCAACCCAGAAAACCTAGTTGTAATGCATAAAAGTACTAATAGATCTTTTAAAAGAAATAGTAACTCAGGTAAAGCTTAGTAGCCGCCCCTCATTCTCATAGGCTTGGCTCTTTTAGTCATGCCTTTTTTCTTCATCATAGGCTTTTTTTTCTTTTTTGCAGGTCTTCCTTTTTTCTTTCCGTATGTTCCAGGTCCCATTGGCATATTAATACTCCGCTTTAGTGTTTTTAAATTTACGATGTGAATTTGTATCTATAAATATAGACTGCTCTTCACCCGGCACAGAACCATCATGATTCGGAACCGTTGAATACTTTTTGCTACAAATATCTTTGTAAGTATGAGGTTCTTTATCTTTTAATGGTCTGTTAATCATGTTCTTATTTTACTACTTAGCACTTCC
>MDTD01131864.1_pt1 | contig 22402 bp, 10 predicted proteins | sample 811221 | NCBI WGS metagenome assembly MDTD01 (sample SAMN05326646, study PRJNA326480) | marine metagenome | isolation source: seawater | place: Pacific Ocean: South West | collected 2011 | reverse complement strand
ATCCGATATCGAAGTGCTTTCTCCTGACTCGTTGTCAGGATTTTGCTGATTTCCATCTTCTTCGTCAGTCGAGTTTGAATCTTCTATTGGTTGAGGAATATCCGATATCGAAGTGCTTTCTCCTGACTCGTTGTCAGGATTTTGCTGATTTCCATCTTCTTCGTTAGTCGAGTTTGAATCTTCTATTGGTTGAGTTGTATCAGAAATTGAAGTTCCTTCGGCTTCATCACTGTCTGAATTTTCCTCATTTTCATTCTCTTCTGTAGCGTCATCAATCAATGTAGGCACCTGATAGGTGATTACGATATTCTCTATATCCGATCCACAAGGACTAATTGCTTGAATCGCAATTGTATTTATACCCTCTGACAGCTGGATGCTCCCCGTTAGCACACCATTATAAATTTGGTATGAAGAACCTGAAACAACACTTCCATTTGTTGTGATAACGATTGTTGTGCTCGCAGTTAGGTTTTCAATTACCGCATTTATTGGCAGTAATTCTAGAGATGTAGTTTGGTTTTCAGAATTACTAGATCCTGTTATCGAAACAATAGGCACAAGACAAGGATCGTAATCGATGACAAGTGTTGTTTCGTCTTCTCCACATTCATTTGCAATTTTTATTTGAACAATGTTGTCTCCGTTCAAAAGAGAAACTTTTGCCCTTATAGTGCTGTTTTTAAAACTAAATGGAACATTTTTTCCATTCAGGGTAACTGTAATTTGATTCGCATTTTCAATATTGTTTGTTCCTGACAACACCTCGTATTGTTGTTGATCGGTCTGTAAACTAATAGATTGGCCAAGAGAAAGAGTAGGTGCTTTACAGTCGTCGTAGAAAACGGTTAAAACTTCTGTATCCCTGCCACAAGGTCTAATGGCTACAATTGAAAAAACATTTTCACCGGGTTGTAGAGTAACATGACTGGTAAGCACGCCGTTCATAAAGCTGAAATTAGTATTTTGTCCATTGAGCAGCAGTGAAATACCATTTTCTGTTGGCATGTTATTGATCATTGCTTCGAATGTGTAATAACTTACATTGACATTTAAATTCGTATTTTCTATATTGATATTCGGAATCACACAATGGTCATAATATACATGCACCGTTTCAACATCAGCACCACAATCATTCATTACAGAAATAGTAATGTAGTTATCTCCTGGTGAAAGTATAAGGTTTCCTGTAACAAATCCAGTTGATGCGTTGTAGCTAATTCCAGAGATTGCATTTCCATTTAGCTGGAAGCTTGGGCCTTGTATTCCTGATATATTTTGGATTTGGGCAGAGATATTAATACTGGAATTTTGAACAGTCGTTCCATTTATTGGCGTATTAAAGACAATATTCGGTGGATCACAGTCTTCCAAGTCTATTGTAAAGACTGCGTTATCGTTACCACAATCGTTATTTACCTCTATGATGATTTCGTTTATTCCATTGTTTAATACTATTGTAAACGTCAATATATTATGGTCGCTTGGACTTGTATCTAATTTCCAATTCTTTTTGTCTGACTTGTTAAGAAGTTTTCCATTGAGTTTTGTATCAATGTCTTGTCCATTATTCGAGCCATAGATATGTGCAGTGATTTCATAAACCCTATTGTTTGTAGTGCTTCCAGAAGCCGATGGGTTGATCAGCTCAATGACTGGACTCGTGCACGGTATATGGTTTATAACGGTCTCAATGCTCCCATTTCCACAAGAATTTTGATACACAATTCGAATCGTATTTGTTCCTTCATTTAACAGGACGTTACTTATTAACATTCCTGTTGAACCATTGAAACTGAATCCTACCGAGTTGTTATTCAAATATACTTGAATGGCCGAGGAGTTTTCCAAGTGATTCAGTTTTGCACTGAATTCATAATTTGAATTTTCAATAGTAAGACCACTTTGATTCGGTAATATAAATGCACCGTTTGGCAAAGCACAGTCAGAATAATTGATATATATTGTTTCTAGGTCAGATCCACAATTGTTATTTGCCTTAACATAAAAGGTGTTGACTCCTGGCTTCAGGTTGACTATTGCATTTATTTTGCTTGAAAAATGGTCGTATTCAAATAGTATAGCATTCCTGTTGACATCCATTACAGTGATTTCGGCCATTGAAGAAACATTTTGAACAGATGCTGAGATTTGAACAGTGTTTTCAATAACGGTTTCATTCTGTGTGTTATATATAGACACTACCGGTGTTGGACAATTCGAAACAGGATTGCTATAGTTTTGATGAGATGTTGAATTTGAAGAACCTGATGTTTGTCCGCCCAAACGAAAACGAATATAAGCAGAGGTATAATGATACCAGTCGTTCTTGAGACGCGGAGTTTCCGATACCACACCATCAAATTGATCTTTTAATGTAAATGTTGTCTTGTGCTCAAAGCCAAGAGATACTCTTGGTGCAATTTGGTATCCAATTCCAAAACCAGCGCTAGGCATAAAATGAACCAAATTCTCGTTTGGGTTCAGTTGGGTTTCGAAATCAAAATCCAAGTCGTTATCGAGAAGTGCGCTTTCACCGTATAAGTTTCCGTTATTGTCTAAAAGATCACCCATTGACTTCTTAAATGAGAGACCAACCCCACCAAAGAGATATGGATCTATCCCGGTTTTTTCACGAAATCTGTTGAAATGTAAAACCAACTCAAGGCTCAGTCTGTGAATATCGTTTTTGTAGTTGTGAATATAGCCGCCATATCCAGCCTGATACATTTGTTTGATTTGCTCTGCGTCAGCATCTTCAATATTTACAAAAGGATCATAGTTATCCATGGAGATAGAGTCCATTTCTTTGTTTTGTCCATACCATCTTCCGTGTAGGTAACGTCCACGCAAATCAAAGCTGAATATTCGACCATAATCGTAATTAAATGATTTCCCGAGAGTAACTCCCCATCCAAAAGGTATGGTTCGGCCGTATTTGTCATTATCTAACTCATAATAATTCTCATTGCTTCTCCATTTCCAGATGTTATTCACATCATCACAACTCCAAGTTGCTCCGGTGTTGAAACCAAGAAACCATTTTGAACTGTAATTGGTGGTTTTGACCTGTGTATTTCCGATCAGTGAAATCAAAAAAGAAAATAAAATAATGTAAATGTTTTTCATATACGTGGTTTTGTATGGAAGATGAAATTATTGTGCCAAAATACAGAAAAAAACAATTTTTGTTAAATTATTCACTGTAGAAGTCTCTGTATCCCCATTATTGTAGGTGTTTAGCTAATTTTTGTTAAAGATTTGTTAATCGCTTTAATCATAGAATTCATATCCTGTAAAGCGAATGATTGACATAAAATTATTTACAGGATTCCTATCTATAATCGAATGCAGTAACCCTGTCCTTGTGTCAAAAATAACTTGAAGGTCTCGTAAAAACACATTTTGTTTGAACTCATGTTTTTCGATGATGTTACCGAAATCGTCGTATTGAAATTTCAGTTCTTCTACTGGCTTTGGATGATTGTCGTAATAGGTTTTGATGCTTATCAAAAGTCCTTTTTCATTGTAGCCATATATTTTTTTATAAACGGTTCCTCCCATTTTGAGTTTGTCGATGGAAGAGGTCTTGTATCCATTCTCGTCGTATGTTTCATACGATAGCAAGTAGGGAAGTCCGTATGAGTTATAAGTGGTTTTCTTGTCTTTATAATAGGTCATGGTTTCTTGATTCATTTCGGTTTTTTTCAAGACTTCTCCTTGTTCATTGATCGAAACTCTATAATTGATTTGGGTAGTAATACGGTTTAAACTGTCTCTTTCAAAATCACGTAGTGTAACTCCGTTATTTTCAGTTTTTTTAATGCTAATAATAGATCCCAATTCATTATATGTATAATATTGAACTGTCGTGTCAATAGTCTTTCCATTCCAATGAAGATCGATAGAAGAAATCAATTGCCCAGAGTGATTAAACTCATAGGTAAAACTCCCTGGAACCTTTCGAATCAAGTCCTTATTTTTCTTAAAGGAGTAGTTGCCTTTGATGGTTAGAATCCGATTGTTTTTAATAAACTTCGAATTGAAAAAAGGCTCGTTTGTAAAAGCTTCTCCATTTTGATTGAAAATCATTTGACTGATGCAGTTCGTTACAATCAATGTTAGAAAAGAAAAAAGAACGATTTTCAAAATAGAATTAATTTAATTTTTCAAGAAGACTTTTCCATCCTAATTCTTTGTTTAGAATCGATGATAACTTTGATATTTCGATTCGTTCTTGCTTCATGGTATCTCTATATCTTATGGTTACGCTTTTATCATTGAGGGTGTCATGGTCAATAGTAATACACACGGGAGTACCAATGGCATCCTGTCTGCGGTATCTTTTGCCAATCGAGTCCTTTTGATCGATTTGGATTTTGTAATCAAATTTGAGTTCATTGGCAATCTCTTGTCCAATCTCCGGTAATCCGTCTTTTTTGACAAGAGGTAGAATGGCTGCCTTTATTGGTGCAAGGGCGGGAGGTATTTTTAATACCACTCGTTTTGATTGATCACTAAGTATTTCTTGCTGATATGAAGCACTCAGGACGGCCAGAAACATTCTGTCTAAACCAACAGAAGTCTCAACTACATAGGGAACGTAACTTTCATTCAATTCTGGGTCAAAGTAAGAGAGCTTTTTGCCCGAATGCGCTTCATGTTGTTTAAGATCAAAGTCTGTCCTGGAATGTATACCCTCTAATTCTTTGAAGCCCATCGGAAAATTGAATTCAATGTCAGATGCTGCATTTGCATAATGAGCGAGTTTAATGTGGTCATGGAATCTATACATTTCTTCTCCTAATCCTAAGTTTTTATGCCATTTTTCACGCATAGACTTCCAATAGTCATACCATTTCATTTCTTCACCCGGTTGGACGAAAAATTGCATTTCCATTTGTTCAAATTCTCGCATTCTAAAAATAAATTGTCGGGCAATAATTTCGTTGCGAAAAGCCTTTCCAATTTGAGCGATTCCAAAAGGGATCTTCATACGCCCTGATTTTTGAACATTAAGAAAGTTCACAAAAATTCCTTGAGCTGTTTCTGGGCGCAAATAAATCCTTGAGGATTCACCCGCTACAGATCCAATTTCAGTCGCGAACATCAGGTTAAATTGTTTTACCTCTGTCCAGTTTCTAGACCCAGACAAAGGACAGGCAATTTCGAGGTCTACAATCAATTGACGAAGACCTTCTAGGTCGTTTTCTTCTAATGTTTTTTTCATGGAATTTTCGATTGAATCGATCTTTTTTAAATTCCTTAAGACATTTGGATTGGTATTCCTAAATTCTTTTTCATCAAATGCTTCACCAAAACGCTTTTTCCCTTTAGAGACCTCTTTTTCAATTTTTTTATTGATTTTTTCTATGTGCTCTTCAATTAAAACGTCTGCACGGTATCTTTTTTTGGAGTCTTTGTTATCTACAAGGGGATCATTGAATGCATCTACATGTCCAGATGCTTTCCATGTTTTTGGATGCATAAAGATAGACGCATCAATTCCAACAATATTTTGGTGCATCTGTGTCATGGCCTTCCACCAATATTGTTTTATATTGTTCTTTAATTCAGATCCCAATTGACCATAATCGTAGGTTGCGGCAAGTCCTTCGTAGATGTCAGAGGAAGGGAAAATAAAGCCATACTCTTTCGAATGAGATATGATTTCTTTGAGCTTATCTTGGTTTTGTTCCATAACACAAAGATAGTTTACTTATGTTTTGATTTGAATATATAGAATAAATTCTTAATGAGATTATTGTGTTATTTTTAACGCATGCTTTTTTACTTAAATAAACAAGAATATATCGACACATCATGTCCCATAGACATTTCAATTGAGATGTCAAATGAGGTTCCAGGTCTTTTGGCATGGGGACAAAGCAATCCGGAGATAGAGCCTGTGCGTGATAAGCATTTTATCGGAAGCGTTAAAGAAGGCGGAGTTGTTAATTTTAATAACATTCGATTTAATCCTCATGCACATGTTACTCATACGGAGTGCTGCGGACATATCACACATAACTTTTTCTCTGTAAATGATGTCTTAAAGACTTTTTTTTTCGAGGCAGAGTTGATTACTGTTGAGCCTCAAGGCTCGAGTGATAAAGTTGTTACTTTGAATCAATTGAAAGAGTTTCCTATTTCTAAAGAAGCAAAAGCTATTGTGATAAGGACTTTACCAAACAATAATAATAAGTTGACGGCTAATTATACGAATGATAATCCTCCTTTCTTGGAATGTGAGATTGCTGATTATTTGATTGATAAAGGGATTGATCATTTACTTGTTGATCTGCCATCTGTAGATAAGGAACGTGATGGGGGAGTTTTGGCTTTTCATCATGCTTTTTGGAATGTTCCGGAATCACCGAATACTCTACGCACAATCACAGAGTTTGTATATGTACCTAGTCATGTTTTAGATGGACTATATATACTCGAGATTCAGCTATGTCCATTGAAAAATGACGCCTCACCGAGCCGTCCTATTTTATATCAAAAAAGAAGTTGATTCATAAACTGTAAAGAAGTAAAGAGGAACAGGTCTTCCCGCACAAAACCCTATGGGGTTTCTAAATCATTAAATTGAGAGGGAAAAGTATAGATAAATAAAAAATGGAGTGGATTTTAGAGGTGACCTAGGCTCCTAGAATGAAAAAAGGCCGTTGCCGGCCTTTAGTTATTGATTGTTTGTGTTACTCCATTTTAATTAAACAAGGTACAGGAACTTCTTATGCAATTGACCCGAGTGGGTCGACTAAAACTATTAAACTCTTATCAAACTAGAAAATGAAACTGCTTCTCCAAGCAGTTTGTATATCGCATAAGAAGTTGCCTGTGTCTCTCCTTATTTCTTTTGTAAATGTAAAAAGTTCGTTAAGTCTATGATCGTCCAATGAATATTCATTGGATAAGATTGAAAATAACTTGGATATCGTTTATTATTTAATTGTTGACTTAAATTTTATCAAAGGTAATTCTACCCTGAATCCACCCTGAATCTAACGTAGTGCCTTGTTTTTCATAAAAATTTATGGCGATTTCGTTCCAGCTCAATACCTGCCAATCCATTCTTTTAGCTTGTATTGATTTGGCAATTTCAATAGTTTGATTAAATAATAGTTCTCCAATTCCTCTCTTTCGATGTGCTGGTTGTACATAAAAGTCTTCTAAATACAGGCATTTTCCTTTCCATGTTGAATAGGACATATAATAAAGTGAAAAACCAATAATTCGATTGTTTTCAAGCGCTACTAGCGCATAACATATTTCTTCTTCAAATAAATGTTGTCTAAGTTCTCCAATTGTATTGGTGACTTCATTTGGAGCTTTTTCATAGGTGGCTAGCTCTTTAATGAGTTGATGAATTCCTGCCTCATCTCCTGGTTTGGCTTTTCTTATTTTGATCATTGAACTCCGGCTAGGTTGAATCGAATTTTTATTCCTGTATTAATATTTCCTGTGGGATAACTGGTTTGTACTTTAGGTGTGTTCAAGTTTTGATCGTAATAAAACATAATGGTCAGATTATTGGTCAAGTTATAATCTGCAGAAATCTTAATTGACATGGTTCTTTGACCCGCTGTAGCTTGGTTCGTGTTTTCTACAATTTTTCTTATGACAGTAAGGTTGTCCCTAAATGAAAAGTCAAATTTGATATTGACATCGCTCGATTTGATGTTTTTTATGGGAAGCTTGACATCTTTTATTCTAGCAGCAGTACCGATTACAATTTCTTCTGATAAAGATTCTGTTACTTGATTATTACTCAGCGCGAGTGTTGCTGATCGGTCTTTTTTGTATTCGAATCTTGTTTGAAGCGTGTGGCCATAAACGATCCAATTTGCATCGATTCCTATGAGCGGAGAAAACCGTTCGGAAAGAACTACATTTTGAATTTGCATTTCTGGGATGTAATTGTTGTCTATGTCAAAGCTGTTTAGATTTCCATTATCGTCAACTGATGAGTTTAGATTTGTTTGCATTCCACTAACAGATACAGACGAGCTGTATGCATGACGAAGGATAAATGATTTTAGGAATTTTTTGGTGAATTTGTATTTTGTTAGACCACTATAATTGATCGACCAATTGGGAAGAGGTGTGTTTTGAAGAGGATCGATGTTTCTTGAATTGACTTCTGTATTGCTGTAGGCAGTTAAAAACGAGCCTAGAACTACATCCTGTTGCGTTCCTGAGTAACCTGAGTAAAATCCATTGGGTGTTAGTTGTGACGAATTGGAATTGTTTGCTCCGACAAGCTGAGAAACATTATTTCTATTGTCTAAAAGGTTTTGAAATATTTCAGACTGATATTCTGCACCTTGCTTCGTAAAGGCAGTTCCCCATGAAATGGTTGAATAAGTTAAGGTAGCTGTTTCAAAACGGCTTTGGCCTTCGAATTCACTTGTAGATTCATTCCACCGGTAGAATTCCCCGCTATTTCTTGAATAATTCCGGTTAAGATTTAAGTCAATATTCACATCCTTTAGTGGTTCCAATGTTGCTCGCATCGTCAGGTTATTTGTGTGTGTAGTAGCGAATTGAGTGTTTAGGTTTTCATTTTGAACAAGCCAACTGTTTTGAGTTGCTAAACTTGAAACACTATAGTCGTTTTTTCTACCGAAAACATCATATCCTTGCTGTCCGAATATGAAGCTAGATAATTGAGTAGTTGACGAGTTTATTCCTAAGAATCTGGTTTCTTCGCTGTATCCAGGAAGAATAGTTCCATCATTAAGACTATAGGTACCTGAAACATTTCTTACTGTCATAACCAAACGGGCAAAAAATCCTGCAACCTTAAGTATTTTGCGTTTAGCTCGCTCTTCTTTTCGAACTTTCTTTTTGTGAGCTCTATTCTTTTTTCTGTAAGCTTTTCGTTCATCTTTACTCATAGAATCTAGGGGTTTATCTGGTTCAAGGTCTTCCACTTTGATCCATTCCCATTTTGTTTTTTCTTTATTGTTATTATCGGTTTGACTGTTACCACCATTAGATCTGCTTCCTGGTCCATTTCGAGGATTAAGTCTTCCCCTAGAACTTTTCCCATCAGAAAGTACTTTTTTGAAGAACGGTACTTTATTATATAAATTGACAAAGTTGGCTTGGGCGGTGGTATTAATATTCCTGCTATTCTGTATGGTATTTCCAAACTCACTTTGACCTAAAGGAGCTCTTGCCCAGTTATAGGTTCCTGTATACTTTACATTTGCACTCATCCAATTGGTCAAAGGAAACTTATCGAATGGAATTTTATAGTTTACCGAATAATTGTGTCCATATTCCATTGTTTTTCCCAATGTTGACATCTGTGATCGGAGTGTATCTAGGAATTCTTGATATCCTTCCGGATTATTAATCCGATCCACACTATTATTACCTTCTTCAAAAATAGACTTATTTGATGCACTGAAGCTAGTTTTAAGGTTTCGTGTAATATCGTAACCGATTTCATAATTCCTATTCCAATCAAATCTTTTTAAGAATATGGGGTCAAATTCGTAATCCGGTACAAGGTTATTTCTAACATTTCGTTCATTATAAATTCTTGAATAATCGTTCGTAAACGAAATATTCTTTGGCATAAAGAACAAGTTGAAGTCTTTGATTAATTTGAGGTATTTTGATTTTTGAACAGGTTTCCATTTTTTAAATGGCTGAAAGGGTTTGCCCTTGAAAGTGTAATTGTAGTTCAAGGCACCTGTCCATGTTTTCGTTAAGTCTTTTTTGGTATTAAAGTCTCTTTGTAGATTTTCGGAATAGGCATAGCTGGCAGCCCAATTTGAGATTCTCCAAAAATGATTTTTTGAACCTGCTTTAGCCTCTTTCCTTACATTCGAAAAGTTAAACGATTTTCTCTCATTAAAGTCTTGACCTAAAGCAGCTCTTTCCTTTCTTGTCGCAGGGTCGTAATCAGAAAGTTTAATATCGGGATTGAATGGGTCGAATTCTGGATTGATAATGCCTAAAGAATAGCCATAAAAGAAGGGCAAAGAGACCCGCGCCTGTTTGCCGAAAAACTGACCGAGTTGAACACTTGAGTTGAAGTCGAATCCAATTTGCTCGTTTCTTTGCCGATCTTGTACTCGACTATCTACACTTCCCCAATTGATGCCAGAATAGTTTCCTGATGCATTGATGCTGGCAAAGTCAGCTAGTTTGATTTGCATTTGACCAACTGCTGCTGACCCCCCTTCACTTACAAAATCAGTTAATCGAAGTTCATTGATCCATGCAATAACACACTCTGCCTCTCCATCGTCAGGTTGCCATATGTTATTCGGGTCGTTTTTAAGGGGGTTTCGAACACCTACCATTATGGTTTTTAAACCTTGAAGATTGGGGCTTCCTTTGACTTTAATTCTTCTGTTGCTGTTATTAGGATCTGTTTTCGAATATTCAACGATATACGAAATTCCATTTGCTCCTTGTTCAATGTCTGCATTTCTATCTTTTTTGAGTTGAATAAGGTCATCAAATTCAATCTCTATATTATTTCCTTCAGGCCATATATCCTCCGGAGATGTTGCGCCCCATTGTGTAATTTGAAGAGGAAGTTCATATTCGTAATAGTTGTCGACAAAGTCTGTTCCCAAACGAATAAACATTGTCAATTCATTGTTTTCGAGTGTATTCGGTGCAACTTCCTCGGCATGAGCAAACATTTTCAGTTTTTTATAAGTTCTTACATCAAATTGAACATTCCTGTAAGCTGCTCTTGCATCTCCGTCTTGAAGGTTACAAATATCTAAAACCAAGGACTGTTCGTTCATTTGGCGCTGATATACCTGAGAGGGGTCTATTTCTCGATTGATTCCCGGAGGAACTTCATATTTTACCGGACTTCTTTGATCATTTTCTTCCACATTGACTGCGCCAATATTAAAGCTAGTGAGGTTTGGGTCTTGTTGAACACTCATTCCTGGCTGACTTAGGTCTAGCAGATATCGTCGCCATTCTCCTCTGATGAGTTCAAGTCTTGCAAAACGTAAAACGATTTCCTCATCAAAATCTTTCAAAAATATTCGCATGAAGCGAATTGATCTAAAATCTTGAATACCATTTACCTTTTTTTCAAAGTCAGCTATCGGAACTTTAAATTGGTACCACGTTTCTGTTTTATTACCGTTTTCATAGATCTGTTTATTGGTGATGTAGTTTTTACCTTCTTGCATATCCTCAGGCCTTATGCTGACTTTATACTGGAAATAGCTTTCAGATTCGGAGAGGTTATTGTCTTGATTGATATCCTCTATATCTGGCATATTTGTCGCTTGAGTAGGGTATCCATTCGTATTGGCTGTATCCGACATTTCGGTAGTTGGCGAGTTTCCTTGCATACCGTTAAAACGTTTGTATCTATCCAATATATTGGCTTCAACGTTATCGTAATTGTCATCGAGATAATAATTGTAATCATCACCTGATGGGTCAGCAATCATTCTGGCCTTTGTCACGGAAGTTAAGTTAGGATGATTGTTTACCCATGTTACATAATCTTCAAAGGCGATCTGTTCCTCGGAATTGTTCCATCCATCAAGTCCTATATCTTGATTCAGTCTGGATGAGGGGTCATTATCAAATGCATTAACTACGACTTGTTGTGTAGAGACTTTTGCCCATTCCGTAGTATCGATATTATCGTTTAACGATACACCTTGACCTGGTAATCCGTTTTCAAAGCTTTTTCTCGAATCGGGAAGTACATCTTCAGAGATGTTTCCAAGATTAAAATAGAGGTCTCCTCCATTATGGTCTGCCAATGTATCAACTCCTTCGGCATCCTCATTAAAGGGGTCTAGTACCCAAAATTGTATAAATTCAATGTTTGTCAGTTCAAAATCGTTCGTTGTAAGCCCCCTCATGATTCCGCCCCATCTATTCTCTGGGTCAACAAATTGGCCTAAGCTATCAACAGTGTTTGTTGTGTCGTAGTTGTACATTCCTCTCTCCTTGGGGTAGTATGCCAATTCTAGAATGGGAATGTTTTGAATGGAACCATATTGTTGTTGCAGGTTTGGGAATATTTCTGTTTGATTTACAAGTCTCATTCGACTATCTGCCAATATTGCTCCACCGTTTTCTTTGATGTGCTGTGGGGTTAATGAATTGCTTTGATAGAAAACAGGGTCAATCACGTACCAAGAGGTTTTCGCTCTCTTAAATCCATTGGATAGGTCTTTGACATTGGCCTCCGGGAATAAGCTAGGTTGTCCTTGCGGTATAGATGCCAATCGCCAAGCAGTTACAGTTCTGAGGTCGATGGCACTTTGTGCAGCTTCAAAATCATCAATATAGGAAGTTCCCTCTTTATTAATTGCTCTTGGTTGTCCAGGAATCAGGTGTGCAAATTCTCCTGTAAATGAGATGGTTGATTTTTGTTTGGTTGAAATAACAGGTAGTAGGTCTACTAACTTTGTGAGAAAAGGCACATCTGCTCGAAAGGCCAAATCAGCGCCAATCACGTTATTTTTAAAAGGTTCACTGCCAAAATCAACTTTTTGTGTGACCGGTCTCTCCATCATTCTAATCCATGTGGCGCCAATTTTAAATTTATCACTAAATCGATATTGATAGCGACCACCAATCATCGATCGGGCTTGAAATCCAAACACAGAATTACTTTCTATGGATATTTTTATAGGGGCATTGGATTCAAGAATTCCCGTATTCAATATTTTGACTCGACCGAAAGCATAATCAACTGTATAATCTACACCTTCAATCAGTCGAATACCTCCTGCCGTTACACTAACAGATCCTTCAGGAACAGACATTACATTCAATGGTATGTCAGATGTAATTGATGATTGATATTCTCCTTTGAAGACAAATCGGTTTTTGCTCGGAATTTGCTGAGCAGCAGTTTTCGTAGAGTCGTAAAGTTCGTGAAAAGCAATTTTGTCTACCGTGAGTTGAGGTATGCCTGCAGCATTCAATTTATCCTCCAATGTTTTTCCGAAAGGCTCTATGGTTGAGAAAAAGATTCTTCCATTTTTTTTATTAATCGTACCCCCATTGTCAATTTTATTATTCACTTGATTGAAGGGAGCAAAATCAAAAACTCCATCTGAGAATGGTTGGTTGTTTTGATTGATTTTATCCATATCAATTAAGGTCACAATCTGTTTATTGTCTACACCATCTAATGGTATGATAGGCAATTCAACCGAGGTTTCAGGATTATTATAGAGAACATCGATTTTGAATCCCAGTTGGTCCACTTGATAGGCTCCAATTGAATAGACATTTTTCATCATCAGATCCCAAACTTTATTGTTAGGGTTCGTTATAGTTGGCTTTAGTAATTTAACGATAAGAGCATCCTGTCCAGTTGAACCGTCGGTTGAAAGCTCACCGACTTGGTAAGTTTCACCTCGGTAGGTGTATTCATAGGAAACTGCTAATATTTCATCGTTGTTCAGTGGTGTATTTAGTGAGATATACCCGAGCAAAGCATTGTACGTATATTCGTTATCTGCAAGTCTTCGTGCATTTTCTAGTTTTTCGTATTCGACCGCTTGATTAAAAGGACCAGGTGTTGTGAATTGTGAGCTTAGTACTCCCACGGAGTTGGCGAAACTTCTGATTAATGGTTGGTTCGAGGCCCACTCATAAAGACCATTTGCTGTGTTCTTTGGAATAACATCTGTAGCATAATTTCCAGGTGAACCTTGGCAATTGTTTTGTTGAGCTTCTCCTAAATCTGAAAATGCAATGATGTTTCGTGTATTCTCGATACTATTGTTTCTATTGGTTACCCACACCTCAATTCTTGTAATGTACATAGTTGAACTAACTACCGGAAGGGTAGACATTGCTTGGTCATAGTGTTGTTGGTGGTACAGGTTCAGAAAATAATGTCGGTTAGCTTCATAGTTGTCCGCTGTGAGCTCAAATTCTTGTGTTTGAGATTTTCCGCTGACATTGATTTCGTTCCTCTTTCCTTTTGATGATGCTGCAATGAGGTCTACGGTCGCTCTACCAAATTTCAACTGAGTTTTTGCACCAAATAAAGTTTGTGAACCCTGAATTAATGAAGTGGGAAGCTCAAGGGCGACATTACCTAAAGCAATCTTTTGAAGAATTTGATCTTCATCACCTGTATGTTCGAGTTTTGAAATATTCTCAAAGTCAAAAGAAGCTTGGGTGTTGTATTTTGCCCCAATTTTTAGCTTGGTACCAATTTGTCCCACAATATCCATATTGATATTTTGTTGAAAATCGAAACGAGTAACTCGTCTTTGTCTGAGTGGAAGTAGAGGGTTATCGTACCTTGATGAATTTGCCCCAAGGGCTAGCTCAATATTTCCTTGTGGTCTTATGGTGATTTTATCTGATCCAAAAAAGTTTTCAAAGGCTTTACTACCAATTGTAATAGGCAATTCAAAGGCCCTATTTTCTTCTGTCTCTTCTTCAATCATTTCCACCCAATCTTGAGACATTGATTTTTCTCTTTTGTACTCTAGATATTCTTCAAGAGTCATAAAAGATGGGTTTCTGTAATACAAACCGTCTCCGAGTGTTTCTGAGAAAATATATGTACCTGTCAGAGGATCGTAAGTTATATTTTGATTTAAGTCGGAAGGATCACCGAGATCAAACCGCTGGTTGTCTATATCAAATGGATTTAGTGCATTATTAATCGGAAAGGGTAAATCAAAAGGATTGTTCTGTGAAAATCCAGAAAACCCGAATAGAAGGAAAAAGAAGAGCAAACTCTTCTTTTTCAGGTATTTATATGTTCGCCTAATGCTCAATTTACAATTGCTTCAAAGCTTCTTTTATAAGATCTTCAACAGATTTCTCATCAGAGTTCAACTTATTTAAAGTTTTTTCTGCTGATTTTTTGTCGAATCCTAAAGAAACTAAAGCATTTAACGCATCAAACTTGTTTGTATTGTTTGTACTAACGATATTTTCGTCGCCAGCACTAAATCCAATTACTTTACCTTTTAAATCAATGATGACGCGCTGAGCTGTTTTGGCTCCAATCCCTTTTACACTCTGGATTGTGGCCACATCATCTGATTGAATGGCATGTGCAACCTCCGACGGCACTAAAGAAGATAGCATAATCATAGCTGTATTGGGACCTATTCCCGAGACACTAATCAATAGGTTGAACATCTCCCGCTCTTCTTTGGTTTGAAAACCATAGAGGATTTGGGCATCTTCACGAACAATTAATTGGGTATAAACCTTAATGGCTTCATTATCACTTAAGCTAGTAAATGTATTTAAAGTAATTTTAATCTCATAACCCACGCCATTGCAATCAATGACGAGGTCTGTTGGGTTTTTTTCGACGAGTTTACCTTGAATTTGTGCAATCATTATTTTTTATTTTGAGCGTGGATTGCCGCTATTTTAACCATGTTATTTATCTCTCTTACACTAGCTCCAAGTTGCATGACGTGAATGGATTTATTAAGTCCAATTAAAATCGGACCAATAGCGTCTCCATCCGTCATTTGTTGAAGTAATTTGTACGATATATTACCCGATGAAAGATTCGGGAAAATCAGTGTATTTACCTGCTTGTTTGCAAGTATTGAAAATGAAAACTTATCATTCATGAGCTCTGAATCAAGAGCAAAATTGGCTTGAACCTCGCCATCAACTATTATGTTTGGGTGTTCCTCATGAAGGATATGAACCGCTTTGGACATCTTGTCGGCATCCTCTCCTGAGGATGAACCGAAATTAGAGTAACTCAGTAGAGCTATTTTCGGGACGATATTGAATTTTCGAATGGTCTGAGCCACATTTACTGTGATCTCTGCAATTTCATCTGCATTCGGGTTAAGATTTATAGTCGTGTCCGCAAGAAACATTGGTCCTCGCTTGGTATTTAAGATATACATTCCCGATACGAGCTTAACATCTTTTCTAAGGCCAACGCATTGAATAGCAGGTTTGATACAGCTCCTATAACTTCTGGTTACCCCTGTTATCATGGCGTCAGCATCTCCTTGTTCTACCATCATCGAGCCGTAATAATTTCGTTCTCTCATGATTTGAATAGCCTCATATTCGGTAAATCCTTTTCGCTTTCGGTTTTCAAAAAACACCTTACCATAGCTGACCCTTTTATCTTTTTGTTCTTCTGATTTCGGGTCAATGATTTCTAGGTTTGGCAACTCTATCGCAAACTCTTCCATGAGGTCTTCGATAATATTCTTTTTACCTAGTAAAACAGGAATAGCAACACCTTCCTCAAAAGCCATCTGGGCTGCGCGAAGTACCTTTACATTATCTGCCTCTACGAATACCACTTTTTTTAGATTATTTTGAGCTTTGATAGTAATGTTTCTCAAAAGTTTGTTATCCAATCCAAGTCTCTTTTTTAGATGATGTTCGTAATTTTCCCAATCCTTAATCGGGTTTTTTGCCACGCCAGAATCCATGGCAGCCCTAGCTACTGCTGGTGCAACAGAATAAATAAGTCTTGGATCCAGGGGTTTTGGGATAATTTGATCTCTTCCAAAAGAAATGTTCGTTCCTCCATATGCTTCAATGACTTCTTCTGGTATTGTCTCTTTGGCCAAAGCAGCAATAGCATGTACAGCGGCAAGCTTCATATCTTCATTAATAGTAGTTGCTCTTACGTCAAGAGCGCCTCTAAATATAAAAGGGAAGCCTAGAACATTATTAACTTGATTGGGGTGATCGGATCTGCCAGTGGCCATGATGATGTCTTTTCTCACTGAGGTTGCTTGTTTATAGGATATTTCAGGTTGTGGATTGGCAAGGGCAAATACGATAGGATTCTTGCTCATTTTAGCGACCATATCTTTTGAAACCAAATCTGCTCGAGATAAGCCTAAAAACACATCTGCTTTTTTAAAAGCATCTTCAAAAGCGATCTCTTTGTTGTGAACAGCAAATTGGCTCTTCATTGAGTCGAGATTCGTTCTAGTTTTACAAAGCAACCCGCTTGAATCGAACATAAACATATTTTCGAGCTTCACACCAAGAGAATGATACAGTTGTGCACAAGAAAGGGCAGAGGCACCAGCACCAGAAACAACAACTTTAACTTTTTCAATTTTCTTATTGGCAAGTTCCAGGGCGTTCAAAAGGGCTGCTGAGGAGATAATTGCTGTACCATGTTGATCATCATGCATGATTGGGATGTCCAATTCATCTTTAAGTCTTTTTTCAATTTCGAAAGCTTCAGGAGCTTTAATGTCTTCAAGGTTGATCCCACCAAAAGTTGGTGCGATCGCTTTTACCGTTTGTATAAATAATTCAGGATCCTTTGCATCTATTTCAATATCAAAAACGTCAATATCTGCAAATATTTTAAATAACAAGCCTTTTCCTTCCATGACAGGTTTCGAGGCCTCAGGCCCAATATCTCCGAGCCCTAGAACAGCAGTACCATTCGAGATAACTGCAACAAGATTTGATTTACTTGTATATTTATAAACATCCTCTATATTTTCGGCTATTTTTAAACAGGGCTCTGCCACTCCCGGAGAGTAAGCAAGAGATAAGTCTCTTTGTGAAGCATAAGGCTTTGTGGGAACGACTGCAATTTTACCTGGTTTGCCAACTGAATGATAGTCGAGTGCTTCTTGCTTTCTGATTTTTGACATGAAATGATGTTAAGGGCTCCAAAGATAATAAATAGAAAGAGTTATATACCAAAGAGATGCACTTAAGATAGAAGGAAAATATTGTCTTATTTACAGCCCAGGAAACATTTTCGAAGGATTTTCATTGCTAAAAAGCATTTGATCAGGATTTTCCAGTAGTTCTTTTACATTAACTAAAAATCCAACAGATTCTTTTCCATCAATAATTCTATGGTCATATGATAAGGCTAAATACATGATAGGTCGGATGACCACTTTTCCATCCATAGCTACCGGACGCTCCACAATATTGTGCATTCCGAGAATGGCGGACTGTGGCGGATTGATGATCGGTGTAGATAACATGGATCCGAAAACTCCTCCGTTTGTGATGGTAAAGGTGCCTCCAGTCATCTCATCTGGCGTAATTTTTCCGTCTCTCGCTTTGATTGCAAGTCTTTTAATTTCAGCTTCTATTTCATGGAGGGCCATCTCCTCGGCATTTCTTACAACAGGAACCATAAGACCTTTTGGTGATGAAACGGCGATACCAATATCTGTATATTCATGTAAGATCATTTCTTTTTCTCCAATTTGTGCGTTGACCGACGGAAATAATTTTAACGACTCTGTAACTGCTTTAGTGAAAAAGGACATGAACCCGAGATTTACGCCAAATTTTTCGGCAAATGCCTCTTTGTACTTTTTTCTCAAATCCATGATCGGCTTCATGTCGACTTCATTAAAAGTCGTCAGCATTGCGGTTTCGTTTTTAACAGCTACCAGTCTCTGAGCAATTTTTCTTCTCAGCATGGACATCTTTTCACGAGATGTTTTTCTTCCTTCAGGTTCAAATCCACTATGACTAGAACTCATTGTGTTAATGACATCGCTTTTGGTAATTCTACCATCTTTCCCTGTTCCTATTATGTCTTCAACGTCAAATCCTTTTTCGGTCATCATTTTAGATGCTGCCGGTGAAGGGTGTCCTGTGGCATATGTTTTTTTATTTTCAATAGGTGATGTGGATGACTTATTTGAGGATACAGAGGTTTCAGTTTTTACATTTTCTGATACTTCAGGAACGCCCTCTGGCTTTTCGGCACTTGTGTCAATAGTACATACAACTTGTCCAACCTGAACAACGTCTCCTTCCTCTGCTTTAAAAGAAATAATACCACTTTCTTCTGCAGGTAACTCAAGTGTTGCCTTGTCTGAATCTACTTCTGCAATAGCTTGGTCCTTTACGACATAATCTCCTTCGCTAACAAGCCATGCTGCAATTTCAACTTCTGAAATTGATTCTCCTGGACTAGGAACCTTCATTTGTAATAAACCCATAACTTTAATTTTTTACCTTTTTCTTGGCGTAAGAAAATATTTTATTGAAAAGAATTTCCAATCTTTTTTCATGTAATTCTTTTGATCCCTCTGCAGATGCTGCACTTGCGGGCCTACATATGTCAATGATGTTTTCTCCCCGAAGTTGCATGGCAACATGAGTCCAAGCCCCCATATTTGCAGGTTCTTCTTGAGCCCAAATCATGTTCTTTGCATTGTACTTATTCAGAATTTCTTGCACCTTATTTTTAGGCCATGGATAGAGCTGTTCCACTCGAATAAAAGCCATATTGTCAACGTCCAGTTCTTTGGCTTTTTCTTTCATTTCATAATAGATTTTACCTGAACACATGACTACAGTATCTATATGTTTAGCTTGCGCATCAGGATCGTCGATAATTTCAGAAAACGATCCACTTGACATTTCTTCAATTCGAGAAATGGCCAGTGGGTGTCTTAATAAAACCTTGGGTGTAAATACTACTAGAGGTTTCCTAAAATCCCTTTTAACTTGACGTCTCAAGAGGTGAAAGTAATTGGCCGGGGTAGAGGCATTTACGACCTGCATATTGTAATCTGCACATTGCTGTAGAAATCTCTCCATTCTACCACTAGAATGCTCAGCTCCCTGACCTTCGTATCCATGAGGCAGCAGAAGAACAAGTCCTGTAGGCGTTGCCCATTTGTCCTCTCCAGCCGAGATGAATTGATCAACAACAATCTGAGCACCATTAAAAAAATCACCGAATTGAGCTTCCCATATGGTAAGCTCATTGGGAGTTGCCAGGGAATATCCATACTCAAAACCTAGAACACCGTATTCACTTAGTAGTGAATTATAAATGGTGAATGCTGCTTGATCCTTATTCAATAAGTTAAGGGTTTCAATTTGTTCTTCATTATCCTCTGTGATAACCACAGCATGACGGTGAGAAAAAGTTCCTCTTTCGACATCTTGTCCCGAAATTCTTACAGCATGACCTTCCACAAGTAACGATGCATATGCAAGCATTTCAGCAGATCCCCAATCTAAACTATTGTTTTTAAATGCATTAAGTCGGTCTCTAAAAATTTTCCCAATTTTTCTAAAGTACTTGTTGCCTTCAGGAAGGGTTGATAGTTTTTCTCCTAATGACTCCAATAATTTAATATCAACCCCTGTTTCTGGGGATTCGTTAAAGTCAGATGGTAATCCATATCGATACTCCTTCCAGGTTTCACTTAAAAATTCGTGTACAAGGGCTTTATCAGATTTTCTCGAAAGGTTAAATTCTTCCTCTAAAAATTGTGTATAAGTGTTTTCGATTTCAGAAGCATTTTCCTTAGAAATCTGGCCAGAACTTAACAAGTCTCCAAAATAGATTTCTTTTGGATTCGGGTGCTTCGAAATAAGATTGTAAAGTTTAGGCTGTGTGAATTTAGGCTCGTCTCCTTCATTGTGTCCATATTTTCTATAGCAAAGAAGGTCAATAAAAATATCACGATGGAAAGTTTGTCTATACTCCATTGCGATTTCAACAGCAGTCACTACCGCTTCGATATCATCTCCATTCACGTGAAAAACAGGTGATAATGTCGTTTTTGCCACATCAGTACAATAGGTTGATGATCTCCCATCTAAATAGTTTGTCGTAAAACCAACCTGATTGTTGACGACGATGTGAATGGTTCCTCCTGTTCGGTATCCGTCTAATAGAGCCATCTGAACAGTTTCATATGCGATTCCTTGTCCTGCTATTGCAGCATCTCCATGAATCAAAACCGGGCAAATCTTTTCTTCACCCTGAAGCTCATGGTCAATTTTAGCTCTTGCAATCCCCTCAACAACTGCATTTACTGCTTCAAGATGTGAAGGATTGGGAGAGAGTGTCATTCCCACTTTTTTCCCGTTATCCAACTCAACTGTTGACGTAAACCCTTGATGATACTTAACATCACCATCAAAAGTAGTTTCAAATTCAAATTCTTTTCCTTCAAATTCTGAGAAGATGTCTTTTGGACGCTTTTTGAAAATATTGGTGAGAGTGTTTAGTCTTCCTCGATGAGCCATACCCATGACGAAATCTTCTACACCTAAATCAGAACCTTTATTGACTAGAGCATCCAACGCGGGAATAAGTGATTCTCCTCCTTCAATGGAAAATCTTTTTTGCCCTACAAATTTTTTACCCAAAAAAGATTCAAATCCGTGTGCTTTCACCAGAATCTCGTAGAGTTTTCGTTTTCTATCTTGGTTAAAAACAGGTCGGTTTTTAATCTCTATTTTATTTCTGAACCATTCCACACGATCTGGTCGACGCATGTACATAAATTCAATCCCAATCGACTGGCAGTAAGTCAGTTCAAGGTGATCAATAATTTCTTGCAATGACGCTGGGCCAATATTTACTTGTTCTCCAGCCTGAAAAACAGTGCTTAAATCATCTTCGGATAAACCGAAATTTTCGATATTTAAATCGGGAAAATATTGTCTTCTTTCTCTTACCGGATTTGTTTTGGTAAATAGGTGACCACGCGATCTATAACCATTAATTAGGTTAATGACTTTAAATTCCTTTTGGAAGTTTTCGGGGACATCTCCAGATTCCTCATAGTTGGCATAGGCAAACTCAAAACCTTCAAAAAACTTTTTCCAGCCCAGATCTACACTTTCTGGGTCTTTCTTAAATTCTTTATATAAATAGTCTATTGCACTAGGATCGGCGTTGCCGATATATGATAATTCATCCATCAAATCCGTATAATAACTGATGTACAAAGGTATGAATTTACTCCTTTTAAATCAGAATTGTTAAACAATATTTTTGGATATATCAACGAGTGCTATCATTTGATTTCAAAAGAATTGTCTGTGATTTGGTTTTTTATAATTCTAGATATTCTTACTCGACTTATTTGGTGTTAATATTCTGCATAGCAAGAAGTTCCATATTTTCAACTTTGAATTCTTTAATTGCCCTGACATTTCCTTTCGATTTTAAAACCAAAAAGTAATTGCCATCTGTTAAATTGTTAAGGTGAATTTGAGTCGCCCCTTCAGTCATGATTGATGGAATGAGTATATCGTATTCAGATCTGAGCTCCAATTCATCGATGCTTTGCTCATTCCAGTGGATGGTAAGGCTTTTCGAATCTACTGCCTCAGTTGGTTCGATAACTTTATGAACTTCGTTATTTGTCATTGGATTGATAAAAATCGATAATGCTAATAGAACTGAATATGTCATAACCTCTAGTTTTTTGGGTTAAACAAATATCAATAAAGGAATCGGCTCAGATAGCTGCCAATCCCTCAAAGGAATTGTAATTACACAATCATCATTACAGCGAGCTACGTGTTTATACGTATTAAGGTTTGTAATTTTACTTAATAGAGCAAAAAAAAAGGGCCATTGGGCCCTTTTAATTTTATTCTTAAAAGATTATTTTTTGGCAAATCTTTTGATGATTGGAGCATTTGACGT
>MDTD01028482.1_pt1 | contig 22406 bp, 17 predicted proteins | sample 811221 | NCBI WGS metagenome assembly MDTD01 (sample SAMN05326646, study PRJNA326480) | marine metagenome | isolation source: seawater | place: Pacific Ocean: South West | collected 2011 | reverse complement strand
TTAAATAATGATTGATTATTTGATCTTATTGAAAAAGTAAACTCTTCCTCAATATTACTAGCTATATCACCAATATTTTTCTTATCTGATTTTCTTGTATAAAACATCAATAAATTGTCAGGAGATAACATAGGAAAATATTCATTGTTTGGTGAACTGACATTTTTTACAATCGAGGGATTAAATGGAACTTCATTCTCATACAATTGCAACTCTTCTTCTAGATTACCAATAAGCATAATAAAATTTCTATATTGATAATCATAATCTGGAGATTTATTTATGAAATTTGATTTGTTTTCTGTGTGAAATTTCATCCATTTTATTGCTTTTGACCTTTTTTCGTTTTCCAAATAAAAAAGTGCCAATTTGTATGATGGATCTGATGAATATAAAGGGCAAGAATTATGAGCATTTAAATATAATGGAATGGATTTTCTTTTAAATTTTAAACCAACTTGAGGATTAGATGAGCTTCTGATGAGACGATCAGATTCAATTTCAACTTCTTTTGCATACTCTATTAAAATATATGTAGTAGATTTTTCTGGTTTGAGTGCCTTTTGAAAGATGTTCATTTTTTTTTTAAAGTTTTTTTCCTTCTTGGCTTTTTTAATGTATTTGATTGTTTTTTTTGATGGCACCTTGCATGCTTCTTCATTTTCTTCCTGTCCTAAAATATGAATGGGTATTAAAAGCAAAGAAAAAACAATACTAACTACATTGAATTTTTTAAAAAACATATATAAGTTATATAAACGATTTAATAGCCAAAAGTTACAATTTATATCATTTTTATTTTGAATAATAGTCAGTTTGTCAAAAACAAGACATTATGTCACATAAAAGTGTTATGGCACATTGATTGAGATGAATTCGAAAAATTAAATAAATATGAAAACAGGTCAAATTAATGTTCAAACGGAAAATATTTTTCCAATCATTAAAAAATTCCTTTATTCTGATCACGAGATTTTTTTACGTGAGTTGGTATCTAATGCTGTTGATGCAAGTCAAAAAATAAAAGTATTAGCTTCAAATGGAGAATTCAAAGGAGAGTTAGGAGATTTAAAAGTTGATGTTACAGTTGATAAGGCATCTAAAACAATTACCATTAAAGATTTTGGTATCGGAATGACGGCAGATGAGATTGATAAATATATCAATCAAATTGCTTTTTCAGGTGCCGAGGAGTTTGTTGAAAAATATAAAGATAAAGAAGGTTCTGAAAATATCATTGGGCACTTTGGTCTAGGTTTTTATTCTGCATTTATGGTTGCTGATAAAGTTGAAATTAAAACATTGTCAAGACATAAAAATTCGCAAGCAGTTAAGTGGGAAAGTGACGGCACTCCAGAGTATAAAATTACTGAAATTGACAAGGCAGATCGAGGCACTGAAATCGTTCTTCACATATCAGATGATTCTGTTGAGTTTTTAGAAAAAGACAGAATATCAGGAATTTTAAATAAGTATTGTAAATTTTTAACAATTCCAATTTATAATGGAACAAAAACTGAATATATTGATTCACCTGAAGGTGAAAAAGATGACAAAGGTCAAATTAAAAAAGTTTCTGTTGAAGTTCCTAATCTTATTAACAATACATCACCTGCATGGACTAAAGCTCCAAAAGATCTAAAACAAGATGATTATGATTCTTTTTATAGAGAACTGTATCCAATGACTTTTGAGCAGCCATTATTTCACATTCATTTGAACGTTGATTACCCCTTTAATCTAACTGGAATTATGTATTTCCCAAGATTAAAGGAAAATATTGAAGTTCAAAGAAATAAAATAAATCTATATTCCAATCAAGTATTTATTACGGATAGTGTTGAGGAAATTGTACCCGAGTTTTTAACCTTACTTCATGGTGTTATTGACTCTCCAGATATTCCATTAAATGTTTCTAGGTCCTATTTGCAAAGTGATGGAAATGTTAAAAAGATTTCCTCTCACATCACGAAAAAGGTTTCTGATAAACTTGCTGAAATGTTTAAAAAAGATAGAAAGGACTTTGAATCAAAATGGGATGATCTTCAAATATTTGTTCAATATGGTGTGTTATCAGATGAGAAGTTTGCAGATCGAGCAAAGAAATATACACTATTCAAAAATACCGAAGGGGAATATTTTACGATTGATGAGTATAAAGATAAAGTTTCACCTGTTCAAACAGATAAAGATGAAAAAGTAGTTTGTTTATATACAAATGATACAGAAGCTCATTATTCTTATGTTAAGGCAGCAAAAGAAAGAGGTTATGATGTTTTAGAATTAAGTGGTCCTTTATCGCCTCATTTGATTTCAAAATTAGAGCAATCTAATGAAAACATAACTTTTGCAAGAGTTGATGCTGATACACTTGACAAATTAATCAAAAAAACAGATGAAATTCCGTCGAAACTTTCTAAAGAACAGGAAGAAAAGTTAAAAGAAATATTTGAAGATTGCGTAAATAAAGAAAAATTCACAATTCAGTTCGAAAGTTTATCTGAATCAGAGGGCCCTGTAATGGTAACTCAGCCAGAATTTATGAGAAGAATGATGGAGCAGCAGAAGTTAGGTGGTGGTGGAATGATGGGTGCTTTCCCTGAGATGTTTAATATGGTTGTGAATTCAAATCATCCAAATGTAATGGCGATTCTTTCTAAAAGAGGCAAAAACAAAAAAAACACTGCTAAAACAATGACAGACCTTGCATTGCTATCTAATGGCATGTTAAAGGGGCAGGATTTGACTAAGTTTATCGAAAGGACTGTTGGTCTAATAAATTAATGTGAACATAAGGGGAACGTATTGGTTCCCCTTTTTTATTATTGAAATTTGTACAGAATTATTTTTGCTATTGGAGGTTTTTTATTGTTAAAAAACTTTTGGGGTTTCGTATTGGGTCTATTTATTGGAGGTTTATTCGATATAGATCAAAAAAGAAAGTCTCGAGGAACCAGAGATCTCTTTGAGTTTTACCAACAGCGTTCATCCTCATATGACATTGCAACAATGTTAATGGCTTTATCTGCTTCAGTTATGAAAGCAGATGGTAAAGTATTAAAATCTGAATTAGATTTTGTTAAATCTTTTTTTCAATTACAGTTTGGTAATCGATTTCAAAAAGAACATCTTCAGGTTCTTAAAAGATTTTTGGATTCTAATCATATTCCATTAGATAAAATATGTCAGGATATCAGATACCGAATGCAATCAGAAGTTCGAGTACAGTTGATTCATTATCTTTTTGGAATAGCAAAAGCAGATGGAGATGTTTCTGTTTCAGAAATTAATCAAATTTCACATATTGCTCAATTACTCGGGGTTTCAAATGTTGAATTTGAGAGCATAAAAAATATGTTTTACAGAAATACTGAATCTGATTATAAAATATTAGGTATAGATTCTTCTGCTGAAGATAACGAAGTTAAAAAAGCATATCGAAAAATGGCTATCAAATTCCATCCTGATAAAGTAGCAAGTATGGGTGAACAATACCAAAAAGGGGCAAAAGAAAAATTTCAAAAAATCCAAGATGCTTACGAGGCAATCAAGAAACAAAGAGGATTTAAATAACGACTAATCTCGTCCGCCTAGAAGCCTAAGTAAAGACAAAAATAAGTTAACAAATAGAATGTATAACTGAAGGCCTCCAATTAAGGATAATTTTGACCTTTGTTCATTGCTGATTTGAGTGTTTGTTGATAGGTCTTTTAATTGCTGCATGTGATATGCTGTAAGTCCAGTAAAAACAAATACCCCCAAAATGGAAATTACAAAATCAGTCGTGCTGCTACCAATGAACATATTAAAAATACTTGCTAAAAATATCCCAATAAATACCATATATAGAAGACTTCCAAACTTAGTTAAATCTGTTTTGGTTGTATAGCCAAGTATTGCCATTCCAGCAAATGCCCCTGCCGATACAAAGAATGTTGAAACAATAGCACCTATTCGGTAAACCATAAATATAGTAGACAATGACAAGCCCATTAATGCAGAATATATTATAAACATTAATAAAAGCGAAGCCATGGAAAATCTATCATATCCCCATTGTATTAATAAGGCTAGACCAATAGGAGCAAATGCAGCTATATAAAATGAAGATGAAATGCCTCCTTGAGGAGTTATAAAATATGATTCAAAAAACTCAGGTGTTCCAAACAGGTAGGCGATTGTACCTGATAAAGAAAGTGCTCCAAACATGTAGCTGTAAACACTTTTAAAAAAGTCTCTTGAAATTTCATTTGAAAATGAACTTTTTTCGTTTATAAAATTTGTCATCAGTTTTTGTTTTAGCTTACTAAATTAATAAACTCTTTGCGAGTTGAGTCATTTTCAAGAAACAAGCCTGTGAAAGCACTTGTTGTTGTAATAGAATTTTGTTTTTGAACACCTCTCATTTGCATGCACATGTGAGCGCAATCCATAACTACAGCAACTCCTTTTGGATTTAGTGTTCTGTTAATGCAGTCTCTTATTTGAATACACAGCCTTTCTTGAACTTGAAGGCGTCTTGAATATGCATCAACCACTCTAGGTATTTTACTTAGACCAACAATTTTACCATTAGGTATGTAGGCAACATGTGCTTTTCCAAAAAAAGGCAACATGTGGTGTTCGCACATTGAATAAACCTCAATATCCTTTATAATTACCATTTCAGAATATTCTTCATGAAAAATAGCTTGATTAATTATTGAGTCAGGTTCTAATTTATATCCATGAGTTAAAAACTGAAGTGCTTTTGCAACTCTTTCAGGAGTTTTAATCAAACCTTCTCTTTGAGGGTTTTCATCTATGTTCTCTATAACTTTTGTGTATAATGAAGTGAGATTATTTATTTGCTCTTGACTCATATTTAAATTTTATTTTAATAAGGCTCAAAACCTCCATAGTATTCTACAAAATTGTTATTTGTTTCAACTAATTTAATTTTAACCAGTTTACCACCTAGCTCAACAATTGGCTTATCGATTTGTTTCCATATTTCTGTAATTAAATTTTCTATTGAAGGCATAATTCCATTTAAAAAGTCTACATCAAGATTTAAGTTTTTGTGATCGAGAGGTTCAATTACTTTTTCTTTTATAACATTACTTAAATCTGTTAAGTGGATTATCAAGCCGTTTTCAGGATTTGGTATTCCTTTTACAGTAACAAAAATTGTAAAATTGTGTCCATGCCAATTTTTACTACTGCACTTGCCGTAAACTTTCATGTTTTTTTCGTCAGACCAGTCTTCTCGACATAATTTGTGGGCAGCATTAAATGTTTCTCTTCTAGTTATATAGGATGTTTTCACTTGTAATTTTTTATTTTAATTTATTCACATATCATAATACCTTCAGAATCCATTTCTTTAAGAAAAACATTTTTTAAAGAATTGATTATATCAGGTTTGTCTTTAATTTTCACTTTAATATAGTTTTCTGTAAAACCAGTAACATAATCGTTTTCGATAGTATTTTCAAACAAAACTGTTTGATTTGATTTAATGTGTTTTTGATAAAATAAGCGTTTTTTTCTCTCTGATAAAATTTGCAAATCTTGGCTCCTTTTTTTTCTAACGTTCATGGGTATTTTTTCTCCAAGCTTTATGGCTGTTGTATTGGCTCTTTCAGAGTAAGTAAAAACATGAAGATATGAAACATCTAATTCTTTTAGATATTCATATGTTTTTTGAAATTCATGATATGTTTCACCTGGATATCCAACGATAACATCAACTCCTATGCAACAATCTGGTTTAATAGATTTGATGAAATTAACCCTATCTGTATATAATGAAGTGTCATATTTACGTCTCATTTTTTTTAATAGATGATCACTTCCTGATTGAAGTGGAATGTGAAAATGAGGCACAAATCTTTTTGATTTATTTAACACAAAGTCAATAATTTCATTCGATAATAGATTGGGTTCTATAGATGAAATTCTGAACCTTTCAATAAATGAAACTTCATCCAATGCTTTAATTAACTCAAAAAAGTTTTCATCTTTTCCTTGGCCAAAATCACCAATATTAACACCAGTTAATACGATTTCTTTAACGCCTTTGTTTTTTAGTTTATTTAATTCCAATAAAGTTTTTGAAATAGAAGCGTTTCTGCTTTTTCCTCTTGCTAGTGGTATGGTACAGAAAGAGCAAAAGTAATCGCATCCATCTTGAACTTTAAGAAAAGAACGGGTTCTTTCTCCACTTGAAAATGCAGGGTAAAAGTCTTTGGTTTTTTTAATTGATTCATTAAGAACAACTTTTTCTGAATAGGGGTCTTCAATTTTTTCTAAATGTTCAATAACATTAAATTTTTCATTGGCTCCAAGTACCATATTAACCCCTTCAATTTCACTTATTTCTTTTGGTTTTAATTGGGCATAACAACCCAACATAATTATAAATGCATTGGGATTTACTTTTCTTGCTTTTCGAACAAGATATCGACACTTTTTATCCGCATTATCTGTGACTGAACAAGTATTGATTACAAATATATCAGGTCGTTCTTCAAAGTCAACTTTTGCATAGCCTCCATCTTCAAAAAGTCTAGATATTGCAGACGTTTCTGAAAAATTTAATTTACAGCCAAGTGTATAAAAAGAAACAGTTCTGTATGGTTTCATTTGACTTTGTTAGTTTGCAAAAATAATCAGATAAATTAATAAAAAAAAAGCTGCAAATTTATTGCAGCTTTTGAAATAAAATGTAATTATTATTACTCTTGAATGTTATTTAGTCTTTCTTTGTAGCTCATTGCTTTTTCTTTATTTCCAAGTTGGAAATGTGTTTGAATTAGAATTTCAAGGACTTGTTTATCATTCGGATTTGTCACAATATATTTCTCAAGAACAGTTAATGCCTTTCGCTTAATTTCTTTTGATTGATTAAGTAGTTCCTCTGATTTTGGGTCTCTGTAATCTAATTCTTGAGATTTTATTTGAACTTCTCTTGCCCAATTGAATAAATGAGCCCCAAGTTGATACTGTGCATCGGCATAAGTAGAGTCAATCTCAAGTGCTTTGATAAATGAGGATTCAGCTTTTTCATTTTCACCTTGACTCATATATGCTGTTCCTAGGTTGTAATGAAGTGATTTATTTTCAGGGTCTAATTCCAAAGCTTTACTCATGTATTGTTTAGCGCCAGCCAAATCATTTTTTCTAACATAGATGTTAATTAAAGTAATATAAACATCTACTTCATTGGGCAGAAAGTCTTTTACTTTCTCAGCTATTAAAATAGCTATTTCAAAATTCGGATTGTCTCCTAAAGTGTATTTATTAACAACCTGATTTAAACAAACAAGAGTGTTCTTATTTGCATCATCTGCTTTTTTATCAATCCATGAACTAACTGTTGAACTCTGAATAAACATTTGCATTGCCATTTCAAAATTTTTCGAATTATATGCATTTACACCAAGTGTATACAACTCATTGCTTTTGTTATTTATAAGTTTTTCTACATCAGATTTATACCTTGCTTTAGGAGCAGTGGAAAATTTAAGCGACTCTTTAAGTGTATTTACATAACCTGAAATAATTTCTTGATTCAAATTACCCGTTTTAATTTGTTTCTGTGTTTGAGCCTCTACCAATCCCATGTATATCATTCCTCTATAATAATGCATTTTTGCATCATTTTTAGTATCTGCATTGACTGCTGCTAAGTCAATATTTTTCTTGGCTTCATTTAGAACCTCTAAATTTTTATCAAGACTATTTTTTGGATTGTACTTTTTTAAGTAGTTGTAAGCATTTTGTACATTTTTCTTTTGAGCATAGGATATACCTGATGCAGATAATAAAAAGAATACAGCTATTGCTGAGGTAAATATTTTTTTATTCATTTTGATATAATTTTAATTATTCTTCAGAGTTGTTTTCAACTTCTGTGCCATTTTCATTTTCTGGTGAATTATTTTCTTGATTTTCAAATTCCTCGTCTTCTTCATCACTTCTAGGGACTTTAGCAACAGCAGCAATTTCTGCTCCTTTTTTAAGGTTGATTAATTTAACGCCTTGAGCTGCTCTTCCCATTGTTCTGATCGTATCAATATGCATTCTGATGGCAACACCAGATTTTGTAATAATCATTAAATCATTATCATCCTCAACATTTTTAATAGACAATAATGGTCCTGTTTTTTCAGTGATATTTAATGTTTTAACTCCTTTCCCGCCTCTATTTGTAATTCTGTATACTGGTTCGTTGTCTTCAGGGTCATTTATGTAAGTTCTTTTTCCATAACCATTTTCAGATACAACAAGTACTGTTGTAAATACATCTTCTACGCAAACCATTCCAATTACTTGATCGTCTTCACTTGATAGAGTTACACCTCTAACCCCTGATGCGTTTCTACCCATTGCTCTTACCTTTGCTTCATTAAATCTAATGGCTCTACCATTGCTGGTTCCTAAAATAATTTCATTATTGCCATTGGTAAGTTTTGCTTCTAATAGTTCATCATTTTCTCTTATGGTAATTGCATTTATTCCATTGGATCTTGGTCGTGAATAAGATTCAAGTGAAGTTTTCTTGATGACACCATTTTTGGTGGCCATAACTATGAAGTTATTATTGACATATTCCTCGTCTTTTAAATCTTGAACTTTTACGTATGCTTTAACCTTATCATCCTGAGGAATATTAATTAAGTTTTGAATGGCTCTTCCTTTGGAAGTCTTATTTCCTTCGGGGATTTCAAATACACGCATCCAGAAACAACGGCCCTTTTCAGTAAATATCAAAAGATAATTGTGATTTGTAGCTACAAATAAATCTTCAAGAAAATCTTTTTCTCTTGTTTTAGAGCCCCGAGATCCCATTCCTCCTCTGTTTTGGACTTTGTATTCAGATAAGCTTGTTCTTTTGATGTATCCGGCATGTGAAATTGTAACAACTACCTCTTCATCAGCAATAAGATCTTCCATTCGCATTTCACTGGCTGAATATATAATTTCTGATCTTCTTTCATCGCCATACTTTTCTTTAATTTCGATAAGCTCATCTTTGATAATGGACATTCGTCGTTCTTTTTTATCAAGAATATCTCTTAAATCAGCGATTAATTTTGTCAATTCGTCATACTCTGCTCTTAATTTGTCTTGTTCAAGTCCAGTAAGGTGACGCAAACGCATATCTACAATTGCACGAGTTTGAATTTCAGTTAATCCAAACCTCTCAGAAAGTCTGTTTCGAGCTTCATCAGGACTTTTCGATGATTTAATTATTTCAATAACTTCATCAATATTGTCCGATGCTATTATCAATCCTTCAAGTATATGGGCTCTTTCTTCAGCTTTTCTCAAATCAAACTTTGTCCTTCTGACAACAACTTCATGTCTAAAGTCAACAAAGTTTGAAATAAGCTCTTTAAGTGTAACCATTTCAGGTCTACCATCGATTAAGCAAATATTGTTTACAGAGAAAGATGTTTGAAGAGCAGTATACTTGTAAAGTTTATTTAGGACAACATTAGCGATGGCGTCTCTTTTAATTTCATATACAACTCTTAATCCATTTCTATCAGATTCATCTCTTAAGTCAGAAATGCCTTCTATTTTCTTGTCGTTAATTAAGTCTGCGGTTTTTTTAATCATATCCGCTTTATTAACTTGATAAGGGATTTCAGTTATAACGATGTATTCCCTGTCATTAATTTCTTCGATTTCAGCTTTACCTCTCATCACGATTCTTCCGCGACCTGTTAATAAAGCATCTTTTACACCTTCGTAACCGTATATAATGCCTCCAGTTGGAAAGTCAGGCCCTTTGACATATTGTAATAATTCTTCGGTCTCGATTTCAGTGTTGTCAATATAGGCAATGGTTCCATCGATAACTTCTGATAAATTGTGAGGAGCCATATTAGTTGCCATACCAACGGCGATACCAGCGGCACCATTAACTAATAAATTTGGAATTTTTGAGGGCAGAACAGAGGGCTCTTCTAGACTGTCATCAAAGTTTGGTCTGAAATCAACAGTTTCCTTATCAAGGTCACCAAGCATTTCTTCGGCAATTTTCCGAAGCCTAGCCTCAGTATACCTCATGGCTGCAGGACTGTCTCCATCAATAGAACCAAAGTTACCTTGGCCATCTACAAGTGGGTATCTTAATGACCAGTTTTGAGCCATACGTACCATAGTGTCGTATACAGAGCTATCGCCATGAGGGTGATACTTACCAAGGACCTCTCCAACAATTCTTGCAGATTTTTTATAAGGACGATTTGAAAATACACCAAGATCTTGCATCCCATAAAGAACTCTTCTGTGAACAGGTTTAAATCCATCACGGATATCAGGAAGAGCTCTGGAGACAATAACAGACATCGAGTAATCGATGTATGCTGATTTCATTTCATCTTCTATGTTAATTTGTATTATTTTTTCGCCGTCTGCCATCAATAGTCAATTTTAGGTGTTCAATTTTACAATTTCCACAAAATGAAATTGTCAAGCGTCAAAAATAGCAATAAAGAATGGTTTTTTTATGTTATTTATCAACGATTTACTAACAATTTTAGTTAATAAATCTAGCTTGATAAGGTTAATACAGTCAATTTATGTGTTAAATTTGTTTTAAATAGGTATCTTATTATTAAATTGGCCGTTATGGAAGCAAAATTTTCGCCTAGGGTAAAAGATGTTATTACATTTAGTAAAGAAGAGGCAGTTCGATTAAAAAATGATTTTATAGGTGTTGAGCACTTATTGATTGGCATTATTCGATTAAAGGAAGGAATGGCTATAAAAATATTGAATGAATATCAAATTGACCTTCAGCAGATTAAATATGAAATAGAGGAAGTTCTTAAACAATCTTCTACGGAGGAAAAACTTATATCATCTTCTATACCGCTTGTTAAACAAGCAGAGAAGATCATCAAAATGACTTATTTGGAAGCAAAATATTTTAAAAGTCCTATCATTGGAACAGAGCATTTGTTATTAAGTATTTTGAGAGATGGTGATAATGTTGCCTGTTCCACTTTAAACAAATATGGAGTTTTGTATGAAAATGCAAAAGATGAATACGAGTCTATAGTAGATGAAAAAATAGAGCCTGAATCTAAATTTCCAGGTAGTGCTGAGGAAGAACCGGAATCTTTTTCATCTTCCAAAAGAGTCTCAGACCCAAAATCCAAAACTCCCGTTTTAGATAATTTTGGAAGAGATTTAACCAAAATGGCAGATTCGGGTAAACTAGATCCTATTGTTGGAAGAGAAAAAGAAATTGAACGAGTAAGTCAGATTTTATCTAGAAGAAAAAAGAATAATCCAATTTTAATAGGAGAACCGGGTGTTGGTAAAAGTGCAATTGCAGAGGGCTTGGCTTTAAGAATAGTTCAAAGAAAAGTATCTCGAATTTTATTTAATAAAAGAATTGTATCACTCGATTTGGCTTCATTAGTTGCCGGTACTAAATATAGAGGACAATTTGAAGAAAGAATGAAAGCAGTAATGCAGGAAATCGAAAAAAATCCTGATATTATTTTATTTATTGACGAAATTCATACAATTATTGGAGCTGGTGGAGCAAGTGGTTCCTTAGATGCATCTAATATGTTCAAACCTGCTCTAGCTAGAGGTGAGCTTCAAGCAATTGGAGCAACAACATTGGATGAATATAGACAGTATGTTGAAAAGGATGGGGCTCTTGAGCGTCGTTTTCAAAAGGTTATTATTGAGCCAACATCAATGGAAGAAACTTCTCAAATTCTTCAAAATATCAAGGAAAGATATGAAGATCATCATTTGGTTAAATATTCAGATGATGCATTGGCTGCTTGTGTCAAATTAACTGAAAGATACATAACAGACCGCCACCTACCTGACAAGGCAATAGATGCTCTTGATGAAGTAGGTTCTAGAGTTCATTTAAACAATGTTAATGTACCTCAAGAAATACTCGATATTGAAGAAAAAATAGAGTTACTTAAGGAGAAAAAAAGTGATGTTATCAAATCTCAGCAATACGAAAAAGCTGCTGAATTAAGAGATAATGAAAGAACACTTCAACAAAAATTAGAAGCTGCAAAAAACAAATGGGAAGAAGAATCTAAAAACCATAGGGTAGAGGTTACTGAAGAGCACGTGGCTGAAGTTGTTTCAATGATGTGTGGTGTTCCAGTCACTCGTGTTTCACAAACTGAAACAGGAAGGTTGGCAGTTATGGGTGATGAAATTAGTGGTCAGGTTATTGGTCAAAATGATGCAGTTGCTAAAGTAGTCAAGGCTATTCAGAGAAATAGAGCAGGTTTAAAAGATCCAAACAAACCCATTGGATCCTTCTTTTTTCTCGGTCCTACTGGTGTTGGTAAAACACAACTAGCTAAGGTTCTTGCTAGATATTTATTTGACTCAGAGGAAGCGTTAATTAGAATTGATATGTCAGAATATATGGAGAAATTTTCAATTTCAAGATTGGTTGGGGCTCCTCCTGGATATGTTGGTTATGAAGAAGGGGGGCAATTAACTGAAAAAGTTAGAAGAAAACCATATTCAATTGTATTACTTGATGAAATTGAAAAAGCCCATCCTGATGTTTTTAATTTGTTACTTCAAGCTTTAGATGATGGTCATATGACTGATGGTTTGGGAAGAAAAATTGATTTTAAAAACATCATTTTGATTATGACATCAAATATAGGTGCAAGGCAATTAGCTGATTTTGGATCAGGAGTTGGTTTTGGTACCAAAGCTCAAATAGATGCTCAAGATGATAATGCAAAATCTATCATCCAGAATGCATTAAGAAAAGCATTTTCACCTGAATTCTTAAATAGAGTAGATGACATCATCATGTTTAAATCTCTTGGAAGAAAAGAAATTCATTCAATTATTGATTTAGAGCTAGAAAAATTATATAATCGAATTGATGGATTGGGTTATAAACTAACTTTAAGTAAATCTGCAAAAGACTTTATTGTTGATAATGGTTATGATGAAAAATTTGGAGCAAGGCCATTAAAAAGAGCTATTCAAAAACATGTTGAAGATCCATTAGCTGAAGAGATTATAAAATCAAATTTAAAAGAAGGTGATTGTATTAATATGGATTTAAATAAGGAAAAGAATGCCCTATTGGTTGTAATTAAAAAGAAAAAAAATAAACAAGCTTCTGATTCATAAATCAAATTTGAATGGCATATGTTTTGTTGTTAATCATTAAAATTTATGATTAAATATTTTTTTTTAGTAACGTTTTTATCTCTATATACATTTTGTATTTCTCAATCTAAAGTTGAAAATAGCTTCATAATAGATAAACAAGTTATTGATTCAGATTTATATCCTTTTATTGATACTTCAATCAATCAAATTGAATGGTATAGTTCAAAAGCAGTTTCGGGTTTTTTTAATTCATTAATTCATACGGATTCTCGAAAAGTCACTATCTTACATATTGGCGATTCTCATTTGCAATTTGACAAAGGAGCCGGAACTACAAGAGAATTATTGGGAAATGTATTTAATTTGTCTGGTCGGGGAATGATTTATCCATATGCAACTGCTCAAACTCATGCGACATATGATTATAAAACAAAAGCAGAAGGCGATTGGTTGTATTCTAAAAACACACAATCAAATCCTTTAACTTCATTATCAATATCTGGTATTACAAGTTCTACGACAGATCCAAATGCAACATTTTCGTTTACAATTCTTGAGAAAAAATCTGCATTTAAATCATCTAATATCATTAGAGTTGTCCATAAGAATTGTGACTCATCATTCGATATTAAATGTCATGTGAGTGATTCAAAAACAAAGAATAAATTTGGTGCGAAAAAAATAAATTCCGATACTATTTCTGATGAAATTTTAGTTACTTCATTTGAAATCCCAATTCTTTTAAATGAGATTAATTTTAGTTTTAATGCTGCTGATTCAACACAAAAATATTTTGAATTATATGGCGTTTCTTTAGAATCAAATAATAATAATGGATTGATATATCATAGTGTAGGCATTAATGGTGCTGATATTTCAAGTTTTTTAAAAGAAGATTTGTTTGCGCAACATATTACTCTAATTAAACCTGAACTAATTATTTTGGATTTGGGTACAAACGATTTATTATCCATGGATGATGATTTAAAATACATAGAAAATAAATATCAAAATGCAATTGATAAAATTAAAAATGTCTGCCCTAGTTCATGTATATTAATGCCATCTGTACAAGATTTTTACTACAAGGGACGGAATGTCAAAAAAGCTAAAGATTTCACTAAAATTCAAAAACTTCTTGCAAAGAAAAATGACATTTCATTTTATAACTATTACAATGTTTCTGGAGGTCAATATTCAATGAGAAAATGGAGGAGTAATGATTTATCAAGTAGTGATAAAATTCATTTAAACAGAAAAGGATATGAGTTAAAAGGGGAGTTGTTATATCAAGCAATTATTAATTCTTACATTAAATTTTCAGAAGGAAGTATTGATTCAAATATTGTAAAAATTCCTATGAAAGTTGAAGAAAAAAAAATTACAACTAATAATATGAGTAACAATCGCCATTTTAAAACTTATAAAATCAAGTCAGGAGATAGTCTTTATGTCATAGCAAAAAGAAATAATACAAGTGTTCACGAAATAAAAAAAATAAACAATCTTAAATCGAATATGATCATAATTGGTAATTATATAAAAATACCTAATTAATGTTTTTAGTTAAAATTAAAGTATTATACTTAAAACCATTACCATAATTATTATCTTCGTCAATTAATTAAAAAATGAATCTTTTTCAGACATATATATGAAAATGAAACTTCGATACATATATGTATTACTTTTTGTTACATTTTTTAGTGCTGAGTTATTTGCTCAGCCATCTGCTATTGACCGTAATAAAGATAGTTACTTTTGGTTGTTTGGAATAGGCTCCAATTTTGTTGATGATGATGGATCACCTTTTACCAACTTTTTCAACGTCAAAGATTCATGGCATTCTATCACACTACCCTCTAGGATTACTGCCGATAAATATTTTTATAATGGATGGAGTTTCGAAGGTGCCTTGGCATTCAACAAATATGATTCAAGAAAGATTGTTAATTTGGCAACTGGCCAAGAAGGCTTTTTTATGTCTGCAGATATAAATATGAAATATAGTTTTATGAGGTTGTTTTATCCTATGGAGGTGATTGATCCTTTTGTTTCTTCAGGACTTGGAATTACTTATCGTCAAGCTCTTGATGGTTTAATGAATACCAATTTAAACGTATGTGCAGGTTTAAATATTTGGATTACTAGTAATGTTGGAGTTCATCTTCAAACTTCAGGTAAAATAGCTTTGGTTTCTGATATCATTAAAACCAATAAAGATTACATGCAACATTCTTTTGGTCTTGTATTTAAGATTAAAGAGCCTTCAATCACAAGAAGTGGTTTTCACAAATCAAGGTATAAAGTTAGGTACCGAGATAAAAAGAAGAAAAAGAAAAAGAAAAATGGAAAAAGCAGTAAACAATAGTTTTTTCATTATTTTGATTTTTATCTTTTTTATTGCTTCTTGTAATGATAACAAAAAAGAAGTTATTGAATTTGAATCGATTCAACCTAAATCATCTTCAAAAGTTAATAATAGTAATAAACATTCTATAACTAATTCATGGGATTCAAATTTGATGACTTATTTTACTAACTATTCTAATAAACATTTAATTGATAGCATTAAACGCATTTCACTTATTCAAATTCCAGATCGAATCTCTCTTGAATCAACTAATAAGTTCAGGCTTTATTCAAATATTGATAGTATTGACTATTATAATTGGAACTATACTGACAGTTTATCTACTAAAAATGCTTTTTATAATTGGCTAGATTGTTTTGGTGAAAGTTGTAATTCAATTAAAATGAATGAAAAAAAACAATTCCAAAACTTTCCTTTTGTATTGTTTATTGGGGATAAAAAGATAATTTTTGTTTCATCACTCAGGAAAGTTAATTATAAGATTTGGTTTGATTTTATGAAATCAAAATATCCAAAAGAAAATTGGAGAACAATGATAGAGCAAAAACAATATCAGAAGGCTAATTGGTATTCAATTGTTGGTGATGAATTTAACATAATTAATAATTAAATAAAAGACTTTCCGCTGCCTGAAATGCAGATGTTTTATTGTCTTTAATTTGTTGTTCGAGATTTTCAATTTCAACTTTTCTATTTTCTAAAAAGTCATTAAATAGGTTTGACTTCAAAGCTTGATGAAACGATTTTATTTCTTGATTAATTCTATTTTTAAAGATCCATTTGTTATCTTGGAAAGTATTTGTGAATTCATTAATAATGTTCAACACTTTATCTAAATTAAAATTCTCCTGACTACTACATATTTCAACTTTTGGTGTCCAAGAGTTTTCTTTTGAAGGAAACAGGTGTAATGCGTTTTTAACTTGTTGCCTTGCAATTTTTGACGCATCGATATTATTTCCATCTGCTTTTGTAATAACAACAGCATCAGCTAATTCCATAATGCCTCTTTTAATTCCCTGTAATTCATCTCCAGCTCCTGGAAGCATTAGCAACAAAAAGAAGTCCACCATTGAGTGAGCAGTTGTTTCAGACTGTCCAACCCCAACTGTCTCAATTAAAATAGTGTCATAATTTGCGGCTTCACAAAGAATAATGGTTTCTCTAGTTGAACGCGCTACACCACCTAAGTTATTACCTGTTGCTGATGGTCTTATAAAAACATTATCTGTTGTTGATAAATTAGTCATTCTTGTTTTATCTCCAAGAATACTGCCGCCAGTTTTCGTACTTGATGGGTCAATTGCCAATACAGCAACTTTGTTTTTTTCTTTTAAAATTAATTTTCCAAACTCTTCTATGAAACAACTTTTTCCAACTCCAGGAACACCAGTGACGGCTATTCTTATTGAATTTCCAGAATGTGGCAGACATTTTAAAATTAATTTTTTTGCGATATTTTGGTCTTCTTTTTTTTTGCTTTCTATTAAAGTTATGGCTGCACTTAGGGCAAAATTATCGCCATTTCTTATGCCTTTATATAGTGAATTTACATCGCGATTTTTTTTTAAATTTTTGCGTTGTTTTAACCATGTGTCTATGTGTTTTTCTTTCATAATATTTAAATCAATTCTGCCATTGCATCAACAGCTTGTTTGATATTGTTTCTAATTTCTACAATAGAAGCTTCCATCATATAACATGGTGCAGATATAATTTTGTTTTCGTAATCAATGTTTATTTCTTTGATTGTTTTCATAGAAACGGATGCGCCAGTCTTCTCTATACCATTTTTAAATCCATCAATATCATAAGGTGATTTTTCTTGATTACTACCAATTGTTAAATTTACTTTGAACTTTGAACCCTCCAGAGCCTTACTAATAACAACTGGGCTTACACATAATGCAATAATTGGTTTTTGACAAGCAATTAATTTCAAAATAAGTTCTTTTACTTCTTTAATGATTTTACCATCTGGGCCTTCGAATGCCCAACTAGTAAAACTTTTTGCACTTCCAAATCCACCTGGAATAATAAGTCCATCAATATCATTTAGGTTTAAATCACTTATGTCTGTAATGTTTCCTCTTGCTATTCTAGCTGCTTCAATCAGCATGTTTCTTTTTTCACTAATTTCTGTTCCCGAAATGTGATTGACTACATGATGCTGGTCTTTGTTAACACCTATACAAATAGCACCAAATCCTTTTTCCTCAATTGCTAAGAGAGAAAAAACAGCTTCATGTATCTCGGCGCCATCATAGACACCACAACCTGATAAAAGAACTCCAATTTTCATTTTTTTTAAATTTAGTTATATGTGTAAATAATTCGATTTTTCCATCCATTTAGTTTCAATATTATCTCAGACCCATTTACTTTTCTGTATGCAAAATTACTTACATCATATTCCAAATTTTGAGTAACATAAGTTTCGCAATTTTCATCATTTGAATCATGAATCAATTGAATGTTTCTGATTGGTGGCAAAGATTTAGATATCATTTGACTGCCAATGATTGAAAATTCATGGTTTTTACAACCAGCTAAATATCCAATTTTTAATGTCATAATATTTTCTGAAATCTTAACATCAAGAATGTCAACTTGATCACTTTGTAATGGATATTTTCCTAATTCAGCTTTTTTATGAATATTACTTTCTTTCTTTTCTACTTTTTTTTCTTTTTTGATAAAAATATTTTTTGAGTTAGAGCAAGAAATTAAAATAATTGCCAATGATGAAATAACAAGTAAAGGTTTCATATGTAAATTTTCTAACTTCATTTCAAATATAATGCCATATAGATAAATTATTATAATGATTGAGATTAATTTTTTATTTAATAATTGTAGAATAAATCACGTTTTTGCATACAATTTACTTGATTTACATTAAAAAAAGCAATTATAAAATCATTATAAAAGCTTGTTTTTATTAAAAAAAAATCGACTTTCTTCAATTACTTATTAACAATTGGGGTGTTTTATTAACAATTTGACTTAAAAAACGTCTTAAATGTAGGTCAGCATTGAATTTCCGATATATTTGTTAGAGAATAAATTATTAACTAATAAAAAATTATTAATTATGAACAAAGCACAATTAATTGACGCGATGGCTAATAATGCTGGATTGTCAAAAGCAGATGCTAAAAGAGCTTTAGATGGTTTTATTTCGGCTACAACTGATGCATTAAAGAAAGAAGATCGAATTTCACTAGTAGGATTTGGATCATTCTCTATTTCTAAAAGATCTGCAAGAAAAGGAAGAAACCCTAAAACTGGAGCTGTTATTCAAATAGCTGCAAAAAACTCAGTAAGATTTAAAGCAGGAGCTGAACTATCAAGTAAAGTTAACTAATTTTACTTTCAGATAATCTTAAGAAAAGGGGCGCATGCCCCTTTTTTTATTTAATTTATTTTAAATCTTTTATCACCAATTGAATTGTGTTCCTATTCATAAATCTGTTTGTTTCAATTGTGTATACAGCACTAAATGATAATCCAGCAGCAACAAGGTGTTCTTTTTCAATCATGTTAAATGCAATAGCTTCAATTTTGATATCTGAACCTTCTTGAACAAGCTTCATTTTTAAATGTTTGTTTTGTAATACTTTAGTTTCAACAGAAAATAAGTTTTTACTTACAAATAAGGGTTTTAAATTTTTTTGTCCAGTAGGCTCAAAGTGATCTATGATTTCTTTGAATCTTGGTATTTTACTTCTGTTTTCATTGCTTTTAAAAATATCATTAAAATTAATTTCAGAGTTAATTTTTAATGAAGGCATAAGAGGTTTATTATTCATTTGTTTTTTAATGTATTCATCTATATGCTTCACAAACGACTCGAAATTTTCTTTTTTTAACCTAACACCTGCAGCATTTGCATGACCTCCAAATTGAAGTAGTATTTTACTGCAACTTGTTATGGCATCATGAATATTTATTCCTTCAATGCTTCTTGCTGAGCCACTTAGAATTCTGTTTTCTTCATTTAATATTATTGTTGGTTGATAATACTTTTCAATTAATCTAGATGCTACAATGCCCAAAACACCTTTATGCCAATTTTGATCATATAGTATTGTACAATTGAAAGAAGAAAATTTTTTATTATTTGCTATTTTATTAAGAGCATCATTTAAAATATTTTGATCAAGTTCTTTTCTTTCATTATTATCTTTTTGAATATCTTGAAGAATTGAATTTATTTCATTTTGATTTTTTGAAGTTAAAAAGTCTACAGCAAAAGTTCCATTTCTTAATCTTCCAACAGCATTAATTTTGGGTGCAATTGCAAAAACAACATCTTGAATATTTAAAGGGAATTTCTTATTCGAAACTTGAATTAATGATTTAATCGGTGGGCTAGGTAGGGAGTTTAGCTTTAAAAGACCATGAAAAGCAAGAATTCTGTTTTCATCTACTAAAGGTACCATATCAGCTCCTATGCTTATAGCAACTAGTTCAAGGTCTATAAATAGCTTTTTATTATTCCATTTTATTTTTTTATAGAAGGCTTCAAGAAATTTAAAACCCACCCCGCAACCAGATAAACCATCAAATGGATACTTGCAATCTTTTTGCTTTGGATTAAGGATTATGCATTTAGGGGGGCAATCATCTACCTCATGATGGTCACATACAATAAAATCAATATTTTTATTTTTAGCATAGCTAATTTCATCTTTTGATTTAATGCCACAATCAAGCGAAATAATTAAATCAATATTGTTTCTTTTTGCATGATCAATTCCTACATTACTAATGCCATAGCCCTCGTCAAATCGGTCTGGTATATAATATATGAGGTCAATGTGGTCGGATAAATTCCTGAATAATAATGCTACAGATGTTGTTCCATCTACATCATAATCTCCGTATAACATTACTTTTTCATTATTATCATAAGCTTTAATTAATCGATTTACGGCATTTTCCATATCCTTCATAAGAAAAGGATCGTGCAGTTTATTTAAGTCAGGCTTAAAAAAATCGAAAACCTGATCTTTTTCTTTTAAATTTCTTTGAAGAAGAAGTTTAGCCGTAATTCTATCAGTTTTGACCTTAGATATAAAACTTTCAATTTCAGATTCTGATACGGTGTTATTTATGATCCAATTTTTTTTCATCATAAATTAATTTCAGATAAATAATCTTGATTGGTGTAATATAGAAAGCCTTTTAATTTTGGTAGATTCATTTGATTTAGATAGTTTGCATACTCTCTAAGCTGAAAGTGATGGTTTTCATTTTCTTGTCCTGTTTTAAATTCTATAATATTTGTTTCGTTTTTTTTGAAAATAATTTTATCGGGTCTTTTGATATTTATTCCATCAATAATGATATTTGGTTCGCTAATAATTTTAGTGTTTTCTTTTAGTAAATTTTGATATCCTACATTGTTGAAAAGACTATTTGCTTTATTTTTTAATTCTTCTTTAAAGCAAATTTCAATTTTACCAAGTTGTATTAATGAGTTTAATTTATTTTCTAATTCTTGCTGATAATTAACCTCTGATATTAGTAAATGAAAAGCGTTTCCAAATCTTTGTTCTTTGATAAGAGAGCTATCTTTTTTTCTTTTTGATAAAGCTATATTTGGAAACCAAAGAGAGTCGGCTTGAAGAGATGGCACAAAGAAGTCTTCTTCTTTTTTTGCTTGCATTTTTTCTCTAGTTATTTCCTTACCCCAAATGAATGTATCTTCATTTTTTTTATGTGTTTTGTCTTGCTCTATTTCGTTATGAATAATTTTTCCTAGTCGGTCTTTTTTGTGGTAATTAATCCCATAAATTCGATCTTGAGCTCTTGTTAATGCTACATATAACAAATTTATCTTATCAGTTAAAATCTGATTACATTCTTCATTATATGCTTTTTTTAGTTCTTCAATTTGTGTATTCTTTTTAAGGCTTGTGTGGATGATTTCTTCGTCTATTTTGAGTAAAAACTTATTTAATGAAAACAATTGAATAGAAAAGTCAATGTTAGGTAAAATAACAACTGGGAATTGTAATCCCTTAGATTTATGTATTGACATCATTTTTACAGCATTCTCAGTTTCTGGTATTTGAATACTCATTTTGTCAGCATTTTTTTCAAAATAGCTTAAAAATGAATGAATGTCTCCTGATTTGTCATTTTGATAATTAAAAACAATATCTGAAAGGTGATGTAGATATGCATTTTCAACTTCATTCCAATCCATTAATTTGTAAAACTTTTGAAGGAGCCCATATATGTTTTGATATTCAAAAAACAATTCTTTGTATGCAATAAAATTTTCATTGACAAATCGCTTGTCATTGAATTGTTTTCTTTTTTTGTTGTGTTGAAAAACTTCATCAAAATAAGTCCAGTATTTATTTTGATCTCCCTTTATTTTAAAAAACAAATGAGCAAAATGTTTTATCTCAGCTTTATTTTTAGGGTTAACTCTTCTTTTAAGATATGATATAAATAAAGAAACTTTAGGTTCATTTTTAATAAATAATGAATCACTTGAAACAACAAGAATGTTTCTTTTAATTAATTCAATACCCCATAAATTTAATGGTGAGTTGTTATTGTTTAAAATACAAATATCACCTCTTTTATATCCATCTTTTTCGCATCTTTCAATAAAGTTGATAATGTGATTCACTTGTTTTTTCATCAAATCTCCATCTTCAGTTTCTTTTGAAATAAGATGAACATATCCTGCTTCGTTCTTGTAAGTTTCTTGATGAACGGAATCATAAAAAGCTTTCGAACCATCTGGAAGTTTTTTAGCTAAATTTTCAAATAAATTATTATTAAAATTTACAATTGATTTAGATGATCTTCGGTTTTGTTTTAATGTTTCTTTTTTCCCATTTAAATTAAAAAAGTTAGACTTTTCACTCAGATAATCATA
>MDTD01074407.1_pt1 | contig 22416 bp, 13 predicted proteins | sample 811221 | NCBI WGS metagenome assembly MDTD01 (sample SAMN05326646, study PRJNA326480) | marine metagenome | isolation source: seawater | place: Pacific Ocean: South West | collected 2011 | reverse complement strand
TTTCGTGCGGAAGAAAAGGTGTTGCGTGCCAAAGGGCAAACCAAAATTGAGACCATCAAAGAGCAGGCAATGCCTCGGGTGAATCGTGTGCCACCCCACTTGAGGTCGTCAGTGCTGCGCTTGTGGTTGCAGTGGTGTGTGGCCACCCAAAACAAAAAATTATTTAAAGAAGCCTCGCAAAAAGCCCCTGAGCTTGGTTTAGACATGGGTGAAGTATACGTCATGGAAGCGGAATTGAAAAAGCAGTTGGGTCTCGCAATGAAAGACGCAAGTGCCAAGAATGCGTTGCGTAAAGAAAGCCAATATCTATTAAAAGAGGCGAAAAAGGTTTGGCCACAAGGCTTGAATGCCAAAAGAGGCGCTTGGGTATTGGCAGTTCGACGGGCGTTGTTGGACGACGCCAAGGCATGGGCGCGTAACGAAATCAATACCAAAGGCAAGGCTTGGCTTAAAGACCCCGTGATGCAGGGGTTGCTCGCTCGAACCTACGAGAATGAAGCCGAGGCGTGGGAGGCCGCATTGAACGGCCTGAAAAAATCAGACCGATTGGCCACGGTAGATATAAAAACGCTGTTGGGGATGTCACCCAAAGAGTTAAGCCGTGCCGATAAAATTGAATTGGAGTTAATCGCGCAAAAGAGCTCCAACGTTGCGGTAAGAAGCTTAATCGCAGCACGGCTGCAAGCTCAAAAAGAAGATCATCACGATCACGAACATGGAGCGCACCCTTAATGCTTGTACGCATGACATTGTTGTTGGTGATTGCTTTTTTCGGACAAAACGCTGGGGCGAAGGATTTTGCACCGTTTACTGCAGGCCTGAAACACCCTTTTGTTGGCAATGCTGCCCATACGCCCGGGCAAGGCGCGAGCCCGTTGCCGGCGCGTGCCTTGGACGCACCAAAAAAAAATACCGTAAAAAAAGCATGGCGTAAAGCCACCCGGCTGTCGTCGAACCCTCTGTATTTGGCCGCATTGTATTATCGTAATTTCCTCACCAAAGTGGATGGACCGCGATGTGCCCATGCACCCACTTGTTCCCATTTTGCCAACCAGGCAGTGGGGCGTTTTGGTCCGGTTGGCATTCTCATGGGCTTGGAACGTTTGATTCGCAGCGGTCGCTCCTCGAGCGTGAGATGGTTGCCGGAGATTGGCTCGGGTCATCAACGACGCTTTTTTGACCCTGTGGAAAATTACATCATTTGGCAGCCCGAACGGTTCACTGGATTTCAACCGGTACGGCCAGAGCAACTGCTGTTGTTGTCGCCCATCGCGACAGAAGGACAATCTCCATGAGTTCTTTTCCCCAACGTGTTCTGTGGCTGGTGTTTTTTCTTTCATCCCTCCCCATGAACACACAAGCCCAAGAAGCGCCCACGCCGGTGACGTTAGAGGCGAGCCCCATGCCAGCCAAAGAAAATGTTGGTGGGGGGACGTCGCATATCGAATTTGCCGATCACCTTTTTGCCGATGGTGATTTTTATCGTGCGATCACAGAATACCGCCGTTACCTGTTCCAAGTGAAAGGCCAGGGGGACGCGGCCGCACGCGCTGCTTGTGCCATTGGTGAAGCTTTGTATCGGGGAGGCCAGTTCGAAGCGGCCGCCGTTCAATGGGACGAGGTGGCACAAAGAGCGCAGGCGTCAGGCCTCAGGTGGCAAGCTTTGTTTTCTGCGGGGCTGGCCTATTTGACCGCGGAGCAAAGTTTTGCGGCAAAACCCAGGTTTCGATTGATAGCAGAAGACGAGAGTGCACCTGCTTTGTTACGTGCCCATGCCCAATGGTTTTTGGCATGGGGGCATTTGGACGCAGGCGAAATAGAATTGGCGCGCATGGTGCTTGGCGGATTGATTGCCAGTGAAGGTCCCTTACACGAACAAGCCCAAGGGTTGCATTCGGCCATTGCGCCAGAGGCATTGCCTAAGGGGAAAAGTCCGCTGATGGCCGGGCTGTTATCGGCCATTCCTGGTTTGGGCCATTTCTACTTGGGCCAATGGCAAACGGGTTTCACGTCCATGTTGTGGAGCGGGGTTTTATTGGCCGGTGCGGGTTACAGCGCATACACGCAGGACTACGTGGTGGCCGGTGCCTTGGCGGTGATTGGTTTGGGGTGGTATTCTGGAGGGGCTTATGGGGCCATTTCCGGCGCCATGCAGCACAACCGGGATCAAATACACAACTGGCGGGAAAAAATCCTTTTTAAACACGGGGCTTCGCGCCAGTTGCCCGATTTACGAAGCCTACAAGAAAATGGTACTTTTGCCCCAGGAACTTACCCTCAACTGGGGATTAAGCTCGCACCCACCTCACCGGATGGTGTAGAGTAGTGGGATGAGAATTCTGTTTGCAGGAGATGGTGTGACAAAGTGGTTGTGGTTTTTACCTTTTATGGTTGTGTTGGGTTGCCAAGGCGAACCGACGGTACAGTCCAATCAAACCAGTCCTCGAGATGAGACCCCAGAGCCACCTGCTGTCATGATCGATGCGGGTCAAGAAGACAATTTTGACTTTAATGAGGCATGGTCGACCCTGATCGGCGATGGCGGCCCGCTCGAAGGTCTATATGTGGACGGTGGGGTCCTCTCTTGTTTGCCCGAGGAATGGCCCGAGGCTGATAACCCTATTTTAGCCATTTTAGATTTTGCGTCTTTGGAGATGTACAGCGGCTCCGCCGAAGAAGGTGTGGTTTGTGACGGCACCACTTGTGTGCCAGGAACGCCCTGTTGCGTTTTTTGTGGGGTTGGATTCTGCGGTGAGCCTGGTGAAAATGGCGGAATGGGATCATGTCCCATCACCACCCGGAGCATTGGTTGTGATGACGATGATGACTGTAGCGCTGCTTTGGGTGGAGACACCTGCTGCATGACCTTGAGAGGCACTGACTGTCGGGCCGAAGAAAATTGTAACTTCTCTTTTGATTTTGGTGGTGAAGGGGATGGCGGCTCCGCTTCCTTTGGTGGCTTTTCCGCTGGTGGGCTCGATGGTGGGGTCTTCACCATGCCCGATGCAGGTTCGGTGGCAGCCTCTAACTTAGTCGACGCCGGTGTGCCTGTGGGGCCAACACCTGATCCGATGGATGCGGGCGTGGTCATGTCCCCTGAAGACCCAATGGATGCCGGTACTTCCAGTGGGGTTGTAAGCCACGATGCTGGAACGGCCCCTCCAACCTCGTCGGTGACCGATGGGGGCTTAGCAGGCGACCTCTTGGACGGCGGGATGAGCATGGAAACTGAACAAGGCTTTTGGGATACCCAAGGCTTTTCGGTGTGTACACGGTCTTTCGATTGCGAACTTTTCGACGGTGAGGTGTGTTGCACGTCCGAGCGTTTTACGGCGGTGGACATTGGAGTGTGCTTGCCCATCTGGCTTTGCTTAGGCAACAGCCTCATCGACGGTTTCGGTGATGAAGACGATGACGATTAAAGGCTAAGGCGTTCCGTAGGCTTGAGCGAAACGCGCGACCACATCCTTGGCTGATTCTACTTCGTGAATTCCTGAAACGCTTTTTCCCGCCTGGAAGAAATCTTTATAATTCATCCCTTGCAGCGAGGCTTTTTTGAGTTCGAACAGGCTCTTCACTGAATAGTACATGCGACCGTAATGTTTGAGTTTTCGGTGACGCAGAATTTTTTTCATGAGCCAGCCAGCTTCGGTGCCGGTTTTTTCAATAAAAGGCGTTTTTATAATGGCGACAGGAACGCCCGAGATACGTTCGGTTAATACAATATCGTCGGCCTTTGCGTCACAGATGGCGCTTTTGTAGTCATTGTGGGCTTTACATTCTTGGGTGGCGATGAATCGGGTGCCCAATTGCACACCGCCGTAACCGATGTTGATCATGTCTAAGAATTGTTGTTCATCGCCCACGCCTCCGGCGCATACCAAAGGCACACCCAGATCACTCATGGAGTCAAAGAGCTCTTGAGGTTTGAGTGCGCCTGCATGACCGCCCGCATTGCTGTTGACACAAATGAGGCCATCGACGCCCTCGTCAATGGCTTTTTGGGCCCATTTACGTTCGGTGACATCGTGATAAACCACGCCCCCCATGGCATGCACTTTTTCGCACACAAAACGTGGATTGCCCAAGGCCGTGATGAAAAAACGCACGCCTTCTTCAAGGGCAATATCGATCCATTTTTTCATTCGATTCATATAGATGTCAGAGGATTTTTCGACGATGGCGTTAAAGCCGATGGGTTTGTCTGTGAGGGTCTTCATGTAGCGAATGCCCTCGCGCAGATCGTGCCCGTGCACGTATTGCATGGAGATGGGTTGAATGATGCCAATGCCCCCCGCATCGGAAACGGCAGCGATGAGTTCGGGGTTGGAGCAAGGGTACATGGCCCCGCAGATAAGCGGCAGCTCAATGCCTGTATGTTCTAAAAATTGGCGGGTATTGTCATTCATGTTTGGGTTTCCATGGGTAAATCGTCATTCAAACCGATATAATAACCTATTTTAGGGTTGAACCAAACCGTTTGCCACCCTCAATGCCTCAGTGCCCGCACTGATGAGTGTCTTCGATAACCATCGGTGAAATGGAAAACGAGCTCATTTCACCCTTTGATACCGATAAGCCAGCTCCAGGGGACGGGGCAGATACTCGGACGTGACGGTGACTTCCAAGCGCAAGGTTTGGCCATCATCTGAGAGGTAGTATCGGTTCTGTTTGATGGGACCGTTTTGGTTGGCTTCAGAATGGAGGATGCCGTTTTTAACCCAACGTCGTAATTTAAAGTCGCCTCTCGGGGTATTTTTGAATTCTTGCCAGCGACCGTCCACCGGCGTCCAGACAAAATTATCGAAAGTGTCCACTTTAATGCCCAGTTGCCGGGTGTCGCTTTTGATTTCGATGACCTTGAAAGATTTGAAGAGCCTTTCCAATCGAGGCTCAGCGAAGGGACGAATATAAAAAGCCAAGCTGTCCAATAATTCCTGAAGTTGTGCGTCGTTTTTTGCCTTCAAGTGGGCAGGTTGCCGCTGGTGGTACACGCCGAAAAGACCAACCGGTAAACCCAACGTTTCTGATTTTTTATCTTTATTTAATAGGTGATTAGGAGCTCCAGAAAGCTCTTTTGTTGTTTCTTGAGCGAAAGACGGAGCGGTAAGAGCCAGGAAAAGCAGGAATAGGGCGAGACAACTTGATTTTTTATGTTTTTTTGTAAAAACTTGAGTCATTGATACATTCCGCCCTTTCTCGAAATTCCCCCTCACCAAAAGGTCTAATGATGGATAAAACAAAAGAAAAGATTTTGGTATCGGTAAAAAGGTGCCAAAGCCTCTATGGGCTCAAGAAAATGACCATGGAAGACGTGGCCAATCAGGCCAATTTATCCCGGCAAACGGTTTACGAGAAATTCGGCTCCAAAAAACGCCTGGTGAACGAGTTTTTTGCCTGGTTGGGCCAGGAGAGCTTGGGCGTGGTGGCTCACGAACTCAAAATGGCTGCCATTGAAGACGAAATTTCTTTAACCGCGGCCACGCGTGGAATTGAGATGCTTTACGAGGGCTTAGCGGTGGAGGCGCCGGTCCAAAGAGAAAGCTGGGCTCGGTTATTGTTCGAAAAAGATGGACAATGGTGGGGGCCAGCCAAGGTCGCTTTACAAAACTTCTTAGAAGATAAGGTTTGGCACGGAAATGCCGAGAAAGCTGAGCTCGGTGCCGATGTGGTGCTTCGCCATCTCTCATCTTTGTTGTGGCAGCCCACCCCACCGAGCGAAGCGGCCCAAAAATTGCTGCCTTTCTTACAAAAATCCGGTGACGCAGCCGAAAATACCTCTGCCAACTTCGAACCCGAATGGGATTAAACACCAACTGAGTACCACCAGTGTCCAATTCTGATTTATCTGACGGTGATTCGTCCAGTAATTCTGACAAAATACAAAAACGTGTCTGGTTTTTGGCTTGGCCAGTCATTTTGAGCAATTGCTCCATTCCATTATTAGGCATGGTGGATGCGGCCGTGGTGGGGCACATGGACAGCCCGATCTATTTGGGTGGGGTGGCGTTGGGCGCGTTGATCTTCGATTTCGTCTATTGGGCGGTTGGTTTCCTGCGAATGGGCACCACTGGTTTTGTGGCTCAAGCCTTTGGGCGCCGAGATGTAGATGAAATAAAAGCCATTTTGATTCAGGCCGTTCAGTTGGCGTTGGGAATTGCTTTGGTGTTGTGGCTGTTTGCGTGGCCTATTGAAAAGTTTGCATTTTTTGTTTTGCAGGCACAGACCGAAGTGGAAGACCAAGCTCGTTTTTATTATTGGGCCCGGATCTTGGGTGCACCGGTCGTATTATTTAATTACGTCGTCATGGGGACCCTCATGGGGATGCAAAAGCCCATGTTGACCTTGGTGTTACAGGTGTTGACCAATGGCCTGAACATCGTTTTGGATCTCATCTTTGTTTGGGGTTTTGAATGGGGGGTCGAAGGGGTGGCTTATGCCACCGTATTGGCCCAAGTGTGCAGCGCAGGCTTGGGCTGGTGGTTGATGGAAAAGCATTGTTTGCCCGATTTGTCGTTGGCCCAACTCAAACAAAAAGTGAGCGGGGTGTCTTGGGCACAGATGGTGAGGGTCAACAGCCATCTTTTCGTAAGAACCACCTTGCTCATGGGGGCTTTGGCCTATTTCACCGCTATGGGGGCCCATATGGGTACCGCCATTTTAGCCGCCAATGCCATATTGATGAACTTACAATACCTGCTGTCATTTGCTTTGGATGGATTTGCCCATGCTGCAGAATCCTTGGTGGGTGAGGGCTTTGGCAAAAAAGACCTCCGCCACGTGGACCAAACCATCAAATGGGTGATGATTTTTTCTGGTCTGGTGGCGGCTGCTTTTACGGTGCTTTACGCCGCGGCATATCCCTTATTTATCCAAATGATGACCTCTTTGCCCGAGGTGATGGAAGTGGCCACTCGCCACGGGTTTTGGGTCATTATATCACCGCTGATCTGTGTCTGGTGTTACGGCCTCGATGGCGTATTTATTGGGGCCACCCAAACCCGGGCCATGTTGTGGAGCATGGTTTTTTCTGCTTTCCTATATTTCGGATTGGCCACTTGGGCCACCGAGCACTGGCAAAACCACGGATTGTGGGCAGCCCTGATGGTATTTTATATTTTACGTTTGGTGTCCTTGGGGGCTTTTGTTCCTAAGTTGCGTCAACGGGTCTTGGCTTAAAGTGAGGATGAATTAGATGGCAGAACCAACTTTAGATGAAATTGCGCGCCGTCGTACCTTCGCCATCATCTCCCACCCAGATGCCGGTAAAACCACCCTCACTGAGAAAGTATTGTTATACGGTGGCGCCATTCAAGTGGCGGGTGAAGTCAAAGCCCGAAAAAACAAAAAGTCAGCCACTTCTGATTGGATGGCCATGGAAAAAGAGCGTGGCATTTCGGTAGCCACCTCGGTGATGCAAATCGATTTTGAGGGGCACCGGATCAATCTTTTGGACACACCCGGTCATAACGATTTCAGTGAAGATACCTATCGAACTTTGGCTGCAGCAGATTGTGCGGTGATGTTGGTGGATCATGCCAAAGGGGTTGAGCCGCAAACCATTAAATTGTTCGACGTGTGTCGTTTGCGTGGGATTCCCATTGTGACCTTCGTGAACAAGCTGGACCGGCCCGGTTTAGCGCCCTTGGACATCCTCGACGAAATCGAAAATGTATTGCAAATCCCAACGTGTCCTATGACTTGGCCCATTGGGCAGGGCAACTACTTTCAAGGCGTTTACGATCGCGAAAACGAAAATTTTATTCGTTTCGATAAATCAGAAGTCCAAGGAAAAAAAGCCGAGGCCCATCACCTGCCCATGGACAGCGATAAGCTTCAAGGTGAATTAGGTGAAGAAGCCACCGAAGAACTTCGTGAATCCATGGAGCTTTTGGATGCCGCGGGCAATCCTTTTTCTCAAGAAGACTTTTTAGCGGGCAAGCTTTCGCCGGTCTTTTTTGGCAGTGCCATGAACAATTTCGGGATTGAACCATTTTTGCAACGGTTCTTGTCTTTGTGCCCTTCGCCAAGACCACGAAAAACCCAAGAGGGCGTGTTAGATGCGACCCATTCAGAGTTCACGGGTTTTGTTTTTAAAATTCAAGCTAACATGGATCCGCGACACAGAGACCGGGTGGCCTTTGTGCGTATTTGTTCGGGCAAGTTTGAGCGCGGCATGAAAGCACAATTGGTTCGTACGGGACGGCAGCTCAATTTAGACCGGGCCATGACTTTCTTCGCATCAGATCGCAAGACTGTGGAAGAAGCATACGGCGGTGACATCATTGGTTTGTGGGACTCTGGCATGTTGCGTTTGGGCGACACCCTTTGGGAAGGGAAGAAAGGGCAGCCCTTTGAAGGCATTCCTTATTTTTCGCCAGAATTTTTTGTTCGGGCGCGATTGAATGACCCCATGAAGCGCAAACAAATGAAAAAAGGCATTGAACAATTGTGTGAAGAAGGTGCAGTTCAATTATTTCGCGATCGCCATGACGAAGTGGTGGACCCCATTTTAGGCGCGGTGGGCTGGTTGCAGCTGGAAGTGGTTCAATACCGACTGAAACACGAATACAGTGTAGATGTACAATGGGAACGTTTGCCTTATAGCGAGGCCCGTTGGGTTTTTGCCGATGATTTTGACCCGAAAAAGGTGATCACACGTGGCAGCGTGGAGTGTGTATATGACGTTGAAGGTCGGCCATTGTTATTGTTTGAGTCTCGGTGGACCCGACAACGTATCGAACAAAACAACGAAGACTGGGAATTTGTGGCAGCAGTACAACCAGGTCGCAGCAAAAAGTCGGCAGGGTGAGCATGGTCAGTACGCGACGTTCCTTACTCAAAAAAGGCTTGGTCGGTGGCGGCTTGTTGGCTGTCTCGGGGGTCGGGCTTTCGTTGCAGCCCGGTCAAGACATTCCCGTTCCACCCCAAGGACTTAAAATTTTAACGCCACAAAATTATGCGACGCTGATGGCGATTATTCCTCACGTACTGCCGGTATCAAAAGGGTTTCCAAGCACCGGCGACATTCAGGTGGCCCAACGGGTGGATGATTTGTTGGCCTTGTTGCACCCTGCCGATGGGGCTGAATTGGCTCAGGCGCTTCAGGTGATTGAAAACCCTGTTTTGGGTTTGGTACTAGATGGTCGCTTTCGGCCTTTTTCTGTCTCGTCTGCCACAGAACAAGAACAAACGCTTCGCAACTGGAAAACCAGTCGATTGGCGGTGCGTCGAACCGGGTACGTGGCCTTAACGGGCTTAATCAAAAGTTGTTATTTTTCGCATCCCAAAACCTATGCAGCGGTGGGTTACCCTGGACCGCCCGATTATTCCAAAGTGGCATCACCGGGGCAGCTGCCAGACGAACCAGGCACGGAGGCCACGCCGTGACGGGACGGGTTTTTACCGCTAAAGATATCACCGAAGATCGCAAGGTAGATTGTGATGTGTGCATCATCGGATCGGGTGCTGGAGGTGGCACGGTTGCCGCGAATTTAGTGGCGGCCGGAAACAGCGTGGTGATGCTCGAAGCAGGGCCTTACTTCACGAGAAAAGAATTCGCCCTGCACGAAGAAGCGGCTTTTCAGAATCTGTATCAAGAGCGAGGGACCCGTGCTACCGACGACCAGGCCATCACCATCATGCAAGGCCGAAACGTGGGGGGCGGGACCACGGTGAATTGGACCAGTTGTTTTCGGGTGCCGGAAAAAGTTCTGGCAACATGGCGTGACCGATTTGGTTTGTCCGAACTGACCACAGAAAGGTTGATGCCTTTTTATCAGGCAACTGAGAAACGTTTAAGCATCAAAACGTGGCCTTTGGGGTGGGCGAACGCCAACAACCAAAAGCTAATTGCCGGGGCTCAGGCCATGGGCTACGAGGTGGATCCACTCCGACGTAACGTGCGCGAATGTCTCAACAGTGGTTATTGCGGTTTTGGCTGCCCGGTGGACCGCAAACAGGGCATGTTGGTGACCACCATCCAAGATGCGCTCAAAGGCGGCATGCAACTTTTTGCAGAGGCTCCCGTTCAGGCGTTGGTTCACGATCAAGGAAAAATTAAAGAAGTGGTGGCACAGATACAGCCCGTGAAAAGCAATATGCCCACTGCAACCACTTTGCGCATTCGACCTAAAACGGTGGTGCTCAGTGCGGGGGCCATTAACGGACCGGCGCTTTTGCTCAAATCAGGTCTCAACGTGAATGGCCTCGTGGGGCAAGGGCTGTTTTTGCATCCAGTGATTGGCATGAGTGGTTTGTACGAAGAACCAGTGAACGGGTTTTACGGGGCACCCCAATCGGCAAGCAGCCATGAATTCATTGAAAGAAAAAATGGGATTGGATTTTTCATTGAGTCCGCGCCCATTCACCCCGCTTTGTCCAGTGTTGCGTTCAAAGACTTTGGCAGCCCCACTGTTGAATTGATGTCTCAGTTGTCCCATGTGGGAATTATGTTGGCCATTCATGCGGACGGGTTTTTAGATGAAGACCAAGGTGGCGAGGTCAAACTGAGGAACGATGGTCGTATCGGTATTGCCTACCCCATTATTGATAAACTCAAAGAGGCTTTCAAAGCTTCTCATGATGTGTTGGCACAATTGACCTTAAAGGCCGGTGCACAAAAAGCCATGTCATTTCACTTTGATTCTATTCACATGCATTCCGATGCAGAACGGGCGCAGCTTCAAACGGCGAAATACGGTCCATTAGAACATGCGATTTTCTCGGCCCATCAAATGGGCGGATGTGCCATGGGGGCCAATGCGAAAAGGTCCGTGGTGGATCCGGATTTCCGTTATCGTGAGTTGGACAATCTTTTTGTGGCTGACGGCTCAGTGTTTCCCACTTCTTTAGGGGTCAACCCCAGTCAAACCATCTATACCTTGGCTCATCTGGCCTCCGAAAAAATCCTATCGGCCACCCTCTAAGAATATAAATGCCCCACACGGGTTCCTCTGCATCAAAAACTCCTTCTAAACAGCTTCTTAGTGCCTTCCGGGAGCTGAAACTATTTGCCTTTCAGGTTTGAGGAAAAACCCGAAAACCACTAGGTTAGGAAGGCAAAATTAATCTGACACGAGGCCTCCTATGACATTTCAATTATTCGTTCGCCAAAACCGGTTATTTGCATTCGCAGCCCTGTTTGCCCTTTTGATGGCCGGTTGTCCTTCGGAAAAGAAATCATCTACCGACGATCCCCAATCTGACGATGCAATGGAAGAAGCCCTGGCAGAAGCCTTGGATATCGCCTCACCCCCCAAAGCCTCCACCATTGATGACCTCAACATTCGGTTAGATGCAAAAAGTGTGGATGCTTTGCGACAAGCCCAGCCCACGGTGAGTTTGGTGTTCAAGCGTCGTCTAGGTGGATCAGGCACCGCTTTGTCATCAGACACTGAGGTGTCCATCGAGCCTCAGATCCCAGGCAGTTGGACCCGGCGTAATCGTATGATCAACTTTAGCCCTGAAGAAGGCTTTAAGCCTGATACCACGTACCGCATTTTATTGTCTGAAGTGAGCATCGGCGATAAAGTTTTTGAAACCAAAGACAAAAAGCCAAGGGCATTTTCATTCACAACACCGTCATTCAGCCTCAAGCGCGTGGAATTCTTAGGGGCCAACAAGGCCAAAACCCAAGCAGATTTAAAATTAGTATTTAGTGGTCCTGTATCTTTGGGTGATGTCAGTCGTTTTGGTTCAGCCACGGCCAACGGCCAAAATATTTCTGATATTAAATACCAGCCCGAAGGTCCTTACAAGGTAAAGATCCGCTTGCGCCACCCGCAAATTGTACCGGGGAACCAACTCGTATTTGTGATGGCAAGCGGCTTGACGTCTTCATTGGATCGAAAAGTCAGCACCCAAGAAACCACCCACCAATGGAACATTCCGCAGCAAAAGCCCATCGAGATAGTTCATACCTACCTCCGAGAAAGCGAAGGTGCGCGCTACATTCAAATCAACTGCCGGGACAAATCGTTCAAGCGAACCAGATGGTATTACGACTATGAAATTCACTCCGGGTTTTACGCCTCCGAGCGGTGTATGTTTAGCCCCGAAAGCGCCGCCGCCGGAATTTCTTTCGACCCTGTGACAAAGTTTTCCATCGCTAAAAACGGAGGGGGCTTTCGAATTTTTGGTGATTTTAAACAAGGTCCTTTGGTCATGTCCATTAAGGCGGGTGTGACCTCCTTGGACGGAGGTGCTCTGAATGCAGACTACACCCAAACACTTGAAGTACCACCCATCTCGCCCAAGATTCGATTTACGACGCAAGGGCGCTATCTACCTCGTAAGACTTGGAAGGACTTGCCATTACGTCACATCAACGTCAAAGAAATAGAAGTCACTGTTCGCCATGTCCCCCAGGAAAATTTGGTTTTCTGGCTCAGTAACAATGACGAAAAAACTGATGCCAGAACCTCCAATGTGATTTATCGCAAAACCCTCAATGTTCCTTTTGAAGATGACGCGTGGAAAACGACATCTTTAGATCTAACTCAAATCGAGCAAAGTCCCCCAAAGGGCTTGTTGGAAATTAAAGTCGCCCAAAAAGGGAAGGGGCACGTGAATGACACCCGTCGTTTTATTACCACTGATCTCAACTTAGTGGCCAAGCGCGCTCGAGGGGGCGATTTGTCCCTGTGGGTGTTGGACATGCAAAGCAACCAACCCGTCTCTTCCGCTCAAGTGCGTTTGTTGAAGCCCAGTGGCGCGTTGGTGTCAGATTGCCAGACCAGCAGCTCGGGATATTGTTCGCTGGCGCCCGTGGCCGAAGACGCTCTGGATAAAACCCAGCCTTTGGTGGTGGTGGCGCAAAAAGGGAACGATCTCACCTATCTGAAATTTGCAGACCTGGAGCTGAGTGCCGCTGATGACGATGTGCATGGGATGTCCTATAAAGGTGGAAAAGCCTATTCCGGTTTCATCTACAGTGACCGTGGGGTTTATCGGCCGGGTGAAACCGCCCATGTGGCCGCGTTGTTAAGAACCAAAGCCCATGTGGCGCCCAAGCAGGGGATGCCCGTTACGCTTAAGCTTTATGACCCCAAGCGCAAAGTGGTGCGCAAGCGCGTCTTGAAGATTGATGTGAATGGCCTGGTGACCACCGATTTTAAATTCGCAGCCTTCGCCAACACAGGCCGTTACCAAGTTCAGGCATTCGTGGCCGATAAGCAGATTGCCGATTATTATTTTAATGTTGAAGAATTTGTACCCGAACGTATGAAGGTGAAGGTCGACCCAGTTCGCAATCAGGCATTGGTGACCGAAGAATTGGCAGTGAATGTAGGGGCCCAGTATTTGTTTGGCGGGAGCGCTGACGGAAGTCCGGTAGAGGTATCCTGTGACATCAGACCGGGACAATTCAAGCCAGAGAAAAACAAAGACTTTAACTACGGGGTATGGTTCCCCGATTACGATCAGCCCAAGCCCATGGTTTTGGGTAAAACTGAAAGCGTTTTGGATAAGAGTGGCAAAGCGGCTGTGGCCTGCCCTTCGCTCAAAGGTGTGGTTCAATTCGCAGGCACGGGTCAGGTGACCGTGAACGCAGCGGTGTTTGAGGCTGGCAGCGGTCGCACCACCCAAAACAAAACGTCATGGTCGGTGCATCCAGAAAATTATTATTTGGGTTTGAAAACCGGGGTGGAAAAAGTGGAAGAAGGAAAAGCTTTTGAGGTGACCGGGGCAGTGGTGGACTGGGATGGGAACGTGGTGGCAGACGTTCAAGAAGTCAAATACGAACTGTTATCCATGCAAACCCGTTGGGAGCGAACCCGTGATGATGACACCGGTGAAACCCGTTGGATGCGACATTTGCGTGCCTCCGTGGCCCATCAGGGCAAAATTAAAGTCGACAACGGCCGCTTTAAAACCAAGCTAACCCCCGACCAAAATGCAGCGGCTTATTTGATTCGTGTTAAAGCGGGGCAGGCCCAAACAGATGTTAAGGTCGAGGGAGAGGACAACCGTTATTATTGGCGACCTGATGAAAGTTCACGAGACCAAACGCCAAGGCCTTTACAGCCCACCTCGCTTCAAATTCAGACACCCAAAACGATTGGCGTGGACGAAAAGGTGACAGTCACGGTGAAGGCGCCTTTTTCGGGCGATGTTTTATGGACGGTGGAAACCGACCGGGTATTGGAAAGCCAAATCACAAAAGTCACTGCCGGTGAAAACAGCTGGTCCTTTGAAGTGCCCCAATTTTACGCCAATGTTTATGTGAGTGCGTTCTTGATGAAAGATCCTCATTTGGAGTCGGCGCAATCATTTTTGCCGGACCGTGCTTATGGTGTACAATCTGTTCGAATGCGACCCGCGCAATTCACCCAAGACCTCAAAATCACCGTGCCCAAAGAGGTGCGCTCAAACTCCCGATTGGATGTGAAAATCGAGATCCCCAAAAGCGACAAACCCTCTATTGCGACGGTGGCGGTGGTGGACGAAGGGATTTTATCATTAACACGGTTTAAAACCCCCGATCCCTTTCCTGCCATTTTTAAGAAGCACCGGTTAGAGGTGAAAACCTTCGAGACCATCGGTTGGAACATGCTGCAACAAAGCACCGATACAGCGTTGTCCACGGGTGGTGACGAAGAGGCAAAAGCACAAGGCCGGGTACAACCCGTGAAGCCGGTGGCGCTTTGGTCGGGTCCCGTGAGCATTGATGAAAACGGCAAGGCCACGGTGTCTTTTGATGTCCCTCAGTACCGAGGTGCTTTGCGTGTGATGGTGGTCACTGCTTCTTCAACCCAGATGGGGCAGGGGGAAGCCGAAGTGTTGGTACGTGATCCTTTGGTCTTGCAAACCACCTTACCGCGGTTTTTGATTCGTGGTGACAAGGCAGAGGTACCGGTGTTTGTGACCAATCTGTCTGGTAACAAACAAAAGGTCACCGTGAAAATGAAGTCCAAACAACTCCCGATTCCTGGTTTGGAAATGAAAGCGTGGAAAAAAGATTTGGCCCCAGTGACCGTTAAGGGCACGGGAAGTAAATCCATTACGTTGAAAAACGGTGAAAATGGGACCGTGGTATTCGAGGTCACGGCGGAGCAATTGTTGGGTGCGGCCAGTTTGTGGGTCGAAGCTTCAGCGGGCAAATTGGTTTCAAAGGAAAAATTAGACGTGCCATTTGGGATTGCCAAACCCAAAAACAGAATGGTTCAGCGCATCGAACTGCAGGAGGGAGAGACCGATTTAAAACCCCTTATCGGCGATTGGCTGCCCACCACTGAAAAAACAGAAGTGTGGGTGACCAGTAATCCTTATGCTGATGTCTTCGATCACCTCACCCACCTCATTCGTTATCCCTATGGTTGTATCGAACAAACAACCTCTTCGACCCGCCCCTTATTGGCCATGGGGAACTATATTCGTTCTAATCCCACCTTATCTAAAGGCAAAGACGTTGAGGACATGGTCATGCACGGTATCAACCGGGTCCTTTCCATGCAGACCCCCAGTGGCGGATTTGCCTATTGGCCCGGGGGTCACTCGCCCACCCATTGGGGAACGGCCTACGCCACGCACATGCTCATGGATGCACAGAAATTGGGCTATCCCGTGGAGAAAGATCGCATCGATGATGCTTTAGAGTATATGGGGAACGAGCTGACCAATCGTTATGGCAATTTGAATCGCAACGCGCGTTCTTACCGATACTACCGCGATGCAGAACCCTATTTTCACTATCTCGTAGCGCTCAATGGCCAGGGGCGAAAAGGGCGTTTGCAGAATCTGGTGGCGGATCTTCAGGGACGGAAGTTAAAATCACAAGAAAAGGAATATTTGTACATGATGCAAGCTGCGTTGTATTTGGCGGGGGATCGGCGCTACGAAGGGGATTTGAAAAATCCAGACGTCTCTTCCGTTGAGAAAAAACGACGTAACTCCTGGTCCTTTTATTCTGACCGTCGGCGCAGAGGTTTTATGCTGAATGTTTTTGCGGACCTGTTTAAGTCCGATAAGGCGGGGCAGCGTTTGGCCGATCTGGTGGCGAACAACTTACGAGGGAACCGAAGTTCTTGGTATACCACCCAAGAGCTGGTTTGGGGCACCACTGGACTGGCAAAATACGTGAATGCTGGTGCCGAGCAGTTCAAAGCACCCGATTTGCTCGCAGATGGGAAAAAGTTCAAACAGTCGAACCTCACCAAAACCGCAGAGCGAATTTGGCATGTGGCCAGGGCCAGCGAGTACAAAACACTTTCCTTAAAGCTGAATGATAAAGGAGATTCCCCGGTGTATCTCGTCTTGAGCAGCGAGGGCATCAAAAAGGATGCAGTATATGAATTTGGGGGCAATGGACTCTCACTCAAGCGGACCTTTCACAATTCTGAAGGGAAGCAATTGGACCTCACAGACGGATCAGTAGCTTTCGGTAAAGTGGTTTATATTCAGGTCGAAATCGCCAACACCACCAATGATGCCATTCAAAATATTGCTTTGGTGGATCGCATTCCATCGGGTTGGGAAATCGAGAACCCTCGTTTGGGGCGTAGCCAAGCCACTTCTTGGTATAATGATCGTAAAAAATGGTCCACCGATTACATGAACATTCGTGACGACCGTATTGAGTTGTTCGGCAAGCTCGACGCCCAACAACGACGTACGTTTTTGTACGCGGTACGGTCGGTGACCTCCGGGCAATTTGTGATGCCTCCAGTGGAGGCGGAAGCCATGTACGATCCAGAAATCTGGGCACGGGAGCCCGGTAAGAACGTGGTCATTCCCGGACCATGGGAAGAATTTTTGAATTAAGCCAAACCCAATAAAGGTATTCATGTCTTCAGGGTCTCATCAGAGAAGTTCCAAAAACTGGATAATCGTTCTGTTGTCAATGGGCGGGACGGGGGTGTGCCTTTTATGGGTATTGTGGGCTTTACCTCTGCCCGAAAGATTATCAGCGTCAGGTTCTAAAATCATTTCTTTTGAAGATGATGTCCCGGCCCACGTCTTTCTTTCTTCTGATGATAAATGGCGCATTGCCACCAAATTAGACGAGGTGGACCCAGACTACTTGAATGCCTTGGTGCGTTACGAGGACAAACGATTTTGGTGGCACCTGGGCGTGGACCCCATTGCCCTGGTTCGAGCAGTTGCAGTGAATGGCTACCACGGACAAGTGAAAACCGGTGCCTCCACGTTGACCATGCAGTTGGTCCGGGTATTGGAGCCCAGGCCGCGCACCCTGACCGCGAAGATCACCGAAATGGTGCGGGCGTTTCAACTTGAGATGCATTTTTCCAAAAATGAGATTCTCGAAAAATACATACAATATGTTTCATTTGGTAAAAACCTTGAAGGGGTGCAGGCCGCGTCGTGGTCTTACTTCGGCCATGGGGCTCAGGACTTGAGCCCGGCTGAGATCGCCACTTTGTTGGCCGTGCCACAGCGCCCCCAAGAACGGTATCCCAGGCGCGCCAACGTGCAACGCTTGAAACACGCACGGGACACCATCGCATCCGCATTGGCAGAATGGAATGTGCTTCCCCTAGGGCATGCCCAACAGAAAGTCACAGCAACGGATATGTTGAAAACCATCAAGCATACCTCCGTGCCAGCGAAACTGCTGCCCTTGCCTAGAGAAATTCCCCATTCGGCTTATTGGCTGAGCGCTCAGAAAAAAGCGTTAGCAGTGGATACACATCTTGACCGAGGCATTCAGCGCATGGCGCAGCATATTTTCTTAGGAGAGCAAAAAAGCCTCCACAGGAAGGGCATTTACAATGGCGTGATGGTGGTGGTGGAAAATGAGAGCGGTAAAGTTCGTGCTTTGGTGGGCAATATTGATTTTAATGACAAAGCGCACGCGGGAGAGATTCAGGGATTTACGGTTCCCAGATCTCCTGGCTCCACGCTCAAACCGTTGATTTATGCCATGGCCATCGATCAAGGGTTGGTACTGCCCCAAACCATTATTTTGGACATCCCCGCCACCTATGCTGGGTATGCACCAAAAAATTACTCCGGAAACTTTCAAGGTATGGTGTCTTTGGAGAGTGCATTGTCTCAGTCTCTCAACGTCCCTTTTGTTCGGTTGCTCCACCGAATTAACGTGGAGCACTTTTTGGGGACCTTGCGCAGCATGGGCGTGGAAAGCCTCCAAACGAAACCGGGTTTTTATGGGTTGAGTGCGGCCATTGGCGGGCTGGAGTTAAGCCCCTTGGAGTTGGCATCGGTATACGGCACCATCGCACGAAATGGCACCTATCAACCACTGCAAATATTTAAAGAAGAAACCATGGCCACAGACACCGGTTATAAAATTTTCGATCCGGGTGCTGCCTATTTAACGCGTCGCGCGTTGGGCATCAAAGATCGCCCCGACTTTCCGTCGCGTCGAAAAATGACGGGGATTCCGCCGCATATCTTTTGGAAAACGGGCACCAGTTTTGGGCATCGGGATGCTTGGTCGGCTGGGTTCAACGAGCAGTACACTGTTGTGGTATGGCTGGGTAATTTCGATCAACAAGCCAGTTCACATTTGGTGGGCGGGCAAACCGCTGCGCCTATTTTATTCGATATGTTCGATGCATTAGAAACGCCCAAAGAAGCACAAGCCGATCAGCCCACCATGGACATCGTGGAGGTACAGGTGTGTGGTTTATCTGGGCATGTACCTGGACCGGGCTGTCAGCATTTGGTGGATGCTTTTGCTTTGAAACACAGTGTCCCCACCACACAGTGCCCCTATCACATCAAGGCCCACATCGATGACGAGACGGGGTTAAGGCTAACGCCCACGTGTCGTGCGGGTCGTTCTTACCATGAAGAAACTTTTGTGCAGTGGCCGGCGTCGCTCAAACGTTGGTTGGGCGATACCAATCAGCGTCTGCCGGTGGCGCCACAATTGATGCCAGGTTGTGAATCCACCACCGATCGCTCACCACCCGTGATCTTGTCTCCCCGTGTGGGCGAAACCCATCTGCTCATTCCGGGATTGTCACCCCAAGACCAGGAGATTCCCTTTGCGGCCGAAACCCTCAGAGGCACCACCTTGAGTTGGTTTATTGACGGACGGTATTTGGGGACCGCATCCCCATCGGAGCGGATTTGGTGGGCACCCAAACCAGGTATTCATCAGCTGGTGGTGACCGATGAAACCGGGGCTTCCGCTCGTCGGCAGATCAAGGTGCGTTAAAGGTTCTACCTTATAGGCGCGATGGCGTTGCTTCTGCACGAACGTGTTCTGGTGGAGGTTGGGGCCTTTTCATCCTCATCTCGGCCGGTCTTCTTTGAATTTAAGTGATTTAAGGGTGATGCTCTTGGGGCGCCATGGGGTTTTATGCTACATGTTGGATCGCACGTCGTGTGGGCAAGGTGAGATAACCCACTGAATACAATAAGGTTTGTCACTGACAAACCATGCGGGCCGCTTGGGGCCCCATAATGAAGTTGGCGCCTGAGTCGCGCCAGAGGTGAATTGTGATGAATCGTCATTTAATCTGTTGGTCTGTTTTTACCTTGGCCTTAAGTTGTGGGCGCTCACCCATTCCCACTCAAGAACTCGCGGATGCCATTGATGCTGGCCTTGACCTGGGTGGCAATCAAAGTGGTGTGTTGGCTGATGCTGGTTCAAATAACCCACCCCCAGGACCGATCGTGGACGCAGGCGGTGATTTGGTGAATTCAGCGATGGATGCGGGCCATTCTCCTATGGGCCCCGTGATGGATGCGGGAGGGCCTGAGTGTCTCACGGCGGCCGATTGCACGGCCGAAAACCCCTATTGTGACGCTGAAGGGGTGTGCGGCCCATGCGATTTAGATTGCGAAGAAAATAGCGTTTGTGAGGTGGTGGACGATCTTATGGAGTGCGTTTGCGAACTGGGGTACCAATTACAAGGCAGCTCCTGCGTGGATGTGGATGAGTGCGCTTCAGTGTCCAGTGTGTGCGGGACCCATCAGGTTTGTGTGAACGAACCCGGCGGCTTTGATTGCGAGTGTGCGGCAGGCTACACCGGCGATGACTGTGAAACCAATATTGATGACTGCGAAGACGAACCTTGTTTAAATGCTGGGGTCTGCACCGATGGTGTAGACAGTTATACCTGCACTTGCCCCACTGGGTTTGCGGGCACCAATTGCGAGACGAATGTCGATGATTGCGCCAGCACCCCCTGCCTCAATGGGGGCGAATGCGTAGATGGGATCGACAGTTATACCTGTACTTGCCCTGACGGGTACGCCGGGGACAATTGTCAAACAGATGTGGATGGCTGTGACCCCAATCCTTGTAATAACAACGGGACGTGCAGTGAAAACGATGACACGGTGACCTGTGCTTGCACGGCGGGCTTTGAAGGCGCCCTATGTGAAACGAATATTAATGACTGCGACCCCAACCCTTGCCAAAACAATGGAACATGCACCGATGGGGTCAACAGCTTTACTTGTACTTGTTCAGAAGGTTTTTCAGGTGCTTCATGCAGTGACAACGTTGATGATTGTACCATCGGTTCGTGCTTGAATGGTGGTGTGTGCATTGATGGTGACAATGGCTACACGTGTGATTGTGCCGATGGATTTGAAGGGGCCACTTGTGCCACTGATATTGATGAATGCACCTTGGGTACCGATAATTGTTTGGCGGGCTTTGCGTGTGCGAACACTACGGGCAGCTTTGATTGTAATGACATCAACGAGTGTGTTTCTGACGTTGATGTTTGTGGCGAGGGTTACCTCTGTGACAACACCCCAGGAAGTTATACTTGCAGTGATGCCAACGAGTGCCTTTTGGGAACCCACGATTGCGGTTCCGGGTATAGCTGCATTAATTTTGATGGCGGTTTTTCCTGCGAAGACATTGATGATTGTGCTGCGAGCCCGTGCTTAAATAGTGGTACGTGCGTTGATGGCATCGATGGTTTTGTGTGCAGCTGTTCTGATGGCTTCACTGGTTTGACCTGCGCCGATGACATTGACGAGTGCGCCTTGGGGACAGATAACTGCGGTGTGGGGTATAACTGCAACAATACCCCGGGGGGTTTTGAGTGCCTCGATATCAACGAATGCGATTTGGACGTGAACATTTGTGGTGCTGGTTATGCTTGCACAAACACCAACGGTGATTATGCCTGTAATGACATTAACGAATGTTTACAGGGCACGGATGATTGTGAAAACGGATATGAGTGTATCAACTTTGAAAGTGGCTTTTCGTGTGAAGAAATTGATGAGTGCGAGAACAACCCTTGCCAGAATGGTGGTGCATGTGTGGATGGCATTGCTGGTTTTACCTGTGATTGTGGCAGCGGCTTCACTGGCGCAACTTGTGGTGAAGATATCGATGAGTGTGCTTCAGGGGCACACAGTTGTGGCGGTGGGTACACGTGTGCAAACACCACAGGAAGTTACAGTTGTGTAGATGTGAATGAATGCGCATTGGGTACTCATGGTTGTGGTGGCGGATATACGTGTTCCAACACCACGGGCGGACATGTGTGCAATGATATCGATGAATGCGCTTCGGCCAATTGTGGTCCTGGGGGCACCTGTTCAACACCTAATGTGAACAGTTACACTTGTACCTGTGCGCAGGGCTATTCCGGAGGGGGAGTTGAAACGCCCTGTGTGGATATCGATGAATGTGCTTCGGCAGATTGCGGCCCGGGGGGGACTTGTTCTACGCCCACAGCAAACAGCTATACCTGTTCTTGTGATACAGGTTACAGCGGTGGCGGTATCGAATCCCCCTGCGTAGATATCGATGAGTGCACCGCCAATACCGACGGATGCGCCCAGAATTGTACGAATAATGTCGGTTCTTTCACGTGTTCTTGTAACGACGGTTTTACCTTAAACGCCAACGGAACCGATTGCGACAGTGCCTGCTCAGGGGCCACGCCTTATTGGAACGACTCTTTGGGCGCCTGTGCGGAGTGTAATAACCAATACCAATGTCCATATGTGGCGGGTCACTCCCGAACCTGTGAGGCCAATGGGACTTGTACGCAAACAGAGGTGCCTTGTCCTGATTACATGACCCGGGAGCTTCCGGGGGTATGTGTGTGTGATTGCACCCAGGGTTATGAGGGTTTTGCCACTTGGAACTCTTCAACCGAAACTTGGAGTAACTACGGTTGTCAGTTTACAGGTAATGTGTGCCCTCAATAGTCATTTGCTCGTTTAACCAGCCAGCGTGGATCCATGTGGATCCATGGCCATCATGGGCAAGATGATGTGTCTTGATCTGCCGTGTCGTTGCCAGTTATGCAAGATGGAAAGACGGGGCACAGTTCATTGTCGGTGATGTCAAAGGTGTTGCTGCTGCTGTAATTGTTGGTGCTGATGCCCATGTTGCAAATGGCTTCGGGCACCTGGCCGTGCACGTTATTGTTGCGGATTTTAAATTTGCTGATGGTCTCCAGTCCGTCAGTATCCATCAAAGTGCCAGAAAACCCTTTGTTGTAACAG
>MDTD01108681.1_pt1 | contig 22422 bp, 20 predicted proteins | sample 811221 | NCBI WGS metagenome assembly MDTD01 (sample SAMN05326646, study PRJNA326480) | marine metagenome | isolation source: seawater | place: Pacific Ocean: South West | collected 2011 | reverse complement strand
GTCGTCGTGGAACCGAAGATCGAGCCTCGGATCAAGCCCAGCGTCTCGATCTTCAGCCGCGCTGTGCCCGGCGAAGCTGATGCGGACCTTCGCCTCGTCACCCTCGCCGTCGTCGACGACGCCGTTGGCACAGGTTCCGGAAGTGCGTTCTTCCAGGTTGCCTTCTCCGCCACCGCAGCGGAGGGGCTGCGCATCGAGCCCTACCCGGATGTCGAGCAGCCTGACAGCGACGACGAGGAGGAGTCGATTGCACTCCTTTACCGCCACCGCCGCACCTTCGCGATCGGTCACGGTTGCGCCGCGACGTGGGAAGACTCAACGGGCGAGGACGGGACCCCGACGGTCCCGTTCGTCAAGGCAGACGCGCTGCCTGCCTACGAGGTCACCAGCCTGACGCCCGATGTCGTTGAGGAGCACCCCGACGGCACGCGGACGCCCGTGAGCGTCAGCATGGAGGAACTTGCCAACACTACGGCCGCCGGTGACGCCCAGGTCGAGAAGGTCCTCGAGTTGTACGCCCAGTGGATCAACGACCGAATGGCGTCGATCGATGATCTGCCAGTTCGCTACCAAAGGGCAGCGCGGGAGCACGTCAAGAAGTGCACCGAGGCGCTGGAGCGCATGCAGGAGGGGTGGCGCCTTGTGCAAAACAACCCGCTCGCTGCTCGGGCGTTCCAACTCGCGAACTTCGCAATGCTGTACCAGCAGATCCGGTCGCGGCTTGAGCCACGTGATCTAATCAAGGACAAGCACGGGGTCTACCGGCCGGACGGGGCTCACCCAGCAGCCACGCCCGATCCCAAGGGCGGCCGCTGGCGCGCCTTCCAGATCGCCTTCATTCTGGCGAGCCTCCCGGAACTCGTCGACCCGACCCATCCGAAGCGCACGCTCGTCGACCTGATCTTCTTCCCGACCGGTGGCGGCAAGACCGAGGCCTACCTCGGCGCCTCGGCCATCTCGCTACTGGCCCGTCGACTCCGCAACCCAGGCGACGCTGGCACCGACACGCTCATGCGCTACACACTGCGGTTGCTCACGGCCCAGCAGTTCCTGCGCGCCTCCTCCTTGATCTGCGTCTTGGAAGATGTCCGGTCTGGCATGGAGGACGAGCTCGGAACCGCGCCCTTCGGAATTGGCGTCTGGCTGGGCGGCGATTCAACCCCTAACCGGTGGACCGCCGCCGAGCGCGCGCTCGGCGAACTGCGACGCGACTCGCGAGCCTCGAACAAGTTCCTGCTCCTCAAGTGCCCGTGGTGCGGCACGCGAATGGGTCCGGTCAGCAAGTCACGCGGACAGGACACCCCTGGATACGTGTGGTCCGGGGGCCGTTTCCTCTTCCGCTGCCAAGACGAGCTGTGCCGATACAGCGGCCGAGAAGGCTTGCCTGTCCACGTCGTCGATGAGGACATCTACGGGTCGCGTCCATCGATCGTGATCGGCACCGTCGACAAGTTTGCCACCATGGCGTGGCAGCCAGCGGCGCGCACCATGTTCGGACTCGGTGACCACGGCGAACAGGTCTACTCGCCACCGGGCCTGATCATCCAGGACGAGCTCCACCTCATCTCAGGACCGCTCGGCTCCATGGTCGGCCTGTACGAGCCCATGATCGATGACCTGACAACGGACCGGCGCACCGATCCGCCGATCCCTGCGAAGATCATCGCGTCGACCGCCACCGTGCGTCGCTATGAGGATCAGATCCTCGGGCTGTTTGGCCGCAAGGAGGTCGCACTCTTTCCACCTCACGGCCTTGAGGAGGGGCGTTCCTTCTTCGCCGAACCCGCCCGGCTTCCGGACGGCAAGCCAGCACCAGGTCGGCGGTACCTCGGTGTCATGAGCCCATCCCTCGGATCCATCCAGACCGTCCAGGCACGAGTCGCGGCCGCAACGCTCCAGGCCGGTCCGCAGATCCCGAACCCAGACGATCGGGACGGCTACTGGACCAACCTCAACTTCCTGAACAGCCTCCGAGAACTCGGAAACACGCTCTCACTGTTGGACTCCGACGTTCCTGACTACTTGGTCGGCCTACAGCGGCGCGACGGCATCACGCCGCGTTACCCCCGCAACAAGATGGAGCTCACCTCGCGTCGCCGCAGCGACGAGATCCCGAAGGCAATCGAGGAGCTTGAACTCCGGCTGCCACACCCTGACTGCGTTGACGGCGCAAAGTGCGTCAGCAGCGGATCGTGCCCTGAGAACGTGAAGTGCGTCGACATCTGCCTCGCCTCAAACATCATCGAAGTCGGCGTCGACATCGACAGGCTTGGGCTCATGACGATCGTCGGCCAACCGAAGACCACCGCACAATACATCCAGGTGAGCGGTCGAGTGGGACGTAACGTGAGGACGCCCGGCCTTGTCATCACGATCTACGGCGCCGCAAAACCGCGCGACCGCAGTCACTACGAACGGTTCCGGACCTACCACCAGCAGCTCTACGCGCAGGTGGAACCAACCTCCGTGACGCCCTTCGCCGAGCCGGTCCTGAAGCGGGCGCTCCACGCGGCTGCAATCTCTCGCATGCGCCAACTCAATCCGACGCTCGACCCAAGTCCGTTCCCACAAGTCGAATTCGATGAGTCAATCGCACTTCTCCGTGCTCGGGCGGCAATCGTCGACAAGGACGAACTGCCCGTGTTCGACCAGTGGGTCGCCGAGCGGTCCCGCCAGTGGGCGAAGGGGGAGCGCACGACATGGGCGACTGCCAACTACTTCAACGGTGACCCAAAGCAGGGCCTGATGCGCCCGGCCGGCGACCTCGCAGATCCTGGCAACAAGAACATCACCTGGGAAACGCCGATGAGCATGCGCAGCGTCGACGCCGAGTGCCAACTCTCCGTCACCCTCGACTACCTCACCGACGACCTGGAAGAGCCGGAGGTGCAGGCATGACGTCAGGCAGCATGCGCCGAGCCCAGTTGGTGTCGCCCTTCGGCGTCGGCGCCATGAGCGTGCTCGTCGACGGCACCTCCGTGATCACGGCAGGGCTCGACCACTGGTTTCCGCGCAACAACGCCGACCTGGCGCTGGAGGACTTCCGCGTCAATGACTGGCGGCTCGAAGCACGGCTGAAGGTCCAGGAGTTCCGGCTGCCTCCGGACTACCGGAAGGGGTCCCCGGACGACCACCGCAACGAGAAGCTGAGCGTCCCTGCCCTGAGATTCCCGTGCTACTCGTTCTGCATGTACTGCAAGCGCCTGAAGAAGGTGCCCCTCAGCTTCCAGGATGCCGTTCGATGCGATGAACCCACCTGCGTCGGCAAGCGACGCTTCGGGCCGAAGATGTCGCAGGTCCCGTTCGTAGCCATCTGCGGCAAGGGACACATAGACGACTTTCCCTTCAGGGAGTGGGTGCACCGGTCGAAAGACCCGAGCTGCACAGGAGTGCTGCGCCTGTTCTCTACCGGAGGCGGCGGACTTGAGGGTCAGGTCGTCCGGTGCGGCTACGACGCGAAAAACCAGCGGAACGAGCGCAAGGGGTGTGGCGCATCCCGGTCACTGCAAGGCATCACGACTGGAGGCATGAAGGACGAGTCAGGGGAGGACAGCACTTTCCTGACGCAGCAGCTGGCGGGCCGATCTGACCCGTACTTGTGCACAGGGGCTCGGCCCTGGCTGCATGAGGAGGACGGTCCTTGTGACCAGCCGGTTCAGGGAGCGCTACGTGCGAGCGGCAACGTCTACTTTCCGTACGTCGAATCCTCGATCTTTTTGCCGCAGAAGGTTGGTGCGGTCAGTGGCGCGCTGCGCGACCTGATGAAGCGCGCTGACGTCGAACCGACGATGACCTTCCTCTTCACCATGCGAGGCAAGGACGCCACCGTGGCCGAGATCCGCCAGGCCACCCGAGGCGCTGGAGAGCTCTTCGATCAGTTCCCCGACGACGAACTGCTCGCGGCCTTCCAGGACCGCTTTGGCATTGGTTCCACGGGAGAGGACGGCGACGACGATGAATCCGGCGACCTCGACATCTGGCGCCACCCGGAGTTCAAGCTGCTCCGCGAGACGCCACAAGACGACGAGCTGCGCGCATCAGATCCAGGTGTCCACGCCGCTATCGCCGGACACGTTGACCGAGTGCGCAGCGTCACGGTGCTCCGCGAAACACGCGTGCTGCGGGGGTTTGCCCGGGGTCGCGACAACGAGCTGAAGATCGCCGAAGGCAAAGCGCTGCTACGACGTCGCCCCCTGCCGCCGGACAAGGATTGGCTGCCGGCCTACGTGGTCAAGGGCGAAGGCATCTACTTCGAGCTCGACAGCGATCGCCTCGCGGCCTGGGAGGCACGCGGCGAGGTGCAGGCGCGGGCAGATCTCATTGCGAATCAGTACGGGCAGGTGATCACCGATCGCGGTGGAAGCCCGCGGGACATCTCGCCCCGCATGGTCATGTTGCACACTTTCGCGCACCTGCTGATCAACGAGCTTGTCTTCACGTGCGGCTACAGCTCGGCCTCGCTCCGGGAGAGGTTGTACGTGTCACGTGACGGCGGCCGCGACATGGCTGGGCTGTTGATCTACACGGCCGCCGGTGATTCCGAAGGCACGATGGGCGGCCTAGTCCGCATGTCGCGACCCGACCGCCTGCAACCGGTCTTCGCCGCGGCGCTCAGCGACGCTCACTGGTGCTCGACTGATCCGGTCTGCATGGATGCGGGGGAGCGAGGCCAGGGGCCGGACTCCTGCAACCTTGCTGCCTGCCACGGCTGCGCGCTGCTTCCCGAGACGAGTTGCGAGGAGTTCAACAGGTTCCTCGACCGCGGCCTGGTCGTCGGGACATTTGCCGACCCAACGCTGGGGTATTTTTCGACGTCTACTTGAGACTGGGCCTGACGGCCAAGAGGGTCCGCCTGATCTCCTCGACGACATCTTCCACATCCTCGTGCTCCCAGTAGCGCAGGACCTGCCAGCCGGCTGCATACAGTTTCGCGTTCGTGTCGGCATCGCGCGCCACGTTCGCTGCGATCTTCGCGGACCAATACTCGACATTGTGGTTGAAGGTCGACCGCCCGTGCTTCGGGCACCCATGCCAGAAGCAGCCGTCGATGAACACCGCTACTCGCGCCCGGGTGAAGACTATGTCCGCCCGCCGACGTAGACCCGGTTCGGGCGCGATCGCAACTCGGTACCGGAGGCCAAGCCTATGAAGGGCGCGGCGGACCTCCAGTTCGGGCCGGGTGTCCCGCGAGCGGTTCGCCTGCATGTTGCGCCGCCGCGCGGGACTCGACGCCCATGAGTTCACTATCGAACGTGTCGACACACCACCCACGGTACAAGGCGCGCCGTCTCGGTGATCGGTTCCACGGATCGGCTCAACTACTCCCTGGCCTCTGCTGCGCAACGCCTCCAGAAGGCGGATCGCCGAACCGGATTGCTTCCCGCCACGTAGGTCCCGTTCGAGAGACGACACGCGTCTTGCAGATCAAGGTCCGTACTAGTCTGTATGAAATTGGCCAACGGCTTGTGGCACGGCGGCGTGAGGAGTAGCTGCGATGGCGGAGAAGCGGCGTGGGCCGGGGCGACCGGCGTATGACTCGAAGCAGAAGCTGGTCGCAGCGGCGTGTGCGCTGCTGGCGGAGCGGGGGTTCGAGGCGACGAGCCCGCAGATGTTCCAACAGCGCTCCGGCGTCGGGCACGGCAGCATGTACCACCACTTCCCCGGCAAGGGGAAGGAAGGACTCGCACTCGATGCGATCAGTCACATGCGAACCAGCACGATCGCATTCCTCGACGGTGCCCCGACACCCTCAGACTCCGAACCCGAGGAGGTGCGTGCGAGCATCGTGTCGGCGCTGGATCGGCTGTTCGCCCGTAAGGAAGGCCAGGCGCTGGTCAGACTCCTCGCCGACGCGGTCGCCGGAGCCATCCCGTCGCTGGCGACTGCCACACGGGACTGGTGCGATGACATCCGTGCAGTGATCGTCGTGCGACTGCGCGCTGACGAACCGGGCACGGACCTCTACATTGCGGACGCGGCGGCCAGGCTCCTTGCGCCAGAGTTCGACGCTCTCGCGGAGGACCTGTTCACAGCGGCTCTCGGGCGGGGCCTGCTCGACCTGCCGAAGTTCGCTCTGCCCGAAGCCGCCGAAGAGCGGTAGTCTGGCGTCATCACAATTCCATACGAACTAGTCCGGCCCTTGACCTGCAAGAGGCGTGTCGTCTGGATCAGAGTCACGGTGGAGTGCAGTAATTCGCTCCTGTGCTCGCGTTTAGGGAAGTGCTGCGCACCTACCTGGCATGAGAACTGAGGATCAGCGCTTACGCCTTCGGGTAACGCGACGAGACGAGCCTGATCTCGGCAAGCTCATCGAGTGGGTGCTCAACATCGCCCAGGCCAGACATCGTGCTTGGCTTGACGGTGAGCCGGATCCGTACGGACTGCCCGTTCCGGAGAGCACCGAGCAGATCGCGAGTCCTGAGCACGGTCCCGCGAATGCTGCGGGACCGTCGAGCAGCACCGACGACCGAAGGACATGACGCGCAGGAAGGAGGGTCATTATGAACACCAGACTCGACACCCAACCCAAGAATCGCGCCACCGACGTGCCGATGCTGGCCGTGTCGTACCTGCGGGTCTCGACGCGGGAGCAGGCCGAGCGCGGCGGCACCGACGAGGGCTTCTCGATCCCCGCGCAGCGCGAGGCAAACCAGCGGAAGGCGGACGAGCTGGGCGCGAGGATCGTGCGGGAGTTCATCGACGCCGGAGAATCAGCGCGCTCAGCGGATCGTGACGGGCTGCAGGACATGCTGGCGTTCATCGCCGCCAGCCGTGTGCAGTTCTGCATCGTGCACAAGCTCGACCGGCTCGCCCGTAACCGCGCCGATGATGTGAAGATTCACGAAGCCCTCATCAACGCCGGGGTGAACCTCGTCTCCGCGACCGAGTCCATCGATCAGACCCCTTCGGGGATGCTCGTTCACGGCATCATGTCGAGCATCGCGGAGTTCTACTCCCGGAACCTCGCCACCGAAGTCACCAAGGGTCTGACGCAGAAGGTCGCGCAAGGCGGTACCCCAGGACGCGCTCCCATCGGCTACCTCAACGTGCGCCAGACCGACGACCAAGGCCGCGAGATACGCACGGTCGAGGTCGATCCCGAACGTGCACCTCTGATCGCGTGGGCGTTCGAGCGTTACGCCGCCGGCGAGACCTCTGTGACGGCGCTGCTGCGGGATCTCACCGCGCGTGGCCTGGTGTCGGTGCCGTCGCCGAAGCGTCCATCCAGGCCGCTGGGGAAGAACGCCCTCTACCGTGTGCTGACGAACCCGTACTACGCCGGAGTTATCCGCTACAAGGGCGCGCTGCATCCCGGCGCGCACGATCCCATTGTGAAGCCGGCCCTGTTCGATCAGGTGCAGTCGCTGTTGAAGGCTCGCAACGCGCACGCAACCAGGCACGTCCAGCACGCTCACCACCTGAAAGGCCTGCTGCACTGCGGCACTTGCGGGTCGCGGATGCTGCTGGACTTCGCCACCAACCCGCGCGGCACGACCTACGCATACTTCGTCTGCTCCGGCCGCGCCGCAAAGAAGACGACCTGCACCCGCCGCGCCGTGCCCGTCGCTGTGGCGGAGCGGCTGGTCGAGGACTCCTATGCCTCCATCTCGATCAGCGAGGACGACTACCGCGACCTCGCCGCCAGAGTCGACGCGGCCTTCGACAAACGATCCGCCGGACGCGACCACGAGTTCGCCGACCTCACCGAACACCGAGCACGCCTGGAAGCCGAGAGCGACAAACTCCTCGCAGCGCACTTCGCCGACGCCATCGACCTACCGACCCTGAAGCGACACCAAGACCGCATCCGATCCGGGCTCGCCGACATCGAGCAGCGCCTCGCCCAGCACGACGAACACCACACCGGAGGTCGCGTGTTCCTCCATGACAGCCTGCGACTCCTTACGGACGCCCACCACGCCTACACGCACTCCGACGACGGCAACCGTCGGCTGGCGAACCAGGCGTTCTACACACGGTTGGAGATCACCGAGGACGAGCAACTACGTCCGCGCCTCGCGGAACCGTTCGCCACCATCGTCCACGAGGCTGCCGGAGACAAGGAAGCCAAACGGGAACACCCGGCATCTTCCGATGTCGCGTATTCCCGTAAGACACTTTGGGTGGAGGCGGTGGGACTCGAACCCACATCTCTTGGATTAACCCAGAACCACATTTGGTCTCATTCAATGGCTTGGAAGAGACCCATTTCCGAGTATGCCATGCCACGACCCCCACCTTGGAGGTCCGAGGACATCTTGGCCCGAGCCGACGGCGGGACGCCCGTCGGGCACGACCCCAATCCAGAGCCTGCCGGCGCTCGCCACCGTGGTGTGGGCAGCAGCCACCTGCGGAGATCGATCGGATGTCAACGACGAGATCAGCCGAAACTGCAGTACGGGGTGCGGCCGCGGTGATGACCATCAATGGGACGCTTGCGCCGCTGCCGACCGGCGTGATGCGCGCTACCGCATGGGCCGGACACGGTCCGGTTCCCTGCCCTCGCTGAGCGACCTACAGCCGAACGGCACCAAGATGTTGGATTGAGACCGAGCGTTTGCGGTTCAGAGCATCACGAGAATTCCGATGACAACCCAGGAAGGACCGGAGCGATGGCTAGCCCCCGATGAGCGGGCCGTCGAGGTGAAGTTCAAACGCTCAGCCCGTCGGCCACGAGCGTGCAAATGCATTCACGCAGCCAATGTGCTGGAGAATCGCGATGTTTCGGGGACCTTGAGATCGCAGCGGAATCCCGCCGTGCGGGCCTGACTCTACATGAAGATGTCCGAGCTCGACCATATTCTGAGGTGAGTAGCTGGGAGAGGGGAATCGTGGTGTCGGGAGGCAAGAAGCTATCTGACAGCGAGCTAATCGGCGACGCCGGTATAGCGCTCATCCACAGCAAGATTGCGGCGATGGGCCACGCCTGGCGAGCACAGAATCTCGATGCAGGTATCGACGGCAGTATCGAACTCCGCGATCCGGCGACGGGCGAGATGAGCAATCGTCATATTCTGGTCCAGAGCAAGGCGAGCAACAGCGATTTCGCTGGGGAGAACACCGAGACGTTTCATTTCATCTGTAACGAGCGCGACCTCGATTACTGGATGAAGGGCTCGCAGCCTGTTCTCCTCGTCTGTTCACATCCGAAGAGCGGCCAAGCCTGGTGGGTGCACATCCAGAGCTACTTCGCCGATTCGTCCCGTCGAGCGAGTCGACGAGTCAACTTCAGCAAATCAACCATGGCGCTTGACGGTGACGTCACAGATCACCTCTTCGCGATCGCCGACCCGGAAGGGCGCGCCCATACGCCCGTGCCCGCGCACCGGACCGAGAGGCTGACGTCCAACTTGATTGGCGTAGGCGTGCCCCAGATCGTCCTCTCCTACGCGACAAGGGCAAAGGGGATGGGTGAGGTTTATCGCGCGCAGCGCGACTCTGGCCTCACGTTCCGCCACGACTTCGCCGTCTCCCGCGGTCGCATCTGGGCGTGGTCAGAAGCGGACCACACAGCGCTCGCTGCGGCCACTCAGGGCGTCCCGGATGCGCACGACGTCACGTCGCTCGCCGCTGAGGCGATCACAGGTGAACGGCTGCTCGTGCAGCTGCTGAGCAACGCGCTTCGTGAGGATCTGAAGGACGACTGCGACTTTGACCGCAACCGTCGAATTCTCTACTTCCGTGCCAGCGACGACCTCGGCATCAGGAAGTGGCATACCGGCGGCGCAAACTCGCGAACGGTATTCAAGGGATATCCGAGTAGGAAGGATCCCACGAGAATGAGCTACTACCGGCATGCTGCCCTCGGTTCACAATTCCTGCAAGTGGACGGAGCGTGGTACTGCGCTCTCACGCCCGATTACTACTTCAGTTGGGACGGTCGACGTGAATCTTCCTTCGCAGCCAGCCTGCTCACGAAGATGAAGCAGATCGATCGCCACGCCGCCGTCCGCCAGGAGACCCTCATGTGGGCCTCCTTCCTCCGGCGCGAAGACAATCTCGTCGAAGCGCAGCGGGATCGCATCCTGCGCTTCGGCAGGCTTGCGGAGTTTGCGATTGACCGCGGCATCGATGACAACGCGTGGAAACGGCCTGTTGAGGCCACCGCTGGCAATGAACATGACCTCCTCGACCTTCTCGGCGAGACAGTATGAGACTCTGCCTCATCGATGAACCGGATCTCGAGTTCGCCCATGGAAGTCGTCACACCGATCCAAGGCGCGGGATCTCCTACTACGGTCCTGCTGACCTGGGCAGTTCTGGTCCGCGAACAATCCGCGTGGGCATGGTTGGCACCAAAGAGGCGATCGACGGCGTAAAGCGCTGGCTGGACCGGTGCCGCAGCCCGATAGCTGCGAAGAAGAGCCATCTGACAGGTCTGTTCGTGCCGTTTCCGGGCTTCGAGACGAACACCGGGTTCCGATCCACCATCGTGTGGAACTCCCGTCTCGAGCGCACGATCTCCGCGAGCGCAATGCGCAAGCTTGACGGACTCAACCCGCTCACAGCTATTCAGGCGGCCGTCGACCTCTATGCCGCGGAGCTGATCGCGCTGAACGAAGAGCCCGGCTGCGATGTAGTGATCGTCTGCCGCCCCGACGACTTGCCCGAGCAAGTCATGGTCAATGGGAACCCGGATAAACCCTGGCAAGACCCCAAGCTGGAGTCTGTGGGCGCTGACTTTCGGGCCCTGCTAAAGGCGCGATCGTTGAAGACCTCAAGCCCGATCCAGATCATTCGTCGCGACACATGGGATCCCAAGTACAAGCCCAAGGACCGGGACGAGCGTCGTGGTCAACAAGATGACGCGACGAAAGCTTGGAATCTGCACACGGCGCTGTACTACAAGGCCGGTGGCATGCCATGGCGGATGCCGAGAGCTTCAGAAGACCTCACGAGCTGTTTCATCGGTGTGGCGTTCTACCGCTCGGCGAGCGGAGACACCCTCCAGACCAGCGTTGCTCAGGTATTCAATCAACGCGGCGATGGAGTCATTGTTCGCGGTGCTCCGGCGCAGCAGTCGAAAACCGATCGCCAACCGCACCTCACCGAGGCCGACGCCAAGGATCTCCTGGTCCAGTCTCTTGCGCGGTACCGAACCGAGCACAGAACAATGCCTGCGCGGGTCATGGTTCACAAGGCCTCATCGTTTACCGACGCGGAGGTCGAGGGCTTTCGTGCGGGAGCCGACGCCGAGCACATCGACATGCTGGAGCTTGTCTGGTTGCCCAGGCGTGACTCCGTGCGACTGTTTCGTCCAGGTGATCAGCCGCCCCTTCGCGGAACACTTCTCTCGCTCACCGATGAGCGGCACATCCTCTACACGCGAGGGAGCGTTCCGCTTTACAGGACCTATCCGGGAATGTATGTTCCGTCCCCGCTCCCGTTTCGCCCCGCGGACGCCGACTCCAGTGCCGAGGCAATAGCCTCAGAGCTCTTGACGCTGACCAAAATGAACTGGAACGCTACTCAGTTGGATGGGCGCCTGCCAATCACTCTTCGCACGGCTGACTCCATCGGAGACATCCTCAAGCACTTGCCTCAAGGCGAGAGCCCCGCACCGCGCTACGCGTACTACATGTAGCGCCGCGCGCTTGAAGTGATCAATCCTGACCAATCGCCGGCCCCATGAGCTGGCCGAGCGAAACTTCGGACCGACCGTCGTTGCTGAACAGCGTGACCATGCGCCCGCCTCGACCGCTACCGGTCCAGAAGGCGCTCGCTAGAACGGCGCACCATCCGCCGGAGATCACCGGGGCGAAGAACACCGTCACGGCGACGATCCCCGTAATGCCGAGCCACAACACGGACCCAACACGCGAACCGCTCCTCATCATGGGCTCAGCCAACCAGATGATCGCGCGCTCGAGGAAGACCTGGACATCGGGCGGGCAGCCGCAGCCCGCCCGCGACGCCCCGCCTGCGTGCAGTGCCCGTTCACGGATCCTCTTGCGCGCACTGCCCGGGTGAGGTGGGGTCGCGGGAACCCTGACCAGGAGGAGCCGGTGGGACAATGTCCAGGCGGATGTTAGCTCGGTGATTGCGGCCCCTGTCGTCGTGGTTGCGACGGCGAGTCTCATCGCGCTCGCACCGCTCATCCATCGCGATACGCGTAGAAGGTGGGAGAAGGGCATCGGCGGCGGCGGTCTCGGTTCCGCGCTCGATGCCGTGTGGCAGCCGTCGGCGGAAGACGCCCACGCACAGTGGGAAGCTCAAGTCGAGATGCCAGCTCCCGCACCGAGCCCCGGCGACAAATGGCTCGACAACGGGCGCATCGTCATCGACCTGCACTGAGCGATCGCGATCCACAAACGGGCATTGCACCTTGGCAGGACGGTGAGCGAAGGGAATCCGAGAGAGTCGGGTGCTGCAACGCTCCTGCCGTGAGCCCGGTGTCGATCGGGCCGCCACAGCTCAGGCCATGCTGGGACATAGAATCCGGACGTGATCGGAGAGCATGACCGTCAGGAGTCAGAGCAAGAGATGGCGATCGCCACGCGACTGCTTCAGATGCTCCGAGATCGGCTAGCGACAGTGCCCGAGACCACCCCCGCGCCGTTCGTTGGATCGATTCTCCATGAGGAGCGTCGGTACACCGCACGTGAGCCGATCGACATGCTCATCGCCAGCAATCGAACTCGAGCGCGAGACAATCTGGACCGGGTGTTCTCCCTCATGATCGACGACGCGGGCGAGCGCGTCATCGCGTACCCATACTCGATCTACCCCTTGATCCGAGCCTCGATTGAGTCGTCCGCGACCGGGCTATGGATCATCCAGTCCGACCGCAGAAACGACCGCGTGATGCGAGCGCTTCAGATCGCGTATCGCAACAATCTCGACGGACTGAGCCTCATCCGGTTGTTCGGGTCAGCGCAAGTCATCGCGGATGAGGAAGCGCGAGTGCGACGCGTTGAGGATCGTCTGAACGAACTCAAGGATCAGATCCCCCATCTGCGTCAGCGAACTCTCACAGGTCCCCCAAAGTACACCGACATTCTCAAAGCGGTATCGCCAAGACTTGAGGCCCGCTCCGACAGGTTCGAATTCGCCTCACCGGTCAGCATTTGGAAGATGAGCAGTTCCTTCATCCACGGCAGTGACAACGTCACCCGCGTACTCAGCGACGTCCGTCAACTCAGCGAGTTCAACAACGGCGTTGCCAATTTCGAGGTCACGCCAAAGATTCAGTTGCTCGCCCTCGGTGTCGCCGAGTGCATCCAACTGCTCCTCCGACTCGATGACAGATACGCCCACCTATGTACCCACGACTACGGCGGGCGCACTGTTCCGCCCGCATACGACTGAGCGGTCAGCATCCATGCCGTGGGGGTAAGAGGTGCGCATCTACGGCTGCGCGGTGGGAGGGCGAACGGGACCGCCTGAGGGCTAGTTCGCCGTCCATCCGCTCGGAGCGCTTGCTCCGAGTTCCGTGATTGAGTTGCTCCACCGATTGTCGACAGTCTGCTTCGTCGCCAAGAAACCATCGAACTTCGCGTGTTCGCTCAGTTTCGTGGTCGGCGCGAACCGGAACTCCCAGTTGCCTGTCACGGAGAACAGGCATGCCGCAACGACGTCGAAGGCGTCGAAGCGGTAGAGCCGGCCCGTTGGATCGTCTTTGCTGTTGCGGGTGCGTTGGGTCTCGACCTGGATAGTTCCGTCTGCGAGCACGGTAGGGCTGACATTCTTGCACTCAACAACAAGCTCTTGACCAGAGGCGAGAGTGACATCAAAGTCGGCGCCCCGGTCATCCGTGCGCCGAGTCACTCGATGGACACCAGGGTCCGCCTCAAGCAACTCTTGCAGGTGTGCCTCTGCCACTCCTCCTTTGACGGCGGTGGTCAACATTCGCCGCTCGGCGATAAGGTCGAGGATCTTTGGCGCTGGCAACCCGAACTGCGCTTCAAGTGGATGGATGCCTTCAGCCATCTCACTCGCGGATGATCTCTTGCGGAACCTCTGGGCGAGGTTGACACGGAGGGCCGCGTCCAACGCTAGATCTGTTGCGCGCTTCTCGAATCGCGCGAAATCCAGCAGGCGGTCCGGTGTGAACGCAACGCGGGACTCGAATCCCTCTTCTGTGCGAGCGGCGTTGCGTGAGCCGCCCCTCGTATCCACCTCCCACGCGTGCCAGCCGTCGGCACCCATCTGGTCGAAGTCCCGCTCGTATGCGTAGAACGAGATGCCCAACGGCATAGGGTCCCAGAGCGCAGGGTCCAAGCCAACGAGCTTTTCTTCTTGGGCGTTGATGCCGAGAAACAAGGTCGTATCGACGCCTGCGACGTCAAAACCAATCGGGTGGACTTCCGTTCTCCAAGCGCTGTCTGCCCCGAACTTGACTTGGGCGTGGTGTTCGTCGCTTGGTCTGCCCTTTGTGACAATCCGGGTCAGTCTGACTGGGTAGATGAGCAATCCGAGGCTTTCCCCGCGATCAGTCTGAACTCCGAAGTAGAAGGGTGCCCGTGTGTGGGCGCTCTCCCACACGACGCGCCCTCCGCTTCGCTCAATAGCGGTGCGTAGAAGAGCGTGCATGTCTCCGCGGCCGCTCGCGCGATACACACGGGCGTACGTCCTGCCAGCAAGGTCTTCTCCGGGCTGCTCGGCCAACTTCACCCTTCCTTCGACGGTTGGCAATGACGCGCCGATCCTCCACAGCACTCGGCCGGACGGCGATCTCCACAGATAGGGGGCCTCCCGAACGTATGTCGGAACTCTGCCGCAAGCTGGTCTCGACGATACTGGTTCGAGGCGCGCGGACTACTCACGAGCGGCGCGCGCGTCATCTGAAGTAGAGGTGTGAAATGGCGGAGCAACTCCCAGTCGTGAGCTTGTTCTCGGGCGCGGGTGGACTTGACCTCGCTGTCGAGAGAGGCGATGCCGAACCGCTCGTCGGTGACGACCCCGGGAACGAGTTGCTGCGGGTCGCCGTCGCGACCGACTACAACGAACCCGCCCTTCGAACCCTCAGAGCTAATTTCTCGCGTACCGCAACCCTGAGTGGAGACATTCGAGAAGTCCCAACGAGCGAGATCCTCGGAGCTGCCGGTCTTCGCCCAAAAGAACCGGTCTTGTTGGTAGGTGGTCCGCCCTGCACGCCCTTCAGCAAGTCAGGGTTCTGGCTTGAGCAGAAGCGGGAGAGCCGTGACCCGAATGCCTCTCTGCTCGATGAGTACGTCCGCGTCGTGCGGGAAGCCCGCCCGGAGGCCTTCATACTCGAGAACGTTCAGGGCCTGACGTACAAGACCCACAAGGCTCAGTTCGACCGACTCCTCCGGGGTCTGGGCGACCTCGGCTACAACCCTCAATGGAGGGTCCTTCTGGCGGCCGATTACGGCGTCCCTCAGCTTCGTCGGCGAGTTTTCGTTGTCGGTCGACGAGACGGTGAGAAATTCGAATTTCCGGAGCCGACACACTCCGGTTGGAGCGAGCACTCACGGTCCTTCGATTCGAGCAAGATCCCTCACGTGACCGCATCCCAAGCCTTCGAGGGACTCCCGCGGCTCGTTCTGGCATCCGACGATGAGATCGTCGAAGGAACCTACGGACAACTTGCAGCCGAGGTGCCAGCTGGCCAGAACTATCTTTGGCACACCGACCGATACGGCGGACGCAACCACTTCGAGTGGCGGAGCCGGTACTGGACCTTCCTCCTCCGGCTTGATCCCGATCGCCCGTCGACCACACTCCAAGCACAGCCAGGTCCGTGGGTCGGGCCCTTCCATTGGGAGAACGTCACGACTGGTGTCGGCATCGAACGTGCGCGACGTCTGCGAGTAAGCGAGATGCTCCGCCTCATGTCGTTCCCTGATGACTTCAAGATCGCCGGTTCCCGGGCCGACGCGCAACGACAGCTCGGCAATGCTGTCCCACTCGAGCTTGGGAAAGCAGTCGTGCGTTCCCTCATGACCCAGCTTGGCTACCTAGAGAACTCCACACCACGCCTGATCGCCGCCGGCTAGACGCACTTCAGAGTGCAAGCGCATCCCCGCGACAGCCGCCACCTGGCCATGAAACGACTGGAGGGGCCAGCCGTGTATTCCCACCGGCACTCCTCAGGGGCTACAACAGCCGCGACTGTGTCAGGCGCGTCCGCGACGACCGAAGTTCGTGTCGGTACACTGCCGCTGGAGGTTCGGCTGGTGAGTGGCTCGTTGTGGCGCGTGTCTGACGCGGTGTTGTTCGACGCCGCCGTCGACGCCGCGGCGCTCACGATGTCCCGACTCCTCACGTCACCGACCGGCGTGGAGTCCGCGATTGAATTCCGGGGCGAGGTCGATGCGGTGGACGGCTTCGACCGTGCGGCACTTGAGGCACTCATCTCGCGCCCATCTCACGACCTGTCCGAGGCGCACGATCGTGAGTGACGCGTCGTCGGGTGATGCCGCCGAGGAGCTGTTTGAGGAGCGGGTTGCTCCGGTGCTATTCGCGGGACGCAGCGCGGAGTCGACACCGGTCCTGACGATCATCGTTGGGCAGCCTGGGGCAGCACCCCTGCGGGCCGCGTCCCGAGTCACCACCAGCTCCGGCGTGCCGCCCGTTGTGTTGGCCGGTCAGGAGTTGGCGGCGTTCCACCCTCGGTTCGCCGATTCGGTTCTCGGGGACTCTGAGGGTGCGCGCCGTGAGGTCGCGGCGGCGGCCGGGGTGTGGACGCGGATGGTGCTGCGGCGTGCGCGGGCGGAGCGGGTCTCGCTGGTCTTGGATGGGTCACGGCTCTCGCCAGATGTCGCGGTCGCCACTGCCGGACTGTTCGCCGCCGACGGGTTTTCCACGACGCTCGCCGTGATGGCTGCGCCACGGGCCGAGACCCTGCTCTCAACGGCGTCGAAGCATTTGATCAGTGCTGCGCAGGGTCGCTGGTCGCCGCTGGTGACACTTGAGAAGCATGACGCTGGGTTCGCCCGCACAGCTGAGCTCGTGCGCGTCGTCGAGGCGAGTTCCTCTGTCGAGAGGGTCGTGGTTGTCGGGCGGGGTGGGGAGATTCGTTTCGATGCCGCCCGGGACGGGGCTGAGCGGCTTGGTGGCGCGGCGGGGGTGCTGGAGGCCGCACGGTCGGAGCCTGTTCCGGCTCCGGCGGGGAGGCGCTGGCTGACCGAGCTCCGCGCGGCCACCGAGTTCGCGCTCTCGAGGGGCCGAATTGATGCCCTGTTGGGGGTGGTGTTGGGGGAGTTGCATGAGGTCGCGGTGCGGGAGGTTGTCCCGGCGTTGGGGTTACCGACCGATTCGCTCGCCCGCCCCATCCTGGAGCAGACGCTTGTCGCGCGGGCTGCCGCAATTCGTGCCGCGATCCCATCCACGGCCCGCCAACCCGCATCGCGGGGGCCGTCTCCGCAGGTCGGTGGCCCCGAGCCCGAAGTGGGCCTGTCGATCTAGGCCATGGACCGTGTGATCGGTGTGTGGGGGTGTTCCGATAGCGGCGCATGAAGCGGGCGGGGGTGGCGTAGTGCCGGGTCGTGGAGTAGCGGAGCGAGCGCAGCGAGTGAGCATACGCCGCGAAAGCCCGGCACGGAGCCGGCGCCGTCCGCTATCCTCTCGGCGTCGGATCACCACCCCGTCTCCCCGCGAGAGCGGTGAGGTCGACGATGAACGCTTGCCGGTCAGCTGCCGGGTCGGTGATCACCTCTCGGATCCGTTCCCGCCACACCGCTCGTGCGGTGGGGTCGAGGTCGTTTAGGGGCGTGAGTGCCCAGTCGATGTCCTCATCCACCGTCCACCCTGGCTCATCGAGATGCTTGGTCGGGTGGTAGAGGAACGCGGCGAAAGCGACCCGGGCGAGGGACGCTTCGGTGTCGGCGCGGTCGATCATGCGGTGGCCTTTCGTGGCGGTGCTGATCCTGACGGTGTTCATAGTGATAGTCCTCCAGATGTGTCGGGGATGTGCGGGGTTGGTGCGTGGTTGTGGGATCGGACAGGGCGCGGGTGTGTGCGGAGGCGGTCGTTGATCGCCCTGGCGATCTGATCCATCCGCGCCTCCTCCACCTCCCGCGCCACCTGCTTCTGCCGCGCAGCGCGCTCCCGTTCCCGGTGACGCATCTGTGAGGCAGTGAGCGGCCGGGTGATGTCCGTGTCGGCGGCGATTGCGGAGGCGATGCGGGCCCGTTCGCTGTCCCGCTCCCACCGCGCAATGACGTCGTCGGGGGTGCGGAGTTCCTCCTTCAAGATCGCGATCTGCTCCGGGGTGCGTTCGCGTTCGAAGAACTCGACCGCCGCGCCACGGTTCGCGGCGCGTTCTGCGGCGGTGGTGCGGTGCAGGCGGCGGGGTGGGAGTCCCGCGTCGCGGCGGCGTCTTTCCCGGGCCCGCCACTGCCGTTGCTTCTCCAGCTGAGCTTCCCGGTTCGCGTGGTAATACGCGCGGCGCCGCTCCCGCACCTGCTCTCCGTGGGTTTGGTAGTACCGCGCTGCGCTCTCGCGCTTGGCGTCGGGGTTGTCTCGGTGCTTTTCCCGTCGTTTGGCGTTCTGCTCTTCCCGGTGACGGTCGCGCCACCGCTTGTTCCGCGCCCGCTTCGCTTCCCGGTACCCGTCGGGGTCAGCGGCGCGTTGCGCTGCCCGCCGCTGCCGCTGATACTCCAGGTTCCCGGCAGGGTCCTGCGCGTACCGGTCCCGCGCCTGTACCCGCCGCCGCTCCGCCGCGGCTTCCGCGGTCCTCTTCTTCGCCGCCCGGCGCCGTTCCCCCTCCCGGTTCTCCCGCCGGACCTGTTCCAGATGCCGTTCACGGAACCGGGCCCGGTACTCCTTCACCTTCTCCGGATGCGCTGCCTTCCACGCCCGCAGCCGCTCCGCCACTTCCTCCCGGTGAGCCTCCGCGTAACGGTGCCTGTTCTCGCGCTTCCGAGCGCGCTGCGCCTCCTTGTTGCTCTTGGCATCCGACGGGTCAGGTCCTGAACTGGTCGCCACGGCTTACTCCTCTCCCGTGGCCGGCGCGGGCTGGATCCGGTCAGCGACAGCACGGACGGCGTCGGGCAGGTACCCGGACCACCGGTAACCATCGACCTCACGCTGGGCCGACTCGAGTGGTGCCGGCGTCTCGGCTCGGCGCCGCAGATCGATCTCCAGCGGCTGCACGCCCGCCGCGATCAGGACTCGCTTCACGAGCCGGCAGTCCACGCACTCATCCCCGCTCGTGTACAACACCACCCGGATCATCGCGACCCCCTCCCGCCCGAGAGGGTCTCCAGCGCTAACCGAGCTGCCGCAGACGGGGAGGGATCGGGCGTGGCCGTCGCGCGTGAGTGGGGAAACGTTGGGGGGTTAGACACAATGGGTGGGTGAGGATCGAGGTGACAACCCTGTTCCGTGCGTCGGTGAGCGTCGCTGACGCGACCGTCCGGGTCGGATCCGCGCTGCGCATCGTCCCGGTCTTCTCGGCGGCAGCGACGGACACCGCTGCAGGTGTCCGCACGGCGATCACCGTCCACTACAGCGCTTCGCAAGGTCGGTACGTCATTCGGGCCGTCACCAACGAGGCTGTCAGCGAGGGTGTTGAGATCAACTATCCGACGATCGCTCGGATCGGGCTCGCGGGCATCATCCAGGCGGCGGCGCCGCGGTGCATCTTCCTCACCCTTGATGACGAGGATGGCCCGGACGCTGTGTGGATGAGTGTTGATCGGCTGACCACCGCCAAGGGACGGATTTTGCCGCCCGCGCTTGCTGCTGAGGTTGTCCGACGCGGCGCGTCGGAAGCGAGGATGGAGGCGATCGAGCTGCTGTACGGGACGGCTGCGCTGAGCAATCTGCCTCCGGCCAGGCTGATTCAGGAAGAGCTCGGGATCCCGCACCGGACCGCATCGCAGTGGATCATCGATGCCCGAAACGCCGGCAGGCTTGAGGGCATGAACTACCACGCGGGTCGCCAAGCCCGCACCTGAAACGGCGATGCTGGCGCCCACGCGGCGCTGCGACCGCCGCTCAGCGCGCACGGCCCGCTCCGGTGTGCGTCGACGCCTGGATCCACCGCGTGAGCTCTGCTTCGGGGTAGAGAATCACCCGACCCAGCCGGCAGAACGGGGGGTCGAGGTGTCGGTGACGCCTCACCGCCAGGTTGTTCAGCGAAACCCCCGGCAACCTGTCCACAACCTGCTGCGGCGTCAGGTACTCACCCGGCACCAGGGTGGAACGATTCTCGTCTGTATTCACCATGCTCTTCTCCATCCCGGTCGACACGGCCACCTTCCACAGTGGACCGTTTAGTGCTTCACATTTCTGGAGTGAATCACTAAAGTAGTCACTAGTCAATGGATGTCGTGGACCGACTCGGGGAGGGAGGTGCCGGATGGGAAGCGTGCAGAAGTACAAGACGACGGAGGGGATGCGTTACCTCGTCCGGTACAAGAAGCCCGATGGCACCCACGCGAACAAGCGTGGGTTTCGCACCAAGTACGACGCGCAACAGTTCCTCGCGAACGTGTCGGTATCGATCGTCAGTAAGACCTACATCGACCCCAAGGACGCTCGCGTCAGGATCGACCAGCTCTCCGAGGTGTGGCTGGCCGACCAGCAGGCGGTGTTGAAGCCATCAACCTTTCACGCCCTCGAGTCCTCGCACCGCGTGCACGTCATCCCCCGCTGGGGGAAGGTATGGGTAGATCAGGTTCGGTACAGCGACGTTCGCGCCTGGGTCACCGAACTGGCCAACCAACGCTCCGCGTCCACCACCATCCGCGCTCACGGGATCCTCGCTGCCGTCCTCGACATCGCCGTCTGGGACCGCCGCATCGCTGAGAACCCGGCGCGTGGGATCAAGCTCCCCAAGAAGCGACCCAAGCGGCGGGTGTATCTCACACACGGCCAAGTCGATCTGCTTGCAAGGCAGTCGCTGCATCCGGACCTCCTCTATTTCCTCGCCTACACCGGGCTGAGATGGGGCGAAGCGACGGCTCTGCGGATCTCGGACGTCAACCTCGCGCGACGCCGCGTGACCGTCCAGGAGAACGCGGTCCTCGTCGGAGGCACCATCCACACCGGGTCACCGAAGACACACGCCACGCGCTCGGTTCCCTACCCCGACTTCCTCGACGACCTCGTCCGGCTGGGACAAGCCCACAAGCACCCCGACGACTACCTCTTCGGAACCGGGAGCGAGCCGCTGCGGCTGCCGAACTCCCAAGACGGATGGTTCGCCGGGGCAGTCCGGCGCGCCATGCGCGCCGACCCCGGCTTCCCCCGACTCACCCCACATGACCTCCGTCACACCGCGGCGAGTCTCGCGATCAGCGCCGGCGCCAATGTGAAAGCCATTCAGCGGATGCTCGGTCACGCCTCTGCCGCGATGACGCTTGACACCTACGCCGACCTGTTCGACGACGACCTCGACTACGTCGCGCAAGCACTCAGCAGTGCGCGACGCCACTCCGCGGTACATGTCCTCGAGGCGGGCGCCAGTCACCTCGCCAGCATCCCCTCGCCCGCCGCGGGCATCGATCTCTCCTAACCCGAGGTACCCGACACCAGCAGGCACCAGGCGTCCGGCCTTCAGCGATTGCTCGTCCACGAGGGTCCTCCCTCGTGGACGAAGGCTTCGCGGTGTGGCGCGACAACACGAGCTGGGAGCACGGTTTTACCCGTTTTTTACCCACGAGCCCGATTGAGGAACGAGAGAAGCCCCGCGATCCCTGTGTTTTCAAAGGTTCGCGGGGCTTCGACGCTGGCGGTGACGGTGGGATTTGAACCCACGGTAGGGGGTTACCCTACACAACTTTTCGAGAGTTGCACCTTCGGCCGCTCGGACACGTCACCGTCGTCCAGCTTACGACACGCCGCGGCCCCGCAGAAATCCTGGTCGCGGCGGCATCCGGCACGCGGTACACCCCGTCGAAACCGCGCCGACATGAACCGGCGATAGCGTCGCGGGCAGCGAGCGTCGCCATCGGTTGCGGCGCCAGAACGGAAGCCATGAGCGTGCACCTCCTCACCGCCGACATCCTCGTTCCGATGGATGCCTCTCGCAGCGTCCTCACAGATGCGGGCGTGGCGATTGACGGCGACGCCATCGTCAGCGTCGGGGTTCGCGAGAAACTGCTGCAGCTGCATCCGGATGCCGCGCACACGCACCTCGCCGACCGGGTGCTGATGCCGGGCCTGATCAACGGCCACCACCATTCAGGTCTCTTGCGCGGCACCGCCGAGCACCTGCCGGTGTACGAGTGGCTGCGCGTGCACATCGATCCGATGCACCGGGTGCTTGAGCCGGCCGACGCCGCGGCTGCCGCGTGGCTTTGCTACGCCGAGGGTCTGCTTTCGGGCACGACGACGGTCGTGGACATGTGGCGGTACATGGATCGAGCTGCGAGCGCCGCGGTCGAACTCGGGAATCGGCTCGTCACCGTGAACTATGTCGGCGAGCACCCGGATTTCGACTACTTCGACACCCTCGACGACAACGAGCGGATGCTGCGCGATTGGACGGGCGCCGGCGGTGGGCGCATC
>MDTD01041677.1_pt1 | contig 22423 bp, 15 predicted proteins | sample 811221 | NCBI WGS metagenome assembly MDTD01 (sample SAMN05326646, study PRJNA326480) | marine metagenome | isolation source: seawater | place: Pacific Ocean: South West | collected 2011 | reverse complement strand
GCGGCCCGGGCTGCAGCAGCAGACGCAGCCGCAAAAAAAGAAGGTAATCTTGCAGAGAATATTAGAGCCAGCGTAAGTCCAGGTTCTGGCTTAAAGCCCTCCGATACCGCTGCTTCTCGTCCCAGGTTGGCGGGCAATGGTCCGATTGGATCCTTGAAGAAAACAGTTAAGGATATGCCGGCTATTGATTCCGGTATGGACATGAACGCAATGCAGACCCGTCGATTGACCCTGGATAGTAATGCCTCATATGGAATGAAGGTGAAGAGGCCCCCTTCCGATGAAAGTGGCTCATACAAAGTGCTGGCAGCTCCTGAAAGTTCTGTTGCTCGTAGCGAAAGTTCTCGACCCACTGGGCGTCTTTGCCAGGATTGCGGCGAGACCTCAAAATTTGGCCGTTTGACCTGTGAAGCTTGTGGGGCTTATTTCACCAGCACTGTTCAGGAGACCGCTTTCGAAAAGGCGAAGTCGAAAGCTCGGCGAACCCAGGAGCTTGGGGTTGTCGCGCAAGAAGAAGTTTTGACCTGGCAGCAGATGATGCTCAGGCGTCTAGTGGCAAGAAGTATTGACCTGACCATAATCCTCTCCGGATTTGCTGTTGTGATGTACTCTTATCTGTCTTACGCCCAGGGGGTGGTGGCGGAAGATGCATCACTTGCAGGCTTGTTCGACAACGTTACCTACTGCCTATTTCCTGGAGTTTTGCTCCTGGTTTTAGTGGTTTATAGTGCTACTTTTGAAGCTTCTCTGGCGCAAGCGACACCAGGTAAGATCGCCATGGGAATTGTGGTTGTGGATGGTCAAGGCAAAGAATTGACCTTCTCAAAAGCTTTCGCCAGGGCGATGGTTACTTATATGCCAGTGGCACTAACTGTGGTGACTATTTGGTTCACCAGGTTGCTCAATCCTGCTCTGGAAAGTCTTTCTATGGACAAATTATGGTATGCATCCCAGGCTGTTATGTTGGTGGGTGTATTCGGTTGCCTGAGCTACTTTGTGAATCTCTTTTCAATGGCTGGAGATCGATGGATGAGAACCATTTTCGATATGATTTCATCCAGCAGAGTTAAGCAAAGGTAGGATTGTTATCCTTATCCCGATTTAGAGTAAGGTGATCTGCTTTTCGGGTTTCTATTGTAGTATTAAATTGTATAGTAGAAAATGATTGAAAGTGAAAGGAAGTTGGAGCAAAAGCCCAACCTCCTTTCTTAATCTAGTTTAGGAGTTTGTTTTCGATTCAGGCAGCCGCAGATTCCGGCGTCTGTTCAAGAATCCATTTGTAGAAGTTGCGGCATATCTGCCTGCGATAAACGGTTCTCTCTTCTTCCGGGAAGAGTTCGTAAAGGTAGTTCCAGCAGGCTTTCTTGCCGCCTTGAACGTCTTTCACGGCCATCACTTCGGCTCTTATCCGATCCGCCTGGATCTGAATTTCAGCGTCGAGGTCGGCGAAGCGATCTTCGAAAGTGTCGGTCATGAGGCGTTGCATGACGTACAGAGGTGTGAGCTTGCCGGCGATCATCTTGGAGATGTATCCGGCATGTTTCATCTTCACCCTCAGTCCGCCCTTGAAGCGAACCACATAGCCTTCGCTGTTCTTATAGTCGGTTTCGGCGACCAGAGCTCTCAGCTCGGCTATGGAGTTTCCCGACCAGGTTTCGGTAACAGGAATTTCCAGGCGCCGGGAAAGGCTCTGAAGCTTTCTGAAACCGAAGTCCTCCAGTGACTTCCGATGGTAAGCACCGATGAGGATGAAGTCCTCCCTTCCGTCATAGTCGACGATTACTTCGGTGCCTGGATGGATGATCTCAACCAGAACAGTGACGTTCTTAGGAAACGCTTCTGCCCAGCGGCTGCCGATGGTGGACAGCATCTCGTTAGCGAGAATGGCCGACTTCGATTGGAATGAACCACGAGTGGTGGCTACTATCTGTCCCTGGTATTCGAAGATGATTCCCAGGTGTCCGTCATGCTTGAGGGTGGCCACAAAGGGCTCATCCGGAAGATTTCTGGTCTCTTCCATTTCCTCATCGTTGAAGAATTTCGGGAAAGGAAGGGCAACCAGCTTGCCTCGACGGCTGAAAACGATTCCTCGGCAGAGCTTCAGTGGATCGGTCCAACCAGACGGGTGATGATGCAGCACATTGTGCGCGACCTGGGTGTAGTTGAGACCGATGAGAGGCAGGCTCGGGTGGAAGAACGGCTTTACCAGGGTGGTGATGGAGGGCATCCCTTCGAGCTTTTCATAGCCGAAGAGTTCTTCCATCAGTTTTTCGTTGGTCTCTCTGGACCGCCACTTTCTCCACCCGGTGCTATCTTTTACCCTGGCCTTTACTAATAGGCCGATGAAACTTCTGAGCTTTTCAACGTTGTTTCGAATTTTCATTAGCAATCTTTCGTTTGCAGATCGAAAAGCGCTCTTCTTTATAGGAAGGCAGCGCGGTTAGAAAAAGGTCGCAGGAAATTCTTCCTGCGACCTTTCCAAATCAGAATCTATAGTCGGCGCTTCGACTTCAGTGAGCCGGCGCCTCCATGGGAACGGCTTCGGACTGGATCACTTCGATGCCGATGGACTCGAGGTCTTGGATGTAGCGTTCATAGTCGCCTTCCTCGAAAACGATGGCGCGAGTGCCATCTTCGATCAGGCGAACCGTATACTGCTTTCCGCGATAGGTCTCGTTGCGGGCGTCGACGGCGCTCCAGGAGACACAGAAGCCGAGGGCGAGCCCGACCACATCCACCTGGATTTCATCGCAGCCGCGCTTCTCCGCCTCCTCGCAGAGGTACTCGGCCAAACCGGTGGACTGCCCGAGGAAGGGGTACTTCGCTTTCAGTTCGTCGCTGGCGTCGCGGCCGTTGTCGTAGAAAGCGCTGTAGCTGTCCACCCGGGAATCCTTGCCCTTGGGGAAGATCCGGTCGGTGTTGGTCTGGTCGAAGTCCGGATGGAACTTCCAGCCCCAGGTGCCGTTCACGCAGTGCTTCGGCCAGAAGCGCTGTTCGATGCCGAAAAGCTCGCCGACCGAATATTCTTCCACGCCATCATGCTGCTCGGCGAAGGAGCCGTGGTCTTCATCGTGTTCGTCCTGGGAGTCGACCACCAGGTCGTAGTATTCGCTGGAGGAGAGCTCATTGAGGACGTCCATGATCTCGTCGCCGCCTCCCACTGCCAGGGCACCGCCCGGGCGGAAGTCGTTCTGGGCTGCGTCCACGCGAAGGAGAACGCGGAGCACTTTCGAAGTTGGGGTTGTCTTCTTTGCCAATATTTTTCTATCCGTTGTTGCGGCGGCACCATTGCTGCCACCATTGGATTGGTCGGAGTTCTGAGCGATCCGCTCGGCCCACTGGAGCCACATGGTGGCTTCCGCGTCGCTGGGCATCCGCCAGTCACCCCGAGGGGAGAGGCTGATGGAGCCGACCTTGGGACCGTCGGGCAAGCAGGAACGCTTGAACTGGTTGTTGAAGAACCGGGAGATGAAGGTCCTGAGCCAGATCTGAATCTCTTCGTGGCTGTACTCCACATCGAACTGCGTCTGGTTGGCCAGATAGAGAATCTTCTCCGGGCTGGAGCCATAACGCAGCATGTGGAACAGGAAGAAATCGTGTAGCTCGTAGGGACCGATTACACCTTCGGTCTTCTGGGAAATCTCACCGTCTTCGCTGACGGGAAGGAGTTCCGGCGAAATTACCGTGTCGACGATGTCGAGCATCAGTTCTCGGGCTTTGCCTTCGAACTGGTTTTCGGCAGCCCATTTGACAAGGAATTTCACCAGGGTTTTGGGAATGCCGACGTTGACCCCGTACATGCTCATGTGGTCACCGTTATAGGTGCACCAGCCGATGGCAAGTTCGGAGAGATCGCCGGTTCCGAGAACGAAGCCGGAGTTCATCAGGATGCTGGTTCTCATTCGAGCCTGGGTGTTCTCAAACTTGAGATCCTGGGAACCGGGAGGCAGATCTTTGAGCATGGCGGTGAACCGCTCCACCACAGCCGCTTGCACCTCTTTCAAGGTTCGACCGCTGTCGCTGGACCCTTCTTCCTCATAGAGGGCTTCGATGTCGATGCCGAAGGGTTTGTGCTTCATGAGACGCATTTGCTCAAGGCATGCGGCTCGGATGTCGGCGACCTCCATGGCGGTGATACCCAGCTCCTCCATCAGACCAAGAGCGTTGTTCTTGGTTCTATCGGTGGTGCCGAATCCGGGCATGGTGTAACCCTGGATGTTCTGGCGAGAGACTCCCAGTTTGTCCATGGTCTTGCAAGCCACGAGGAGCGCCAGGGTGGAGTCGAGTCCCCCGGAGATTCCTTCGGTCAGCCGGTAGTTGCCCACATGCTCCAGCCGTTTGGCAAGAGCAGCAACCTGAATGCTGAAAATCTCTTCCAGGCGTTCGGAGAGCAGAGCCGAATCGTCCGGGACGAAGGGATGGGCGTCGATGCGACGCTTCAGCTTCTTGATCTTCTTGGCGGGCTCCACCTTGAATTTGATGCGCCGGTAGCTTCTCTCCAGACCCATATAGAGCAGGGAGTCTCCGAAGCTGTTGGTTCTCAGCCGGTCAATCCGGATGATGTCCAGGTCGATGTCTGCCACATCGAAGGTAGAATCTCGCTCGAAGCGATCCGAATCGAGGAGGGTTCGTCCATTTTCGGCAATCAGGCGATGACCGCCGAAGACCAGATCCGTGCTGGACTCATGGACACCACAGGAAGCATAGGCGTAGGCAGCGATGCAGCGTGCGGACTGGTTGCTGACCAGCTCTCTGCGATAGGCTGCTTTGCCGATGATCTCGTTGCTGGCGGAGAGGTTGCCGATGATGGTCGCACCGTTGACCGCCTGGTACGAGCTGGGAGGAACCGGCATCCAGAGGTCTTCGCAGATCTCCACGCCGATCACCAGACCGGGGAAATTGTCCGCTTCGAACAAGATGTCGGTGCCGAACGGTACCTCCTGGTCGAGGAGCTGGATGGTTTTGCTGCGAGCGTTTGCCGCCGAAGCGAACCAGCGCTCCTCGTAGAACTCTTTGTAGTTCGGCATGCAGGTTTTCGGAACGATGCCGAGGATTCGACCGCGGGAGATGACCACCGCGCAGTTAAACAGCTGGTCGTCTACCACCAGGGGCATGCCCACGGCCACGAGACCGGGGAAGTCGGCTTCCGAGGCGGTGAGAACAATGTCGAGGCCGGCGATGGCACCTTCCAGCAGGGAGGCTTGCTGAAACAAGTCCTGGCAGGTGTAGCCGGTGATGCTCAGCTCGGGAAAGAAGAGGACCTGAACGGCCTCTTGCTTCGCCTCACGCATGATTTTGGCGATCTCTCGAGCATTGAAAATACAGTCAGCAACCTCCAATCTGGGGGTTGCCGTGGCTACTCTGACGAAGCCGAAACTCTTTTCTCTGAGGCTCTTTTTCATAGATGTTCCTTAGGCTATAAGGCTGTGATTGAACATTTAGCTTTAATAGCCACACAGACAGTTTACCCAGTCTGGTGAGCTGTTATAGCCGGTTTGCTCAGAACTATTTAGATTTCCGCTTTGGCACCGACTTTGAGGACTTTTTGCCGGTCACTAAATTATCGGCCAGAAGCTCGGCGCAGGAAACTACCTGGAGGAAGTCAGACTGCAGCGACAGCACACGAGGATGGCTGTCGGTGACCACCACCTGGACGAATTTGCCGCTGTCCTGGAGACGTTTGAGGGCGTCTCCCGGGAAGATTCCGTGGGTGGAGATTGCGGCCACGGCGGCAGCTCCCTTGGCGAGGTAAGCTTCGGCCGCGCGGATGAGGCTGCCTCCTGTGCGAATCATGTCATCGTAGATGATGACAATCTTGCCTTCCACGTCGGCGCTGATGTCGAGCACCTCGGTGATCGAGCCGCCGGTTCTGCGCTTGATGATGAAAGCGGGATGCACAGGCAGTCCATGGGCTGCCATGTCCCGGGCCAGGGATTCCACCCATTTTGCTCTACCGGCATCGGTGGAAGCCAGGCAGAACTGCTCCACGGGGAGCTCGAGTTTCTTCTTCGCCTGGGCCAGCGCCTTATCGACATCCGGAGAGATGCAGGTCTCAAGCCGAACTTTAAGTTTTCCCAGTTCTTCGGATGTGGTGGCTCCAGCAGTGTCGATGCCGAGGCTGTCGATGTGCGCGGCAAGCTGATGGGCAGCCGTGATCACGAGAGGCTTGGCGTAAATGTGCTTGGTGATCACGCCGCCTTCGAAGTAGTGGGGAATGCCTTCGGAGTGAAGATCCATCAGGAAAACACGGTTTCCGTTGGCTGCCCGGGGAATCGAGGAGATGAGACGAGCGCGGTATTTTGCTTTGACCGCTTCGCCGGGAAGTACGGCACGCTCCTGGGTGGAACAGCCGAAATAAGGGATGACGATTTTGAGCCGTGCGGCGGCGTTGTCGACCAGCATGTTGCCCATGTCGAGCAACTCCATGGTTTCGACATCGTCGATAGTGCCGCCCAGCAAGATAACCTCGCGGTCTTCCACTTCCGAGAGGAGCGCGTGGTAGCGTTCCCCGTCCGGGAAGGGGATGTTTTCGGTTGACGGTTGACCATCGGAACCGATCGACCGAGCCACCACGCCGGAATCGAATCTTCCGGTTTTCATCATGGCGTCTCTGAGAGGCTGATAATTCGCAGTCGAGAACAGTATCTGTTTTCTAAAGCTCATGGATTTTGTACCTCCGGTTAGGTTAACAACCGGGGAAGGGTCATGATCACGGTCCCGCTGTCCCACATGGAACAGCTACTCAGGACCATGATCAATTCTTCCCCAAATTCAGGTGGTCTTCACCTTCTTCTTCTTGCGCTTTGCTTCGCCACCTGATTTGGCGCCGGTCAGCCGCTTTTTGGCTGCTGCGATTTCGGTGCCTCGCTTCTCCGTGTAAGCATCCTTCCAGGCGGCGACTTTGTCCGAGAGAACGAAGTCCCGGTACTTGCCCCAGGTGAGGTCGGCGCGGTCTGCCTGGTCGTCGAAAGACTCGTGATGGACGATGCGTCCCTGGTCGACCAGCTTGACATACAGGGGTATGCCGTCGATGGTCTCGGAAGCGTCGGCCACAACCAGGAGGTCATCCTGGGCGTAGACACGGAGCTGACCCGGCAGGGACTCTTTGCCGGGGGTGTTGGAGAACTTCAGGTTCGGGTTGCCGTTTGTGGAGCTGCGCTTGAAGGCGGCGGATACGGTGTCACGGTGAACCGAGCGCCACCAGTAGCCGCCGGCGCCGGGGAAGAGCATGGTGGGCTTCTCGCCGGTGCGCTTGGTGAAGTAAGCGTAGACCCGCTGGACGGTCTCGGGATTGACCTCGTCTTCGAAGACGATGGTGCGCGGCTCGATCCCTCGAGCTTTCATCTGCTCGAAGTAGGTCGCGCATTGTTCCTCGATGTTTCCCGAGTCGACTCGCACTCCCACCGAGGATGTCTCGGTGTGTTCCGAGATCACTCTGAGAGCATTTTCGAGTCCGATGGTCTCCGCGTCCACCAGGTCGCAGAGTAGCGACGCCGTGCCCATCCTGGAGACGAAACGGTCCATCATCTCGTACTCGGCCTGAGCCAGGGATTTGTCCAGACTCTGGTTGGCGCACATCATCTCGTGGCCGATGGTGCCGATAGTCTTGAACAACTCTGGGTAGAGGAACTCAGCAGTGTCGTTGGAAGTCAGACCGGCTCGGCTGCCGACATACCTTGCCAGAAGCAAAACCAGGTTGGCTTGCTCGTTGACAGCGGCGCGGAGCCCGAACTCAGCATCACGGTCGGTGGCTGCTTTCATCAAGCGAGCTTTTGTCGCCTGGATGACCGGAGCGAAGTACCGACACATGGCTGGCTCGAGATAAGAGATGGCGCCGCCGGGACCCTCGAAGCTAAGAGCCGGCACACCCTTCAAGAATGTCTGCCCGCCAGGGAAGCCCCAGATGTCGATGGGCAGATAGATATCTTCGCCCTCCTGGCTATCCAGGATGGAGTCCCACAGCTCGCTGGGGAACGCCTTGACGTTGGAGCGGCTCAACGACCAGTGCCGAGACAGTTCGATGTCGGTCCGCTTAAGCGGTCGGTGGAACCATTGGGCGAGCATGGCTTCATGACCTGCCATCAACAGCTGGTCGTCCGCGCCTGCTTCCGTGAGCCCTTTTCTGAGGGTAAGGTGGTATGCCGCCGGAGCCAGAGCGATGTCCGGAACCGCTGTCCACATGGTCCGCTTGTAGGTATCGGTGGCACCGATGAAACCTCCCAGAGCGAACATGCGAGCGAAAAATTCTTCGCGCATGGCTGCTCGCTTGGCGGCGAAGAAAGCATCCAGGTTTGCACCTGGGAGAGGAGCAGATGGGATTGCGACAGATGTCTCTTTCATCTTTGTTCCTGTATCCTGTCCTGTAAAGGTTGTGGATTGGGATGTTGGATTGGCGCACCGTCCGTAGTACTTCTCCGGTGGGGTGACGCCAGGTTCCAGATAGTGCCGTCTGTCCCTGATGATTTCCCAGATTTCGGGAGTCACCATGTACCAGATGGACTGGAAATTCTTCACTCGCTCTCTGATGAGAGAGCTCGAAACGGGTGGTGTCGGACAGGTCAGAGAGTGGATCTTTGCCTGGGGGATATCCCTGGACCACTCCTCGATCTTGTCCACACCCATGTCGTCCCGGGGGAAGACCATCAAGTTGACCAGTTGGAGCAACTCGTCAGCGCCCTTCCAGCGGTCGATGCGCCAGTCATTTTCCGGGTCGAGGTATTCGGCGCTCAGCATGAGGAATAGCTCTGCCGAGTCGCCGTATTCTTCTTTCAATTGCCGAACGGTGAGAAGGGTGTAGGATGGACCTTCTCTACGAAGCTCGATGTCGCTGGCTTCGAAGTAGCAGTTGGGTTCCACGGCGGCTTCGACCATTTCATGCCGTAATTCAGCGTCAAGAACACCGCTCTTCTTGTGCGGAGGATTGGCGCTGGTTACGAATAAAACTTTGTCGAGTCCGAAGTGTTCCCGGGTCCACTCGGCACAAATCAGATGACCAATGTGGATGGGATCGAACTTCCCACCGTAAATTCCGATTCTCATTGTCATATGGATTTCCTGCTCGATGAGGACCAGGGGACTGGTCCGATTCGAGGTTCGGTTTCTGACACCTGGGGGAGGGGCGGATACCGCTGCCATCCAGGAGCAGAGTTTCATTCAAGGTTCTTTTGGTAATTGCTCTCGGCAGAACTTTAGCGACCACAACCGACCAGAGCCCACCACGTAGTCCGTGCTGCTTGCCGCCGTGTCAGGGCGTCAGGAGTGAGGAGTTCGAATAGGATCTTGTGTGTTTGGCTGAAGCTTCTACCAGTAATCTAGAGATAAACAAAATTACTTGACAAGACTATGAATTCTGAGTTCATGGTCTCAACCTCTATGAAGTTTTCTGATTCTCAAAACCTTGCTAAAAGCTTATACAATTACTTTGCCGGATGGATGTCAAGCGGGTTCGATGTGATTGTCCTCAAGGGGCTTCGGCTCTGTTGGCAACTTGTAACGCTCTGTTACTGGAAACTATTCTCAAGTCTCCGATAAGTTAACGCAGTTAGCAGAGATCATAGAATCGGGAAGAATCTTTTTGAATTAGCTTATGTTTCTCAAGCGAGGAGATGTTTCTATCAGACGGCAGCTACCCCTAGTCTTGTCCTGTCTTTTTGCTGTCCTGGCCCCGGTAATACCGGCCATGATGCTCCTGGACTCTTATAACTTCCGAGCAAAGGTTAGCGATTTCCCGGAATACTATACGGCTGCGTGGATGGTCGTCCATGGAGAAGGCTCCGGTCTTTATGACCTGGGCATTTTTGCGGCCAGGCAGTTTCAGTTATTTCCTGAGATGGCGGAACGAACGGTGGGTTTTTACCTGGTACCACAAGCGGTACTGTTTGTTTTGCCTTTCTGTGCTGTTCCGAAAGAGACCGGATATATTGTCTGGCTGGTACTTTCGATTTGCGCCCTGGCAGGAGCCTGTTACTTACTCTACCGTTTGTTGTCTTTGTCTCCCCGATTCGGTCTGATGCTCTGGTCTATTGTAGCTGTTTCCGGTCCGGCCTATGAAGCTTTGAGGCTGGGACAAATTAGTCCGATTCTTTTGCTCTCCTATTCTGCCTCTCTGTCTTTAATAAGAGGGAATCGCCCATTGTTAGCGGCTCTTACGCTCTTGCCGTTGATGGCAAAACCGCAATTGCTCATACCGGCTTGTTCCATTTTGTTAGGAGGAAAGAAGTATCGACTACTAGCTTACCTTTTTGTCTTCTTTGTGGTGTTGACAGTAGTGTCATTCTTTCTTGTGGGTGAGCAGGGCTGTTTTAATTACTTTCAGCATATTCAAGGCAACATCATCCACAAGGAGCATTTTACTCCGACTCTACGAGATCAGATTCGCATGATAACGGGCTCTGATAATCCCTGGATTACGCAATTCTCTTACATTGTGTATGGTTTGGGATTGTCTTTGCTGTATTTGATTTCAAGGCATAGGCGCCAGGCTACGTTTGATCTTCTCTTGCTTTTTGCAATGCCGTTCGCGCTTCTATATAGCCCATATGCCCAGGTCTATGACTGGGTTCTCATCATTCCTTCGGTCGCATTCTTTTACAAAAGTGGATTTGCCGATCGCTTGCCTGATCAGCCGGTTGTTCTGCTTTTCGTTCTACTTTCAATCTACCTTATGCCTTTTTCTGTCTTTATTCATTACTATTACCTGAACAAAGGCGGTGTTTTTAACCCCTTTTTTCTTGTGGGTTTCTACTTCTTTGCACTTGTTCTCTGGTCATACTTGAAAAAGGAATCCGACGGCAACTTGCCCCTAGAGTGATTCCGGCCCGAAGGAATTGGGCAGCATCTCCTCCTGGGTCCATTTGGAAACATTTCCCTCTGTGTCGTTTGTAATTAAGATCTGAGCGTCTTTACCGAATTCCCTGATTACCTGGCGGCAGAAGCCGCATGGTGAGCTGCCCAGGCTTTTAGGGCAGAAGACCGCTATGGCGATGATCTTGTTATATCCTTCCAGGAGCGAAGAGAAAATAGCTGTTCTTTCCGCGCAAACACTGCCGCCGTAGGAGGCGTTTTCTACGTTGAATCCACCGAACACTTTTCTCTCGCCCTCCGGATTCTCCGCCAGCAGTCCGGCTCCCACGGGAAAGTTAGAGTATGGACAGTAAGCTCTTTCGGAAAAGGACCTGGCTGTCTCGACCAGTGATTGTTCTGTCTCACTAAGGCTTTCGTGTTTGATAATCTCTTTCATTGTCATGGTGATTGACGTCTCCTTCGACAGGCCAGGAAAGGATTATATAACATCGCTTCTATCAGGCAGTCTTTCATAGGGAGAAGAGTTCTTCATAGAGTTTCTATGAGTGCCTATCAATAAATAATACTATAAGAAATAATAGAAGTGGGGTAAAAAGGCAACGCCACAGATGTTGAGTCTGTGACGCTGCCGGAGGTGCTAGAGAAGGTTACGCCCCGGCAGAGCCCCGAGCAAGAGTATTACCTCTTGCCGGGGATGCTCCCTGAAGACCAGGGTTGGGACGTTAGCTCTGGAAGCGCTCCTTCAGGTTCTTCATCATGCGCATGGCAGTCCGATTCACCTGCTTTGCCGCCTCCACGGCATCGGCACCATCGTTCACCTTCTTCCAGTAGGCGATGATGGCGGCGGAGCCGATGTACGTCGCGTACACCGAACCCACGCTCTCGGGGATATCCGCCTTGCCGGCCACGAGCTGATCCGCCAGAGCCTGAACCTTTTCCTCGCGACGAGGGGTCCAGTTGATGAGATCGCTTGTGGCACGGTCACCGAGGGACTTCAGCTTCTTGCTGATGAGCGTCCGAGCGATGACCGGTGCGGCTGCCTGGATGTCCGCCACCGGGATGCTGATGGTCATGTCGACCTCTTCTTCAGCATGGGTCCAGGTGATGAACTCAGGCACCTCACCGACGGCGACGTCGGCGAGCTCACTGAGCTGGTCGGCTTCTGCGGAGAACCCCATCTCCTTCAGGGCCGCGCCAACGATGTGAGTGCGGATGTAGTCCGGCGGATGCGGCTCGAACCGCAGCGCCTTGCTGCCGTCCTCCTGGTCGATGAGCTCGTAGACCGAACTCGTCCGGAGCAACTTCGTCGCTTCCGAAACCTTCGAACCCCTGATCATCATGGCCGGGAAGGACATGACCATCGCGTAGAGGAACGCAGGCCCGCTCAGGAGCAGTCCGCCGCACAGGTCGGCGTCGATTTCGCCCTTGGAGTCGACGACCATCTTGGCCAGAAGTTCGGCCGCGTCGATCTCCGATTCGCCCAGCTTGATCGTGTCGTTGACGAGCTTGATCTCACCGGACTTGACGCCGTCGATGATGGCGTCCTTGAGCGCTTCCGTCAGCTCTTCTTCCATTCCGGGAACGTCGTAGAAGATGTTGTGACGGAACTCGTGGGCGAAGAGCGGCAGCATCAGGGTGAGCACGTCCTGCATGTCGTAGGGGACCTGGAGCGCGTGAGCGCCGATCGGACCCTTGGAACCAGGGATGGTGCTCAGACCCATGCCGGTGAACCGGGCCAGGAAGACATCGCCGACGTGGAAGGAGCTCAGTTCGAGCTGGGGTTCGACGGATTCGTCGTCCGCGTCGGTTACGTCAGCCGGATCGACCCGCTGGAACAGAAGGAAGGCCTGTTCGTAGAAGAACGAGACCGCTTCCAGCTCCGCCGAGTAGCGCTCATCCCGGTGCTGCCCGAACGAGTCGGCGTACACGTTGAGGATGAACAGGATCTGGGCCAGCTGCTCGTCCAACAGCCGAACGGCATGCTGGAGAAGGGTCGGCACCGGAACCTCCGGGTTCTGCTGGATGAGCTGGTGCACCACCTGGGGCAGTGCTTCGCGGTAGCGGTCCTTGAGCGCCTTGAGCTGGTTGAACAGGCTCTGGGCTGCGGGCTGATACTTGGCGGGCATGTGATGCTTCGCCCAGTGGACAGCGCCGTAGATGTTCCCGAAGCGCTGCTCGATGATTCCGTCGAACTGACGGCTCATCATCAGCTCCTGAAGACCATCAGCGCCTTCGACCAGGGTCTGGCCGATACCGTTGCCGGTGTCGGGGATGATGGACTTGGGCTTGATGCCCAGGGCGTCGCGGATGTCGGTCGGCTTCTTGAGAAGCTGTTCGAGCTTGACCTTGCGAGCCTTGCCCTTCTTCTTCTTGCCGGTCTTCTTCTTGGTCTCGGAGAGCTGCGCGTTCTTGAGCGCTTCCTTGACCAGGTCGGCCGCCGTGGGGAAGGGGTAGTTCTTCTCGCCTTCGCCGACGATGATGTCGGTTGCTCGGTGGCCGCAGTTGCCTGCCGTTGCGCAGGACTTGTCAATCAGAGTGTACTTTGTCATGTCAGTTACCTTTCATCAGGTTTGGATTGTTAACAAACAAGCGAGGAGCATCACCGGATGCTCCCCGCCCCTACCTCTGGTCGGTGTTACCGGCCAGTTCTCAGTTGCCGGGCACGAACCCTGGCAGCCTCGGCTTCCGCCTCGACTTCAGCGGCCTCGTCGAGTCGACTTGCGGCTCGACAGAGACCGGCGTACCGGCTTTTCTCGGCGGCTTCTTCGAGGAGCGCCTTAGCCTCTCCCCAGCAACCGCCAGGTGTGGGAACGTTCGGGTCGAAGGCGTGATCCTCCGTGGTGTCCAGAACGTCCCAGAACCATCCGTTGGCGCCGCGGAACTGCAGCGCTTTCTGGATGTAGTTGACCGAAACCGTGCACCGCTCGAACTGCAACCAGGTGATGCCGTTCTCGAGAGCGAATGCGATGATTGAGCCGAGACCCTCGTAGTTGAGGATGCGGCGGTCTGTCTTGGTTTCGGGTTCGGGAATCCGCAGGGTTTTCTCACGTTTGCCGGCGAGCCGGTTGCGACGCGAGAAGGCGACAGACGCATCGAAATGCTTCTGCCCATCGAATTCCCAGAAGTTGCCTTCCTTGAAGAATGTAATTACGTTTGCGGACATTTGCGTCTCCTTAGTATTTTTCGTTCGTTGGAAATGGTTTTAACTACGAGCGGAAGCCACCAAGCCGTTTGAAACGACTTGGTGACTTCGTCAGGAAAGCACCGAATGTGGTGGTGGATTTTACTCCGCCGCCGACACCGGCTCCTTCTTCTGCGCAGCACCCAGAGAGATGACGAACTGGATGGATTCTTCCATGGTCATTCCGGAAGGCTCCGTCTCCGCTTCGGGAACGTCGCGGTAGATGCGACCGCCCAGCGGATTGGGTGCCTGAATCGGAACGAAGACAGTCAGGTAGCGAACTCCGTCAACCTCCTTTTCGTTGGAGACGAAGCCCAGCTCTTCATGACCCACGGTATCCAGCCAGACGGTTCGCGAGAACTTGGCTGGACCACCATCCTGTCCACCGATCATATCGAGGACGCTGCGCACTGTTCGATAGATACTGTTGACCCCTGGAATCCAGAGGATGAGAGCGTCGATCAGTCTCAGACCTTTCTTGCCGTAATGGAACGAAGCCACCACTCCGAAGAAGGCGGCGACGAAGATCGCGACGATGAGGCTGAGGTACGGAAAGACTGCAATCATGATCTCGGATTTCATTGATTCATCCGAGAGGAATAGGTCAGCCACGAACCGGACGAAAGGACCGACGAAGCCGTCTGCCATGTTCGCCAGGCTGTTGACCAACCAGATTGTAAGAAGTGGTGCGCCCAGAAAGACAGCACCGCGGATGACGAGAACAGTAAACCCGCCAGCCTTCTTCTTGATTAAATCTACTTGCATGCAGAATTTGCCTCCGTTTGAGGTTAACCGCTTACAATCGCAGGGGGCTGGAGACGAATCTCCAACCCCCCACGCACTGCCGAGAAGTCGACTCAGTTGTTGACGTCGACTTCCGTGTTGCCGTCACCATCGACGGAGAACGGGCCTCCGGAGCTGGGCACCGTGCCGCAGGTCGGGTCGTTTCCGACACCGGCCGTGCAGACACGCCAGTGGATCCGGACCACGCCATGGTCGGAGAGCGCCCGAGTGATCCTGGTGTTCTGCCAGAGGTTGAAGACCCGAAGCCGCCCGACCGGGCTGCCCGTGTCCCTCTTGTAGAAACCGTCGAGACGGCTGCCCATGGACTGGGTCGGCGTCTTGTCATTAGGGTTGACCAGGGTGAAGCCCTCTTCCTCCAGAGGGTCCGTGTCGGTGGTGTTGTCCAGGAACGTGTTCCAGTCGCCTCCGATGAACACAGCGTCATCGTCGTGCTGGAGCGCGTCCGCCAGCTTGCGGCACTGCTGGCGACGGACCGGACCGGTCTTCTTCGGACCGCCGCGCATCGACTTCAAGTGCACCACGATGGCGCAGAACTTGTCGCCGGTGACGGTGTCCTCGAGGTTGAGCCGGAACGCCGGACGAAGGTTCGGAATCCCCTGAACCGTCCCCACGTCATCGTAGGAAATCGGGGAGCCGATCACTCGCAGCCGCGGATGCACCAGGAAGCCAACAGCTTGGTTTCTGTTGTTCTCCACCGACGCATACGCCTTGTATCCGATGGCGTTTGCGATCACATCGAGACCGGCCTGGGTGATTTCGCTGCAGGCGATCAGATGGTTCTGGGGGACGACGATCTCGTAGGTCTCCAGGAAGAACCGAGCCTTGGAAGCGTCCAGGAACTCCATGTTCCAGGAAGCGAAGACCAGGTTGCCGGAGTTATCGACCGCCTTGATGTTCCCCATGATGGCTCGCACCTCGGCTGCGACTGCCTTAGGGTTTGGGAGCTTGCGACCCCCATGACCGCCGCCGCCGCCGGAGCTGCTGCTGCCGCCGTCCTTCTTGCGTCGGTCATTCTTGCGACGACGATTGCGCCGCTTGCGGCTGGAGCCACGACCGTAGAGCATCTCGATCTCTTCCGGGTCGAAATCGACCTTTTCGGCGAAACCGAGCTTCTCCAGAGCCGGAGCATCGAGGTCCACGTAATCATCAGGGTCGGGGTACTCGACCCGATTGGCCATCACCTCATCGGTGTGGGCCTCGTCGGCGTCGATGATCTGCTTGAGCCATCCAGCGGGGACGCTCTCGCGGACAATCTTCTTACCTTGATCAGACTTTGACTTACTCATGTAAATCTCCTCAGTTTTGAGACGCGCTTGTCTGCCAGGCAAAGGCAGGTCACGCATCTGCTGGTTAATGCGTCGGATGCACTGATACCGACGACAAAAGAGTATTCACCGGGGTGTTGGGAAACATCCGGCGACAGTGGTCTCAGCTTTTCTTCCTTTCAGAAAGTACTTCTCTTCCGATGGCTATATAGCCAGTGCCTGTGCTTATAACTGAGTATGCGTAAGGCTTTTAGGGTTTTGGAGAGTCGTAGATTCCTTTTGGAAGTCAAGATGAGATGTATCCATAACCTAGAACTTTGCTATGGTCGATAGCAAGCACTTTCTGCTGAGTTTTTATATGAAAAAGCTCCACTAGAAGCTCATGATTACTAACTAGACTACAATTAGGTTCTATATATTCTTTCCATATACGATTCTGCGTGGTTTTCCAGCCGACATAGGTCTTACACCTGTCAAGATTAAATGTTCCGTTAACAAGGTAGCGCCACTAAATCAGCGTCTAATGTTTTCAATCATTAGAGCCAAATGTTCGCTCGCGCGAATTGTAACAAACCCACTGATATTGATACTGACAACGTCTTTGGGGTTCTCTGGCTTTGATGCTAAGAGGCTCAGAAGGATAAACAGAACATTAACATGCAGCTTTTCCAAGAGCTGACAAAGGAAATTTGCTTAACTGTTACTCCATCTGGTACCTGTTTAGTGACAGCGGTTGATCCCGATAAAAGTTCTATCCAGTAGATATGCGATCTAAATGTCCTTTAGGTATGCGCCAGAAAATTGAACTTTGGAACGAATTTGTATTGAATCTCCTGTCACTCTTACAACTGAATAATTTCCATTTGGTAAGTTAGTGTTTTCGCTTTTACTTGGTTTAATTTTTTGTCAGTGATTAACTATAACCAGTAGTAAAAATTTGTCTTTCATGATCAATTCAATTGACTGTTTTTTCCACTTCACGCACAGGAAAATCCCCGGGTCTTTCGCTAGCTGCGCAGGCACCATCTCCGCCCTCTGCTTATGAAGATAGATGACAAGAGGGGTAGGTGAAGTTTGGTATAAAGCCCCGTATAAAGGGGGTCTTCGGTTCTTGTATACAGTTGTTTAGGATACAGGTTTAAGTTATCAAGAGAATATATATAGATATAGCCTGTAGATGTTCTCTGTCCCGATAACTTTCAAGGAAACTCTTCCAGCAAAACCTTTTCGATAATTCCGTCAAGAAATTACTGCCTTTTGTATGACTACCAGGTCATGGGGAAGGTAGCAGTTTCTTGATGGAGAATCAGGATAGATGAACACTACCTACTTCATTAACCTCAACTGAAAGGAGGGGACAGCGATGTCCAAAAAGTCGTTTTACGACAACGCCCCGTCTCTCTTCATTCAGACTGGGGTTGATAAGTCTCAACTCTTCGGGTTGAACAGTGCTCGGGACGTAAGGCATTTTGTCTTGCGCGGCACTGGCGGGTGTGGACTGATGTCTCCTCAAGACGCGGTCGGCTTGCGCAACCTGGAGTTTGCTTTAACCGGTCGAACCGAAGATGGTCGAACCGATTTGCCTAAGTTCTCCGGACTTTGCCTGTTCGGTGGAACCAGGATGGTGATGAAGGACGACCCCCGGGTGATTGTTCCCGGTGTCACCGAGGTATTCCCTGCCATCGAAGAGCATTGCGACCAAGCTGCCATGCTCGGGGTTATTGCCAAAGTCGGACATCTTCGCTACACCGAAAACGGCATCGTCATCGCCGATGATGCCGAGAGTGATTACTGCACCATCATTCACCCGACTCAGACCAGTTGTGTCTTGCTGCAGCCCAGTGCTGATATGCAAGCCTCCTGGGATGATGAGTTCAAAGAATGCGTCAGGATTGCCCATTCGCTATCCCAGGTCTCCTGGAAAGGTTTGCTCCTCGCCTATAATGGCGGCGGCGTGACCGAGAAGGAGATTCGCACCTGGGCTAAGCACGGTCAGCGTAATCCGTTCTGGCAAGTTCTTCTGGTGAATGGTAGCGGCAGGAAGTGTGATGAGTTGGCAAACGACGACAAGTTTCTGGCCGACCACCCGACTGTGCATGTGTGCGAGAACGACATCGACCACATGCGCGAAAAGCTTATTGAGCTTGATGCTCTTGTGGAGCAGAAGGAAGACGAGAAGTCTTCCTAGGAGATACTGCAGGGAGCGACCGTGGTGGTTGCTTCTTGCCTCGCTGGAGCTGGGGCATCTCCTGCGAGAAATTCCTTTGCCCTGAACTTCAAACAGAGGTGCAAAATTTTGAGCACGAACTACGGACCCAAAATCGAAATCGACGGACGCGGCTGCCAGGTGCACGTTCTCTCCATCGGCCAACCGGTTCCTCCTGCATTCTCGAACCTGGTCACGGTCGACCGTGGCGAAGGGGTGAAGGCCGCTCGGGAGGTGGTGCGCATCGCCGGTGGTTGCAAGCACATCAGCGAAGAGATCGTCGCGGCCATGCCGGGCTATTTCCGTGATGCGTTCCGCACCGTCGACGACGACGGCAACACCGTTACCGAGTTCCGTGGCACCGCTTTCTCCGGCGGCACCGCCAACATCGGCGACGACGGGGTTCTCCAGGACGGCATGGTCACCAACATGCCGGCTGTTCTGGCCAACTCCTACCCCTGCATCGCCATGTCCACCACCCCCCGCACCGACATCATGGCCCTCGATGGTCAGACCGGCGGTCTGGTCGTGGACGCCTGGGGCGGTCGCATCGACTTCCGGCAGCACGCCGCCATGGTGGTCCAGCAGGACCCGGCGGAAGTGCTGGACTGGGACGGCGACCTCGACACCTATCTCACCCTCCTGGAAGGCTGGCAGATGGCCGGCTTCAAGGTGGCTGTGATCGCCATGAACGGCGGCGGCGTCACCCGGGACGAGATCTACGGCGCCCTGAAACGCGGCATCCCCGTGATCGCCGTGGAGGGCTCCCTGCGCGAGACCGACGCGTTCATCAAAGCCTGGCGCGACGACGACTGGTCCGACACCGACGACACTCTGGTGGACGACCTCAAGGCCGTCGTGGAGGCCGCGGATGACTCCCTGGTGCACATCGTCACCATCAACAAGGCCGAAGAGCTGCGGGCGGCGCTCGTGGACCTCGGCATGCTGAGCTGAGCGGCGCTGAACTGAACCTTTAGCACCGGATTACTCAGTCTGAATACTGAATTTGGAGGGGAGAAGGCATAGTCCTTCTCCTCTCTGTTTCTATCGATTGGGCAATGCGTCGTCCCGGTTGATACAAGTCGTCGGCTCCATTTCGATGAAAGGCTGACAGAGACGCGATATATCAGGAAAGGAATTCTTGATGCTGTCGAAGTATGACAACGAAGTACTGCAATCGTTTCTGGGACTGGCTCGCCGTACGAAGATGCTGAGCCGGGAAGAAGAGCAGCAGCTCGGTCTGGATTTGAAGAAAGGAGGCGCTCGCAAGAAGCGTGCCACCGACAAGCTCGTGGTCAGCCATATGCGTATGGCGATCAACGCGGCGCGGCGCTTCTCCTTCACCGGGTTGCCCCTGGAGGACCTGATCCAGGAAGGCAACATCGGCCTGATGCAGGCTGCTGAGAAGTACGATGTCGACACAGGCTATCGCTTCAGCACCTATGCTCGCTGGTGGGTTTTCCAGGCGATCAAGAAGTACGCCTACGAAAGCGGGCGTGACATTCGCATTCCTGAGTCCACCCACAAGAAGATTCGCAAGATGAACACTGTGGTGAAGGAGTTGTCGAAGAACGGTCGCGTTCCCAGTGACGAGGAAGTGGCGGCGGCGATGGGCGAGGACCTGGACAAGGTGCGGGAACTGGCTGTTTTCGCGCTCAACCCGGTTTCGATCAACACGCCGGTCGGCTTCAGCTCCGATGATGAGCGGGAGCTGGGAGATCTCATCGCCGACCAGAACGCTGTGGACGGTGAGGAGGCTGCCATCGCCAACGATACTGCCGACGTGGTTCGGGACGCCCTGGCGTGCCTGAATGATCGCGAGCGGATGGTGATTGTCGGTCGCTTCGACCTGGATGGGGAGGGCAAGAAGACCCTCGACGACCTGGCTGGACCGCTCGGTGTTACCCGCGAGCGGGTGCGCCAGATCGAGGTGGCTGCCAAAAAGAAGATGCGAAAGGCATCCGGCGGCAAACTGGAAGGTTGCCTCTAGGCTAGCCCCTCAGGGTTTGAGATTCTAAGTTTGATTAGTTCTTGCAGGAAGAATCGAGCCAAAGTGGAGACACTTTGTTCGATTCCTCTTGCTTGGACTAATTTTTTTTGTGAGGTACATAACTATAAGAGACAGTAGAAATTCCGGAAAAGTTAGGGAAACAAAATATGGTCTTGTTTCCCGGGCAATCAATTTAAACTATATCGAGAATGTTAGACATCCCAGGGATGGCTTCCTTTTCTCTCTGTTTTCTCAGCTGTTGTTCCTCCACCCTTTAGCTCCTGCTCCTGCTTGTTTTGCTTCTCGAAATAGGCGGCCAGGAAAAGAACAGTGAAGTAGCGAATCAGAAATATAAAGAAGCCGAAGAAGAATATCTTCAGAAGGGAAAATAGACCGAGCATTCCCAGGAGAAAACCGCAGACGGTGGCACCAAAGACTGCGTGAGATAGGGAGTAAACGCTTGCCTGGGTGTCGAAATCAGCCATGCGCTTGACAGGCACATAGCGATAGATGATTTCGTTTATTTGCTTTTCGAAAATCACTGACAAGACCAGGTAGACCAGGAAAACCGCGTAGCTCATGGTGATACTCCTTTTAGATGGCGAGATTATCTTGGTTAGCTGTCTGGGGAAGTGGTGGCGACAGCTATCAATTTCATTGAAGACGAATAACTCTTATTGCGTGACCGAATTGCTCGAAAGATTATTCGAGGAAGTTTCGGAACCATCTGGCTATTGGAGGCTTATTTCTGTTAAAAAGTTGGTTTTGAAAAGTGTTGAAGAAACGAGTAATGATGCCAGCCTACAAACTCAGTGTGGATCTGATGCCTGAATCAGGACTAATTAAGACTGATTGCGAAGCATGTGTTCAAGGCTGGAGCCAGTGTTTCAGCTGCTTTCTTCCACCAGGGGGAAATGAATCTTTACCTGTGGCCAGCCTTCCGCCTTCCGCTTAGGAAAGACCTGATTATGTATTGATCTTGAACAATGTCAAAACCCAACTGTGGCGATTTTGTTCGGATTCGCGGTAGCTTCGCTAGGACAGTTTGGTAGGAACATAAGCTTCGTAATCCTCTGGTAATGGCGAGATTAGAGCTTCCGGGAGATGTTCTTTGTGTCTGCGTACATCTAACTTCTCTAAATACGCCTTTATAATCCCAATTTTCTTGATTACTTGTCTGTTAGCCTCTTCCCATAGCTGTTTTCTCTTACCGGTCATAGATTACCTTAACTACACTGTTTCCCAATTCAACCTTTCATAAACTCCCACTTCCAGTGACTTTGTCTGGCTGAATCTGCTTTCCAGGTAACCGTGTACGGTATCGAATAAGTCTTCTCAAATTTGCTTTCAAAGCTAAGGCTAAGTCTCTTAGTCGCACAAGCTTTTTCCAGAATCTTTCAACTCAAAACAAGAGGTGAAGTAGTTAATGACTACAACTGAAACCACTTCGGGTCAACCGCAGGCACCCAAGCATGTGAATCCCTTTTTGAAAGCGATCATGATCGTCGCTGTATTTGTGGCGATGATCTTCCATGAGCCGGCCAAGTACCTGAAAAAGCGAGTTTACGAACGCTCAGGTTTTCTCGGCTTTCTCGGCGTCATCGCTTCCATCGGTGCCGGTATTGGCGCCGGGTACTACCTGGGATGGACCCAGGAACTGCCTCTGGTCAAATGGCTGGCAGGAGGCGTGATTACTTCGGTCATGACCTGGTACTACGTATGGCCCCTGGTCTATCTGATTCTCTTCGATAAGGCTATCGATTTTTCCGAAACCTTGTGGAATCTTGTTCCTTCTCCCGAATCCAAAAAGGAGAGGACAGCCTGGTTCTCCAAACTTCTGGTCGGCCTTGGATATGTGGCATCGGTCGTCGGTGCGGCTGCTCTGGGCTGGAGCACTATGCTCAACGTTCACGATTATCTGCAATGGGGATGGTTCGGCTATCTTCCCGGTTTGTTCGTTGGAGGGATCGCCGCGTTGATAGTGGGCGCCTTCGCCATGTCAGCTATGGGCTTTCTCAATCTCTTTGCTGTGGCGGTGGTATCCGGGGCGTCTATCCTCTATCTCGCCTCCCCCTGGCTGCAAGGTTTCGTTGCCGGCTACGGCATGGAGAACCCTGAGCCTTATGTCAACGGCAGCTACGTCCTGGGCATGGTTCTCTGGGTAGCCTACATTT
>MDTD01190607.1_pt1 | contig 22434 bp, 17 predicted proteins | sample 811221 | NCBI WGS metagenome assembly MDTD01 (sample SAMN05326646, study PRJNA326480) | marine metagenome | isolation source: seawater | place: Pacific Ocean: South West | collected 2011 | reverse complement strand
GTATGTCTGCACTAATAATGTGATTAAAAAATTTAAATAAAAGAATTTTTTTTAATGTCAGGTATTTTTCACCGAAAATTAAATTCAAATCTTCCTCTGGCAGTTAGAGGAGATGGTATTTATCTGATTGACTCATCAGGAAATAGTTATATTGATGCTTCCGGAGGAGCTGCAGTTTCATGTCTCGGGCACAGCAATCAGGAAGTAATGAGAGCAATACAAGATCAAGCAAAGACTCTTACCTTTGCTCACACTGGTTTTTTTACATCAGCTCCTGCGGAAGAGTTAGCTCAAAAATTAATTGAAGATGCGCCGGTTGGTTTAGATTGGATTTACTTTTTATCCGGTGGGTCGGAAGCTATTGAAACAGCATTGAAGATTGCTCGACAGTATTTCACTATAACTGGACAACATCAGCGACGTCACTTCATTGGGCGCAGGCAAAGTTATCATGGAAATACTCTTGGTGCATTAGCTGTGAGTGGCCATATGAGGCGACGCCAACCTTACACACCAATATTGCTTGATACACATCATATATCACCTTGTTATTCATATCGTGCGAAGTTAGAGGGTGAGAATGATCGTGATTATGGTTTGCGAGTAGCAAACGAATTAGAGGATAAAATAAAAGAATTAGGTGAAGATACGGTCATTGCATTCATTGCGGAGACAGTTGTTGGTGCCACTTTGGGGGCAGTTCCTGCAGTTTCTGGATATTTTAGTCGTATTAGAGAGATCTGTGACAAATATGGTGTTTTGTTAATCCTTGATGAAGTTATGAGTGGTATGGGCCGTACTGGAACGATGCATGCTTGTGAGCAGGAAGATATTTCGCCAGATTTATTATGCTTAGCTAAAGGATTAGGAGCGGGCTATCAGCCAATTGGTGCGACAATGATCTCTGAACAAATTTTTCGAGTTTTTAGCGATGGTCCTGGAGCATTTGAGCATGGACATACTTATATCGGTCATGCAACAGCCTGTGCCGCAGCATTAGCTGTACAACACGAGATTAAGTCAAGGGATTTGCTTTCTTCTGTCAAAATCCTGGGAGAATATCTGCAAAGAGCTCTAAGAGAACGTTTTAATAATCATCAGCATGTGGGTGATATCAGAGGACGAGGTCTGTTTTGGGGAATTGAATTGGTTAAAAATCGGATGACGAAAGAACCTTTTGCGTCTTCATTGAAATTATCGGTGCGTATAAAAGCCCATGCACTTGCAAACGGTTTGATATGCTATCCAGATACAGGCACAGCTGATGGGATTAACGGTGATCATATTTTGTTAGCCCCCCCCTATATTGTTTCGAAAGCAGAAATTATGAAAATTGTTGATAAGCTTAATATAGCAATTAATTTAGCAATTGAAGAGGTTAAATCGTGTATCTAGTTGCTTAATTTCTTTGTCTTGAGTGTCCACTGGACGGGTTAGACTAGAATCATTTGTTGATTCAACGTCTTTTTAATGGATATTGTAGGGTAATTTGCAGCTTGCAGGAGTTGTATCAATAAATTTAAAGATAAAAAAGTGGTAACGAAATTACAAAACCTAAAAAAGGGAGAATTAGAATTGAAAAAAATATTTATTATTACAGTAGCATTAATTTTCGGTGTTGTGGCTTTTACCCCAGCACAAAATACTTATGCTGCTGGCAAAAAAACTTTCATTGCAATTGGTACTGGTGGTCCTACTGGAGTATATTTTGCTACTGGAAATGCAATTTGCCGTTTAATTCATAAAGAAGCTGCAGAGGGCCGTAAATCTGGTCGCAAACATGGCATACGTTGTTCAGCCCCATCTACCGGTGGATCAAACTACAATATTGGTCAAATAGGAGAGGGTGAACTTGATTTTGGTGTTGCGCAATCAGATTGGCAATATCATGCTTCCAATGGTTCTAGTAAGTGGGAAGGGAAAAAACAGGACAAGTTGCGTGCTGTATTTTCTGTTCACCCTGAGCCACTGCAAATTATTGTGGGTAAAAACTCAGGTATTAATGGTTGGGATGACCTAAAAGGTAAACGTGTGAATATTGGCAACCCAGGTTCCGGTCAGCGTGGTACAATGGAATTTTTAATGGAAACGGCTGGTATGACAAACGCCGATTTTAAGGTTGCAACTGAACTTACATCGTCTGAACAGTCCAAAGCACTGTGTGATGGTAAAATTGATGCTTACATATACACTGTTGGTGTTCCAAACGCTGGTGTTGCAGCGGCAACAGACGGTTGCGGTGCAAGGATTGTAAATTTTAACAATCCTCTTGCTAAAAGTCTTGTTACGTCTGATCGTCCGTATTATTCATGGGCAACAATTCCGAAAGGTACGTATAAAACATCATCTTCAGACATCACCACTTTTGGTGTGATGGCGACTTTTATATCAAGTACAGATACCCCTGAGGATGTGGTTTATGAAGTTACCCGTGCAGTAATGGAGAATATTGAAGATTTTCGTAAATTACATCCTGCATTTGCCAATCTTGATCCAAAGAAGATGATAAAGAATGGACTGTCTGCACCACTTCATTCTGGTGCTGTTAAGTATTATAAAGAAAAGGGCTTGATGTAATAACCAAAGACCGGCATTTCCAAAGTAAGGGAGTGCCGGTTCCTTTGCAAAAAGGAACTGAATTATGGTTAAAGTTGGCAGTTCCGAAGAATCAATAATTGACGATAGTCTGAAAAGAAAACTTGATGAGATTGATTATCAAGGTCGAAAGCCTAAAAAATATTTACAATTAATTATTTCAATAATTGCTTTTACTTGGGCGATGTTTCAGTTGTGGTTGGCTTCGCCTTTACCCTTCATTTTAAATTTTGGCATAATAGTTGATGTGCCAGCACGGGGACTTCATCTGGCTTTTGGGCTTTTACTTTGCTTTCTGACTTTTCCATTGTCACGCGGTCAGGTTGATAGCCCAATCCCACTTTATGATATTTTACTGGGTTTGACCGGACTTTTTTGTGCATCCTATCTTTACTTTGCTAATGAAGGTTTATCGGAAAGACTTGGTTCTTTATTAATTATCAATTTTTTGGGGCTTGATTTTCCTTTTGAAGCAATTTTGGGAGGTATTGGTATTCTTCTGTTACTTGAGGCAACCAGAAGGGCGATAGGTTTGCCATTAGTTGTAGTGGCATCTATTTTTTTAATTTATTCAATTTTTGGCCAACTAATGCCAGATCTAATATCTCACAAGGGTCTTTCTTTAAACCGTTTGATTGGTTATCAGTGGCTTGGAGGCGAAGCAATTTTTGGCATTCCAATTGATGTATCAGTAAGTTTCGTTTTTTTGTTTGTTTTATTTGGAGCTTTGTTAGACAAAGCTGGGGCGGGAAAATACTTTTTAGATTTATCTTTTGCTCTAGTCGGAAGATATCGGGGTGGACCAGCAAAGGCCGCAATTCTCGCCTCTGGGATGACTGGTGCGATTTCAGGGTCCTCAATTGGAAATGTGGTGACGACTGGTACTTTTACAATTCCAGTCATGAAAAAAATGGGAATGACAGCAACAAAAGCTGGAGCCATAGAGGTTGCTGCTTCAACAAATGGTCAAATTATGCCTCCAATCATGGGGGCTGCAGCATTTATAATCGCCGAGCTTCTGGGTATGAGTTACCTTGAAGTAATTAAGGCCGCATTCATTCCAGCAGTTATAAGTTATGTGGCTCTATTTTATATCTCTCACTTGGAATCTATAAAACTTGGTTTAAAGGGAATGCCAATTGCTGACATTCCTCATTTACGAAAAACCTTTTTGGCTGGAGTTCACTTCTTAATTCCAATTTTTGTGCTAGTTTATTTGCTCATAATTGAGAGATGGACTGCAGGTACTGCAGTTTTTTATTCAATTTTGTCATTAATTTTAATCATTGTTTGCCAGCATTTAACTCGGGCGTTTAATTCTCAAGAAGAAACTTTTTTTTGTGCGTCTAAAAAAGCTATTGTCCAGATCTGTGCTGGTTTAATAGCAGGATCCCGAAATATGATCAGAATTTCGGTCGCCGTTGCGACTGCGGGTATTATTGTTGGTGCAGTTTCATCAACAGGTCTTAATAATTCGCTTGTTGGAATTGTTGAGGCAATCTCGGGAGGTAATGTATACATTTTATTAATCATGACAGCTATTCTATGTCTTGTTCTGGGAATGGGGTTGCCAACGACGGCTAATTACTTAGTTGTCGCGTCTTTATTGGCGGGAGTTTTGGTGGAATTAGGTTCGGCAGCAGGGCTCACAATGCCTTTGATTGCGGTTCATCTATTTGTATTTTATTTTGGGATTCTGGCTGATGATACGCCTCCAGTGTGCTTAGCAGCCTTTGCTGCTTCCGCTATTTCGAAAGCAGACCCACTAAAGACGGGTGTACAGGGGTTTTTTTACGATATCAGGACTGCAATCTTGCCATTTGTGTTCATTTTTAATCCTGAACTCCTATTAATTGGAATAACAAGTTTTTGGCATGCCCTATTGATTTTTGTGATTTCTTTACTGGCAATACTCTCCTTTAGCTCTCTAACTCAGGGGTGGTTTTTAGTAAAGGTTAAATGGTACGAGTCAATTTTGTTAATAGCTGTAGTATTCTCTCTTTTTCGACCAGATGCTGTACTTAATTGGATCTATCCTCAATTCAAACCCATAGCAATTCAAAATGTAATTAATGGCAAACATCAGATTGACCCGGGTCAGAAAATTCGTCTTCATATAACACGTCAGACGGATTACGGTGACCGCCTAAAACTTTATGTAATAGAAAAGCCTATTAAAGTTGAGAGTTTGATTAATCCGTACGGCCTAACCTTAGCACCATTAGGCGATGGTAAATTTGAAATTATTGAACTTGTATTCAATGGAATTTCAGAAGTTGCAGGTGCAAGGTATGGTGATCTAATTACAAAAATTGATGAAGAACAATTTAACCGTCCTGCTAAGGAGTGGATATATCCAATTGCTGTTAGCCTTCTCGCTTTTTTTATCAGTTTGCAAGTAATCCGTCGACGACGAGAGAATGTATCTGGAATTTCTTGACGTGTATTTTAAAAAATAAAATATAAGAACTGTCTTTATTTATTTTTATTTTATATGAGTAAGAGCTCAGAATAACTTTGCAAAATTTTCACAAAGGTTTATGGATTTGCAAGTTCCTTCCAGATTGCGTACTCTTTTCGGAATCTGCTCAATGAACTCCAAACAGTATTAAAATTGGTATTTGAACTGGCTTCTTCATTTGCAACATCTTTCCAAGCATTCTCAAGTTTGGTTAGTACGGCTGTTGGCCAACGGTTTATATTTACTCCCTTTGCAGTGAGTTCTTTCAAAGCATCGTATTGCAATGCTTCTCCCTCAGCTAAACTGAAACGGACATTATCACCACAAACTGTTCGAATTTGAGCTTTCATTATATCTGATAGGGCATCCCATTGTTCTTTATTTACTATTAATTCAAAAAAACTTGAAGGCTGTTGCCAACCCGGAAAATAGTAATGATTTGCCAATTGGTAAAATCCTAATTTTAAATCAATTGAAGGCATTGAAAATTCTACTCCATCAATATCACCATTTTCAAACGCAAGTAGAATGTCAGCATCCTTAAATTTATAGGTTTTAACACCGATTTTTTGTAATACTTTTGCACCTAATCCCGTTGCCTGCATTCTCAACCCTGAGAGGTCCGTTGGAGTTATGAGAGAGCGACGGAACCATCCTCCAGCTTCAGGTGAAATCATTCCGCAAATTATACTCTCTATTCCGTGTGGACGATAAATATCGTTGAGCAAATCTATTCCACCACCGAAATAAATCCAAGCAAGGTATTCACTAGCAGAAGGTCCAAAAGGGATGCTTGAGAAAAGTTGAAGAGCCGGTTCTTTATGTGCCCAAGCCCCAGGGGACGAAAATCCAGCATCTATAGCTCCAGACGCAACAGCATCAAATAATTCTGATGTTGGAACTAGTGAGTCGGGGGCAAAGAATTTAATTTCAATTTTTCCATTGGAAATTTTCCAGATATTTTGGCTTGTACGTCTAGCTAGCTTACCAAGCTGGGGTAAACTATCTGAATAGGCGCTTGCCATTCGCCAGCTAATACTGGGATTAAGTGAATTTGGCGTGTCGTTGGTTTCGGTTTGTATTTTAGAATTCGTACTTTTAGGAATTTCTTTTTTATCTTTTGAAAATTCAGTTGCATTGTTTTCATTGTTTGGTTGGTTCACTAATCTGGGAGCGATTATGGTTGTTCCGACCATTACGCCAATGACGCTTCCAATAATAATTCCAACAATGGTACCTCGCATTGCCTCAAGAACCTCATCCAATTTGAAAGATATTTTAGAGCATTATAATTAAAAGATAAAACCCCTGATAGCAGTAATGCTATCAGGGGTTTAACTTTTTTGGCATTTACATGAAGAAATTAACGTCTGCGATTTCGTTTTCGTTTTTTATCGCTGTAAATAACGTATTCTCCACTCTTACCAGTTATCAAGCCACCCATTGGTTTATCTTCTATTAGAGGCCTTGGTCTTTGGCATCCTGCTACTGATATCGACAGGATAATCAAAGCAATAGGCAAGTAACGAAAATACATAAGCTTGATTATTCTTAACTTATTCTCCTACTTAATTAGAATGATACTTTCATACCAAGCCAAGTAGTAGTTACGTCTTCATAATCAGTACCAGAAATGGAATATTCCTGCTTTGCAATTCCACCAAAGATACTAGTACCATAATCAGACAGATCTTGCTCGATGTTCAGAGCAACCTGGTTCCAATCTCCAGTATCAGCAACCACTTCTGACTGATCACCGTATACTAATTGAACACTGGTTTCACCCATAGAACTGAACTCTTTGCTGTCATATCCAATACTAATTTGATATGCTTCGGGGTCCATTAGGCTACCTGTAGCCATTTCCATTTGACCGTATCCAGCATCGAAGTTAATACCACTTGCGAGCTCGAAACCAACACCAACGTTCCAAACTGCATCTGTTGCGGTGTCATCACCAGCAATGTTTGCAAATTGACCGTGGGCTTTTACAGCTGTTCCGTTGAAATCTCCAGAATACGTAACTTTGGAACCCCAACGCTCACCAAGACCACCCTCAGTGTCAGATCCACCAATACTTACATCAAGTGCGAAACCGTTGAATGAAGGAGAGTTGTAGTGAATACCGTTTCCAACGTCACTTGAGAAAGAAACGTCGTGTCCAACAGCAGAACCAGCATTTTCCTCATCAGTTCCATTGTTTGCTGTTGTGAAGGTGTTGTTGAAAGGTGCATCATGTGCTCGTGCACCGAGTCCTGCAGCACCTGAAAGTGAAGAACCGCTCAAGTTCTTACTAGAAGCATTTGTTTTGTCACCAAGGGATAAGGTTCCCATAGCGTTTTTCACATAAACATAACTGTTTGCTAGTGATACAACACCACCACCCGCACTTGTTGGGCTGTTGTTTTCTTCACCATCAAGACGGATCTGCTGTACAGCACCAATTTCCATGCTATCTGATTTTGCTTTACCAATCATGTAAAAACGTGAACCAGAACGATCACTGTCCTGATGCTGAAGCGTGGCGGAACCGCCATCATCTTGTGTACCTATTAAGCGTGCAACGTGACCTTTAGTTGAAGCTGACTTTTCGACTTCACCAGCTATTACACCGGAAGTCGTGCCCAAGGTCAGGCCTGCAGCTACACTACCTAATAGCATTACTTTGAATTTACTCATTAACTTTTCCTCATGTTGTAACCAAAAATAGCCAAATACCCAGGATACATAATACAGCTTGCACTAGCATCAAGGACGTTATTTGTTGGCCGTAAGGATCTAAAATAAATTGGTATTAGAATCCTCACATTCAAACTGTACTTTTTGTAAGCCTTCGAGGGATTAGTGTCAAATTTACTGTTGCTTCAACAGCACTATTTAAAAATGTGGTGTGACATATATAACACGGTGTTTTTGATCACTATTTCACAACTAAACTCATTTTTTTTTCATTACAAAGTTTGGTTTGGTTTTTTTATCTTTTTTTGGGAAAATTTAGAGAAATTTTTTTTTGAGTGGTTCTTGTTTACTCCTAGCTGACTGATTTTCTATATCCGCAAAAAATACCATGTGTCATTTGCGTTATATCATGTGTCATTTGCATTATAGAAAATGTGTTTAGTGAGTTTTTTTTTGTGCATGTTAATGTGCTCAATGGTTTATATTGGTTCTCAGCCGATTACTTTTTCAAGATCATACATCAAAAGTGAAACTTGATTTGTCTGTGAAAGGGCCTAAATTGTGCCCACTCTTTGAAATCTTGGGTTATGTGGGGTATATGCTCGTATTAAATTTCTCAAAAAAGCTAACAAGCACTGAGTAACGCCAGCAATGATTGTATATAATGAAAATGAATAGATCCCAGAGGCGCCGTAAAAAAAAAATAGAGCAAAAATCAACTAAAAAGCTGAACACTTTTTATCTCAAAGGCCCGAGTGGTGAAAAGTGTATTACTGTCCAAGATGCAATTGAATTGGGCATTGATTATCATAGTTGTGGTGATTTACCCTCAGCTGAGTTCATTTATAAAAAAATATTAGAATTAGACCCGAATCATCCTGCAGCACTCCATCTTCTTGGATTAGTTGCGCACGAGGTGGGCGATAATTTAACTGCAGTTGATCTGTTTAATAAAACATTGTTGATAAGACCGGATTATGCTGAAGCGCATAAAGATCTTGGTTTAGCATTTCAAGATTTGGGTAAAAAAGAACGAGCTCTCGCTTGTTATAAAAAGGCGATAGAATTGAAACCTAAATTTGCGGAGGCCTATGGGCTTGCAGTCAGGATCAAAAAGCAGGTCAGCTATAATAAAACAATAAGAAATATGGAAAACTTTTTTGCAAAACCCGATACTGATGGAGAGGATAAATTGTTCCTTGCATTTGGTTTGGGTAAGGCATTCGAGGATCTACGAGATTTTGACAAAGCCTTTGGTTACATAAAAGAAGGAAACAAAATTAAGGCTCTTCAATCTCAGTATTCCATTGATGAACAACGTAATTTTGTTACCATGCTTAAAGACGTCTTTGACCACTCTTTGTTTGCGAGAAATGAGCCGATTGGAGCTTGTGACACAACTCCTATCTTCATTTTAGGCATGCCCCGTTCAGGAACATCCTTGATAGAGCAAATTTTGGCCAGCCATCCAATGGTTTTTGGTGCTGGTGAATTAACACTTCTTGGACACGCAATCCTCTCGCGATTAGACAATCAAAATTATCAGGAATTTGAAAAATTTGTAAGAAAATTAGATCAGGAGATTTTTATTGAAATGCAGGCAGAATACTTGGAGAGTATGAAGCGCCTCTCAGGGTCAGTTGAATTCACTACCGATAAAATGCCGGAAAATTATAGATACATCGGAATCATTAAGCTTGTTTTTCCGAATGCAAAAATTATTCACTGTATTCGAAATCCTCTTGATAATTGTTTGTCGATCTATAAGACCCTTTTTACAAATGGCCACAATTATTCATACGATCCTGAAACACTCTGTGAATATTATAAATTGTATTGTGAGTTGATGACTCACTGGCACAGTGTCTTGCCTGGTTTTGTGTATGATATCCATTATGAAAATGTTGTTTCTGATCAGGAAGGGCAAACAAGAAAATTGCTCGAATTTTGCGGTTTAGAATGGAATGATCTGTGTTTAGAATTTTTTAAAACTAAGAGGCAAGTTAGAACAGCAAGCTCTGAACAAGTTCGGATACCGATATATAATGACTCTGTCAAATTATGGGAACGTTATGGCGAAAATATGATTACCTTTATAAAAGCGCTGAAACCGTAATTTCTGATCGCTTTTCATTAAGATAAATGAAAAATAGGGAAGAACTTTAAGATAATATCATGAATAAATCTATCAATGTGAAAGAAAAGTTGCAAAAAGGGCTTGTTTTACATCAGGCAGGTCGACTGGAGGAGGCGGAGCAGGCATACAGGCAAATTTTATGTCTGAAGCCGAGTTGTCCTGATGCGAATAATTTGCTGGGTGCACTATTTTACCAAAGAGGACAGTATAAGAAAGCAATTGATTTTATAGGAAAGGCTGTGCGGAAAAAACCAAAGAATGCTGAATATCTTCGCAACATGGGCAGCTCATTTGGTGCATTAGGAAAATTAGACGATGCAATAAAATATTTTCGAAAAGCGCTTCGTATTAACCCTGTATCTCGAGACCTTCATTACAATCTTGGATGTGCGCTTCAACAAAAAAATTTGCATGATGATGCAGTAAAATGTTTTGAGATGGCTATTTCTTTTGATCCTAATAGTTATGAAGTTCTTAATAATTTGGGATCCTCACTATTATTGTTAAAAAGACCTGAGGAGGCGTTGGCGAGTTTTAGAAAAGTTCTTGAAATGAAACCAGATTTACCAGACGCCCATATTAATGTTGGACTTGCACTTGGAAATCTTGGACGGCATGATGAAGCAATTGCTCATTATCAACGCGTAAACAAAATCCTGCCCGACAATACTCTATCACTGATCAATACCGGTAATGCCTTAATTGAACTCCGGCGCTTTGAGGAAGCGTTAGAAGTAATAAATCGAGCACTTTTAATCGATCCCAAACTTGATGCAGCATATTACATTCGAGGTGTTGTTCTGGATGAGCTTGGTCAAACAAATTTAGCATTAGAGGCATTCAAGAAATCAATTGATCTAAATCCTAAATCACAAGAAGCGCACATGGGTTTAGGCGCTATTTTTCAACAATTAGGACATAAAACTAAGGCGTGTGCGGCATATCAAAAAGTTATTGCGATTAATGTTAACAATACGGATGCACATCGCAGACTTGCTCGCCTTCGTAATCATGAATTTTACGACAATGAGATTAAATTAATGGAAGTTGTATACTCCAAGCCCGATATCACTAGTGAACAGAAAATGTATTTGGGATTTGGACTTGGAGCAGCATTTGAGAATATAGGGGACTTCAAACAAGCATTTGAGTTTTTTGCGAAAGCAAATCATCTTAAAAGAGAGACATTAAATTATGACGTTGGTGATGACAGGTTGTATTTTGAGAGAATATGCCGCGTATTTTCATCCTCCTTTTTTAGTGGAAGAAACAGAACAGGATTTGAGGATGATACACCAATTTTCATTTTAGGTATGCCTCGTTCAGGAACATCTCTGGTAGAGCAAATTCTCGCAAGCCATCCAGAGGTATTTGGTGGAGGCGAACTTAGCTACATGACTGACATGTGTTTTTCGATGTTGGGTCAAGGTGAAAGAGTGTTTCCTGAGGCAGTAGAGGATCTCTCCGAGGATGAGCTAGCTAATCTAGGGCGCAACTATGTTGAAAAATTGCGAAAAAAATCTCCTCAAGCGAATTACATTACCGACAAACTACCCAATAATTTTATTTTTATTGGCCTGATTAAAACTATACTTCCAAATGCAAAAGTTATTCACTGCAAGAGAGGTCAAATTGATACCTGCCTCTCAATTTTTAAAAATTTATTTACTGGACACATACCTTTTGCTTACAATCTTGAGGAACTTGCAGAATACTATCAACTTTATTTAGATATTATGGAACACTGGTATGATTTGTTTCCAGGCAAAATTATTGATGTTCAATACGAAAAATTAGTTGTTGATCATGAATTTGAGATAAAGGAACTTCTAAATTCGTGTGATTTGCCTTTTCATGAGGATTGTTTGAATTTTTATAAAACGAACAGATCCGTAAAAACAGCAAGTTTTTCGCAAGTCAGAGAACCAATATATCAAAAATCCGTTGAATTATGGAAACAATATGAATCTGAGTTACAACCCTTATTGATAAAAATGGGCATTGAAAGATCAAATTGTTGAGAGGTATCAAGCATTCAAGACCTCAATGCTTGAAATTTCCTTTATAAAATAACAAAAAATTCCACTCGCGGTTTGTCTGATCGGGATTTATATGAATAGAAAAGAACGCCGTCAAAAAGCAAGAGCAGCTAAGAACAGAGGGAATAAAGTCAATCATCACGGGGTTCTGGCCGAACAACTTTTTAACCAAGGAAAAATTGAAGATGCTATTTCGGCATTTCAACGTGCTGTTAAATCAGATAAGAGTTATGTTCAAGGATGGTTTAACCTAGGTGTGTTATATAACCAAACAGGAAAAGGTGAAGAAGCCGTAAAATCATACAAAAAAGCAATTAGTATAAAGCCAGATTATTCTGAAGCTTATTATAGCCTTGGCAATGCTCTTAAAGAGCAAAATTGTATAGTTGAAGCTATTTCAAGTTATCAAAAAGCAATTGCATTAAAGCCTGATTTTTTGGAAGCGCACATCAATCTTGGGAATATTTTTAAAGATCAAAATTGCTTTGATGATGCAATAATTTGTTATCGTGCTGCCTTAACTATAAATCCAAATTTTGCAGAAGCGCATAACAACCTTGGCAATATATTCAGAGATAAAAACGAACTCTCTATTGCCGTAGAAAGCTATCAAAACGCATTAATTAATAAACCTGATTATTGTGATGCATATTATAATTTGGGGAATGCGTTACATGAGCAGGGCAAAATTGATGATGCACATGAGCAGTTTAAAAAGGCAATATCTTGTAACCCCGCGATGGTAGCTTGGAAAATTCGAAAAGCAATTCTTATGCCAATAATTCCGCGTGGAAAAAGTGATATATTTTCTCGACGAGAGAGTCTTTTAAAAAATATCGAAACTATAAAAAAGCAGAAATTGAGATTAGAAGATTTAACAGCGGTTGGAGCAACAAATTTTTATTTATCTTATCACAATTTGAACAACAAAAGTATTATGGAGAAAATAACAGAGTTGTATTATCAAACCTGTCCTCAACTCGCAGATAAAGCAAAGCTTTGCAAAATTTCAGAAAGCGAGACAAATAGACCTCTGCGAGTAGGTTTTTTATCGGCTTATCTCTGGGAACACACAATAGGTAAATTAATTTGTGGAATTATTCAGAATTTTTCTCGAGAAATATTTGAGGTATCTGTCTTCAAGTTCCCGGGCATCAGAGACAAAACTTCAGAAGCAATTGAGAGTGCTGCTGATAAAATCGTCCCACTATTTAAGAACATAGAGTTAGATCGCTCTATAATAGAAAATGAGCAATTAGACATACTTTTTTACCCAGACATTGGCATGGACCCACATACATATTATCTGTCTTTGTATAAATTAGCGCCTATTCAGGTGGTAACTTGGGGCCACCCAGATACAACTGGTAATGTCAATATTGATTATTTTATTTCTTCGGAACTTATAGAAAAACCGGGATCTGAAAATCAATACACTGAAAAGTTGATAAAGCTATCGTTGTTACCAACCTTTTACATTCGTCCTCAAACGCCACAGAGAGTTTTTCAGCGCTCAGATTTTGGTTTTGATGAGTCAGGCTCCCTTTATGTTTGCCCTCAAACTTTATTCAAGTTTCATCCTTGCTTCGATGAAATAATTGGGGATTTGCTCACCAAGGATAAAAAGGGCTCACTAGTACTTATTGATGATGGTAAAGGTGGGCATTGGAATGATTTGTTAAGAGATCGCATTGGCCAAGTTTACCCAGATGTAGTCAAGCGTATAGTATTCACTCCACGAATGGATAACGAAAAATTTCTAGGCCTTCTTATTTTAGCTGATGCATTACTAGATGTTCCGACTTTTTCAGGTGGAAATTCATCTTTGGAAGCCTTTGCAATGGGAGCGCCAGTTGTTACTTGGCCTGGTGAATTTATGCGTACTCGTGTTACTGCAGGTTGTTATAAGCAAATGGGTTTGAGCGATTACGTCGTGAAAAGTGCTGAAGAATACATTCTTTTTGCTTTTACTTTAGCTAATGACAAAAATTTTAAAATTGCATTGCAGAAAAAAATTAGAGCTAACAATCATAAACTTTTTGAACGAATAGAGGTTATTCGAGAATTGGAGGAGTTTTTTGTTAGTATTTGTCTAACGCAAACATAGTGGATCAATTTTCAAGATTTTTAGGTATATTGTTTAAAAAATTTAATTGAAATAGCAGTTTAACTGTCTTGATATAGATCGAATAAAGATAGCGTTTATTCAAAGATGATATCATTAAATTTTTAGTTTTTTGTGTACATTTATCTGATGGAGAGCCCTTTTTTGTTTTTTTGACAAATATAACAGGCTTTGGTTAAGAAACAGCAGTTCCCATCGATCCGTTTGGTAACCATGTTGCAATCTCTGGAAAAATACACAAGATGATTATAGCAACCACCATTCCTTCAATATGGTCAGATTTAGTGCCTAATGAAGTTTAAAAATGAAAAACGCAAATCTATACGCCCTCCTAAGTCAGAATTTTAAAAAGAATCCAACCAAAACCGCCTTGGCTACCCTCACGGGAGAAATAATTTCTTATTCTTTATTGGATGAAATGTCAGCCTCTATAGCAGCCACATTAAAGGCTTTTGGCGTTGTAAAAGGGGATAGAGTGGTAGTGCAAGTTGAAAAATCACCAAAAGCAGTAGCATTGTATCTGGGTTGCCTTCGTCTGGGAGCAGTTTATTTGCCATTGAATACGGCTTACACACCACCTGAGGTTGCTTATTTTATAGGTGATGCAGGTCCGGTATTATTGATTTGTGATCCCAAATGTGATGAAGCGCTCATGGAAATTTCTGATGAACTTGGTTCGATTTGTGTTTTAACAATGGATTATGATGGTGAGGGCTCTTTCTTGAGAGATTGTGACTGGACAGAGCCATTAAACTTTGTCGAAAATGTGGAAGGTGAGGATCTTGCAGCTATTTTGTATACTTCGGGCACTACCGGTCGCTCCAAAGGCGCAATGCTTAGTCACAAAAATTTATCTACAAATGTGACTGCGCTACATAATTTATGGGGTTGGCGAGAGGACGATGTATTAATTCATGCTTTGCCGATATTTCATGTGCACGGCTTGTTTGTTGCAATACACTGTGCGTTATTAAATGGGTCAAAAATTTGGTTCTTACCAAAATTTGATGCAGATCAGGTTATTCAGCTTCTTCCAAAATCTACTGTCATGATGGGTGTGCCAACCTTTTACAGTCGATTAATTGAGAGTTCAAATTTAACTCCTGACGTATGTATCAATATTCGGTTGTTTATCTCAGGGTCTGCACCGTTGCTGGAAGAAACATTCTACATTTTTGAAAAAAAAAGTGGCCATCGTATTCTTGAACGATATGGAATGACCGAAACTGGTATGATTACTTCCAACCCTTTGAATGGAGATCGAATGCCAGGCACTGTTGGTTTTCCTCTTCCAGGTGTAAAAGTTCGTATTGCAAATAATGAGGGTAAACCTCTAAATTTCGAAGATATAGGAGTACTTGAAACGAAAGGGCCCAATGTTTTCAGGGGCTACTGGGGCATGCCTGAGAAAACAGATTTAGAATTTCGTGATGGTGGTTGGTTTATTACTGGTGATATAGCAAAGATGAGTGAGGATGGACGTGTTTCTATTATTGGGCGCGCAAAAGATATGATTATTTCTGGAGGTTATAATATTTATCCAAAAGAAATAGAGACAGTAATTGATGAACTTGATGGAATTAATGAAAGTGCAGTCATTGGATTACCACATCCAGATTTTGGAGAGGCTGTCGTAGCTATTATCGATGCGGAGGAGGGTATGTCTTTTGATCTTAATATCGTTCAAAATAGGATTAGGTCTAGCCTCGCACATTTCAAAATTCCTAAGAAGATTTTTACCATTAACCAATTACCGAGAAATAGTATGGGTAAGGTACAAAAAAATTTGTTACGTGAGGAATTTAAAAAAACTTTCAGTTAGTTAAATTTCGGTAATTGAGATGACCAAATGAGTAAAAGTATCATCATTGTTTATTTTTTTGTTTTGTTTCATGTAGTTGACAAAGTTATTTATTAATGACTATTTTTTTTAATTTCTAAGTCGTAAAAAGTAATCAAATTAACTATTCAATGCCTATTGTTTATTCAACTCGCCTCATATGGTTCTTTTAACAAATAACTCAGGTTGTATCAAAGTGGTGAAAATGACTAAATATTATGAGCCTGACCTAGCAGCCAATCGAAACGATCCATTTGCTAGAGATGAAAATGCAAAATTAGTTCGTCGCGGTTTTTGGCTTGATATGGGTGATCAATCAATTGTTCAATTAATGAAACAGGGTGTTGGCACAAAGTTAAGTGCTGATGAAAAGCGGTTGCACCTTAAAGATATTGGTCGAGAGCATCTGATAGATGACATATTACAAGATGTGTTGCCACCAGAAACATAATGTAACTAAAAAACTGAAAAGTTCTTATTTTAAGAAAATTGAGAACTCTATTTCTATGATACAAATATAAAAATTTAAAAAATGCAATAAAGTAAAGAAGTTGATTTTTTACAATTTACAATTCAAAACCTTGTACTAATAATTTCAATTCCGTTACTATGGTCTCTCCCATTTGTTCATAAGAGATCAGATCAATTTCATCCTTTGCTATGTCTTGAGTTCCATGCTCATTTGTGAGAACGCTACGAACTGCGTCAATTAACAAACTTGCATCTTTTTCCATATTAAATGAGTATTGAAGACAAGCAGCGTAGCTGAGAATTATTGCAAGAGGGTTTGCAGTATTTTTTTCAAGAGATTTTGAGGAAATGTTGTGTAAAGGCTTGTACAGGGCTCTTCTTTTTCCGTATTTGTCTTCCTTTCCAAAATAAGCTGATGGAAAGATTTCCTGAGGTCCAGCTAATTTGGTTGCAGTATCAAATAACATTTTTTGCGTATGACGGTCGGTTACAAGAATATCGAAATTTTCAGGTTGACGAGATAACTGAAATTCGCAATTTTCGACAGCTATATGATTTAATTCAACTTCGCTGAAATTCCTTTTATGAATATCTTGTAAAATTTCAAGCATTTGAGATTTTGCTTTTTCATCAGATGTTTCAACAAAAGTTACACTATTTTTTCTTTTTTTTGCCATTTCAAAAGCAACCTGGAAGACGCACTCCATTCTCTCAGATTCCAAATCATCATCAGTGTCATATTCAACATCGTACACATCTGCTTCATTAATCATTAAAAAATCCAGATCTGTCGCAAAATCTGTATCCACATCATGTAATTCTTGTTTTTTCAATAATTTCTTTTTGTTGGGGTCATCTCCATCAGTAGTAAAATTGCTTACAGGGCGTACATTTACATACAAATCTAGTGCTCTTACTAAATTATATAAGCTTTGTTCAGTATGTGAATTGTTTTCGATGTTTCCTTGATTATACTGTCTAAAATCGCCAAATAAAATTGCATCGGCTTTTTTTGCTTCTTTGATTGTGTCGTCTGTTAGGGTATTGCCATTTTGAGTATAATAATCATCAAACAGGCCTTCATGAATGTCAAAAGAAACATAGCAGGCTCTCTCCATCCATTTCATAACGCGTTTTAGTTGGTCAAAAATATCGGGTCCTAAGCCAATTCCAGGGAGCATGAGAAGCTTCTTTTTGGGAGGTAAACTTATTTCCTCCAGAGATTTCTCAGATTTTTTTAGATTTAATTTGGTTTGTTCATATCCAGAAAATTGTTTGTTTCTTTTTTTTTCGTCCTTAATGAGGCTGTCTAGTTCAATGTTCTCAGTAACAAACATCAACTCATCATCTTCGTGACCATCTCCCTCATAAATAACGCGTAACCCTTTCCTTTTAAGTTTGGTTTCTGTGATAATAATTTTTTTTGCCATTTAAGGCTTTCCTCTTTGTGATGTCTAATTTGTTATAAGTTTGTCTAAAAGTTAAAGTTCTATAATTAATATTTGTCAAAAGCCAGAAAATGTAAGGAATAATAGTCAAACTTTTTGATATTAGTTAACGTTGACTGCGTTCCCAAGGGTTTCTCCAATTTCGTCGTTGATAACCAAATCTGCATAGCCATCATGTTTTGTTTTTTCTCGATTAATGATTACAAATTTGGCTCCGTTTTCTCTAGCTATTAACGGAAAACCGGCTGCTGGGTACACTATAAGTGAAGAACCCAATACCAATATAAAGTCGCAGGCTAATGTTTCAATCTTTGCAGCATTCAGAACTTTCTTAGGAATTGTCTGGCCAAATGAAATTGTCGCGGTTTTAACATAAGGGCTGTTGCATTTCTTGCATCTAGGAAGAGTTTCATCACGTTTAAAAGTTTCAAAGATTTCTCTCAACTCGTGCCGCTCTCCGCATTCTATACAGCTTGCATAATTACAATTCCCATGAAGTTCTATGACGTTTTTATCAGGTATTCCCGATGCCTGATGGAGACCATCGATGTTTTGTGTTATTATAGAAGAGCATTTTCCCTGGCTAAACAATTTTTGGATGGCGCGGTGACCACGATTCGGCCTTGCATTTTCCATTGCTTTGTCGGTATTCCATTTTCTGCGCCAAGTTTCCCTCCGCATTTCCTCAGAATTTAAAAAATCATGAAAATCGATAGGCTTGAATTTATTCCATATTCCATCAGGACTTCTAAAATCAGGAATGCCTGAGTCTGTGCTTACCCCTGCACCCGTGAAAATTACAATGCGATTGGCTTTTTCAATGAATTCTCGTAACTTAAACACGGACATCCTTTGCCTTTATATAATTTGTTAAATTTGGTTTTCTGAATTTTTTGGCAGCAAAAAAATATCAAGTGTAATATAGGAAGAGCGGGTAAAATTTAACAGGTCAATAACATTGATTAAGAAATATAGAAGATATTTAATCTGATTGATAAAGTATTTTCAAAGTTTGAGCTCTTAGTCCTGGACCCACGTTTAATAAGGTCTTTCTATGCAAAAGTCGATTAAGTTGATAAGAGCGTCCTTAATTTTACTTTTTGGAAAAATCCCCAATGAGTCTCGTGCCATAGCACCATAATGTCGAGCTCTTTCGATAGTGTCATTGAGCGCTTGGTGTTTTTTCATGAGTGTAATTGCATGCTCCAAATCTCCATCTTTTTGATCAAGTTCTCCCAGGGCGCGTTGCCAAAAACCGCGCTCCTCATCATTCCCTCTTCTGAAAGCTAGAATAACTGGTAGGGTGATTTTACCCTCACGAAAATCATCACCGATAGTTTTGCCAAGTGTGTTTTGTATTGCAGAATAATCTAGGACATCGTCAATGAGTTGAAATGCAACACCTAAATTCATACCAAAAGCTTCGAGTCCCTCTTCTTCAACATTTGGACGATCAGCTACAACAGCGCCTAGACGACAAGCAGCTGCAAACAATTGGGCAGTTTTCGCTTTAATTACATCAAGATAAGCACTTTCTCCGGTTTCAGTATCATTTGCAGTTAGTAGTTGCATTACCTCACCTTCAGCAAGACAAGCGGATGCAGATGCAAGTATTCTCATCACTTTAACTGAGCCATCTTCAACCATTAACTCAAAAGATCGAGAAAACAGAAAGTCTCCAACTAAAACACTTGCTTGATTTCCCCAAACGGAATTTGCAGTTTCGAGACCTCGTCTCAGTTTACTGTCATCTACGACATCATCGTGAAGAAGTGTAGCGGTGTGGATGAATTCTATACAGGTAGCAAGTGTCACATGACGTGCACCATCGTAATTGCATAATTTCGCAGAGGCTAAGGTGAGCATAGGGCGAAGACGCTTACCACCAGCAGATATTACGTGTTTGGCCAACTGCGGTATTAAAGTGACGGGGCTTTCCATACCTTTCAGAATCAATTTATTAACCAACAACATATCGCTGGAAACTATCGCAGATAATGCCTCAAATGAAGGCTTTTTGTTTCGTTTTTCGTCTAGTTCTACAACTATGCCCACTCTTTGAGTACTCCTAAAAATTTTGTTCTTGTTTTATCAGTGGTAAACAACAACCATAGTACGTTTCATTTGTTGGCGGTCAAGTTATGAAGCGATGAAAATTTTTTAATTTTTACTCAAGCGATTTAAGATAACTTTTATATTTGTTCTGGAAAAAAATCTCATGACTGAATTTGAACATACTCTCCTCGATGGAAAAGTTCGTCTAATACAAATGGATAGAGGATATAGGTCTGGAATTGATTCTATTTTTTTGGCTGCGGCGGTGCCAGCAAAAGCTGGAGAGAACGTGCTTGATTTGGGGTGCGGGGTTGGCACAGTTTCTTTTTGTTTAGGTGCTCGCGTTCGGGGTGTTAATATTTTTGGTTTGGATACACAAAAAAAGTTGGTGAAACTGGCGTGTAAAAATAGAAATTTGAATGATTTTGGTGGAAAATTGCATTTTTTTCATGGTGATCTCTTACACCCCCCATATGTATTGTCCGTGCTAAGATTTGACCACGTGATGTTAAATCCCCCTTTTTTTGAGGCAAATAAAGGTAACTTACCGATCGATGAAACTCGTGTCATCTCCAATATAGAAGGAGAGGCAATTCTAATAGATTGGATAAAAGCAGCATACAAAGCACTTAGGGTCAAGGGAAGCATAAGCATCATATATTGTGCAGATCGAGTTGATGATTTGCTTGCTGCATTAAACAATGGCTTTGGTGATATCATAATATTTCCCTTATGGTCCGCTGAGGGTAAAAATGCAAAACGTATTATTGTTAATGCGCGAAAGGATGTTGACGGCCCAGCAACCATAAATTCTGGTATTATTTTGCACGATAATGATGGCTCTTACAGTGATCGTGCGGAGGGAATACTAAAAGGTGCATTAAGTTTAAATGGTTCATAATTTTTAATTGATTCATAGGTTGTCTTGCCTTCATAGAATGTGGCCTATACAAGTATTATTATGTTTGGATTTTCAATAACAAAACTTCTTTTTACAGTTTTCATGATACTTGTCGTTTGGCGTGGTTTTAAGTGGTACACTCGGTTAAGTAAGTGTCGATTTGGAAAAAATGCGAAGAATGGACAAGCGAATTATGGCTCGTCTTCGACTGATACAAAAACCCCTCAGCCTGATGAAGCATCAAATACGCATGAATTGGTTAGGTGCGTGGTTTGTGAGACCTTTGTGTCATCGTTAAGAGCAGTTTCATGTGGAGAGAATAACTGCCCTTTCCCTGGTTGATGAAATGTGAGAAATGTATAAAAAATCAAAAAACTTTCAGACAATGATTCTCGATCTTCAATTTTATTGGGCTGAAAAAGGCTGCGTTTTATTGCAGCCATATGATATGGAAGTTGGAGCTGGTACTTTTCATCCTGCGACAACTTTAAGGGCCTTGGGCCCAAATCCCTGGAAAACGGCATATGTTCAACCTTCACGTAGGCCTGCTGATGGACGTTATGGGGAAAATCCAAACCGCTTGCAACACTATTACCAGTTCCAAGTATTATGGAAACCCTCTCCTTTAAATTCCCAAGAGCTCTATTTGGATAGTCTGAGGGCTATTGGGATTGACTCAAGAAACCATGATATTCGTTTTGTTGAGGATGACTGGGAAAGTCCGACATTAGGTGCATGGGGCTTGGGTTGGGAAGTTTGGTGTGATGGAATGGAGGTTAGTCAATTTACGTATTTTCAACAAGTTGGTGGCATTGAGTGTAATCCAATTCCTCTAGAGCTAACATACGGGCTTGAGCGCCTTGCTATGTATATACAAGAAGTCGAGAATGTCTTCGATCTTGATTGGAATGGAGAGATGACTTACGGGGATGTATATCTAAGAAACGAGAGAGAACAATCTACTTTTAACTTTGAATATTGTGATGCGCAGATACTGCTTAATCAATTCATGGAAGCTGAGGTTCAATGTAACAACATACTTAACCTAGAAAAGCCGCTTGCCTTGCCAGCCTATGAACAATGCATCAAGGCCAGTCATCTTTTCAATCTTCTTGATGCTCGCGGCGTTATTTCAGCCACTGAGCGTGCCGCTTTTATTAGCCGGGTTAGAACCCTGGCAAAAGGTTGTGCGGAGGCATGGGTAGGAATTAGTGATGTCTGAGCTCTTGCTTGAACTTTTAAGTGAGGAAATTCCGGCAAAAATGCAAAAACCTGCCAGCGATAATTTGAAGCGCTTAATAAGCGTTGGGTTGGAAAATGCCAGCCTAAAATTTGATAGCGTAAAGACTTTTTCAACCCCGCGACGATTGTCAATAGTGTTCTCAGGACTACCAGATAAGCAACCTGACTTGAAGGAAGAGCGCAAAGGCCCTCAAGTTGGAGCTTCAGAGCAGGCGATTGCTGGCTTTCTGGGGTCTATAAGTGGCCTGAAATTGAGCGACTGTGTGCAACGAGATGTAAAGGGAAAAATTTTTTACTACGCAGTTTTGGATAAAAAGGGTGAGAGCACGGCTAAAGTTACAAAATCCGTGATTGAGACAGCCCTGAGAACTCTGGCTAATTCATGGCCCAAGTCTATGCGTTGGGGAAGCGGCACTCTTCGGTGGGCAAGACCTCTACATT
>MDTD01102650.1_pt1 | contig 22437 bp, 19 predicted proteins | sample 811221 | NCBI WGS metagenome assembly MDTD01 (sample SAMN05326646, study PRJNA326480) | marine metagenome | isolation source: seawater | place: Pacific Ocean: South West | collected 2011 | reverse complement strand
GAAGCACTGCCGCTGCTAGAAACCGAGATCTACGACCTGCTGTTGTCCGATATCGTGATGCCCGAAATGGACGGGATCGAACTGGCCCAGCGCTGTAACGAGCTGAGCCCGTCGACCAAGGTGATGTTCATCACCGGCTTTGCCGCCGTGGCGCTGAAAGCGAACCGCGAGACGCCGCAGGCCAAGATGCTGTCCAAGCCCTTTCACCTGAAGGACCTGGTGCTGGAAGTCGAACGCATGTTCGAGGACAGCGCGGCACTTTCCCTTTGAGTTCGTTTTAGCCTCTTGCGAAACCGCAATGGCGACGCTAGATGCGCCGCCTGCCGAGCAACGATTGCACGGCGCATCCCGAATGGTGTGGGCGTATAGCTCAGTGGTAGAGCACTATGTTGACATCGTAGGGGTCCCAAGTTCGAACCTTGGTACGCCCACCATCGAAGCCTTTCGAGGCAATAAAAAGCCCGCCGGATCGGCGGGCTTTTTCATGTAACCTCCGGCTTTGCACCTAGGAATGTCCTAAGCTTGGGTGAATTTCCCGCTAACTATACTGTCGTCTCCTAGCTTTCGATACGGATCGCTTCGATAGTCGCGCCCAAGGCGGATCTTCCTGACCATGCACGCGCGCCGATCGTCAGCTCGACGAATGCACAGGATTGCGATAACTCCGCTATTTGTACTCCACCTTCGAAAGCCATCAGGTCGGTTTCCAGTACCGGGGTCTGTTCACCCGTACACCGCAGGCCAATGTCGATATCCTCAAGCACCTGCCTGTCCCTAATGGTATGCTCGGCAAACACCGTGAAAGGGGCTTGGGGCGCTCTCATTAGGCGGCGAGCTACAGTGCCGCCCTTCCCTGGACGAACCCTGATTTCGAGCACCTCGGCGTTCAAGCCGCGTTGCGCCCGAAGGCCTGGCTGGTCCACTAACTCCCAGCCGAAGGGAGGGTATTCTTCTTCCCAATCAAGGGTGCCATCGCTCCCGACCGATTCGCGTCCCTCGGAAATCGTGTCGAAAAGTGTGAAGGCGGCCTCATACTCGCCCTGTGCCACAAGATTGCTGAGAAGCATTTCGTCGATTTCCCGATCGCCGAATGATCTTCTCATTCGTAGGTCGAACAGATTGGAAAGCGCAGGGGCTTGGTTCACAGCATATTTTAAAAAGCGCGTGTGCCACGGGGAAGTGCCATCGAGAATCCCATGGAATTCTTCTACCGCGTCATCCCTCACGAACACCGTGAGCAATACAGGGAACAATTCACCATAGCGAGATGGCCGGACCCGCAAAATACGATCAAGAGCTTGGACCGCCCCAGGATAGTCCTGGGCTTCTACCCGATCCTGAAGCACCAAGGCCTGTAGCCGTGGCTCGCGGCGATTGAGCTCCGAAGCGAGGCGAAGCAATTCGGAACGCAACTCTCCATTCTCCTCGGCCAGGGCGAGAATAGCGTGAGATTCCGGCGTAAGAGGCTCTTCGCGGTAAGATGATCGCGCCCATTTTTCCGCTTTCCGAGCGGCCAGTTCTTCATCGCGTTCCTCCGTAAACGAAAGGAGGAAGGAACCCGCCGCAATATTCTCGCGTGCCAAACCGTTGATCGGGAACAGCGCAACAGCAGTATCCGGTGCCTTACGCGTAAGCGCTATACTGGCGGTTTGTCTGCCAAGCGCTATCGCCAATAGCACGCAGGAAATGAGAACGATGGCAAAACGGAGAGGACTGGCCAGCTTCATCGATCCAGAAGCCAATCAGGCTTTCTCCGCGCGATCGCCGTTATCATTCCCATAGCCATACCCATAGCCATAACCGTAGCCATAGCCGTAAGCCGAATTCTTCTCGGTCACCTGGGTCACGATCGCACCGTAAACCTGCGCCCCCGAACGCACCAGGCGGCCCAGAGCATTCTCAATACCCCTCAACTTGATCCGCTCGGTCTGAATGACGAAAATCACACCATCGACGGTCTTCGACATTTCGATGGCATCCGCCAATGCGAGCATCGGCGGTCCGTCGATCAATATCTGATCGTAACGCTCGCGGGCAGTTTCGATTACCTGCCTCAGCTTGTTGCCTGCCAGGAGTTCCACAGGATTTGGTGGGACATGGCCAATCGGCAAAAAGTCAAAACCAAACTCTTCTGCGACTACGATTTGCGAGGCTAGATCGCTTTCCTGATTCGAAAGGAGAGCTGCCAACCCACCCTTGTCGTAGGCGTCGAGGTTAAGAGTGTTGCGAAGCTTAGATTTGCGTAGATCAGCATCGATGAGAAGAGTACGCTTACCCAACTGAGCGAAGCTTGTCGCGACGCCGACGGAGGAAATGCTCTTTCCCTCTGCCGGAACCGAAGAAGTAAACATGAGAACCTTGGGAGCGCCTTCCGAGGTTAGCAGGTTCATGTTGGTTCTGACGGTAGTGTAGGCCTCGTTGATCTCGGACGAACGCTCCGTGACGTGATCGATGATCTCTCCATCGGTATTGCGAGGGATCGCCCCCAGCAGAGCAAGGCCCAGACGGCGCCGTACGTCCTCTGGATCCTGCAGCGTCTGGCTCAGCGTGACTCTGAGATATACAAGGCTAGCAGCGATAAAGGTGCTGGCACCGAGCGCGACAAAGAGGTTCAGGAGAAGGGAGGGAGAGTATGGTGCCGCAGGGGCATCTGCGAGATCGATGATCTGAATATTGTTTTGCCCCGCACCGGAAGCCTCGAGTTCCTTGAAGCGTTGCAGCAGTGCATCGTATATCTGGCGGTTGGTATCCACCTCCCGCTTGAGGATGCCATAACGGATGCCCTGCCCTTGTTGGCCGAGAAAGCGTTGCTTTACGCGCTCGACCTGCTCTCTTAATTCAGCCTCGCGAATTCTTGCCGACCTTAGCAAATCCTGCGCCCCCCCGGAAATGGCGGCGCGCAGCGAGTTTACTTCAGCCTGCTTTTCCTGAACTTCCGGATAGTCCGGCCCGAAGTTAGAGCGCAGCACCGCTAGCTCGGCCTCAGCTTCGCTCAAGCTAGAAAGCAGATTATTGCGTGGGTCGGAGCTCGGGAAATTCCCCCCCGCAGCCGCTGCCTGCGCGCTTATTCGGTCCGCAACCGCGGCAGCAAGCGCAGTGTTGAGCGCCTGCAGATCAGCACCGACTAGAGTTTGCCCAGCGCTTTCTGAGCCAGAGTCTCCACCGGCATCGAGCACCAAAATTTCGTTGGCATTTGCGTACTCTACGAGCTCTTGTTCCGATGCAGCCAATCGTTCTCGCAACTCGGCAATCTGGCTCTGCAAGAAGTCCCTAGCTTCGATGTTAGCTCCGAACCGCTTTTCGTAATTGGCGGCGGCGAACTCCTGAACCCAGAGATTGACGATCTCAGCCGAAACCAACGGATCCGGACTGGAAAATTTTACGTCAACCAGGCTCGACTGTGCGATGGGATCAATGCGTATGTTCTCGAAGAGAATGTCGTTTATCGCCTGGTCGACATTTTCGTCTTCCTCGATTCCGAAGGCCTCACGAAACCCCTCGTTCCGAGCGAGGTTGCCAGCGTCGGCTACTCGGTCAGCCATGAATTGCGAGACTAACAACTCATATTGCGTATTGAGATACTGCAGTTCGGAAACGGTGCTCTCGATATCGAGGGAATCAATGCTGGTCACATCGGCAGCCACCTGGGAAACTTCCAGTCGCGCACTCGCCTGAAAGAGGGGAGTTGCGAGCAAGGTGGCCAGCACCCCCAGCATAAGGCCGAGCGCAATAATCCCCCCAAGCCAGTATTTAAGGTCGACCGCCTCATGCCAATACCGCTCGAGGTCGAGAACAAAGAAAGAGTCATCGCGACCGGAAACTTCACCGGGCACGAGCCGACCATCCTGACCCGAAAGCTCGGGTGATCCAATCTTGAGATTATTCAACGTCCGATCCGATCAATCAATATGGCAGAGGTCGAGAGCAAAGGCGCAAAACGCAAAAAGCTGTCCAGGCGTCGCCGATTGGGTGAATCTCCGACGATGACGATATCGTTCGGATAGACGGTGGGATCCGCATAATTGCCCCGTTGAATGGCCCGAATGTTGTAAGCCCCGATGTATCGTTGCCCGTCAACGGTCCTCAGAACCAAAACATCGTCGAGCTTCGCGTATTCCGCCAAACCGCCGGCTTGATTGACGACACGCAAGAGCGATTGCCGACCAAGCACCGGATATTCCCCGGGTTTGTTCACCTGTCCACCCACCGAAACTGTGGGCGGCGGAATTTCTGAAGGTATGACTCGCACCTGGGGGTTCAGAAGGTAACGGCCTTCGAGAGCGTTCGCGATCAGTCCTGCCGCGTCGTTGGGAGCCAAACCGTTGAGATCGAGCAGGCCCACGAGCGGAAACGAAATACGGCTTTGGCCATCCGTGAGGTAAGTCCCGCTCAGGCGTTCCGCGCCCACCACTTCGATTTGGAGCCCCTGTTGGGGGCCGATGACATACAGATTTTCGATCCGAGGTGCCGGCAACTCCTCGAGTTCCGCGATCTCGATAGCCGCCGCTCCGCCGAAACTCCTGTCCGTCGCGCATCCTGCAAGGGCTCCGAAGAGTGCAAGACTTCCTAAGGCGGATATGAAGGTCTTCACAGATTTGGTTTTCTTCATGATGAACGCCTTAGCGCAACTCCAAGCCGATGACAGCCATCTGAGGACACATTAAACGGAAAATCAGTCACGTTGCTTTCTTGCCGCACAATCTCGCGAGAGCGCGACGAGAAGCCATATCATTGCGAGTTGAAAGGCCGGGGTTCTTAAAGGGTAGTCCACCACCGATGCAACCCCGACAATCGAGAAAATGCTCACCCAGAAAAGGGTCTCCACATGGGCCGATTCGCGGCGGGAAACCGTCGCGATCGACTTGGCGATCCAAACGATCAGTCCGAGCAAGAGCAGCCCAGCAAGAAACCCGCCTTCGATGATAAATTGCACCCAGTCATTATGCGCCTGATTGACGTACTGAGGCATGAGCAGCCCCGAGGGCTCGTAGATACTGTAGACCTGCTCGAAGGAGCCAAGCCCCGACCCCAGTATCCAATGCGCCCCGAGCATCTCGCCGATGACGGGCCATAGCGACCACCGTAAATCGGCGAAACTGTCTTTCGCAAGTATATCCTGAAAGGCTGGAGTGCGATCGAGCAATAGGAAGGCAGCCGCCGTGAGCGTTATCGCGACGACCGGAAAAACCAGTACCAGCTTTGGGTGTGTCTTCAGCCACCGCTGGACAGGATCGTTCGCAGAACGGCCTCGATGACCCCTTGCTGAGAAAGCGAACATGACCAAGGAGACTATCACCGCGCCGAAGGTAGCCGCGAGACCAGCACGCGATGCGCCAACAAGAGAAGTTACGATGATCAGGAAAAAAGCTACGGGATAGATCAAGCGTTCCCGTGTTGCATTCCTAGCCTCGCGTGCTCGCAATGCGAGTGAGGTCACAACCAACAGCGAACAGGCGGCAAAGATCGCTGCATGATTTTCGTTAGCAAAAATTCCGACAGGAGCCCCCTTGTTGGTCAACTCATAGAAATACAGAGCACTCGATTTTCCAGCAACAACCTGGAGCAATCCCAACACGGCATTTAGAACACCGAGCCCTGCGATCAATTGCAGCAATACGCGAGACGGCGCGCGGAGGGCGATAGCTAGAAACAAGCCGGCGGCAGGGACGACGAGGCTTCCGAACACGTTCCAACTGCGCAACGGGGCCAGGGTGAAAGGACGCCAGACGTCTTCCAAACCGAGAGCTGAGTCGAGCTGGACAATGGTGCCGCGTCCCGGAAGGGCCTGCCAAATACCCGGCGGCAAGGGGACCAACTGTACGAGAACCAATAGCGCATAGCACCCGAACAGAGTGATCAACGCGCGCTGTTCCCTAAGGCTTTCGAGCGTGAGATAGTAGAAGGCGGGTATTAAAAAGAGAGCGGAAAACGCTCGCAGCGGGACGATCTGGATCGCATCGTATCTCGACGCCCCTCCGGTCAGTGCGACCACTGCGGCTAGCAGAGCCAGAACGACCCAGCCCATTATCCGAATACTATTTGATTTCTCAGTCCGGCGAACCGGTCCGCGACCACTATCCATGCGAGGCTGCCTATTATGATTGACCCCGGTTGCTCGGCGTCCGGATTGCCAATAACCCGTAAAATAGTTTGCTGAGAACGTCACCCCACTGCCTACAGGCCAATCACGTTCATCAACCCCAATGCCGGGCAATTCACGCCTGTCTATTCTGTCCCGTGCCTACTCCCCGCTCGGCTACTCCAAAGCGCGGAAAAACCTGCATACCACTTGGTCCGCCCCGTACAATTTGGAGGGCCCGGACGTTGTCTATCCGCGATGGCCTAGCAAGAGAGGAAAAGGCCCGCAACCTTACCTCTCAAGACCTCTAGAGCGTGCCGAATCTAGACCTCGCCAAGGAGATCCTCAAGGTACCGACCATACGAGTTCTTCCCGAACATCTCAGCGCGTTCCGCCAGTTGCTGCGCAGAAATCCAGCCCAGGCGATACGCTATCTCGTCAGGGCTGCCCGTCTGCAATCCCTGTCGATCCTCGAGGGTACGGACAAAGTTTCCTGCGTCCAACAAACTGGCATGGGTGCCCGTGTCGAGCCAAGCATAGCCTCGCCCCAACAACCCAACCTTGAGCAAGCCGTCATCGAGATAGCTTTCGAGAAGCGAGGTGATTTCAAGTTCACCGCGAGCGGAGGGCTGCACGCTGGCTGCGCGCTGAGGAGCGCTTCCGTCCAGGAAGTAAAGACCCGTCACCGCATAATTCGATGCAGGCGCTTCAGGTTTCTCGACAATAGACCGGACTGACCCATCGCTTGCAAAATCCACCACGCCATACCGCTGAGGGTCTGCCACCCGATACCCAAAGACGGTGCCGCCTTCGGCCTGGTCCGCAGCCGCCGAAAGGCTCTCGGGCAAGCCGTGCCCGAAAAAGATATTGTCGCCGAGCACCATGGCAGACGGACAACCATCCAGAAAATCCTCTGCCAGCAAATAAGCCTGCGCCAGGCCGTCGGGGCTCGGTTGCTCGATATAGGTCAACCGTACACCCCACTGACTACCATCGCCGAGAGTACGGACAAACTGCGCTTGATCTTCGGGAGTGGTAATCACCGCAATGTCGCGGATACCCGACAGCATGAGAACACTGAGGGGATAATAGATCATCGGCTTATCGTAAATGGGAAGGAGCTGTTTCGAGACTCCCAAAGTGACCGGATAAAGACGTGTTCCGGACCCCCCGGCGAGAATGATGCCTTTGCGTTGCAAGGTCATGGCGCAATCTCCAATGTATCCAGTATTTCTTCCGTCGCCTTACGCCAGTCGGGCCGCGTGAGGTTGAACGTTTCGATAGTCGAGGAGCAATCGAGCCGCGAGTTGAGCGGGCGCGCTGCTGGTGTAGGATATTCGCTCGTCGGTATACCCTTAATGGAAACGTCTTTACCGACAGCAGCCATAATCACCCTGGCGAAGTCGGCCCAGGAAACATCGGGTGCGCCGCTGAAATGGTAAATACCGGCCTTTCCCGCATCCCACTGCAGTGTCTGAGCGATTGTCAGGCAAGCTTCGGCAATAGCGGCAGCGGGAGTGGGCCCGCCAAACTGGTCATTGACCACTTGGAGTTCAGCACGTGTTTCGGACAGGCGAACCATCGTTTTGAGGAAGTTATGTCCGCGGCTAGAGAAGACCCAGCTCGTACGAAGGACAGCAAAACGGCCGCCCGCCTCCGTTAGTCCGTTCTCCCCGACGAGCTTGCTCCGGCCATATGCATTGATCGGATTAGGCGGGTCGCTAGGTCGCCATAACTGGTTGCCTGAACCATCGAAGACATAGTCGGAAGATATCTGGACGAAGGGGATATCGAGCCTCTTGCAAGCACGCGCAATCGCCGTCGGAGCCCTGCCGTTAACAATCGTCGCAAGTTCCTCATCCTCCTCGGCCTTATCAACACCGGTATAAGCCGCCGCGTTGATCACCGCGCTCGGCGAAAAAGCGGTAACCGCCGCTTCACAGGCCGAGGGATCCGATAGATCGGCCTCGTCGCGCCCAATCGCAACGACCGGTGCGCGTGCTTGTAGCTCACGCGCGACTTGTCCCGTCTTTCCGAATACTAGAACACTCATGGCAGCTATGGTTTTCCGGCGCCCAGGCGCTGCCCCACACCCGCGCGCTGCATTAATGGGCGCCACCATTCTTCATTATCTAGATACCATCGAACGGTCTTTTCCAGGCCCTGCTCGACTGTAAGCGATGGCCGCCAGCCAAGCTCATTTCGGATGCGGGTCGGATCAATCGCATAGCGGGCATCATGCCCCGGCCTGTCTGCAACGAAGGTAATGAGGTCAGCATAGGAACTGCCGTCGTCTCGCGGATGGAGCCGATCTAGAATCCGGCAAATGGTCTTGACCAAGACGAGATTCGAGCACTCGTTCTCGCCGCCAATATTATAGGTGCGACCAACCGTTCCCCGCTCCAACACGAGCAGCAACGCGTCAGCGTGATCTTCGACATACAGCCAATCCCGCACGTTCGATCCATCGCCGTAAATAGGTAGCGACCGGCCGTGAAGCGCATTGATAGTAACGACCGGGATCAACTTTTCGGGAAAATGGTAGGGGCCATAATTGTTCGAGCAATTGGTCACCAAGACCGGTAAGCCGTAGGTTTCAGCCCAAGCGCGGACGAGATGATCCGAACTGGCTTTCGAGGCCGAATACGGACTGCGCGGATCATAGGGCGTGTCTTCCGTAAACTGTATTTTGGGATCCGACGGCAGCGACCCGTAGACCTCGTCGGTGCTGATGTGGTGGAAGCGAAAGTCTGCTGGCTTGCCTTGTTCAGACCAATATTTCCGCGCGGCTTCCAGCAAATTGAAGGTCCCGAGAATGTTGGTTTCCATGAATTCGCCCGGTCCATCGATCGAACGGTCCACATGACTTTCTGCTGCAAGGTGCATCACCGCATCAGGGCGATGCTCGGCGAATATCTTATCAAGCCGCCCTCGATCCCGCACATCCGCGTGCTCGAAGGCATATTCCCGATTGTCTGCGACGGAGGCAAGGTTTTCCAAGCAGGCTGCGTAGGTCAAAGCATCTACGTTCACGACGCTATGTCCGCGGCTGATGGCGAGCCGAACAACCGCAGAGCCTATGAATCCAGCACCGCCAGTGACCAGAATTTTCATGATGATTTCTCGTAGTGGAACGGTGATACCCAGTCCGAAAATGTCGGAGCCGCGGTGTCTTTGTCCGACAGGATCGGCTCCGATCCGTCGAGCTTCCAATCGATATCCAAGCTATCCCAAGCGACCGAACCGTCGCAATCCGCGTCGTAAAAATCGGTTACCTTATACTGGACCTCGGTATTCGGAGCTGTCGTGACGAAGCCATGGAGAAAACCCTTTGGCACCAGAATTTGTCTCCCGTCCTTTGCTGATATATCGATCGTAACCCACTCCCCGAATGTTGGCGATCCAAGGCGCGCATCGACAACGACGTCGCGGATCGCTCCCTGACTGCAGCGTACGAGCTTGTCCTGAGCTCTCGGCGGAGCCTGGTAATGCAGTCCACGCAGCGTCCCCACATCGGCAGAAAAGGAATGGTTGTCTTGTACGAAACCGAAATCGAGCCCGTGCTCGCTCATCCTTTTTTCATTCCAGGTCTCGCAGAACCAACCTCTGTCATCACCAAAACGGCGTGGGTAGAGGATGAGCACGTCGGACAGCGATGTAGTCTTGATATCCAGCATCATGCCTCCAGCAAATTCAAATATGCCTGCCCGATAGACGCCCAGGTATAGCGGCGTGCCGCGATCTCGCGCATCGTTTCTCCGATAACCCTGCTCTCGCAACCGGATAATTGCGACACCACCGTGCGTAGTTCGGAAGCGCTGGAAAAATAGAGTGCTTGGTCCTCTGTTGTGTACCGGTTGAAGGAACAGCCATGAGCGATGATGGGAATCCCGAAATGCATCATCTCGACCAGCGCCGGATTTGTCCCACCGGCAGAGTGACCATGCACATAAAGCCCCGCTCCATCGCGAATAGCGCGCAAACCCCGAGCATCGTAAATCGGGTCGTGTATCGTAATGGTCGGATGCCCGTCGTACTTTCGCTTGAGGTTACGACCATAGTGACTCTTGTCCCAGTTGCCGACGAAAACGAGCGGCTTTTCAAGTCCGTCAAAGGCTTCAAGAATCATTGCAATGTTGTTTTCGGGTTCTATTCGGCACAGCCCCAAAGCATAATCGTCAGGTAGGTGCGCAGTCGCAGCCATGTCGGGTTCTGCCGCCACTGCGTGATCTCCTCCGTAAGGAATCACATGGGCTTCGCAACCATAGGACTGTTTCAAGTAATCGGCGATTGCCTGGTTATCGGCAATGACCTCGTCTGACGCTTTGACCGCGACTTTTTCGGAAAACCGAAGATAGTGCTTCGCCAGTCCCTTCCACTTTTCCCGTCTCCACTCAATCCCATCGATATTGGTGATTATGCGCGCGCGGGTGAACAATTTGAGCAAAGGAAAGATCAACGCGCCCGAGACGCCCAAAACCAACAAGCGATCATGCCCTCTCCACACGGCATCAAGCAGACCAATAATATCGTAGGGGATAGATTGGGCGCCATTGGCGTCGAGCTTAACGTATCGCAGTTGAGCACGGCAATGTTGCGCCGGCTGCGCCGTCAGGCCCTTCGAAGAGCAATAGACAGTCAGATTGAGATTGCTTCCCGTTTTCTCATGATAATCGACCAGGTTCTCAGCAAGCGTTTCGAACCCCCCGTAATTCGCGGGAACCCCTACAGTGCCGAGGATGGCTACCCTATGCTTGGGCGAATTAGGCACGGAGCGCTTCGACCAAAGCGTGCGCGGACGCAGTCCACGTAAATTTTTTCAACATTCTCTCGCGCACTATGTCGTCCGTTTCAGTTCTACTCCTCGAAAACGCGCGCCTGACGACCGCCCTAACCTCCTCCTGATCATTTTCGTCGAAACCGGCATGGACGTACGGTACCAGCTCCGACATTGCCGTATTGTCGGCACAATAGGACACACCTCCGGCCGCGACTGCTTCGATAATCGGCATCCCGAAGCCCTCCGCATGAGAGGGGTAAATCGACGCGCAGGCGTTGCGATAAAGCCAGGTGAGTTGCGAGTGACTAATGTTCGAAAGGTGTTGAACACGATCTCCTGCAACAGCCAATGCTTCACTGAGTTCCGGGTAGTCGAGCGCCGGTGAGCCCACTAGAACCAGCGTTTGGTCCGGCTCGAGTTCTCCGACGAGCTGATGAAAAGCGTTTACCAACGTGTGCTGGTTCTTGCGCGGCTCGAAGCGACTTACATAGACCGCGAAACGTCCGGGTGTCAGATTGGGAATTGCCTCGGCAGCCGCATCAACGAATGCGTCGGGCGCCGCCGGCACGACATGAATACGTTCGCGTGAGATCCCGAAATGACGGTGAATTGCATCGCGAGAATAATGCGAGCTGGTTACGATCTTGTCGCTGCGCATCGCGCTGACGCGGAAGAGCATGGCATTTTTGAGTCGATAACCGAGCGGAAAATAACGAGGGTGATCGAGGAAAAGCAGATCGTGGATCACATTGATCCAGGGGCCGGTCTTGCGGAGCGGGCAGATGTAGTTGAAATGGGCGAAATCGGGCTTCATTTTCGCTTGAATCCGCGGCAATTCGACCGCCAGCCGGTCGAATCGGCCGGTCGAATGCAGCGGCTCCCACTCGATCTCCGGGGCCCCGGGAAACCAGCGCGCCACGCTGCGTTCATCGTGGCAGCACATCACCACCCGAGCTAACCCTTCGCGTGCCAGCTCCCCATATAAGCCGGCAATATAGGCCCCGCTACCCTGCGGCGTCCCATCGAGAACGTGCCCATCGACCATGATAGTTGGCTTGACCATCGAACCCCGCATTTTCTTCGCCAGCGACCGATCTACGCTTCGACCGCCAACGGTACTCAATGATTAAGTCGACCGGCCTTGAGCAGGTTGTAATCCTCGCGCACCATCATCTCGACAAGACCGGGAAAACTGACCTTACGTTGCCATCCTAGCTCTTTCTGGGCCCGGCTCGCATCGCCAAGCAAAAGGTCGACTTCGGCAGGACGGAAGAAACGCGGATTGACCTGGACGATCGTTTTGCCGGTCTTGGTATCAATGCCTTTTTCGTCGATCCCCTCACCTTCCCAAGCGAGAGCCATCCCCAGTTGCTCACCAGCAAGCTCGGCAAACTCGCGGATCGTGTGCGTTTCTCCGGTGGCCAACACGTAATCGTCCTGCGGTTCAGCATTGATGATGCGCCACATGCCTTCGACGTAATCGCCGGCAAATCCCCAGTCGCGCTGCGCACCGAGGTTGCCCAGTTCCAAGACGTCCTGTTCACCCAGGGCGATGCGCGACATCGCCAGCGATATCTTCCGGGTAACGAATTCCCGTCCGCGCAACGGAGATTCGTGGTTGAACAAGATTCCGGAACTGGCCTTCAGATCGAATGATTCACGATAGTTTTTCGTGATCCAATGCGCGAAGAGCTTCGACACGCCATAAGGACTGCGCGGATAAAACGGCGTCGTTTCACGCTGCGGAGCTTCGATCGCGCCGAACATTTCCGATGTCGACGCCTGATAGAAGCGGGTTTCCGGACTGAAGGTCCGGATTGCTTCAAGCAGACGCAGCACACCGTTTGCGTTGACATCAGTAGTGGTCAGTGGCTGCTCCCACGAAGTGCCAACGAAGCTCTGGGCCGCGAGATTATACACCTCGTCGGGCTGTTCGTTCTGAATCAGCCGAGCAATGTTCGTAAATTCACTGAGCTCGAAATCCACGAGCTCCACGTCGTCCGAAATTCCTAGATAGTCGAGGCGGGCGGACTGCCGTGAACTGCGGCGATCACCACCGAGAACGCGGTATCCTTTTTCGAGCAGGAGCTTGGCCAGATAAGCACCGTCTTGCCCGGCAATTCCCGTTATGAGCGCTGTCTTGGACATCAATATACCTCATCAAGTACACCATTGAATTGGGAAATTCCGCGGCCCACACTCTTCCGGTTTGATAGCCTCGGAACACGACGGATCTAACGAATGCGGCCACTATAGATCGGCTCGGCTAGGTCAACCGGATTCGGGGTGACCCCAGAATATCGGGGCAGGCGCACCTCACGTTCGCGCCACCTCTTTTCGATCAGAGCGAAAGTTCCAAATATGATGAATAGATACGTGCCAATTCCAGTATTCATAAATATTACTATGAAAGCCATAAAATAGAGAAACTTATCCATCGTATTCGAGGCTTTATTCCAGGACAGGAACATCCACAGGATCATTGGGAGGCCATAATCATAGATCGCGCTGGCCATGTGGGTAGGCAAAGCGTCATTATTGGTGTGATACATTCCGAGGGCATAAAAGAACTGGGGCTCAAGCTGGCCCGCCCCGCCCCCCCACAGCAGAGGCAGCGGATCGTCGGGAAGAATTTCGCCCAAATATATGTAAGGGAGCAAGCGAATCGTGCCAGACCCCAACCCCATCGCTCCGGCTGAGAGATCCAGACTACCCAAACGATTGGCGAAAAAGTCCGTTAGGCTGACAACCAGAAGAAGCGCAATCCCTCCTATTAAGACTCCAACTACTGTACGCATATGTCCGCTCTTTGCGACAAACAATGCGAGGAGAAGTATCGCCGATATGAGAGCGAATAATGAAAGAGTTCCAACCATGGCCGCCAAGATCAAAGCGAGACGGCGAGATGTCATCCAGTGCGGATCTAGAACCAAGACGAACCGCCCAAGAATGAGCATAATCATCGCCGCATAAGACGGCTCGGTTGCAAATCCCGAAACCCTTGTATTACTTAAGCCCTCTTTTTGCACCAACAACCAGTCGATCAGGGATTGAAGCCCGAGAAAGCTCATAAGCTGTGCAACAAGTATCGATGCAACATAAATCAATAAGATTAATTTCGCAGCACGCAGCGCTATACTGACCGGGCAATTGGAGAGGATCGCGATGGCGATGAAATGGAGACCATGAAAAAGGGCTATTTCGGCCGAGAAATCTCTTATATTTACAAATGACGAAAGCAATATAAATAGAAGAGGTACGAGAGAGTACTTTAGCGCCCTCGGCTGTACAGCAACGATCAACGGCAATGCGAGCAGTAAAACCACATAATGTGGGAATATTAACTGCCCTTGGTACTCAAACAAAGCGATCCGAGGGAATGCGAGCGAGGCAAGAGCGAGAATGACCGCCAATATTGGGAGACGAGAGCCACGACCTGTATCTTTAATTTCTTCGCTCAGCATATTTTTTGCATTCCGTACCGCGCCACACGCTTTCTTTCCCGATGTCGAACCGTCCTAAACCGCGACGCCCCTGCCCGGTTCGAGATAGGTTAGGAATTCTTATAAAAACCTCCTACGGAAGGCATCCAAAATGCTTCCGTAACTCTTGACCGAATAGTACAACGAGAAAATTGCATCTCGCGGAAAGGTGAGGGCCAGCTTTGCCAGATCGCCTATCTGTGGTCGCGCACCTGTCCTAGGTTGGGTCAGGTGGGATTGGAAGAATCGCTCTGCCAACCATATCTCGGTGGGCGTCAACTTCTCGCGCCAGCTATCGAGCCTAGAAGCATCGAAGCCTCTGCGCCCCGACTCGCTAGCATGCGAAGAGCCTCTATCGCTGACTTGCACCATTGCTGGATCGTAGTCGAGGCCGATAAAATTGCACAAATTTGCTAAAACCGTCGGCGGCTCTCTCACCAGATCCTCATAAATGACGACATGCACATATGGCGCATTTTCCACCTCGCGCGCTACCTGCATGGTTTTTCGAAGGAGAAGCAGTTGTATAAAGGGATGCCCGGCACTTCGGTACCGCCGTAGATCACGTTGCGGGTGATGACGACGCCCATGACTTCCGACCATCCAACGCGAACTTTGTGACGCGAGAATCGCACGTGGATCACGCTTCATCAAAACAAACGCAGCTTGGGGAAAATCCTGTAGGATTTCGTCGATATAATAGAGATTCATAGGTGTTTGTTCAACGACAAGCTGCGCGTTTTCATCTCTCGCCAGCTTTCCGAAAAAGCTAGGCAATACGGCCCCAGTCCCTGACAGCGCATCCTCACCAGCAACCCGCCGAGGGTCGACCTCTTCTCCATTTTTTATTTCGAAAAAGCGTTTCTCATATTGAATGGCCATAAGTTGGGCATATAGGATTTGGCTCTCTCTTTCCGACCCAGCGACCGCAGGTTGGAGAAGATTGTAGAAATGCAACTCCTCAGTTGCCGTTACCTTCTTGTGCTTGTCCAATGCTTCTGCAAGTACCGATGTACCTGAACGCGAAGGTCCAACAATAAAAGCCGCAGAAATCACGAATTATCGCCTGTATGAATAGGTGAATTCACTGCTATACGTGCGGTTCTTTTAAAAATTGGGGATGCCATAGGTTCACGAGGCCTTACGTCTGTAGGAGCACGGGGGTGAGCGGTATTCCTTAACGGACGTTCGCCCGTAAGCGAAGGACAGAAGCTATAAAGGAGGAGTTTGCGGGTCACAAAACGGTCTCTTCAGTACAGCGTAAATCTTCGCGGCTTAGAGGCGGCCCACCTAGGTAGCTCCTCCAAATCCATATCTTCGGGGATTTGGCGGAAGCGCACGAGTCTCGCTGGGACACCCGCATAGATACCATAGGCTTCCGTATCCCGGCTTACGACACTTCCAGCCGCGATCACTGAATGGGGGGCCAACCGCACCCCCGGCAGGATGAGGGCATTTTGACCAACCCAGGCGCCGTGTTGGATCTCGATACCAGATTTGCTAACTCCGTCATCAAAGGGGGTTTGGCTTAGCGCAGGCCCCTCGAATTGATGGTTTGAGGCGATCAACGTGACGCCTTCTCCCAACACGGTTCCGTGTCCAATACGAATTCCGCCATGGCCAAAAAGTCGGCAATGTGGGCCGATATATATATCGGCCCCTAGGGAAATTTCCCGACAATTAGCGAACTTCACATGATGATGAACGAAAACACCTGTCCCGCAATCACGAAAGTCCCGTCTCCGCGGAGGAAGCATCCCACGTAGCTGATAACGAGCTAGCGCATAAAGGCGCCAAAGGCCTCGCAAAACACTCATACAGCGATCCTTTCTCGAGAAAAGGCACGCAAGAATGTGCTGACATTCACAATCAGGAGCAGCAACATCGCAGCCAACATGGCCAAGGGCATAGCAAGTGTCACCTCTTTGAACCATAACACGAAATAGATGATGTGACAAAAGAGTAAAGCGATAGTGTTATTCAGAAAAAGTCGCTTACTCTGCCGCAGTGCATAGACACCATAATATCCTACCATCGCAAGCACATAAGTAACGCTGGCAGCTAGTAGCAGGTACAAAATAGAGAATTTTTCGCGATAGTAAGGATGACCGATCCAGTCCACTACGACATCTGCGAATGGCAGCAAAATTACTACGTAGGTCATGGCTACGCCGCTCACCACGAAAACGGCATGACGCATTTGCCGCGCAAATCCGCTCCTATCCCTTCGCCCAGCGGCACTAACGAGTTCAGGCATGAGATAGATGAAAACCGCATTCTCCATTACAGGTACAATACCAAAGGCCATTACCGCAAAGAACGCATATGCCGGTAGTGTTCCGTGAAGATCACTCAAGCCGAGTACAACCTTGTCGAGACTAATTAGTCCGCGTATCGCCAGCCCGGAGAACAACATCATGGACGATGCGGCGATCAGCTTGACCAGCATCCGTCCTGATAGACGGACCCAGACCAGTCGAAGCCCCAAAGCGCGCAACCGTCCCATCGAGACCGCCGCACTGAACAAACCAGCAACGAACCAAGCGCAGAGCACCGCATTCGTTGGATCCTGAAAAGTCGAATTGCTAAGAAAGGCGAAAGACGCCCCGAGCCACAATATCTGCCGAACGAATAACATGCCGGAGGTAAACGCATGATTCTTGGCGATCACCAGCATTCTATTGTTTTCAAGGTTAAGAAGATCGGCAGTGGCTATCGCGATAATCCAAAGCGCCAATCCACCGTTATCAAAGAACCAGATGCCCAGCGCCAATATCCACGCCAGAAGCAAGAGGCAGAAAACGGCGGAATATTGTCGCGATATAAAAGGGCGCCAATCTTTTACTTGAAGGTTCGATATCTTAAAGATTGTGCGCGTATATAGTTCGGCCCCAATTACAAAGCCCGCAAAGGCTCCAAAAGCGACGACGAAAGCAAACTCACCATAATCTTGCGGGGTCATAAAACCCGCAAGAACAACCAGTCCGATCAATCGCACACCCATGGCGCCCATTCGCAAGCCCGTGGCAGCGAGCCGCATGACCGGTAGGGGTCGACCGAAAAGTTTGACTGTGAGCAACGTCTTGTTTCGTATATTCGGACGCTACCAGGCGCCCCAGCCACCATCGACAGACAACACGTGACCTGTGACATAGGCCGACAGGTCGCTCGCCAGGTAGGCAATCGCCCCGCGAAAGTCCTCCTCCGTAGCCATGCGTCTCAACGGGGTTCTGGAGGCGTAACGCTTGGTGAAACTATCGGGTTGACCACGCGCTATGCCACCCGGCGCCATCGCGTTGACCCTCACGTCCGGGCCTAATGTGGTGGCCAACCAGCGTGTAAACTGGATCACCCCGCCTTTAGAAGCACCATATCCCGCGGGATTGGCCATAGATGTGCCTTCATAGAGCGACCAATCCGGCCCCCATTGTCCGTATATCGAGGCGATATTGACCACGTTTCCGCCCGGTCCGTTTTTCAGTGCGGGCGCAAAGAGTTGACATAGGTGGAAAACAGCGGTGAGATTCACCTCTAACGCCCGTCGCCACGTATCGACGCTCTGGCTTTCAAAAGGCGTCGCCCAGCCATCGAGGTTCGAATCGCCCACGAACGCCGCATTGTTGACAAGGACGCTTAGGCCGCCCTCGGCCAACACGGCTTCCGCTAGAGATGCTCTCTGCTTGGAATCCTCGATATCGCAAACGAGGGGGGTAGCCTTAGTATCGTGTCGAGCCGCGAGATCCGTCGCTAATGCGGACGTCGCGTCGGCTTGCAGATCGACCAAAAGCAACTCGGCCCCCATCTCCGCCAGGCTATCTGCCATCACCCGTCCCAAGCCTCCGGCTGCGCCAGTGATGAGAGCGCGGCGGCCAGACATATCCATTAACTGGCGTAAATTAGTCACTTGCCCTCCAGCTCTTTGGTCATGAGAAATTCGGCTATCTCGAAGTCGTGGAGAGTGTCGATATCTATCGATCGTTCGACAGGGATTTCCACCGCGCGCACCTTGCCCGAGAACAGAGCAGGCAAGCGCAAGACATGGTGCGGATCCGCAACATATGCGAAGGTGGTCATGTCGAAAACGGGAGGCGCCGCTTGGCGGCGAACTATCGCCCCATGGGAATCGTTAACCGGTACCACAGTGCCATCTTCCCGGGCACGCACTAGGTTGAACCATGGGTTGCGATGAGCTGCGGTTACCGCCACCACCATATCTGCACCGCCCTCTTCATAACGATCAAGACAGGCGGCGATGTCCTCTGAACGACGCAGGGGCGAAGTCGCCGGCACAGATATAAACGGGTCTGGAAGCACCGCTTCGGCTTCCTTCATCGCTTCAAGCGCATGGCGCCAAGCGTCTAGCTCCGAAGCAGAATCGCCAGCCAGATGCGGAGGCCGCAAAAACGGGACTTCCGCCCCGTAGGAGCGCGCAGTCTCCGCAATTTCGTGATCGTCAGTCGATACAATTACCCGGCTTATCCGCTCTACGCCAAGCGCGTGTTCAATCGCCCATCCAATCAAAGGCTTGCCGGCAAGGGGCCTAATGTTTTTTCCCGGCAGCCCCTTGGACCCGCCCCGGGCGAACACAAAAGCAGTCAGGCTCAATTGGATTCTCCCAAATTGATCCTTCGACCGCTCTGTCGGTTGGAGCTGCGCGCAGCTTCGATCAGCTGTAAAACGGCAAGCCCATCGGTTCCCTGAGCAGCGACCTTATCTGGCTCGCCCGCTTCTATAGCTGCCAGCAGGGCGTCGATCTGAGCAGAATAGCTATCATCGCGCGCTACGGCATCTACCGACAAGTCGGTCCAGTCGCCAGAATGAGGTGCAAACTGTGCCACACGACCTGCTATCGCATCCCACCGAAGACTACCTTCCGCGCCGATAGCAGTACACACCCGCGTCGTGTCACGACGCAGAAAATCCATACTCAATTGCGCGACAGGCCCACTCGTGAACCCCATCTGGATCATCACACAGTCTTCCACATCTATTTCTAGGGGACCCTGACGCCCGGTCCAGGCGGATAGCCAGTCAATCTCTCCAAATACCCAGCGCAGCATGTCCAACTCGTGACTGAGTTCCAACAGGACGCCGCCACCGAGATCCCGCCTCGCCGACACGGTACCCCGATAGTCCGCGCCGGGACGCCAGCTCGGTAAATACTGCCCGACTTCGCAGCGTACGGCATAGACATCACCGACGCAATTTTGGTGAAGCGTTCGCTTGAATTCCTGCAGCGTGTGCAGGAAGCGCAGATTATAGCCAACTTGCAGCTGACTACCTCGCTCGGCGCACATTGTCATCAATTCGGAAACACCATCGACACTATCAGAAATCGGCTTCTCGATAAGCAGATGCGCGCCAGTCCCGGCCAAAGCCGTAGCCGCCGACAGGTGGAACGGCGCGGGGCTGGCGATGATCGCCAACTGGGGGCCGAAGCTACAAGCAGCCTCAATTTGATTGAAGCAGCCATCGGCGTATTCGATCGGTTCGCTGCAATGAGAATGGCGCAGCACGCGGATATCGGCGTCAGGCAACGCGCTTCGCAACAGCCGCAGGTGCCGCTGACCTATGCTTCCGAGACCGACCACAAGGGCTCTTGCGATGGATGACGACTGCACAGTCATGTCCCGAGCGCGCACTCGGTCGCCTTCTCGTCCGGAACATGAAGCTGGCTCAACACGTGCGAAAGGCCCCAAGCTACCCGTTGCAAGTTGGATGGTAGCCACGATTCGGGATTCGCATTGAGATCGCCGGCACCGTCACCAGGATACGCGTAGCGCTGCATATGCTGTCGATACCTATCAAGGCTCCAGCCGTCCCGCTTCTCTGCGCGCAAACCGTTATAAAGATCGTCAATAGTTCCATAACGGCGAAAATCAGCGATCGTCGGCGAAACCACGTTCTCCAATCTGTCATAGGACGTTGGCGCCAAGCAAAGCACACGGCCTCCCGCTAGAGCAGCTTCCATCCCCATTGTACCGGCAACAGTAAAAACGTAGTCGACTTCCCGAATGATCTGGGACGGCGCGCATTGATGGTGCAACAGTTTGATATTTGGGTAGTTTAACAACCGACGATACCAGAGCATCCCTCGATTGCCGATTGCCACTGGGTGCTCCTTGATAAACAATGTGTCCTCAGGCCCCAATTGACGCCATATCTTGAGTATCGTCTCCGCTTGATTGTCCCAATATCGACCGCAAGTATCGATATTTGCTTCAGGCTGCAGGTGTAGCGGATAAATAACCGTTCTACCCCGAGTCGAACGGATTTCTTCGATACTACATTTTCGTATCCACTTGTAAGTTATACGGTTCAAGAAAAACGGCACATTTTTGCGCAATTTTTCCCAACGCCCGTTACTTTTGAGTGTAGGATCCTCCGCATCGAATCCGTCTTTAGACAGAAATCGAACAATCTTCCCGAATACAAAATCGCGAGAATTGAAGTGGCGGGATATATTTCTATTTAGCTCTTGATAACTGTAAGATCCGTTATCTTGGCCACACTCCTCCAGCTTGGGAATGTCATTGGGAACAGGCCAGACTTCTCTAGAAAAGGACTCATCCTCATAGAAAGCAAAGTGATTTGGTGGTGTTCTGGTATGGAAAATGGACACCCAACGACAATGGGGCAAAACCTTCTGCGTGAGGCGGTACGCAACGAGTTCGTAGCTGTAAGTTAGCTCGCCCACGAGTAAGGTCGGAATCTCATCGTTAAGGAATTCCTTGATCGGTGCCTGAATAGCCCGCAAGTACGTCCTTCCGGTTTCTTTAATGTATTTCAGTCGTCGGTCGCAAAATAGCAAATCGTTTATTTTTAAATCTTCAGAATCAGATTTGAGGGGAGTCGACAAAGGCAGATACAGAACGTCTTCTGCAGGGTAAGATTTCAGAAGTTCATCGCGCTGGTCGGCATTGACTACGATCCAACTGATCCGCACATGTTTGTGATCGACATAGTCCGCTACACGCTTGAAAAACTCAGTACGAGCTTGGTTTCCTATGAGCACCAGTCGCGACTTGGTCATTTCCGCTTCTCTGCAGTCACGGGGGATAGAGTGCGATTGGCGAGAGCGAGATCGTCAGGGCGCCCTACATCCAACCATGGCTCATGCATGGGAAATGCCACCGAACGACGTCCGCTATTGCGAAGTCGGTCAAAAAGCGTCGGCATATCGCAATGGCGGTCCTTCGGCAAATGGTCCAATACTTGTGGTGCTAGGGCATATATTCCAGCATTTATGTAACTTCTCGAGACTGGCTTTTCCGCAAAGCCCGTAATGTCTACGCCTTCCATTTCGACCACGCCGTAGGGATTGCTCCATTCGTAAAGGCGTACCGCCATCACCGCCTCGGCTTCGTAGCGCTCCCGAAAGACAAGCAGCTCTCTATAGTCGATGTCGGTCAAAACGTCGCCATTCGTGACGACGAAGGGATGATCCGGACGCACATCGAGAAGCGACAGCGCACCGGCGGTGCCTAGAGGTTCAACTTCATCGACATAAGATATTTGGACATCGAAAGCCGAGCCGTCACCGAAGTGGTCGCGAATTATGTGGCCAAGGTAATTGAGTGAGAGCACGAACCGGTTGAAACCTTGCGCCCGCGCTCTTTCAATGATGTGTTCCAGCATGGGTTTACCTGCCACCGGCAACATCGGCTTGGGGCAATCTTCGGTGTAGGGGCGAAGCCGACTGCCCTTGCCACCAGCCATAATCACCATGACGTGTTCATGTGCGGGAGCTGCGTCGATTTCATCCCACAAATGCAGGCCTACTACCCGTCCTTCGGTATCGATCACCGGCACCTGTTGAACCTTGTTGGCCCGCATGAGCGCACGTACCGTTTCGCGTTCGGTGCCTTCTGGCACCACCAACGGGTTCGAATTAATGATTTCGTGGACCGGATCGTCCATATTCAGTCCGCGCAGCAGCCCTCGTCGCAAGTCGCCATCACTGACCGACCCAACCAGCCGGTTGTCGCCCCGCACACAGAGCGCCAGCTTGATTCCCACATCGTTCAGATTTTTAATGGTTTGCCCAAGCGTGGCATCAGCAGGCAAAAGCGCTTTGTGCCACCGGGCGTAGGTGT
>MDTD01087609.1_pt1 | contig 22440 bp, 29 predicted proteins | sample 811221 | NCBI WGS metagenome assembly MDTD01 (sample SAMN05326646, study PRJNA326480) | marine metagenome | isolation source: seawater | place: Pacific Ocean: South West | collected 2011 | reverse complement strand
TCTAATTATCTTAGATATAACTGTTGCAAGTCTTCCGACTACAGCATTTTTTGCATCTATCTCATACCATGAAGAAGATAATTGCTCTTTTTTAACAAATTTAGTCATGATTGGGCGGATTAATACTGATAAATGTCATATTGTCAATTTATATTAATATTGATAGTTAATAATTAACATTTAAATATAAGGGAAATTTATGACTGATAAAAAAAATAAAGGAACTGATCCAAAAACATACAAATTTGATACGCTAAGCTTGCATGCAGGTTATCAACCTCACAAAAATGCTGGCTCAAGGCAGGTGCCAATTTATCAAACTACATCTTATTTATTTGATGATGTAGATCATGCTGCAGCGTTATTTAATTTAGAAAGAGGTGGTCATATTTATAGTAGAATTTCAAATCCTACTGTAGCTGTTTTAGAAGAGAGAGTTGCTTCTTTAGAAGGCGGAACCGCAGCACTAGCTACATCTTCGGGTATGAGTGCAATTTTTTTAACTGTTATGACCTTATGTGAAGCAGGTGATCACCTAGTTGTATCCTCACAATTATATGGTGGTACTGTAAATCTATTCAGACTTACTTTACCTAAGTTTGGAATTAAATGTACTTTTGTTAAACCTAGAGACACAGAAGGTTTTAAAAAAGCTATACAAAAGAATACTAAGGGAATATTTGGAGAGCTTGTAGGAAATCCTGGAAATGAATTGATGAATATGCCTGAAATATCAAAAATTGCTCACGACGCTGGCATTCCTCTTGTGGTTGATGCAACGTACCAAACGCCATATCTTTGCAAACCATTTGAACATGGCGCAGATATTGTAGTGCATTCATTAACTAAATGGATGGCAGGACATGGATCTTCTATGGCTGGAATTTTAGTTGAAGGTGGAAATTTTGATTGGATGCAAAATGATAAGTTTCCAACAATGACAAAACCTTATGAAGGTTATCATGGACTTTCATTTGCAGAAGAGTTTGGACCAACAGCTTTTACAATGAAAGCTAGAGCTGAAGGCATGAGAGATTTTGGTCCTTGTTTAAGTCCTCAAAATGCTTGGAATGTTTTGCAGGGTATTGAGACATTGTCTGTTAGAATGAAAAAGCATTGTTCAAACGCAGAGGAAATGGTTAAATATTTACTTAATCATGAAAGTGTTGCATGGGTATCTCATCCAAGCGTTCCAGATCACCCAGATTATGAACTTGCAAAAAAACTTTTACCTAACGGTCGTGGATCCATGATTGCATTTGGAATTAAAGGTGGAAAGGATGCTGGTGTTGCATTTATCAATAATGTAAAACTTGCATCACATTTAGCTAATGTTGGTGACACAAGAACACTCGTTATACATCCTGCTTCAGGTACTCATTCTCAGATGGATGAAGCTACATTAAAGTTTGCAGGTCTGTCTCATGACATGATAAGATTATCAGTTGGTATTGAGGATATTGATGATATTAAAAATGACTTTGAAGTTGGTTTTAGAGCAGCAAGAAAGCCTAGACTTGTCTCAAATCAATGAAATTTAATGTAAACGGCTCTGAGGTATTTGCCTCAACTGGTGGCCGACCATTTGATAAAACTAAACCTCTGATAATATTTGTTCACGGTAGTGGATTAACACACATGACTTGGGTGTTACAAACAAGATATTTTGCTTTTCATGGTTACAGTGTACTTGCATTAGATATGCCTGGACATGGATTATCAAGTGGCGAAAGTTTAAAATCTATAGAAGACATGGCAGATTGGATTAATGATGTAATCGATGCGGTTGAATATAAAGAAGCTTCTTTGGTTGGTCATTCACAAGGTTGTCTTGTAACAATGGAATGTGCTGCTAGATATCCTAATAAAATTAAAACATTGAGCTTAATGGGTGGTGCTGGTGCCATACCAATGAATCCTGAATTATTATCTTTAGCCGAGAATAATGATCCAAAAGCTGTCGACTTAATGATGGATTGGGCTCATGGTCCAGCAGGTCACTTTGGTGGTCACCCAGTCCCAGGTTTATATCATATTAATACAGGTGGAATGTTAGCTAAATCTAGAACAATTAAAAATACTCTAGGAGTGGATTTTAGAGCTTGCGATAATTATAAAAATGGATTTGAAGCAGCAAAAAAAATAAAAATTCCAACTTTATCAATTCTTGCAACTGGTGATAAAATGTGTCCAGTTAAAGAAGGTAAAAAATTAGCTGACTTAATAGATGGAAGTAAAGTGGAGATAATTGACAATTGTGGTCATATGATGCTTTTAGAAGAGGCTGATAGAGTTCTTAAGGTTTTAAAGCAATTTATAGTCAAAAACTACCCTTCTAACTAATTTGTTGTATTCTTAGATATTAATTGATAGAATTTTTATGCCGATTTGTTCCTTATTGCTGGCATTTAAAAGCTAAAAAGGTTTCCATGACATAGTCGGTAGGTATTTGAGCTTTATTGTACACCTTGCATTCAGCAAAAGTACTAAAAAGGAGAATAAAATGAGCAATTCAAAAAAAGCGGAAACCATTGCTATACATGGGGGTGATTTTCGTAAAGATGTGGCAACAAATTCAGTTACAGTGCCTATATATAGAACAACATCTTATCAATTTGATAGCACAGATCATGCTGCTAATCTTTTTGGATTAAAAGAATTTGGTAATATATACACAAGAATTATGAACCCAACGAACGATGTTCTTGAAAAAAGAATATCAGCTTTAGAAGGTGGTTTAGCTGCAGTAACTGTTGGATCTGGACAAGCAGCATCAACATTTGCAATCATGAATGTATGTCAATCCGGTGATAATTTTATTAGTTCTACCGACTTATATGGAGGTACTGTAAGTTTATTTACACACACCTTAAAAAAACTTGGGATAGAGTGCAGATACGCAGATCCTAAAGACCCAGCAAATTTTGAAAAGTTGATTGACAATAAAACAAGATGTTTTTACGCAGAAACTTTACCGAATCCTTACTTGAGGGTTTTTCCAATTAAAGAGGTTTCAGATATTGGTAAAAAATATAACATCCCATTAATAATGGATAACACTGCATCACCAATAATATGTAAACCAATTGAACATGGAGCGGCAGTTGTTGTGCATTCATTAACAAAATTTATCGGCGGTCATGGAACAGTAATTGGAGGCTGTTTAATAGATAGTGGTAATTTTGATTGGACTGCTGATAAAAAAAGACAACCACTATTTAATGAACCAGACGAAAGTTACGGAGGTGTTAAATGGGGTGAAGTTGTTCCTCAATTAACAGGAGCAAATGTTTCATTTGCGGTAAGAGCGAGAGTTTGTTTGCTTAGAGATCTTGGCGCGCCACTAGCCCCAGATAATGCCTGGGGAATTATTCAGGGTTTAGAAACAGCACCCTTAAGAATGAAACAGCACTGTGAAAATGCAGAAAAGGCAGTAATATTTCTTCAAAAACATAAGAACGTAGAAAGAGTGATTTATCCTACCCTTTATAAGGGGGAAATTGCCGAACGATCAAAAAAATATTTTAAAGGTGGAAATGGTGCACTAGTAGGAATTGAAGTCAAAGGGGGTGTGGAAGCTGGAAAAAAATTTATAGAATCATTAAAAATGTTCTACCATGTTGCAAACATCGGAGATGCCAGAAGTTTGGCAATTCACCCTGCAACGACTACTCATAGTCAATTAAGTGAAGAGGAGTTATTAGCAGCAGGTGTTACCCCTGGATATGTAAGACTATCTATAGGTATAGAACATTCAGATGATATAATTGAGGATTTAGATCAAGCATTAAATGCATCTGGGACGCCTAATTTAAAGGCTGTTAGTTAGACTCAGTGTTAATATAAAAAAAATAAATACTTGAGCTAACTAAAAAAATAGAACTTATTTGGTGCATAGAAGCGATTAGAATCTGTGCACCAAATAGAACTGTTATAATTCCTAAACAAATTTGTAAAAAGATAAAAAATCCTAAAATTTTTAATGGTTTATAAAGATTTAAAATTTTTTTTTTGTATATTGTAAATACTAAAAATAGATAAAAAAAGAAAATTAAATAAGCTAAATTTCTATGTATGAATTGAACTAATGAAGGATCACTAAAAGCAGATAGTTTAAATAGATTATATATATTATTATCGTTTGGAAAATATGTGGTACCCATTAATGGCCATGAATTGTATATTTTTCCTGCATCCATTCCAGAGACAAATGCACCAATAATAATTTGTAAAAAAATTGTAAAAAGAAATAAAAATGGCAATATTGATTTAATTTTTTTTTGTCCATTGGTCTCTATATTAAGTTTTAGATAATTCCAATAAATTAATGATAAAATTATAAATGCTATTAATAAATGTACTGATAATCTATAGTGACTTACATCAATTCTATCCACAAGACCACTCGAAACCATATACCAACCAATAAAACCTTGAAAGCAAATTAATAAAAATATCAGATATAAATCTATTAATTTTTTAAATCCAGTTTTAAAAGTAAAATAAATTAATGGAATTAAAAAAGAAATTCCAATTAATCGACCCAGGATTCTATGAGACCATTCCCACCAAAAGATTACTTTAAATTCATTCAGGTTCATTGAGGAATTTTGAAACTTAAATTCAGGAATTTCTTTATATAACTCAAAATAAAGAAGCCATTCTTGTTCGTTCAAAGGTGGAAAAGTGCCAGAAAATAATTCCCATTTTGTTATTGATAATCCTGAATCTGTTAGTCTGGTTAAGCCCCCAACAACGATCATGAATGCAATTAAAATAAACATGATTACCAACCAAGCTGATATTTGTTTTTTTATAATATTATTTTCTATATACATAAATGGATAAATATAATAATTATTAATAAATCCAATTTAATAAATGTCGCCAGATAAATATAAAAAACTAATAAAACTGAGAAAAAACTTAGATAAACTTGATAATTCTCTTATTAAATTAATTAAAAAAAGAACACTTTTGGTTAATCAAGTTTTAAAATTAAAAGAATATAAGAAACAAATTGTTGATAATAAACGAATAAAAATAATATTGAATCAAATTAGAAAAAAATCAATTAAAAACAAAATTGATCCAAAAATAACTAAAAGAATATGGATTAATATGATCAGAGCATATATTGATTATGAAAGAAGAAATTTTAAAAAGAAATAATTATTTACTATGTGGAGGAAGTTTTTTTTCTATAAACAATTCATGCTTTCTTGTGCTAGGGTTATATTTTTTTGCAGATAATTTTACTTTGGCTTTTTCTCCTCCTGCAGGTTTTTTTAGATAATAGAAAAAAGGACTATCAGGTTTTGATTCAGGAACCATTCTAACTTTTACAAAAGATTTTTTAGCCATAATTATTTTTTTATTTCTTTAATAATATTTTTAAGACTTTTCAGTTTAATCTTAAAATATTTTGTTCTTATAGAGGTAAATAAGGAATCGTCAAGATTAGTTTCATTTTGTTTTAAATGCTTTTTAACACCTTTAATTGTCATACCTTCTGATTTAAGAAGAAATTTAATAAATTTGAGTATCTCAATAGATTTAGAGTCATAATGTCTCCTTTTATTATCGAATATTTTAGGCTTTATCTGAACAAATTGAGTTTCCCAGAATCTCAATGTGTGCGCATTAATTTTTATGTGTGTCGGTTCTTGGCTATTTAATATTTTTACAACTTCTCCAATAGATTTATAAGCCAATGTTGATTTAGTTGACATTATTTAATTTGTTTTTAAGAAATTTTGAAGGTTTAAATAAAATAACATTTCTTTCAGAAATTATAGCTTTCATTTTTGTTTTTGGATTTCTACCAATTCTTGACTTTTTATGTCTAATCACAAATGTTCCAAAATTAGAAATTTTTACTTTACCTTTTTCTTTTAAGCTTTCTAACAAAATTTCAAAAATATCTTCAAGCACGTTTTCTATTAATTTCTTTGAATAGCCTAGTTGCATGTAAATTGAATTGATTATTTCTTTTTTTGTTAGATTCTGTCTCATTAAACAGTTATGTTTTTTTTTATCTTTTCTATTAACTTACCTTCTACTGTTTTTACACAAACATCTAAAGAATTTGCAAAACCAATATGATCTGTAGACCCATGACTCTTTATTACAGGAGACTCAAGACCTAGAAGAATTGCGCCATTATATAATCTAGGATCTAATCTTTTTTTAAATTTTTTTAAATTTGAAATGTTTGCTAAACTAGATAATTTAGCAATTATACCCAGCGATAAAGCTTTTTTAAGTTCAGTTGAAATAAAGTTTGCTGTTCCTTCGGCTGTTTTTAGGGCAACATTGCCTGTAAAACCATCAGTCACAATTACATTCACATTCCCATCCATAATATGATTTCCCTCTATGTAACCACAGAACTCATATAAATCATTTTTTTTGTTTTCTAGCAATTGATAAGCCTTTTTAATTGTTTCATGTCCTTTAATTTCTTCAGACCCTATATTTAAAAGCGCTACTTTAGATTTATCTGATGGAAACAAAGCATTATGTAGTGCGGCACCCATTAATGCAAAATCATCAAAATTTTTTTCGTCACATTCTACATTTGCGCCTAGATCTAAAACAATATTCATATCAATTTTATTTGGCCATAAAGCTGCTAGAGCTGGTTTACTAATATTTTCAATCATATTAATACTTAATTTAGAAATAACAAATAAAGCACCGGTATTTCCTGCAGAAACAATAACATTTGATTTTTTTTCTTTTACATCATTTATAGCTTGCCACATACTTGTATTTTTTTTTTTAGCAGCCGCTAGTGGAGTATCATTGTTTTCAACAATATCATTACATGAGATGATTTCATAAAAATCTTTATGGATATTATTTTTTGCAATTTCATCTTCAATAATTTTTTGTTTACCAAAAATTCTAAAGAAAATATTTTTATTTGATTTAATATATTCTGCAATGCCTGCTATGACTTTGTTAGGTGAATTATCACCACCCATTGCATCTACTGCAATTACAACTCTATTTGACATAAATAAATTTTATTCTTTAGGATCTAAAACTTGTCTTCCTTTATAAAAACCTGTCTTTAAATCTAAATGATGTGAAAGCCTATATTCACCTGATTTTTTATCCTCAATTATATTTTTGGGAGAAATCTTAATATGAGATCTTCTCTTTCCTGATCTTGACGGAGTAGTTTTACGTTTTGGTACAGCCATAATTAAATTTTAAATTCTTCTATATCTTTTGTAAAATAATTTAAAGTGTTATTTTTATAAAATGAGCTTAATTTGTCAAAATAATTTGCATAAAACGAAATATTTTTAGGATAATTTATAAGACTGTTTAATATTTCACATTTTTCCTTAGTTTCATATGAGTCCCATCTATCAATTTTAAGTAGAATATCATAAAAAAAATTAACATATTTTTTCATATTTTTATTAATTGAAACATCGCCATAACCTATTTCTCTAATGGATAGTTCAATTTGCTTAAATATAAAATCGTGTATTTTTTGGGTAGTCTCTTTATTATTCTTAGATTTATAAATTTTAAAAAAAAAAGATAAATGTAATAATAAAAAGACCAATCTGTCTGAAAAAGTTTCGTTCTCTTTAAGATTTAAATATAATGATTTATTTCTAGTTAATTTAATCAAATTGTTGTAGATATTTAAATAATCACTATTCATATGAAAAAAATTTTTATATTTATTTTTTTATTTACAATAAGTTGCTCTAATAATAAAGTTGTTAAAAACCACGGTTTTATAGCTCTTGAATCAAAAGCAGAAAAAATACATATAAATAAATCCAATAAAAATGATTTGCTAATAAATATTGGTAAGCCCTCAACGAAAAGTCTTTTTGATCAAAATACTTGGTACTATTTGGAAAGAGAAAGTATAAATCAGTCTATATTTAAACTTGGTAAGTCAAAATTAACTAACAATAATGTCCTTGAAGTTAAGTTTAATAACCAAGGAATTGTTAATAATATAAAACTTTATAAAATCGAAAATATGAATGATATAAAAATAACAAAAGATACTACAAATAACACTTATCAAAACAATTCTTATTTGGGGAAAGTTTTGAACAGTGTTAAACAAAAAATTGAGGCTCCAAAGTTAAACAGGAAAAGAAAATAATTATCCTGCTATCACAGCTAATAAAAGTAAAGCAACAATATTTGTAATCTTAATCATTGGGTTTACTGCTGGACCAGCAGTATCTTTATAAGGATCACCTACTGTATCTCCTGTTACAGCTGCTTTGTGAGCTTCTGATCCTTTTCCCCCGTAATTTCCATCTTCAATATATTTTTTTGCGTTGTCCCAAGCACCACCGCCAGCAGTCATTGAAATCGCTACAAATAAACCTGTTATAATTACACCAAGCAACATTGCTCCAACAGATGCTAAAGCAGCAACTTGTCCACCAATAGCAAATATAGCAAAATATAAAATAATTGGGGATAAAACTGGCAATAATGATGGAATAATCATTTCTTTTATTGCTGCTATGGTCAATAAATCAACTAATTTTGCATAATCTGGTTTTTGTTTTCTTTTCATTATGCCAGGAAACTTTTTAAATTGTCTTCTTACCTCAATAACAACAGCTCCACCAGCTCTTCCTACAGCCTGCATACCCATTGAACCAAATAAATAAGGTAACATACCACCAACTAACAAACCAACTACAACAAATGGGTTTGATAAATCAAAAGTAACTACAATACCTTCTAGTTTTGAACCTGAAATTTTTGAAAAATGTTTTATATCTTCGGTATATGCTGCAAACAAAACTAAGGCACCTAATCCAGCAGACCCTATTGCATATCCTTTTGTGACTGCTTTAGTTGTATTTCCTACTGCATCTAAAGCATCGGTTGTTTTTCTTACGTTGTTAGGTAATTTTGACATTTCTGCAATTCCACCAGCATTATCAGTTACTGGTCCGTAGGCATCAAGTGCAACCACCATACCAGCTAGAGCCAACATTGATGTAACAGCAATTGCTATTCCAAATAATCCTGCAATATAATTTGTTACCAATATACCGGTGACAATTATAAGAGCAGGAATAGCAGTAGCTTCTAATGACACAGCAAGTCCTTGAATAACATTTGTTCCATGCCCTGTAGTTGACGATAGCGCTACACTTTTAACAGGTCTATAACTAGTTCCAGTATAATATTCTGTTACCCAAATTATTAGTCCAGTTATTATCAAACCAACAACACCGCAGTAATAAAGACTCATGCCTGTAAACTCTTTAGAACCAATATTATAAATATTATTAAGACCTAATACATAATCTGTAATTGGGTATAATATAATCAATGATGTAACAGCAGTTACTACAAAACCTTTATAAAGAGCTGCCATTATATTCTTTGAATTTCCTAATTTAACAAAAAAGGTGCCTAGTATTGATGTTAATATACAGGCTCCACCAATTGTAAGAGGATAAATCATCATATTTAAATCGCCAACAAAAAATATTGATGAAAGAACCATTGTTGCAACAATAGTGACTGCATATGTTTCAAATAAATCTGCTGCCATACCAGCGCAGTCACCTACATTATCACCAACGTTATCAGCGATTACAGCAGGATTTCTAGGATCGTCTTCCGGTATGCCCGCCTCTACCTTGCCAACTAAATCAGCACCAACATCTGCTCCTTTTGTAAATATGCCTCCACCTAATCTTGCAAATATTGAAATTAAAGAGGCACCAAAACCAAGGGCAACAAGAGCATTTACAATTTCTCTTTCATCAACACCATTAGACATCAATAAATAGTAATACACGGCTATAGATAATAAAGCTAAACCTGCTACTAACATTCCAGTTACAGCACCAGATTTAAATGCTACTGCAAGACCCTCGTTTAATCCTTTTCTTGAGGCTTCAGCAGTTCTCACATTAGCTTCAACAGAAACAAGCATACCAACATATCCAGCTATTCCAGATAATGTCGCACCAATTAAATAACCTAGACCAACTAATATATTGAAAGCATAACTTATAATTACAAGAACAACCACACCAACTATAGCAATTGTTTTGTACTGTCTATTCAAATAAGCTTTTGCACCAATTTGTATAGCAGAAGCAATTTCTTGCATTTTTGCATTTCCAGGACTGGAATTTAAAATATTTTTACCAGTAACAAATCCATATACTATTGATAATAAGCCGGCTAAAATTGTGTAACCCAATATTGTTTCTACATTCATAAATTATTTTTTTTACCTTATTTGCTCGTGTTTAGTTAATTTTAAAAATCGCACATTACAAAAAAAAAACTAAAAGGCAATAAATAATCTTACTTAAAATTGTGTATATATCCTCGATAATCAGTAATTTTTAATAATTTACCTCTAAAAATTATATAATTATGTCTTTGATTTGTTATTTTTCCTATCTTGGTTACTTTTTGATTCCACTTTTTTGCACGATTTAAAATAAAATTTTTATATTTATTTTTTGCAGTAAAAAGTATCTGATAATCATCTCCATTAAATAAGTGATTTTTTAATAAATTTTTTTTTTGTTTAAATAGTTTATTTAAATATGTTGATTTAGGTATAAGATCATATTCAATATTAAAACTTAATTTATTATTTTTCACTAGTTTATATAAATCAATTAATAAGCCGTCTGAAACATCTATAGATGAGGTTGCAAATTTTTTTAATTCATTATGAAAACCATAAGGAAGACTTGGAGAAAAATACTTATCAACAAAATATTTTTTAGATTTATTATCAGTTTTAATCTTATTTTTAATAATTGAGAGTCCAACAGAAGAGTCCCCAATATTGCCTGTTATATAAATATCATCTTTAACACTACAACCTTTTCTTTGAATTATTTGATTAGAATAAGCGAAGGTGCATATAGAAAAAGATGAATTTCTGGAAGATGTAGTATCTCCACCAATTAGAGAGAAATTATATTTTTTTTGCTCTTTTTTTAATGACATTGTCATTAAAGTAATATTTTTTTTATTAAAATGATATTTAGAACCCGCAAATGATAAGAGTATATATTTAGGATTAACTCCCTTAGAAATTATATCAGATATGGATGATCTAACAACTTTTCTTAAAATAAGATCTGGTCTTTTGAAGTCTAAGTAATGTATGTTTTCATTATAAGTATCTATTGAGGCCAACAATGATTTTTTTTTATCAAAAAAAACATCGTCATTAAGTTTTAATCCCGAAGGGTTTTTCGCAATTTTTCTTAAATAATTAATAATTTCTAACTCATTCATTAGATAAAGTTTTTGCTAAGTTATCCAATATTGCATTTAAAAATTTGGTTTGGGAATTATTTAAAAAAAAATTGGAAACATTTAAATATTCTTTAATTATAATTTTTCTAGATAGATTAGGTTTATACATAAATTCAAAGACAGCACATTTGATAATTATTTTAAATATGTCATCTATATTTTTTAAATTAAAATTTTTTTCTAAATTTTTAATTTCAATGTTAATTAGCTCAAGTCTTTCTACTGTTCCCAAAACTACATCTTTAATAAATTTTTTAAATCTATGTTTCTCGAAGATAATATTTTGATCATTATTAACTAATTGACCATAAACTTTTTGAACAATTAAAACTCTTGGGTTTTTTGCTGGAGAAAATTTATATTTCATTTGTTTTTGAGAATCGAAATAATTCCAATTGCAACTTCTTTACCTTTATTTTTTTTTGATATGGAAGCTCTATATTTTGCTTGTTTCAAATTTTTACATGTTAATATTCCAAATCCAATAGGTTTTTTTGTGGTTATTGATAAATTCATTAAACCATTAGTTACAGCCTGACATAGATAATTATAGTGGTCTGTTTTGCCCTTTATTATGCAACCTAAAGCGATAAATGCATCAAATTTTTTTATGTTTTTAGAGATAATATTAGGAACCTCAAATGCTCCTGACACATATAAAATTTTAATTTTTTTATATCTGTTCTTTTTAAGCTCTCTTAAAGAACCATTAAGGAGATTTTTTGAAATATCTTTATAGTAATCTGAAACAACGATACAAATTTTCATATAATTTCTTGTTTGGCTATTGATAAATTATAACCTTCCAAACCTATAACCTTCTTTTTTGATTTTGTAACTAAAATCATTTTTTTTACTTTCAAATTTTTTAAAATTTGAGCTCCAAGACCATAATTTCTAATTAATTTGTCTTTTCCTTTTTTATAGTATCTTTTATTTTGATAATCTTTTAAGGTAGCTGTCACAGATTTAAGGTTAGGATCTTTTATAAAAACTAGAATACAATTTTTAAATTTTTTAAAATAAGTAACAGTTCGGTTAAAAGAATTTGGAATTTTGTCACCTAAAAGATAATTTTCTACTATATTTGAAGATATAACTCTTACCCTTGGAATAATATTTTTTCCTGTCTTGCCTTTAATCAAAGCGAAATGTTCTGATCCGTCTAAGGAATTTTCAAAAATTTTAATTTTAAAATTTTGATTTCCTAAATTTATTTCAGAAGTTTTCTTTAATCTGATAAAATTTTCTTTTTTAAGTCTATATGCAATCAGATCTTCAATTGTTGCTATAGATAATTTATGTCTTTTGGCAAAAGTAATAAGCTCATCACGTTTTGCCATAGATCCGTCTTCATTCATGATTTCACAAATAACCGATGAAGGATTTTTCTTTGCCAATTTTGAAATATCAACTGAGGCCTCTGTGTGACCTGCTCTGATTAAGACACCTCCATCCTTAGCTACAATTGGAAATACATGTCCTGGTGAAACAATATCATTTTTTGAGACATCTGATTTTGTTGCAACCTTTATTGTTTTAGCTCTATCTTTTGCTGAAATTCCAGTGGAGATACCTTTTTTTGCCTCAATAGATACAGTGAAGGCAGTCTGATTTCTAGACTCATTTTTAAGTGACATATAATTTAAATTAAGTTTTTTAGCTTGGGCAGTATCCAAAGCTAAACATATCAATCCTCTACCATATTTAGCCATAAAATTAATTTTTTCAGCATTTACATCTTTAGCTGGAAAAATTAGATCTCCCTCGTTTTCTCTATTTTCATCATCTACTAAAATGTACATTTTTCCTTTTTTAGCATCAGAAATTATTGTTTCTATAGAATTAAATTTTAATTTTTTCATGTAATAAAGTTTTTTACATATTTTGACAAAATATCAAATTCAATATTTACAACGGAATTAATTTTAATATTTGATAAATTTGTCAATTTTAAAGTATGGGGAATAATCCAAATTTGAAATCCTTTTTTTGTAATTTTAGATATGGTTAGTGAAACACCATTAATTAATATGGATGCTTTTTCTATAAGTATTTTATTATATTTTTTATCAACTTGAAATTCTAAGATTTTTGAGGCACCTTTTTTAGATATATTAATTACTTTTGATGTTGTATCAACATGACCTTGGCAAATATGACCTGAGATATCTTGACCATATTTTAAAGGCAATTCTAAATTAATAGAATCTCCAATTTTTAAAAATTTGAATTTTGATCTTCTAATTGTTTCATGTAAAAGATAAAATTCTAAGATATTATTTTTAATAGAAACTAAAGTTAAACATACACCATCACAGGATACTGATATTCCAATTTTTTTTTTATTTGACAAAATTTTTGAATAAATAAATATTGATTTACCTTTTTTTGTATCTAAAATTTTCTTAACTTTGCCTTGATTATAAATTATACCATTAAACATAATTTAGTAATAATGTATTAAATTATCCTTTTCTAGAAAAGTCTCATTATATTTTTTATTATTAAATCTACTTGAAAGTAAAGATTTAATTTTTTTCATTTTATAAATCCCTCTGCTTTTTAATTTTTTTGATGATAAAAATAGATAAAACTCATTAAAAAAACCATTTTTTAATAAGGATATAGTTAAAAATTTACCTCCCTCAACAAGGACACTTGAAATTTCTAACAAGTATAATTTTTTTAAAATAAAGTTAAAATCAAGATTGCCTTTATATAAAGGTGTATAAATTAATCTAATTTTTCTTGATTTTAAGAATTTAATTTTAGTATCATCATATTTGTGATAAAATAAATATACTTTGTTTCTTTTCGCATTTTTAATTAAATAAGAATTGTTTTTTATATTTAATCTTTTATCAAGTATAGCTATATAAGGTGAAAATTTTTCAAGTCCTTGTATTCTGCAATTAAGTTTGGGATTATCAGCATTTACTGTTTTGGACGTTGTTAAAATACAATTAACTTTACTTCTTAAAATATGTGTTGTGTTAAGAGATTGTTCATTAGTTATATAAAAGTTTTTTTTATCTTTAATATAAAAATCTTTAGAAATAGCTAATTTTCCAAAAACATATGGTTTATTTAATTTTTTTGACAAAATATATTGTTTATATATTCTTCTGGTTTCTTTATTTAATAGATTACTCTTTACAATTATTTTCTTTTTTTTTAAAATTTTATAAGATTTTCCAGAAGATCGTGCATCAACGTCATCAATAGAATAAACAACCCTTTTAATATTAGCACCGACAATTTTATTTACACAAGGTGCAGTTTTACCGTAGTGCGAACATGGCTCAAGTGAAATATAAATTGTTGAATTTTTTTTTTCATGTTTTGATAGCTTTATAAGAGCATTTGCTTCTGCATGAGGTCTTCCTGTACGACTTGTTGAACCAAATGACATAACTTCATTTTTTTTTACTATTACTGCACCCACTGAGGGATTCGGCCCTGTATAGCCTAAACTATTTTGTGCTAAGTTATTAGCTAAACTTATGAAATATTTATCTTTTTTTATAGACATCTATTCTGTCTACGAATGTTACAAAGTCTTTTTCTTCTCGAAAATTTCTATATACTGATGCAAATCTAACATAAGCTACAGGATCTAAATTTTTTAAAGCATCCATAACCATCGTTCCTATGGTATTAGACGAAATTTCATTTTGTCCTAACTCTTCTAAAGATCTTGAAATTTTAGTAATAAATTTTTCTATAGTGTCTGTATCTATTGGTCTTTTTTTTAAAGCTATGTAAATAGATTTGGATAATTTATCTCTATCAAATGGCGACTTCCTACCATTTTTCTTAACTACAATTATTTCTCTATATTGTACTCTCTCAAATGTAGTAAATCTCTCTCCACAAGTACATAATCTTCTTCTTCTAATTGAAGTTCCATCCTCTGCAGGTCTGGAGTCAACAACTGATGTTTCCCCCTTTTTACAGAATGGACAAATCATTTATTTCCTCAATTGCTTATAGATTGGAAATTTTGAACAAAGCTCTATAACTTCGTCCTTAACTTGTTTTTCAATTTTAGAATTGTCATCTGGATTTTCTGAAAGTCCTTTAATTGTATTTGTTATTAAATTTCCAACCTTTTTAAATTCCTCTGGACCAAATCCTCTTGTTGTCGCTGCCTGTGTTCCTAATCTAATACCAGATGTAATCATTGGACTTTCTGTGTCAAATGGAATACCATTTTTATTACAAGTAATGTTGGCTCTATCTAAACTTTCAGCCGCAACATTGCCTTTGACATTGAAAGGTCTCAGATCAACAAGCATTAAATGAGTATCGGTTCCACCTGAATAAATTTTAAAACCATTATTTACTAATGTCTCACTTAGAATTTTAGCATTGGAAAGTACTGTTTTTATATACGTTTGAAATTCTGGTTTTAGTGCCTCCAGGAAACCTACAGCTTTAGCTGCAATTATATGCATTAGCGGACCACCTTGATAGCCAGGAAAAACTGCTGTATTAATTTTTTTTGCAAGATCTTCATGATTAGTAAGTATTATCCCACCTCTTGCACTTCTAAAAACTTTGTGTGTTGTAGAAGTTACAACATGCGCATAATCCACTGGATTTGGATAACCTTTTCCTGCGACTAGTCCAGAAAAGTGTGCCATATCAACCATAAGGTAGGCCCCTACTTTATCAGCTATTTCTCTAAATTTTTTAAAATCAATTACTCTGGAATAAGCACTACCACCTGCAATTATTAATTTTGGTTTGTGTTCTATTGCGAGCTTTTCAACATTGTTATAATCGATTAATTCAGAATTTTTGTCAACATCATAACCTATTGCATTAAACCATTTTCCAGACATTGCAATTTTTAATCCATGAGTTATATGACCACCTGAGTTTAAACTCATACCCATAAAAGTATCACCAGGATTTAAAAGAGCTAAAAAAACTGCTCCATTTGCTTGCGCACCAGAATGAGGTTGTGAATTTGCAAATTTACAGTTAAATAATTTTTTTAATCTTTCATTTGCTAAATTTTCAGCTACATCAACATAAGAACATCCATTATAATATCTTTTTCCCGAATAACCTTCAGCATATTTATTTGTTAAAACAGAACCTTGAGCTTCCAGTACTGCTTGGGAAACTATATTTTCTGATGCTATGAGTTCAATATGACTTTGTTGTCTATTTAATTCATCGTTTATGGCTTTATGAATATCAGGGTCTATATTTGAAAGACTGTTTTCAAAAAAACTTTGATATTGGTTATTTATATAATTACTTTCTTTTGACATTTATATTTTCCTTATTCTTTTTTGATGTCTACCACCTTCAAACTCAGTTTTCAAAAAAATATTTATGTATTTTACCGCATTTTTTTTTGAAATAAGTCTAGATCCTAATGTTATAATATTTGCATCATTATGCAATCTCGATAATTTAGTTGATTTAACATTGTAGCATAAAGCAGCTCTTATATTTTTGTGCTTATTTGCAGTCATTATCATACCTTGACCAGAGCCACATATCAAAATTCCTATTGTGTTATTTTTTTTTTTAATTATTTTTGATAATTTGTGAGCATAATCAGGATAGTCAACACTATCATTTGATTTTACACCTATATCTTTAAACAATATTTTCCTTTTCGATAAATTTTTTTTAATATACTCTTTTAAAAAGTAACCTGCATGATCAGAAGCTATAATAATCTTTTTCAATTAAATTTATAATCTAGCACACATGCCACAAGGTGGACCCGGTTTTCTTCACCACCGTTAAAAGCATTATGATACTTTGTATTGTTTGTTATCCATACTGAACCATCAGCAGGCATATGTTTGGCTATATGATCAATTACCATTATCGCACCTGGATTTGTGTATATGGGTATATGCAATCTGGGTTCAGGATCTCGATGCCAGCTTAGGGTAGATCTTGGTTCTTTCAACAAAAGTCTTACTCTTCCTAATTTATATTTTTGTGAAAGTTGATCGTAAACTTCTTTAAAATAAGTTTTTTTAAATTCTTCAACAAATTCAGTATATTTGCTCTCATCAATCTTTGAGTCTCTTATGACTTCTTTTCCAGAAGAGTCGGGCTTTGTCCAAAAAACTCCCCGAATATTATTTCCTGTAATAGAACCTGGATCTCCGGGGATTTGATTTAATGATATACCGGCAAAATGAGGTATTCCTAAAGTTGTGTCAAAACCCTTTATATTTAAAACCTGATCACAGGCATTTCTTAGCTCAGATATATCAAAACTAATATCCTGTTTTTTAAAATCATCAAAGTTTAACGACATAAATTTTTAATAGCTCAAAAAATAATATAGTATATATAACTTTTGTCGCATAAATAAATATATAATAATGATATGATTACAGGCCAATATCCAACATTAAGATTAAGAAGAAATAGAAAATATAGTTGGACAAGAAGACTAATTAGAGAAAATAACTTGTCTAGGGATGATTTAATTTTACCAATATTTTTAATGGATGGAAAAAATAAAAAAAAAGAAATCTCGAGTATGCCTGGAATATTTAGATATTCAGTAGATATGATACCAAAAATTATAGATAGAGCTTTAAACAATAAAATTCCTATGGTCGCATTATTTCCAAACACACCACCAAAAAAAAAGAACAATTATGGTATGGAGTCGTTAAATGAAAATAATCTAGTTTGTAGAGCTCTTAAAATTGCAAAAAAAAGATATAAAAATGAAATTGGCTTAATGACAGATGTTGCATTAGACCCTTACACTTCTCATGGACATGATGGAATTGTTGAAAATAATAAAATATTAAATGATGAAACAATTAAAATTCTAATTGAACAATCAATCTTGCAAGCTGAAATGGGAACTGATGTATTAGCTCCATCAGACATGATGGATGGTAGAATTGGCAAAATTCGTAAAGCTCTAGATAAAAAAAAATTTATTGATGTGCAAATATTATCTTATGCAGTTAAGTATGCTTCAAATTTCTATGGACCTTTTAGAGATGCTGTTGGATCTAAATCTATTTTAAAAGGTGATAAAAAAACATACCAAATGGATTATTCAAATTCGAATGAAGCTATTCGAGAGGTAGCTCTAGATATTAAAGAAGGAGCGGATTTAATAATGGTAAAACCTGGAATGCCTTATTTAGATATTATTAAAACTGTAAAAGAAAAGTTCAAAGTTCCTGTTTTTGCATATCAAGTATCGGGAGAATATTCTTTAATCAAAAATGGTATACGTAAGAAAATTATTAATGAAAATGCAATATTAGAAAGTTTAATATCTTTTAAGAGAGCCGGTGCGAGCGCTATAGTTACTTATTTTGCAAACGATGCTGCAAACTGGTTAGATTAAATTAATTTAATAAACTCGCTCCTTAATAATGGATAATTAATATTATTAGGTATTAACACAGATTTATTTAAAAAATCACCTATAATTTTTAATCCATCTTTAAGTTCATCCACATTTATTTTTGAATTGTCATTTTTTAAAAGAAAAGAAGGAATTTTTTTTGAACCATCCAATGTTAATATATATGATTTATTTTTTTTTAAGTCGTTTATGTTTACATAGTCACTAAAATTAATATCATATCCAACTAATTTGATAACCTCTAATTCCCAAAAAACAAATTTCTTTATCCAATCCTCATTCGATAATATTTCAAATAATTTATAGATTTGATTATAAAGTTTAATATTTGACTGACTTTCTACAGTAAGTATTTTTATTAAATTAAGTGAATAAATAATACAATTTAGTTTAATTTTATTATTCAGATAATAAGGAGTATGAATTTTCTCAATTTCAATCTTAAAATAACCAGCCCTATTTTGATTTTTAGAATTAAATTGAATATTAAAATGATTTCCTATGAATAAAAAATTTTTAATTTTATTTGATGTTGCACCAAAGATTAAACCACTTACTTTACCGTTATTTTTAGTAAAAAATTCAGCTATGGCAGAATTTTCGTTATATCTTGATTTACTTAATAGATAACCTTGATCTTCAAATTTCATTTTATTTATTTAATAATTTTAATAATTTACTTGCGGCAGCTTGTTGAGCTAATTTTTTTGAGGCCCCATCGGCTTCAACAAAATTTGTGCTTTTTAATTTAACAGCAACTTTAAAACTAGGCATATGCTTTGGCCCAGTATTAGAAATAAATTTATAGATGGGTAAAATTTTAAACTTTTTTAAAGAGTATTCTTGAAGTTTAGTTTTAGCATCAACAATGGTTATATTTTTATCATTTATGTGTTTTTCCCAATTATTCAAAATAAATTTTTCTACCGTATCGAAACCTTTGTCTAAATAAATTGCACCTATAAGAGCCTCGCATGAGTCTGAAATAATTTTTTTTTCAATAACTTGGTTGTTTAGTTTGAGATTTCCAATTTTAACAATTTTATCCAATTTTAACTGTTTTCCAATTTCGTAACATTTATTTTTATTAACAAGTGAAGCTAGTTTTTTATCCAAAATACCCTCTTTTTCATTTGGAAATATTTCAAGTAACTTTTTAGAAATACATAATCCCAAAACTCTGTCTCCTAAAAATTCTAATTTTTCATAATTATTCGATTTATCAGCACTTTTATGCGTTAATGCCTTAACATAAACTTCATAATCGACAAATTTAAATCCTAAATTTTGCTCAAGTTTGTTTAAATTTTTTTTCATTAATTAAGTTTTTTAAAAAATCTGTCATATCGAATTATGCTTGGCCAATTCCATATTTGAAAAATACTTCCAACACTTCTATCAGAAGAAAAAAATAAAATTTGAGCTTTGCCAACAAGATTATCATTATGTACATATCCAACTTCAGATAAAAACCTACTATCTTTTGAACAATCTCTATTATCTCCTAAGAAAAAATAATGATTTTCTGGAACAATAAATTTGTCCGAATTTTGAAATGACACATCATTTCTGTATGAAACAATATAGGATTTGTTATTTGGCAATTTTTCCTCAAAAGTTGAAACATTTATAACTTGATTTCCACAGTAAAGATTTTCATTATTGTTTATTATTGATTTGAAGATTTGATTGTTATTAATATATAGGTTTCCATCTATAAACTGTATAATATCACCGGGTAAACCAATTAAACGCTTAATATAATCGGTTCTATTATCTGAAGGGGTTTTAAAAACAATTATATCTCCTCTTTTTGGATCTTTTTTAAAAATTCTTCCTTTGAAAAAAGGTGGACTAAAAGGAAAAGAATGTTTGCTATAACCATATGAATATTTAGTAACAAATAATCTATCACCAACTAAAAGGTTTAATTCCATAGATGAAGAGGGAATATAAAAAGGTTGAATTATTAATGATCTGATTATAATTGCTAAAAATAAAGCATAAATCAACGTTTTAAAATTATCTAAAAGTATTTTTTTTTTAATCATTTTTTTTCAATTACTACATAAGCTATTGAATAATTCTTTTCGTCTGAAAGTGATAAATTGGTTTTAAATGATTTTACTTTAAATTTTTTTTTTAAATATAAGATAGTAGATTTATTTAAGTTTATTGAAGGTTTACCTTTTATATTATTTTTTATCTCAATATCTTTAAAATGTAAGTTTTTAGAAATACCTAATCCTGTTGCTTTAGAGAAAGCTTCTTTTGCCGCAAATCTCTTAGAGAAAAAATTTATTTTATTTTTTAATTTAATAGAAGTTTTTAATTCACTATGAGTAAAAATCCTTAAAATAAAATTTTTATTTTTGATAAGTTTTTTTAATCTATTATTATTTACAATATCTACTCCTATACCTATTATTGACATTATTTTGCTTTTAAAATTTTTTTAAAATTCCTGATTACTTTTTTTAGACCATATTCAATAGATTCTCCAATTATAAAGTGTCCAATATTATATTCCTTAATTTCGTTTATTTTTTTGAGAATTTTTGTAGATTTATAATCAAGTCCATGTCCTGCATGAACTTCTATATTTAAAGATTTTGCAAATTGTGCACATTTCTTAATTTTTAAAAATTCATTATTATATCTTTTTTTTTTCTTAACCAATGATGAAATCTTGCCAGTGTGTATTTCAATACATTTTGCACCAAGGTTTTTTGCTATTCTGATATCTCCTAATGAGGGATTTACAAATAAACTAGTTCTTATTTTTTTATAATTTAGCTCTTTAATAATACGCTTTAATCTTGATTTATTTTTTTTTAAATTTAATCCACCCTCTGTTGTTATTTCTTGCCGCTTTTCAGGAACAATGCAAACAAAGTTAGGTTTATATTTTAATGCTAAATTTAGCATTTCTTTAGTGGCAGACATTTCTAGATTTAAAGGAATGTTTTTGATTGATCTAATTATTTTTAAATCTGTCTCATTTATATGACGTCTATCCTCTCTAAGGTGAATGGTTATAGAGTCTGCACCATATTTGATTGCATTTTTTGCAGCTAAGTATGGATATGGGTGGTGTTCACCTCTAGCGTTTCTGATTGTTGCTACGTGATCTATGTTTACACCGAGGTTTATCATTTAATTCTTCTGCTACCAGGTATCGATACTGGAATTTTTTTTAATGAATTTGGCAAATTTTTATCATTAAAAGTGGGTATACTCAGCTTAATTTGCGAAATGATTTTTTGTTTTATTTTTAATTGTTTCATATTTGATCGATCTATTATACAGGCAAAACCAAGAAGATTGGCTTTGTTTGATTTAATTAACTTTAAGCACTCTAAACTTGATTTACCAGTAGTAATTACATCCTCAATAATCAATACTTTTGATTTTGGTTTAATTTTAAATCCCCTTCTAAGTTTAAATTTACCATTTACCCTTTCGCAAAAAATTGTTTCAACCTTAAGAATTTTTCCAATTTCATATCCTATAATTATTCCTCCCATAGCTGGAGCCAAAATAATATCTATTTTTTTAAATTTTTTTTTTATTTTTGAAGCTAAGGATTTGCATATTTTTTCTGCCTTATTTGGAAAACTAAGGAGTTTTGCACATTGAACATATATTGATGAATGCAGACCTGAAGAAAGAATAAAATGTCCTTCTTTTAATGCCTCAGTTTTTTTTAAAACCGCTAAAGAGTTTTTTAAAGAAAGCATATTTTT
>MDTD01014291.1_pt1 | contig 22445 bp, 26 predicted proteins | sample 811221 | NCBI WGS metagenome assembly MDTD01 (sample SAMN05326646, study PRJNA326480) | marine metagenome | isolation source: seawater | place: Pacific Ocean: South West | collected 2011 | reverse complement strand
CATATGTTTGATTGTATTATTTTTGTGTGTGGGCTTTTGTTATTGCCCACGGTGTTTGTTTACGTATTTCGTGTAATCAAATAGTGTTCTAGTTTTCCTAATAAAGGCATACAAATTAAGAAATAAATAAAAAAATATACAGAAGCAATTTGTCCAATGAGTACATATGGATCTTCTACAGGTTGACACCCAATCCATCCAAGAAGAAGGCAATCGGCTACTAATAACCAGAATAATTTTCTGTGAAGAGGTCGAAAACTTGAACTTCGAATTGGTGAAGTGTGGATAAAAGGTAAAACAAGTAAAGATACAAATACTAAGCCAATAGCAAGTACACCACCTAATTTATTTGGGATACTTCTTAAAATGGCATAAACAGGTAAAAAATACCATTCTGGAACAATGTGTGCTGGAGTTGACATTGGGTTCGCTGGAATATAATTGTCTGGATGTCCTAAAGCATTAGGTGCAAAATAGATAAACCCAGAAAAAAAAAATCGCAAATACAACCCATCCAACTAAATCTTTCAATAATAAATACGGGTAAAAAGGGATTTTATCGACTGTCGCACTGCAACCTAAAGGGTTATTTGATCCGTATTGGTGTAAAGCTACAATATGAACAAGACTTGCCCCAGCAATAATAAAAGGAAGTAAATAATGTAAACTAAAAAATCTGTTTAACGTAGCGTTATCGACTGAAAAACCTCCCCAAAGCCAGTGAGTAATATCTGTACCAACCACAGGAATTGCACTCGCAAGACTTGTAATAACTGTCGCCCCCCAAAAAGACATTTGACCCCAAGGTAGGACATATCCAATAAATGCTGTAAGAATCATTAAAAGAAGAATAACAACTCCAACAATCCAAACAAGCTCTCTTGGACTAGAATAACTCCCGTAATATAAGCCCCTTAATAAATGGAGGTAAACAACAATAAAGAACATACTCGCTCCATTTGCATGCATATATCTTAAAAACCAGCCACCTTCAACATCCCTCATAATATGTTCAACACTTAAAAATGCTAAGTCAATATGAGGTGTGTAATGCATTGCAAGAAAAATTCCAGTTAAAATTTGTACAATTAAACAAATTCCAGCAGTTGAACCAAAACCCCACCAATAACTTAAATTTGCTGGAGTCGGGTAATCAATTAAATGATCATTGACTGCTGCTAATAAAGGTTGTTTTAAAAAAGAAAGTCTTTTCATTTTTGTCTATTTTGTCGCATTGTCGGTCTAAACCTTTGGAAAGAGTTAGTACGAAGAAGCTGCAATTTTTACAAATTGGACACACTTCGCCTATCAACGTGAGAGTCTTTCACGAAAAAAAAAGAATTTGTCTTGAAAAAAGTTTCCCGTTTTATATGCTTTCAACGGTTCTCCTATCTTAACTTAGCTCCCTGGCAATGCTCGTGGCCGAACAACCAGTCCACCAGAGGTTAAATACTTCCGGTCCTCTCGTACAAAGAAGTAATTTTCTCAATTCTTACGCGCACCCCAGGTAGAATCCAAACTGTCTCACGACGTTCTAAACTCAACTCAGGTACCATTTTTATCGGCGAACAGCCGAACCCTTGGGACCTTCTTCAGCCCCAGGATATGATCAGTCAACATCGAGGTGCCAAACAATTCCGTCGATAAGGACTCTTGGGAATTATTAGCCTGTTATCCCTAGCGTATCTTTGATTCGTTAAGCAAAAGCCCTTCCACCCGGTACTTTTGGATCACTATGACCGACTTTCGTCTCTGCTCGACTTGTTGGGTCTTGCAGTCAGGCAAACTTATACCATTATATTCTTCAGAAAGTTTCCAACTTCCATTGAGTTTACCTTCGCACGCCTCCGTTACTTTTTAGGAGGCGACCGCCCCAGTCAAACTACCTGATGTACACTTTTTTGTGTGTTCAATAAGAATGAAGCCATCTAGAAGGTGGTATTTCAAGGGTGTGTGCACTCCCACCTTTCCTACATACTCGAAGGCTTTGTTCAATGTACATGTATAGTAAAGATGCATAGGGTCTTCTCGTCTTGGGGCACGATTTCCGCATCTTCACGGAAAATTCAATTTCACTGAGTCCATGCTGGAGACAGTAGGGCAATCGTTACGTCTTTCATGCAGGCCAGGAATTAGCTGGCAAGGAATTTCGCTACTTTATGATTGTTATAGTTACAACCGCCGTTTACTAGGCCTTCAATTCAACTCTTCCAAGTCTCCTCTTAAGCTTCTAGCACCGGGCAGACGTCAGACCCTATACTTCATGTTACCATTTTGCGGAGTCCTAATTTTTTAGTAAAAAGTCGTCACCCTCAATTTTGTGTCACCAATAAATATTGGTTTCCCTTCTTCCTAAGGTACGGGAATATTTTGCCGAGTTCCTTCAGCATGGTTATCTCAACGCCTGAGTCTATTCGACTTGTTCACCAGTGTTGGTTTTGGGTACGGTTTCGAGTAAATAGGACCTTTTCCTGAAATGGGGTACGTATTTTTATCTATCCGGTTTGATAAAAACACGTACCCCATTTGTCAGTTCCCATATATTCATCATTTAACTGTAATCACAGTAAATTTAGAAGCCGAATCACTCTGCGTTGACTTCCAGATCGCAGAAACCCTTGAACTTACGGCGATCATGATTTTCACATGATTTTTACGTTACTCATGTCAGTATACTCACTTTTGAATCCTTCAATATTTTTCACAAAATACCTTCATCGGTTTACAAAACGCTTCGCTACCTTTTCTCTATTGCTTCGGTAAATAAGTTGAGCCCCGATACATTGTCAGCGCTTCTATCCTTGACTAGTGAGCTATTACGCTTTCATTATAAAATGGCTGCTTCCAAGCCAATTTCCTAGTTGTCATTGGATAAAAACTTCTTTTACCACTTACTTATTGTTTAAGGACCTTAGCAAATAGTCTGGGCTGTTTCCCTTTTGACTTAAAACCTTAGCACTTTAAGTCTGTCTGTTTGATTTACGATCATAAAGTATTCGGAGTTTCAGGAAGATCAGTAAGGCTTTGGACCCCCATAGCTTCATGAGTGCTCTACCCCTTTTGATCAAAATCAAACGCTTTACCTCAATAAATTTCGCGAAGAACCAGCTATCTCTAAGTTTGATTGGCCTTTCACCCCTACCAACAAGTCATCCGCGCCTATTGCTACAGACGTCGGTTCGGTCCTCCAAAAGAAATTACGCTTTCTTCAACCTGCTCATAGGTAGATCACTTAGTTTCGGGTCAAATGAATCCAACTGGGCGCACATCTTTGTACTCGCGTTTGCTTCGCCTCCACGTTGTCGCTTAAGCAAGCTGAATTCATTTACTCACTGACCCATTATGCAAAAGGTACGCTAAAACATCGTGCAGATGCTTTAACTGATTGGATGTTTTAAGTTTCAGGATCTGTTGCACTCCCTTGTATAGGGTTCTTTTCACTTTTCCCTCACGGTACTTGTTCACTATCGGTCTCAACACATATTTAGACAAAGAAGGTGGGCCTCCTCAAGTTCAAACAAGATGAATTGTTTTACTTACTATCAACGATATACAAAAATACTGGACTTTCACCATCTTTGGTCAAGGATTCCACCTTGTTCTGGTTGTTTTATTCGTTGATTTGTCTCCTCCGCTTTCTTTCGCCAATACTTACGGAATCTCGGTTGATTTCTTTTCCTAAAGGTACTTAGATGTTTCAGTTCCCTTCGTTTTTTTTTTTACGTGGTTTCCCACAATGGAAATTCACTTATCTTTGAGTTTTCTCTTCAAGCGACTTTTCGTATGTATACACGTCCATATTGTGTGTTGAACCTAAGCATCCACTTAAAACTATTTAATGAGAGGGGGGATTGAACCCCCGACCATCGGGGTATGATTCCGACGTTCTACCAACCTGAACTATCTCATTGATTCTTCACTTTTCAGTGAAGAGATTTTTTTTTGTCATCCAAAGAGGAATCAGCATCGTTTACGGCGTGGACTACCAGGGTATCTAATCCTGTTTGCTCCCCACGCTTTCGCACCTCAGTGTCAGATACAAACCAGAAGATTGCCTTCGCACTTGATATTCCTTCTAATATCTAAGAATTTAACCTCTCCACTAGAAATTCTATCTTCCTCTTTTGATCTCAAGATAAAGTGTATTGATTGCAAACCCAATGCTAACAATTGGAATGGCACAATCAACAACAACTATCCACCTACATGCCCTTTACGCCCAATAATTCTGAATAACACTTGCTCCTCCTGTCTTACCGCGGCTGCTGGCACAGAATTTGCCGGAGCTTCTTTTTGAAGATAAGGCATTATTTAATCATCTTCATGAAAGGGTTTTACGATCCAAATAACCTTCATCACCCACGCGAAATAGCTGGATCAAGCTTGCGCCCATTGTCCAAGATTCCTCACTGCTGCCTCCAAAGAGAGTCTGGGCCGTATCTCAGTCCCAGTGTGACTGGCCATCCGCTAAGACCAGTAAAAGATCATCGACTTGGTGGGCCATTTCCCCACCAACAATCTAATCTTACGCAAGCCCATCAAAAAACGATACACATATCTTTCTTTATTCCTGATCTCCAAGAATTTTTTGGTAGGTTCTTACGCGTTACTCACCCGTTCGCCATGCTTAAAAAAGCATTCGACTTGCATGTGTTAAGCTTTTCGCTAGCGTTCATTCTGAGCCAGGATCAAACTCATCGATTCAAACAATATAAAATAAAAAAAAAGGAGTCTATCCAGCTACAGGTTCCCCTACAGCTACCTTGTTACGACTTCACTACAATCATAAACAGAATTGTAAAAACATCTTTTAAGTACGACATCACATCAATAAATGGAAAAGTGATATAGGTAAAAAAAAGAACAATTTCTTTGAATACGATTCACTTTCATAGTGTGACGGGCGGTGTGTACAAGGCTTAGATACAAATTCACCGTAGCATGCTGATCTACGATTACTAGCGATTCCGGCTTCATGGTCTCGGGTTGCAGAGACCAATCCGAACTAAGATGATGGTTAGAGAATTGCTCCGTGTTACCAACTTGCATCTTTTTGGCATCATCATTGTAGCACGTGTGTAGCCCAATTCATGAGGGCCATGCGGACTTGACGTCATCCCCCCCTTCCTCCTCTATCTCAGAGGCAGTTGGTTCAATGATTCAAAGCAAAGAACCTGAGGGTTGCGTTCGTTCTAGGACTTAACCCAACAGCTCACGCCACGAACTGACGACAGCCATGCAGCACCTGTAGAAAAAAAGAGATTTTTAATAACAAAAATACTTTTCCTATGTCAAAAATTGGTAAGGTTTTGCGCGTTGTATCGAATTAAACCACATGCTCCACCGCTTGTGTAAGCCCCCGTCAATTCCTTTGGGTTTTAACCTTGCGGTCGTAGTCCCCAGGCGGCTGATTTCACGCCTTAGCTCACTCTCTGAAAAATAAACAAAAAAAAATCTAGAGTAAAAATGAGGTTCAAGGGGAAAAGTCCTATATCACGAAAAAGAGAGCCGTATGAAAGATTTTAAAGGCAAATGAGACCATTGGACATAGGAAAAAGGTTGTTATGAATAAACCACCAAACAAAAAAACTTTCCCTACTATGAAGGGGGTGTGCCTGAATACAGGAACAGAAAAATAACTATCAAATACCTTTAAACTATTATGTACTTGTTTTATTGTCCAAATGAAATAGTGTACAAAACTAAGGGATTTAGTTTTAAAGAGATGGTTTTCAGAGATACACTTTCTTCATAGTAGGGAAAGTTTTTTTGTGCAAGGATTCCAAAAATCTCTTTTGTGTAGGAAATATTCTATAAATACTTTTTGTTGGCTTTATTATTTACCTATAGACGGAGAGACCTTTTTGAAAAAGCCTCTCCTAAATAGTAATAGGTTTTTCTATTATTTCGTTAATTGCTGAGTTGATTTAATAGCTGGGATTTCTTCAAAAGTATGGAAAGCTGGTGGTGAGGTCACTGTCCATTCTAAAGTTGGTACAGATTTCTCATTGTCATCAAAATTCCATGGGTTTGTAGGGCATTTGTCTTCACTAGTAAGTGTAAGGTAAACAACATAAAAGAAGAAAACACTCGCCAAGATTGAAAGATAAGATCCATAACTACAAACGGCATTCCACCCTGCAAAAGCATCTGGATAGTCAGGAATACGTCTTGGCATTCCGGCAAGTCCTAAGAAATGCATTGGAAAGAAGGTAAGATTTACTCCAATGAAAAATAACCAAAAATGAGTTTGACCATAAACTTCTGGGTATTGATATCCAGAGATTTTGCCAATCCAGTAATAAAATCCTGCGAATAGGGCGAAAACTGCTCCCATTGATAACACATAATGGAAGTGAGCAACTACATAGTAGGTATCGTGTAAAGCAATATCAATTCCTGCATTTGCTAACATTACCCCTGTTAAGCCACCAACAGTAAATAAAAAGATGAAACCAACTGCAAATAACATTGGAGTTCTTAAATAAATAGACCCTCCCCAAGCTGTTGCGATCCAACTGAAAATTTTGATCCCTGTTGGGACAGCAATAATCATGGTAGCTGCAGTAAAATAAGCTCGAGTATCTACATCTAACCCTACTGTAAACATATGGTGAGCCCATACAATAAATCCTAGAACACCAATACTTAACATAGCATAAACCATCCCAAGATAACCGAAAATTGGTTTTCTCGCAAATGTGCTAATGATATGACTAACAATACCAAATCCTGGTAAAATAAGAATATAAACTTCTGGATGACCAAAAAACCAAAAAAGGTGCTGAAATAAAATCGGATCACCTCCTCCAGCTGGATCAAAAAAAGAAGTATTAAAATTTCTGTCCGTTAAAAGCATTGTAATAGCTCCTGCAAGAACAGGAAGAGATAAAAGTAATAAAAAAGCTGTAATTAAAACAGACCAAACAAAAAGTGGGAGTCTGTGCATACTTAAACCAGGGCCACGCATATTAAAAATTGTGGTAATAAAATTAATTGCTCCAAGAATGCTTGACGCCCCTGAAAGGTGTAAGCTAAAAATTGCTAAGTCTACAGCCCCTCCTGAGTGACTTGTAATGTGACTAAGAGGTGGGTATACAGTCCATCCAGTCCCTACTCCAACTTCAACGAGTGCGCTGCTTAATAAAAGAATTAGTGAAGGTGGCAACAACCAAAAACTGATGTTGTTTAGTCGTGGGAATGCCATGTCTGGTGCACCAATCATAATTGGTACAAACCAATTTCCATAACCTCCAATAAGAGCTGGCATAACCATAAAAAAAATCATCAGAAAAGCGTGTGCTGTAATAAGAACGTTATATAACTGATGGTTCCCTGCAAGAATTTGGTTCCCCGGTTGAGCAAGTTCCATACGGATAAGGACAGAAAAACATGATCCTAAAACTCCAGAGAATGCTCCAAAAATAAGATAAAGTGTTCCAATGTCTTTGTGGTTTGTTGAAAAGATCCAACGGTTAATAAAGTTGATCATAAACATTTTTTTTTGCTTAAGACCTTGAGAGAACTGCGAGTCCCTTAAAAGTAAAGTATTTACAGCACCAACTAGGGTCAAAAATCGAGTTCGGGATGGGTTCGGTTGTTTTTTAGTTGGTTATATCTTCTCAAGACATTTAGGGGTTCTTGCCCGATTTGGGCAAGAAATTAAAGTTAGTCTATCTCTAACTATTTCTTTTTTAACTGAAGACAGGCCTGGTCAATAAATTGAGGGAGTAATGTAGCTTGATTCTTATAAAAATGCGCTAAAACGCTTTGTTGAAAACTTGAACCGATTTGCTGGTGCAATTCATGACTCCATTGTTTTTCTAATGCAAGAATAGTTTGAAGTTTTTGGAGGCATTTTCTCTTGAGTTTTGTTTCAAATGCTTGGATCCGCTGTGATTGTGCCATTTCTAATTCTTCCACTGCAGTCTTTTTTAAAGCCTCCAAACTTTGTACAAGTTGCAAGCTTTTTGTATGGGTCATTTGAAGGTTTTTAATTGTTGTAGCTTTGGTTACAAGAACTTGTTCTAACTCATTTAAAATAGTTTGTTGACGGTCCTGAAAAGTTTGTTTTACTGTTTCTTGAAATGAGTGGAAACTAAAAAGAACAAACAATAAAAAACTTAAAGCAACTAAAATTTCTTCATTATAAATAATTAAATTTTTTGAAGAACAGACAAAAAAAGCTAAAATTGATGCTCCAATTAAAGTTTTATTCTGCAAAATCATTGAAGTTTTTTTTTTTCATGGAAAAGGTTATTTGATTTTACCTTTTGAGCTTTTCGTTTTATTCACAAGTTTATTTACTAAAGCTTGGGAAAAAAATTGTGAGGTTTGTTTCTGACTCATGGGAGAAGAGCGTAATTTGAGTCCTGGTAAAAGAGTTTGCATTTGTTGTAAAGTTTGTTTCACTGTTTGATTCAGTTGAATTTTTTTTGTTTGGTACTTTGCAAATGCTTGATTCGTATGTTTATTAAACACATCAGTTTGGATATTTAATAAGTTTTGTGTTTCTGTAAATTGTTGAACACATTTTTCTTTTGTTTGGTGTACAGTTTTTGCGAATACTTCGTGTGTTTTTGTTGTAACCGTGTCAGATTCTTGTGTATTTGAGCTGATTTGATCTGGACTTGGTTGAAGAGCTTCACGCACTGCAATAATTCGCGTTAATTTTGGTAAATAATTTTGAATTAAAACAACATAAAATCCTGTAAAAAAAATACAAAACCAAAAAAATTGAGGAAAATAAGATACAATATCTAATTGTGGCATAAAACAATAATTTTTTTTTCAAAGATTGGGACGAAGGGAAAGTGGCTGAGTGGTTTAAGGCGACAGACTGTAAATCTGCTGATTCACATCATCGCAGGTTCAAATCCTGCCTTTCCCATAAATGTTTGTGTTTACCCTTTCAGTTGGTTCATATATTCAATTTGAATGTTTCCTCTCGTTTTGTGATAAATGACAAGAAGAGCTAATCCAATTGCTGATTCTGCCGCTGCTACGGTTAAAACCAATAAAGAAAAAAGTTGTCCGATGAGGTCATCAAGATAGGCAGAAAAGATGAGAAAATTGAGATTAACGGCCAATAGCATGAGTTCGATGCACATAAGCATGACTACGATGTTTTTTCTATTGAAGAAAATCCCCCAAATTCCTAATAAAAACAAAAGCGTCGAGCAAGTTAAAAAGCTAAGGCAATTCATAAAAGAAACAACGTTTTTGGTTGGATAACTCAGGGTAGCAGGATTTGAACCTGCGACCACCTGTACCCAAAACAGGTACGCTTCCAAACTGCGCTATACCCTGACATATTCTACAGGATTCGAACCTGTGACATTCAGCTTAGAAGGCTGATGCTCTATCCAGCTGAGCTAAGAATACATCCCTTTTTAAAGATTCTTATAAGCCGAGTTCTGTTCACCATGATTGTTTCATGATTTTTGTCCATTTATCTGCATAAATACTCGTATATTATGTCAAGCAACTTTTTTGTTTTGCTTCTGATAGGGTTTTATTTTCGTAAGTTTCCTCACATAGGTTTCATTTTCCCATTTCTGTAAAACTTTCCCAAAAATTTTTTTTGCAAGGGATTACCTTGTATCAAATTAAAAGTTCGGACTTTTCTCCCTTTTGCTACCAAGAGCGGACAAGTTTGAATCTCCAAAAAAAATTTAGGTTTAATTTATGCGGATATATATTAATGGTAAATTTTCTGTCTTCCAAACAGACGATATGGGTTCAATTCCCATTATCCGCTAAACTTTTTGCTTACTTGGTGAAATTGGTAAACACGACAGACTTAAAATCTGTTCCTTCTAGGTTATCGGTTCAAGTCCGATAGTAAGCACCAAAAATAGAAAAAAGAATGGCCACTCAATTAAAGGCAAAACCGTGTAAAAAATTTGGAGCTTTTTTATGGAACCATAGAAAAATGAATGAAAAACAACAAAAAGTTGTTCAACTTCAACGTAAAAAACTCAATACTAAAAAATTATCAAATTTTGCCATTAAATTTAAAGCAAAACAATTAGTTACTACACTCTATGGTCAAATTAGATTTCAGCAATTTAAGCAACTAAGTAAACGAAGTGAAAAGTATCAAGGAAAAGTTACTCATGTATTATTTAGTTTATTAGAAAAAAGGCTAGATAGCTTTTTAGTCCACTTAGGCTTTACACCAACCTTTGCTTCAGCAAAACAATTAATTAATCATAAAAAAGTTTACGTAAATAAACGACTTGTAACTTCCCCGTCTTTTTGTTTAAAACCAGGAGATATTGTTAGTTTTGCAAACGAAACCAAAGATTTAGTTGCAAGAAATATCCAATTTTTAGTAGTCCAACAAAAACAAAAGAAATTCCTTTTTTATAAGAAACTTCATGCAGAAGTAAATTATAAAACTTTAGAAGCAGTTCTTTTATTCTCACCCCAACAAATCCACTATCCTGTTCAAGTAGACCCTGAATTAGTTTTAAAAGCATTGCGGTAATTAATTTATATCAAGAAATCAAGCTATTTTTATTGCTTTTCTTGATATAAATTTCGAAGAACTACTAAAAATCCGCTTACTTCTAAACATAACAATACTTGCATTGTCACAAGAATTTGCAAAAATAAGTCAGGAGGTAAAACAAATGCTACAAATAAGCAACAAAAAAAAATAACTAAATTTTTGTGTTGTTTCCAAGTAAAAGCAACAAGTTTTGGAAGGCAGGTAAATCCGATGAAAAAAACCATTAATAAAACTTGGCAGCTTAGATAAAAATAACCGACAAAATTCAAGTAAGATAAAATTTTAGGCTGTAAAGTAAGTAATGGGTAATTTAAGTAATTTAGTTGAAATTTAAGAAAAAATGTGATTAAAGTTGTTAACCAATTTGTCAAAAATTTATACTGAATAAAAAAACTTAACAAAAAAAAATAAAGTCCAAATAAATTCGTACGAAAACTTTCAGTAAAGAAGAATGCTGGGTTCCAAAAACTCATAATTTGGTAAAAAAAAATGGGTGTACAAACAAAAAATGTTACAGATAAAGCTGTTAACCAAGAAGCTCCAAAAGCTTCAGCAACATCAGTATAGATAAACTGTACTTTTTCGTCAATTTGAGTGATTGGTAAACAAATAAACAAAATCCAAGTGGCACTATAATAAAAGTTTACCAACCCACAAGCGAAAGTTGCCAAAATTAAGTAATTGGTTCTACTTCCAGCTTCTTGGGTCATACGTTGTAAAACAGTCATATCTTTTGTCTTTTAAATGCGGACAGAGTGGGATTCGAACCCACGGTATTCAAATACATCAGTTTTCAAGACTGAAACCTTCAACCACTCAGACATCTGTCCAATGTGCGGAGGTAGGACTTGAACCTACATCGGTTAGGTTATGAGCCTAATAAGTTACCAGTTACTTAACTCCGCAAGATTATTAATAGGTGTAGTAGGACTTGAACCTACAACCAATAAGTTAAAAGCCTATTGCTCTGCCAATTGAGCTACACACCCTATTTTTTTGTACGGATAGAGGGACTTGAACCCCCACGACATTTAGTCATCAGAACCTAAATCTGATATGTCTACCAATTCCACCATATCCGCATTTTTCATGGATTTTTGGTAAAAAAAAAAGCAGTCCATCAAAGAACTGCTTTTAAAGAGATTAAAATACGAAAAGAATTAAGAAAGCCATCATTAAAGCAAATAAAGCAATTGCTTCTGTTAAAGCAAACCCTAAAATTGCATACCCAAAAAGAGTTTTTGTTAATGAAGGGTTACGAGCAACTGAACTAATAAAAGAACCGAAAACAATTCCAATCCCAGCACCTGCTCCTGCTAATGCGATAGTAGCACACCCAGCTCCAATTAATTTTGCACCTTCTGCCATAAATTCTACCTTTTTTTATACCTACAAATATTTTCTGAATTTGTTTAATTACTAAACAACATGTATGTTTTTAGGGTTTTTAGACACGACGTCTTTTTTTTCGACGGCATCCGTTAAACGCTCTGGCGGAGAGTTCTTGGATTTGTAAAATTTTAATTTTGTGGTTAAAAACAGTTTTTAAAGATGCGTCTTTAGCATAACCTACTCCACGGAACTTTACTGACAGTTTATCAATAGAATTTTGTACGCAAAAAGAAAGAACTTTTTCTGTTGCAGCTTGTGCAGCATAACTTGAAGCTTTTTTCGATCCTTTAAAACCTAAACTCCCACTGGACACACAAGATAAAGTGTTCCCTTCCAAGTCAGTTAAATTAACAAAAGTGTTGTTTAATGTGGTTGAGATACATAAAATACCAGTCTGTTGAATTTTTTTTTTCTCAATCATAGCTACATTTTTTTTTATGGCCGAACTAATTTTTTTGCACTTTTTGCATTTGTATGTGTTCGTTGGCCCCGCAAAGGTAAATGTTGGGTAACACGGAGTCCTTTATAGCAACCAATTTGAATAAATCGCTCAAAGTTCCCTTTTACTTGTTTTTTTAACTCATTTTCTGTTAAATAGTAATACTGTACAATTCGACTCAGTTTATCAATTTGTTCTACTGATAAATTACCAACTTGTAGGTTTGTTTGGAATCCTAATTGGTCGCAAATTTGGTTTGCAAGAAAAGAATTAATCCCATAAATTTTTTTTAGCTCCTTTCGAACCAAACATGAAGAGTTCATTTTTTTCTGGAGTAAAAATACCATATAAAAACTATTTTTTTTTACCTTCCTTTAGAGACAATTTTGTATGTGCAAGTTTCAAACCTTTCCCTTTATAAGAATCAGGAACTTTTAATGATTGGAGTTGAGCAGCAATTTGGTAAAGCCTTTTTTTATCAATTCCAAATAAACAAATTGTATTTGCTTTGGGTAAGAAGACTTGCACATCAGTTGGTACAATGAAATCTACTCCATGGCTAAAGCCTACTTTTAATTGAAGGATATTTTTTACTAATTGAACTTTATACCCAATACCAATGCATTCAAGTGTAACTAAAAATCCTTGACTTAAACCAGTAAAATATTGTGAAATAAGGGAGGTTAATGAATTTAGCAAAATTTTGCCTTTTGGTTGAGTTGTACTAATATTTAATAATTGACCTGTTGGAGCATTTGTCTCAATAGCGAAGAAACATTCACCTAATGTATCATGTTTTTTTAAATCTAAAGAAATTTTCCCTAATGGCCCTGTAAAAATTAAATTAGAATTTTCGAGACTTACATGAATCTTCGAAGGGATCTTTACTAATTGGTTAGTAATTTGGATAGATTTCATCTTTAATTTTTCTTTTTCTAAACTAAAACACTTGGCAAAGAACCTCTCCTCCAATTTTGTATTCAAACGCTTTTGCGCTTGGTAAAATCCCTTTGGAGGTAGATACAAGAACAAGACCTAACCCTTGTTGATACAAGTTTAATCGATTCCATGGTTTATACACACGTTGGCTTGAACGTGAAACTTGTTTTAATTCGTGAATTGCAGGGACCCCATCAATGTATTTTAAAATAATTAAAATAGTTTTATTGCTTTTTTGGATACCTTGGATATAACCATGGACTAAAAGAACGTTTAAAATATTCCAACAAAAATTCGAGTAAGGGACAAGAACAATTTGTTTTCTTGCAAGTTGCCCATTTCGTAAAGTTGTAAACATTTGACTCAAAAGTTTCATTAATATAGATATTTTTTACCAACTAGATTTTGTTGTTCCTTGGAGTTGACCTTTTGCTAACAATTGGCGAATCCAAATCCTAGACATTTTAAACTTTCGCAGTACTCCTCGACTGCGACCTGAAAAAACACATCTTTGTACAACTTGAGTTGTACTAGATTTTTTTGGTAAAGCGTGTAATTTTAAAATATACTCGTACCTTAGTTTTTGGGGTAAAGATTGGTTTTGAATTAAAGCTTTAAAAAATTTTCTTTGAATCTCTAACTTTTGGACTGCCCGACGCTTTGCCGAGTCTTTTTTGTCAAAATTCGCCATGCAATTGACTTTTTTAAAATACCGGGAATTGGAAACTGCTTACGAGAACTTTTGTATGCTGCACAGTTTTACCCGTTGTAGAAATACTACAAGAGCAACCTTCAAGAAAATCAAAAAGATCAGTATTACTTTGGATTTCATTACATTTTAAAAATGAATCAAGCCCAAAATCTACTCTGTTCTGTTCAACTTTTGCAATATTTGTTTGTGTTTGTGGTTGCATTCTTGGGAACATCTCAAGACATGCCTTGGTAAAAAACTGATTGAAAGCTTCTTTTCGGAGAGTTACGAAGCACCCGATTGGGGCATTTTTTTTTACATGAAAACTTGCAATGGATTTTGTAGACCGTAAAATGTTTGGTCTTTGTCCAGTCCAAAGAAGCAGGGCGACAAAATAAGGTAACATTATAAGTTTTTCAGCATGAATAAACTGATTTGTTAAACTAATATGAGCTTTTAACAGTTTTGGGCATTCATGGATTGTGTTAACATCAAGTTTTAAAGCCATATCTCTCATTACAAGCTGTTCAGAAAATTGAAAATTAGTCATTCCGTTTCGACTTTTTTAAATAGATTAAATACTGAAGGATGATAAAGCTAAAACTTTACTTAAATTTTTGCTACGGAGTTCATAAGGTACCAAACTCTGGATACGTGTTCCAACTGGAGACATCTGCGCAGACAGAAGTGCGGCTGTATTTCGTTGAAATTTCAACGAACTCCCATCCTTACGATAAAGTGGAGCTTTTGTTTCTAGAATAACTGCTTTAAAAATTTGACCCTTTTTTACCTTTTGGGTTTGTTTTTTATTAAGTTCTTTTACAGTTACAAGAATGAACTCACCAATTCCGCCAATTCGTTGTTTTTTTTTATTTAAAACTTTAATACATACGACTTTTTTTGCTCCAGAGTTATCTGCTACATGCAGTTGTGAACCTACTTGGATCATAGACCATAATTTTTTTTTTAAATACTCTCGATAAACTGAGTTTTGAGACAAAGTTTTTGTTGAGCAAGTTGGGCAGCTTGGGCAGCTAACTGAGCAGGAATTCCGTTTAATTCAAATAAAATTTGACCTTTTTTGACAGGACAAACCCAATGGTTAATAGACCCTTTACCTTTACCCATCCTAACTTCGGCTGGTTTTTGGCTAACTCCCAAATCTGGGAAAACTCGGATCCAAATTTGACCAGTTCTTTTAAGTTTTCGCGTCATGGCACGCCGTGCTGCTTCAATGCAAGCTGCAGAAAGGCGCCCGCAGTCTAAAGCTTGAATCCCATACATCCCAAAATTTAAGCTTTGCTTTTTAATCCCACTAACTTTTCGTTTTTGAAATTTTCTAAATTTTGTTTTTTTTGGTTGGAGCATTTAATAGTTTTTTTTTTAAGATCTGTAACAAATCCAAACTTTTACACCTAAAATACCAAAGTTTGTAGAAGCTTTTGCTTCTGCATAATCCACTTTAGACGAAAAAACGTGTAAAGAAATTTTGCCAAATTTTGTTACTTCAGTTTTTGCCATTTCTACACCTTGTAATCTCCCCGAACATGAAATTTTAAACCCTTCAACAGTTGGATCTTTTTTTAAAAGAGTTTGAACAGTCCGAAAAATCTGTTTTACTAGTTTTTGTTGCTCAAGTGATCGGGCAATTGATTCAGAAAGAAATTTCGCACTTTTTGTTAGAGAATTTACTTTTACTGGCAACCAAACCATTTTTGTATTTGAATACTTTCCAGCAAGGCTCTCAATATGATTCATATAAAATTTCACATGGTTAATCACATTGGATTTTTGACCGTTAAAATTTTGAAAAAAAATAGGATTTTGACTCCCACTTTTTTCTTCAATAAATGATTGAAAAATAGTTTTTTTTAGAAATTTGTCCCATTCCAATTGGTTGGGTAAAAATGGCCAACGCTGAGATGTAATTGTTTGAAAAAAAAGTGTTGGTTCCAAATTCATCATTTTTTTTGTGAGTCTTTCATCAAAAATCCTGGGAGAACAAAAAAATGTGTGAACTTTAGATGTTGCAGGGAACTTTTGACAATAGGTTTGTGTGGCTTTGGTTCCAACTTGTGCAAAAACTTGATCAAAAAAATTTTGCAGTTGTAGCTGATTGTGCAAAGTTTGCGAATACAATTTATTTGTATACCAAGAGGCTGTGAAATTTTTGTTTGTTTGTAGCCTTAGTGCAGTTGGAGAAATTTTTTGTCCCATATATTATTTTCTTTTCTCTTTTTTTTTTATGCATTGGTTTTTTCCTTGTCAGCGCAAATTCACCAAATTTATGGCCAATCATCATTTCTTGCACTTGAAGTTCTACAAATGATTTCCCATTATGAATTAAAAATGTTTTTCCAACAAATTGGGGTAAAATTGAAGAAGCTCTTGACCAAATAACTTTTGTTTTTGATGAGAATACTTTTGGGTCAACAAAAGGGCCTTTCGACAGAGATCGTGTCATAAATTTTTGTATTTTTGCAAAAGTGGCGTAATTTGGTAGCCGCGTTACCTTGAGGTGGTAATAAACCTTGTTTGTGTGGGTTCAAGTCCCACCTTTTGCAATTTAAACACTTGTATGAGCTTTAAAACTACACTTTAATTGAATTCCATCAAGTTTAAGGAGTTTGATGCCGTCTAAAATAATTAAAAATGCAAGCGGATTTTTAATTTTAGTTAATCGGATACAAACTTGACAAGTCTTTAGTTGGACTTGTTCCCGAGATTTTTTATTTACGTGAGGTGATCTCAGTAAAGTATATTTTTTTAATTGCGTTGGTAAAGGTTGGACCGTAAGGTTCCAATCTTGTGATGTTTTTCTTTTCAGTGTTTCAGCAAAAAAAATCACAAGTTGAGAAGCTTTTGTCACTAGCACTTGCTCGTGAGATTTCAAAACCAATTGAATTTCCATAAAAATAATGTTTTTGCAGCCTACGGCCGGATTTGAACCGGGGACCTTTCCCTTACCATAGGAATGCTCTGCCAACTGAGCTACGAAGGCATTGGAGATGACCGGATTTGAACCGGTAACTTTATGCTTGCAAAACATACATTCTGCCAATTGAAGTACATCCCCAAAAGTTTCATAGATACTGGAGAAAATGGGATTCGAACCCATGATACAATATAATTGTACGTTGATTTAGCAAACCAAAGCCTTCAGCCACTCAGCCATTTCTCCACAAAAAGATTTAGATTATGTTATTTGAACAAAAAAAACTAAAAAATTTCACATTGAATTTTGGTCCCCAGCATCCAGCTGCTCATGGTGTATTACGGCTTGTTCTTGAAATGAACGGTGAAGTCGTTGAACGAGCGGATCCCCATATTGGTCTTTTACACCGAGGTACTGAAAAGTTAATTGAATACAAAAACTATATTCAAGCGTTACCGTATTTCGATCGGTTGGATTATGTTTCAATGATGGCTCAAGAACATGCTTATTCTCTAGCAGTAGAAAATCTTTTAGACTGCCCAGTCCCGCAAAGAGCCCAATATATTAGAGTTTTATTCTCTGAAATTACCCGATTATTAAATCATTTACTAGCGTTAAGTTGCCATGCAATGGATGTAGGTGCTCTTACACCATTTTTATGGGCTTTTGAGGAACGTGAAAAGTTAATGGAATTTTATGAGCGAGTATCTGGTGCGAGACTACATGCATCATATGTTCGACCTGGCGGGGTTGCCCAGGATTTACCTCATGGATTATGTGATGATATTCACACATTTTGCCAAACCTTTGCTTCTAGAATTGATGAAATGGAAGAAATGTTAACCCAAAACCGAATCTGGAAGCAACGTTTAGTTGACATTGGAACTGTAACAGCAAAAGATGCAATTGCTTATGGATTCTCTGGGGTAATGCTTCGTGGGTCTGGTGTTGCTTGGGACCTTAGAAAAACCCAACCTTATGAGGTATACGACTCATTAAATTTTGATATCCCAGTTGGATCTCAAGGTGATTGCTATGACCGCTATCTAATTCGAATTGAAGAAATGAGACAAAGTCTTAGACTGATTGCCCAATGCTTAAATAAACTTCCCCAAGGTCTTGTGAAAGTTGATGACAAAAAAATTTCTCCACCTTCAAGAAAACATATGAAAGAATCAATGGAATCTTTAATCCACCACTTTAAATTATTTACAGAAGGGTTTGTTGTTCCTGCGTCGGAAACATACGTAGGCGTTGAAGCACCTAAAGGTGAATTTGGTGTTTATTTAGTAAGTAATGGTACCAATAAACCTTACCGATGTAAAATCCGTGCCCCGGGTTTTGTTCATTTACAAGCTCTTGATTTTATGGCAAAACATCATTTACTTGCAGACGTTGTAACAATCATTGGGACCCAAGATATTGTATTTGGTGAAGTAGATCGATAATTTTGCTTATTTAGTTCGGGAAAAACGGGATTTGAACCCGCACCAACCGGCGTGACAGGCCGGGACTCTACCAACTAAGCTACTTTCCCTTAAAATTAGGTGTTAACGGATTCGAACCGCTGACATTTTCGGTGTAAACGAAATGCTCTACCAACTGAGCTAAACACCCAAAAAAATAAGTTTTATGATTGAATATGTACCAATTTTGTTGTACATTTTTGTAAGTGCTTTACTTTCTGGATTAATCCTTAGCTTATCTTTCTTTGTTGCTACGCAAAAACCTGACCCAGAAAAAACGTCGGCTTACGAATGTGGGTTTGATCCATTTGAAGATGCAAGAGCAAAATTTGATATTAGATTTTACTTAGTTGCAATCTTATTTATTATTTTTGATTTAGAAGTTACATTTTTATTCCCATGGGCTATTTCTTTAAGAAATATCGATTTATTCGGGTTCTGGACAATGATGATTTTTTTAATTATTTTAACTATTGGATTTGTCTATGAATGGCGCAAAGGTGCATTAGAATGGGAATAAAAGTCAAAGAGATTGGGAGACGAGCTCGTCTCCCAAATTTTTGACTTGGTTTATGCTTTAAATTGTTTAGTAAATTTATCACATAACTCAGCAAGTTTCGACATTGTTTGATCAGATAACGAACCTTCAGATTTAATTGTTTGTAATAAAGAAGAATCAACAGTTTTTAATAACCCTTCTTCATATGAAGCAATCTGTGACACTTCTAATGAGTCTAAATACCCTTTAGTTGCAGCAAAAATAACTACAACTTGTTGTTCTACACTCATTGGCACAAATTGGCTTTGCTTTAAAACTTCAGTCAATCTTGATCCACGATTTAATAAATATTGGGTTGCTGCATCTAAATCTGATCCAAATTGGGCAAATGCTGCAACTTCACGGTACTGGGCGAGTTCAAGTTTTAATGAACCTGACACTTGCTTCATAGCTTTAAGTTGAGCAGCTGATCCAACTCGACTTACAGATAAACCTACGTTAATCGCTGGTCGAATTCCTTTGAAAAACAATTCCGTTTCTAAAAAGATTTGTCCATCAGTAATTGAAATTACATTCGTAGGAATATAAGCAGATACGTCACCTCCTTGTGTCTCTACAACTGGAAGAGCTGTCATTGATCCACCACCTACTTCATCAGACATTTTTGCTGACCGTTCTAGTAAACGTGAGTGTAAATAGAAAACATCCCCTGGGAAAGCTTCACGACCAGGCGGCCTTCTAAGCAGAAGAGACATTTGTCTGTACGCAACGGATTGTTTACTTAAATCATCATAAATAATTAAAGCGTGCATCCCATTATCTCTAAAATATTCTGCCATTGCGCACCCTGAATAAGGTGCAAGAAACTGAAGTGGGGCAGGATCCGATGCTGTTGCTGATACAATAATTGAGTAGTCTAAAGCATTTCTATCTTGAAGAACTTTTACAAGTTGGGCTACAGTTGAACGTTTTTGTCCTACAGCTACATAAACACAATACAGTTTTTTTGATTCATCGTTTGACTCATTAATAGATTTTTGATTCAAAATTGTATCAATTGCAATCGCTGTTTTCCCAGTTTGGCGGTCTCCAATAATAAGCTCACGTTGACCGCGACCAATTGGTACAAGACTATCAACTGCTTTTAATCCAGTTTGCATTGGTTCATGCACAGATTTTCTAGCAATAATTCCAGGAGCTTTTAATTCAACACGTCGAGGGGTTACATTAGGGATTGGGCCTTTCCCATCAATTGGGTTTCCTAACCCATCAACTACACGTCCAAGCATACCTTTTCCAACTGGGACATCTACAATAGATCCAGTTCTTTTTACGATGTCACCTTCACGAATATTTGTGTCACTTCCGAAACAAACAATTCCGACATTGTCGTTTTCTAGATTAAGCGCCATTCCTTTAATTCCACTGTCAAATTCGACCATTTCTCCAGATTGAATTTTATTTAATCCATAAACACGAGCAATTCCATCTCCAACTGAAAGAACCCTTCCAATTTCGTCAATATTTAAATCTGAATAATGGTTTGAAATACGTTGCTCAAGTAAATTTGATAATTCCATTGCTGAAAGACTCATAAATATGTATTTTTTTTGATTTTTACCAATTGGTTAGTTAAATACTTCAATAAAATAATTAAAATTTTTGCGGGATTACTTCCCAAGGACTTCGAAATTCAAACTTTCTGAATTGTTGAGCAAGTTCAACTGGCTCAGCAATTACTCTTTTTTTCGAATCATCGTACTTAAATTCAAGATACCCTGAAAGTGGGAAATCTTTCCTTAAAGGGTGGCCTTCAAAACCATAATCTGTAAGAATTCTTCTTAAATCAGGGTGGTTTAAAAAACAAATTCCAAACATATCCCAAGTTTCCCTTTCAAACCAATTAGCAGAAGGGAAAAGATGTGTAACTGAGTCAATTGGGGTTGTTTCAGCACTTTTAACTTTTACCCTAATTCTCTGATTTTGTTGAAGACTCAATAAGTGATAAACAACTTCAAATCGAGAACTTCTTGAAGGATAATCAACAGCAGTTAAATCGACTAACATTTTAAACTGAGTTGTTGAGTGTTGTTGCAAAGTTTCAAGCACTGGAAGAATAAAAGATGCATTTTTTAATACAATTGTAAGTTCTCTAGACTGGACAACTACTTTTTGAACCCATTTTGGAAAAAGAAGCAAGAGTGAGCTGTTCATGATTCAAACCATTTTTTTACAATAAATAACTAGTTTTACCTGTTATACCAAAGAAGAGTGGTTTTGTTCTGTGCAATTTTCTTCTGCAGTTGTAACAAACCGTAAAGCAAAGCTTCAGCGGTTGGTGGGCATCCAGGTACGTAGATATCAACAGGAACAATACGATCACACCCCCTAACTACTGAGTATGAATAGTGATAATAACCCCCACCATTTGCGCAAGATCCCATAGAAATTACCCACCTAGGCTCAGGCATTTGATCATAGACTTTTCTGAGTGCTGGGGCCATTTTATTTGTGAGTGTGCCTGCCACAATCATTACATCTGATTGCCGTGGACTTGGACGAAAAATCATTCCAAATCGATCTAAATCATAACGAGCTGCTCCTGTATGCATCATTTCAACTGCGCAACAAGCTAAGCCAAAAGTCATCGGCCAAAGAGATCCTTGACGGGCCCAGTTAATTAAGCCATCAACTTTCGAAATAATGTATTCACTAGAAGAGGCTTGACGGTTAGAAAAACTTGATTCCATAACACAAGATTTTTTCGCCTTCTCTCCCAACTGAATAAAAACATTCGTTGGCATAGAGAAAACATTTATGAAAAAAAAGACTATATGACAACTTTTGAAGATCCAATTTTGCTTTTTTTGCAATTTAAAAGTTTTCAAACGAATCAAATGAATGATTTTAAAGCAAAACTTTCGAAAATTGACCCAAATGTAAGTTTACACCTTGCAAATAAATTCAGCAATTTTCCCTATTTTTGTAAAAGTTCAACATTTATTTTAAGTTTACCAAAGGTATCTTACTTAGAACAAATTTTTGTTGACGAGGAATTAAAAGAAAATAGTTTTATTGGACTAAAGTTTACCAAACTAGAATGCATTTTAATTGGAGTAATTTTTCAAAATAAAAAGGTTAACTTAGACGAAGTGAAAAAATTATTTAAACTTAATTTATCCAGTTTTCAAATGTTGACTACATTAGCAAAAACAAATAGACTTGTTCCATTTTTAAAATCACGCCTAACTTTTCTCCTAATTCTCTTAAAGGCGAATAACGGGAATTGAACCCGTATTTCCAGAGTCACAGTCTGATACTTTGACCAATTAAGTTATATTCACCATGAAAGGTTAGAGACGGAATTGAACCGTCATTCTAAGATTTGCAATCTTATACATTACCATTATGTTATCCAACCAAAAACGTTGTTTCTTTTATGAATTGCCTTAGCTTTTTAACTTGCTCGACGCTTTTGTTTTTATTGGGAATTTGGGGGATTTTCTTCAATAGAAAAAACATCGTAGTCATGCTTATGTGCATCGAACTCATGCTATTGGCCGTTAAT